>OOCB01000779.1_pt1 | contig 48479 bp, 35 predicted proteins | sample 1671351 | NCBI WGS metagenome assembly OOCB01 (sample SAMN06348148, study PRJEB24527) | human gut metagenome | biome: human gut; feature: ankylosing spondylitis patient; material: feces | host: Homo sapiens | place: China | collected 2015-10 | reverse complement strand
TCTCCCATGTGGACACCTCCGTTAGTCTTATTATCCTTCCGTCCGTTAACGGGTGTCCACTTTTTATTCTAGCTCCAGATGTTCCTAAGAATTGAAAAAGTGAACCTGGAGGTCAAATAAGACTTCCTGGATTCGTTAGAACATCTTCTGACTTGGTACTATCCATCACAGGCATCCGAAAGTCTGGGCGTCCAGATCTCAGACCTGGACGCTGATATACGTCGGAGCATAACTTGCCTGCAATTGAGATATGTTCTAACAGGATGATGGTGAACTGTAAGAGTGACATCAGTAAAAGGGAAGGCAACACAAAAAGCTCATGCTGATTGGAACATCAGCAAGAGCTTTCGTGATAACAATGATTTGATTAACTGCAGGCGCAGTTCAGTACAGGTTTGCGGGCAGCGGTGGTCTCATCGAGTCGAGTAACCGGTGTGCCATAAGGTGCGTTTAGTACCAATTCAGGTGTCTCTTCCGCTTCTTTGGCAATCCGTATCATCGTATCAATGAACCCATCCAACGTTTCTTTACTTTCAGTTTCTGTCGGCTCGATCATGATGCATTCTTCCACGTTGAGCGGGAAGTACACCGTAGGCGGATGATATCCAAAATCAAGCAATCGCTTGGCAACGTCAAGTGTGCGCACACCGTACTGCTTCAAACCCCGACCAGACATGACAAATTCATGTTTGCATACACCCGGATACGGAATCTCGTAATATGGTGCGAGGCGGGCCATCATATAGTTGGCATTCAGTACCGCGCATTCAGAGACTCGGCGTAACCCTTCCGGTCCATAGGTGCGAATGTAGGCATAGGCACGTACCAGAATACCGAAGTTGCCGTAGTAGGCTTTCACCCGGCCAATGGATTTATCGGCTTCACGATCAAATGCATACATACCGTCATCATTTTTGATTACCATTGGCTTAGGCAGGAACGGAACTAAACGACTCTTCACGCCGACTGGTCCGGCGCCTGGTCCACCACCGCCATGCGGTGTGCTCATCGTTTTGTGCAAGTTCAGATGCACCACATCAAAGCCCATATCACCCGGACGGGTAATACCCATAATGGCATTCGAGTTGGCTCCATCGTAATACAACAAGCCACCAGCCTGGTGTACGATGGATGCAATCTCCTGAATGTCTTTCTCGAACAAACCAAGTGTATTCGGGTTGGTCAGCATCAATGCTGCTGTATCGGAACCAACGGCTACACGGAGCGCGTCCAGATCGACCAGTCCATCTGCGCGGGATGGAATCGTCACAGTTTCAAATCCTGCAACGGTAGCACTTGCCGGGTTGGTACCATGAGAGGAATCGGGCACGATGACTTTGGTACGTTGTTCGCCACGCCCTTCGTGGTAGGCACGAATCATCATAAGTCCAGTCCATTCTCCATGGGCACCAGCGGCTGGTTGCAAGGTCACAGCGTCCATACCTGTCAGACCTGCAAGGTCGTTTTGCAACGTATATAACAGTTCAAGTGCACCTTGAATGCTGGATTCATGCTGGTACGGATGGATTTTGGCGAATCCATTATAACGGGCAACATCCTCATTGATCTTCGGATTGTATTTCATCGTACAAGAGCCAAGTGGATAGAATCCGTTATCTACGCCGAAGTTGCGGCGGGACAACGCAGTATAGTGTCGAATAACATCTACCTCGAACACTTCCGGCAGTGCCGCTGCTTCCGAACGGAGCATTTCCCGGGGAATCAACGTATCGGTAGCTTGACGAGGAACGTCACATTCTGGCAAGGAATAAGCGACACGCCCCGGGCTGCTGAGTTCAAAAATCAATGATTGTTCCGGAGCAGGAGATAAGGTCTGTGCACTAAATGTTGTATCCGTCTCAGGTTGAACCGAAGTGGAGACAGAGGTGCCTGTTTCTGATTGTCCGTGTACCGATGTTGTCGTTGTCGTCGTCGTTTCCTGAGTCACAGCGATCCCTCCAATGCTCGTGCGAATTCGTCAATTTCTTCCTTACTACGCCGTTCGGTAACAGCAATCAGCATATGTCCGGCAAGCTCCGGATAATCACGTCCGAGTTCGTAACCACCAATAAAGCCGGCATCCAGCAGTTTCAGTTGAAGTGTATCCACATCGGTTCCTTCAGGAAGCTTAATCACAAATTCATTAAATGTTGGTGCATTAAAAGTAAGGCTAACTCCAGGAATCGCAGTTAATGTATTGAGGGTGTAATGACTCTTTTGCAAATTCAGATCCGCGACATCGATCATGCCCTGTTTACCCATGATGGACATATACACAGATGCGCTGAGTGCAAGCAAAGCTTGGTTGGAACAGATGTTGGATGTCGCCTTTTCGCGGCGGATGTGCTGTTCACGTGCTTGCAGTGTGAGTACAAAACCACGTTTGCCGTTGCGATCCGTGGTCTGGCCTACAATTCGGCCAGGAATTCGGCGCATATGAGGCTGGGACACGGCGAAATATCCGCATGTCGGACCGCCGAGTGAAGCGGCGATGCCGAGGGGCTGCGCATCGCCAACAACGATGTCGGCACCCAACTTGCCTGGGGCTTCCAGCAGACCCAGCGATAGCGGGTTGGCACTTACAACGAGCAGGCCCTTGTGCGCATGCACGAGGTCGGCAGCCTGCTTCACATTTTCCACGGCACCAAAGAAGTTCGGACTCTGGATCATGACAGCAGCGGTATCGTCTGATATGGCGGTTTGCAGGGCATCCCAATCAGTGACGCCATCCTTATAACCAATCTCGACAATCTCCAGACGGAGTCCGTGCGCATATGCCTGCAATACCTGACGGGCTTCCGGATGAACGGTACGGGATACGATAAGTTGTTTGCGACGTGTTGCTGCTGCGGCGAGATTACCGGCTTCCGCAAAAGCTGTTGCGCCGTCATACATGCTGGCATTGGCTACAGCCATACCGGTTAATTCACAGATGTAGGATTGAAATTCGAAAATGGCCTGTAGTTCACCTTGGCTGATCTCAGGCTGATAAGGTGTGTAGGCAGTGTAGAACTCGGAACGGGAAATGACATGATTGATGACGGAAGGAACATGATGATCGTATATGCCTGCGCCGAGGAAACTGGCGTGTGTTTCGAAATTGGCGTTGGCGCCGGCTTGTTTGGACATATGACGTGTCAGCGCATATTCATCAAGTTTGGAGGATACTGGCAGCTCGCCCTGATAACGAATCTCCTGCGGAATGTCCTGAAACAGATCTTCCAGCGTATCCACACCGATGGTTGCGAGCATGGCGCTCTGATCTTGTTCAGTCATGGGAATGTAACGGTGCTTGCTCATGCTTGATCAGCTCCTTGAGTAGGTGTCTTCGACGTACGTGTCCGTTTATGAAAAGGGGTCTTCACGACCTCCGCTTTCAGTTTCTTGCCGCGGATCTCAATCTCAAGCGGGGTTCCCAGCGCAGCGTATTTGCTGTCGATGAGGGCAAGCCCCAGATTACGCTTCAATGTAGGTGATTGCGTGCCTGTTGTCACTTCACCAATCTGTACGCCTTCGGCGTAAATCGGATAGTGGGGGCGGGGAATACCGCGCTCCAACACTTCGATGCCGACCAGTTTGCGGGCGGGCCCGTCAGTTTTTTGCTGTAACAAGGCTTCGTGTCCGATAAAAGGTCCGGCATTCAGCTTCACAAACATACCTACGCCAGCTTCGAGTGGAGAGATAGTTGCCGACAATTCCTGTCCATACAGGGGGAGCCTTGCTTCAAAGCGTAATGTGTCCCGGGCACCAAGTCCGGTCGGTACAAGTCCGTGACCTTCACCGGCTTGCATTAATCCATTCCAGACCACAGCAGCCTGGTCCGCAGGAACATATAGTTCAAAGCCATCTTCACCGGTATATCCGGTACGGGACAACAGTAATTTTACTCCACATACTTCAGCATCCTGCACAAAACGAAACGGTTCAATCGAGCTTACATCCGTATCTGTAACTTTCCCGATAATGTCTACAGCCAGTGGACCTTGCAAGGCGAGCAGCGCCGTTTGCTCGGAATCGTTGGTCATGCTTACGCCAGGGATCAAGTGCTCTTGCAGCCACGCCCAATCCTTGTCGATGTTGGAGGCGTTAACGACGAGCATATAATGCTGATCTTCCAGCTTATACACGAGCAGATCATCCACCACACCGCCATCTGGATAACACATCAGGGTGTACTGGGCTTGACCGGGAACCAGCGTGGTCACATCATTGGTCATCATTTGTTGCAAAAAAACTTCAGCCTGCTCACCCTGTACTGTGAATTCGCCCATATGGGATACATCAAACAGCCCAGCACGCTCGCGCACCGCTTCATGTTCTTTCTGGATTCCGCTAAATTGTACCGGAAGCTCCCAGCCTCCAAAATCAATGCACCGTACGCCTTCGTATTGCTGATACAGTGGGAAGAGTGGTGTTCTAAGCAAATCGGACATCAAATCACCTCGTCATAGGCCGTCAGCCGGCCGGATATACAATCGTGGATCAATGAACCAGGGTATTTTTAAATTTTCAGCTAGATATTTTCATCACATAAGTATGGTAAGGGCAGCTATGGCAGCGCCGTTCTACATCCTGTTTTTCGTTTTTTGGGAAAAAGGAAAAGGACAGGCCAAAGAATCGGCATGCCAAGTAGCACGCTTATTCTAAGGCTCTGTCCCTTGTACCTGAGAGTTACCCCGCTACGTTGTGCAGCAGGTTTCCCCTTGGGTGATCATAACGCCCGCACAGGGCGAATAGATGCTCTCCAGAGTTGCGTCCCGTAAAAGTCCTTTTGCCTGAGAGATTCACCTCCGCTTATCGGTGGTTTACTCCTTCGGCGTTACCTCATGTACATCCCGAATCGGGTGTCACGGGTAATCTCTCCCTTTACATTCATCCGCGGGTATAACATAGTCCAATAAACACATTTACTCCTTTCATTAAAACGTGAATCCACTACCGATGTCAAGAACGATATCATAGATAATGATTTAAAACCGAATATTTAATTTATTTTTTATGTTATTGTTCGTATATTTAAAAAGACTACGCTTACTATTCTAATATTCACCAGTATATGAAGAAAGAGTGTAATCCGGTTACAGGATTTAGAGGTGTTCAGTAAATAAATTGTGAGGTATCTTGACATTTGATTCAAAAATATCATACGCTATGTTCTGGGAAAAAGGTTAAGGTCAAAGAACGCATGCACTCATTTAATGAAAAGCGAGGCGGATATCGATGAGCGAATTGAAAAGTGATTTCCTGTACAGTGAAGAGCACGAATGGGTGCAAACCGTAGGGGAGGATACTGTACGTATTGGCATTACCGAGTTCGCGCAGCATCAGCTGGGTGACATTGTGTTTGTGGAATTGCCTGACCTTGAAACCAATGTAAAAGCAGAGGACAGCATTGGAACGATCGAATCGGTCAAAACGGTGTCGGACTTGTTCTCTCCCGTCACAGGTTCAATTATTGCAGTCAATGATTCGTTGCAGGACTCCCCTGAACTTGTGAACAGCTCTCCTTACGAGGAAGGCTGGATGATTGAGATCCGTGTTGAGGGAGATCTGACAGCAGCATTGTCTACATTGATGAATGCAGACGCGTATCGGAAACATACGGAAGAATAGTTTTAACGAACTTGTACTTATTAACATATATTTTATAACCAAATGAAATGAGCTTCATATTGTTTTGACCTGTGTGAGCCGGATGCTTGCACAGGTTTTTTGTGCTTTAAAAGAATGGTTTTGAATGTGGATTGTAACAGATTGTGGATGTGAATCACCTGATTGGACCAAGCTATAGGTTAGAAAATGATTCTGGAAATGATAAAAGTCATAGGCGAAAAAATCCTTGTGTACCAATGGGTTCAGTCATTATGCATCAATTAAAACGATTACATAACCTAATGTTGTCATCATTGTTCATGACGAAAGTACGCTTTCATTTCATTGAACAGGAGAGCATTCTCGCTTAGGATTACAGCAGGGGAGAAATGATACCCCTTTCATAAATCATAATCACTTGATCCAAGGAGGATAATACAATGAGTAATTTGGACCAATCGTCCAATTCCAAAGGTGGGCTACGGGTTGGTGTTCAGCGTTTTGGCCGATTCCTGAGTGGTATGGTCATGCCAAATATGGGAGCGTTCATCGCCTGGGGATTAATTACGGCTCTGTTCATTCCAACAGGCTGGTTCCCTAACGAGACGCTTGCACAGCTAGTTGATCCGATGATCAAATATTTGCTGCCACTGTTAATTGGTTACACCGGAGGTACGATGGTGCATGGTCAGCGTGGTGGTGTCGTGGGTGCCATTATGACCATCGGGGTCATCGTGGGTAGTGATATCCCGATGTTCCTCGGTGCCATGATTGCCGGACCACTGGCAGCATGGATCATTAAAAAGTTTGATAAATCCATTGAAGGTAAAGTTAAAGCCGGATTTGAAATGCTTGTTAACAACTTCTCAGCCGGTATTATTGGCGGGATCTTGGGGATTTTTGCGCTACTGGGCATCGGGCCTGCTGTAGAAGCGATTAGCAAAGTATTATCTGCCGGTGTACAGGGCTTAATGAATCTTGGTTTGCTGCCGCTGGTCAACCTAATCATTGAACCAGGTAAAGTATTGTTCCTGAACAATGCAATCAACCACGGGATTCTGACACCAATTGCAACAGATCAAGCGAGAGAATTAGGGAAATCCGTATTATACATGCTTGAATCGAACCCGGGTCCGGGACTTGGTATCTTGCTTGCTTACTGTTTCTTCGGACGCGGAATGGCCAAATCTTCTGCACCGGGTGCCGTTATCATTCATTTCTTCGGGGGAATTCATGAGATCTACTTCCCTTACATTCTGATGAGACCGATTCTGATTCTTGCTGCAATTGCGGGTGGCGTCGCAGGTACATTAACATTCATGCTCACCGGAGCAGGACTTGTTTCAGCACCATCACCGGGTAGTATTATCGCGTATTTCTTCTTAACACCAAAAGGTGGATACCTACCGATGTTCGCAGGGGTGCTTGTAGCAGCCGTCGTTTCTTTCCTGGTTGCAGCAGTGTTGCTGAAAACGGGTAAACAAAAGGACGAAGATCTGGAGTCCGCATCCAGTCGGATGAAAGACATGAAGAGTCAAGGAACCCTGCCAAACGCTGGTATTACGGCTAATCAACGTGAAGCAGACAGAGCCGCAGATATGGCTTCTTCTACCGTCAAAACAGACGTGAAGAAAATTGTCTTCTCCTGTGATGCAGGCATGGGGTCAAGTGCCATGGGTGCTTCCATTCTACGCAAGAAGATGAAGGCAGAGGGGATTGACGTTACGGTGACCAATACGGCTATCAGTGATATCCCGCCGGATGCAGACGTGGTGATCACACAACAAGTATTGACCGATCGTGCCCGCTCCGTTGCGCCGAACGCAGAACATATATCCATCGACAACTTCCTAAAAAGCCCGGAATACGATGCGCTCGTTGAACGTCTGAAGTAATTGCACGCATTTGTTTTCCCTGAGCCGGAGGCTGAGATATGAGTATTACCAAAAGACAACGTGAAATCGTGGAGTTCCTGCTGGAGCATCCACATGAAGTAACTGCCGGCGAAATCGCCGTTGAAGTAAAGGTCAGTACCCGAACGGTTCACCGGGAGCTGCAAATGATTGAACAATGGCTTGAACCTTTGGGCATGAAGCTGGAAAAAAAATCAGGAACCGGTATCCGAATCGATGCCAGTTCCGATGATCTGGCTGTATTGCGCCAGCAACTAGAGGGTAAAGAATATGTAGAGTTTACGCCAGAAGAGCGTAAGCTCTTCATGCTTTGCATCCTGCTGGATGAACCGGAGCCTGTAAAGTTACTCGCCTTGGCTTCGGATCTGAAAGTGACCGTATCAACCGTAACCACTGATCTGGACGATCTGGAGTCACGGATTCGTCAGGCGGGACTAAAGCTGGTTCGCAGACGTGGATATGGCGTCAAGATTAACGGAAGTGAGACGAATCATCGCACAGCCATAGCTGCACTTGCTCTCGAATTTTTGGATGAATCCGACCTGTTCGGAAGACAACCTGAACAAGGGGGCTCCATCGTAAACCAAAAATTGTTGGATATGATTGGACATGGTGATGTACTTACGGTCGAAAATGCGTTATGGCAACCAGATATCGAATGGCTGGAGAACATCCCGGAACGCCAATACATGAAGTTGCTGATTCAATTATCCGTAGCGGTTGTACGTATTCGTAAAGGCTTTGGCATTGGCCGTATACCTCCCCTGGAGAACAAGGGAGATGAAGTCGCAGAGCAGGATGAGATGAAGGTTCCACCTTATATGGCTTCCCGCTTGTGTGGTGTGTTATCGACCCAGCTGGGGCTGACATTCTCCCAAGATGAGCAAGCTTATTTTCACAGACTATTAGTTGAGACAGAGCAGCGGATTCATTCTTCGCGGCTGTTGCCAATAGATGATTTGATTTTACTGGACAGGGTACATTCACTGATTGATCAGATGCAGGCGAGAACACATTACGCCTTTCATGAGGATCGTTTGCTTCGTGAAGGTCTGCTTGGTCATATGCAACCTGTCATGGAGCGAATTGAAGGGCAACAGATGATTCGTAATCCGCTACTGCAGCAGATTCGCAAGGATTATGATTCCCTCTTCGAAGAGGTCAAACAATCCGTGCATCAAGCTTGGCCAGGCACAGAAGTTCCGGATGAAGAAATTGGTTTCTTGGTCATGCATTTTGGGGCTTCCATCGAGAGGTTACGTGCATTGAAACGGGAGATCAGGGCGATCATCGTGTGTACAAGCGGAATCGGCTCATCACGTATGCTCTCCAGCCGACTGTCCAAGGAGATTCCCGAGATTCGGATCATGGACAGCGTGTCCTGGTATGAAGCTGCCCGGATGCCTACAGATCAATATGATCTGGTGTTATCCACTGTTGATCTGCCGATGGATGAGCATCAGTATTACAAAGTGAGTCCACTGCTTACGGCAGAAGAGAGCGAGCGTCTGCGTCATTTTATCCGAACAACAACATTACAACGACAGCATAATAAGCCCCGTGAAGCCGAGGTTCAGACGACAAGTCGTTACTCGGACCCGGATGGAATGGAAGCTATTTTAGTTGAAATCGTCCGAATTATTGGCAAGTTTCAGGTGTATCCGTTGGATAACCAAGATATCGGTTTCTATAAAACCGTATATGCGATGTGCAACGTACTCCATGGATCTGGTGTGCTGAAGGAACCGGGGGAGATCGCAAAACGGTTGGAGGCACGTGAAGCAGTGGGGAGTCAGAAGATTCCCGGTACAAGACTTGCGCTGTTTCATACACGCAGTGAGGGAATTTACAGGCCGTCTATTAGCTTGTTTCAGCTCACTGAGCCACTCCTCTGTACGCCGGATGATCCGGCAGGAGTTACCCATGTCCTCTTGATGCTCGGTCCCAGAGAATTATCCAAGGAAAGCCTGGAGGTTCTCAGTGAGATCAGCGCCCTGTTATTACAGGAAGAAATGATTACATTGCTGGAAAAGGGAATCAGGGATGAACTCATTCATTACCTGTCCCAGGAACTTGTTGGATTTTATCGCAGTAAAACCGAAATTGGAGGTCAACCATTATGAGTATGTTAACAACAGATAAAGTCATCATGAATGCGACGGCTCAGGACAAATACGAAGCGATTCGTATGGCAGGACAGATTCTAAAGGATGCGGGACATATTACCGCTGATTACATTGAGAAGATGATTGAACGTGAAGAGATTGTCTCGACCTATGTAGGGAACGGTCTGGCTATTCCGCACGGTACAAAGGAATCCAAAGCTTTCATTTTATCCACAGGTATCTCTGTTATTCAGTATCCACAAGGTGTTGATTTTGGCGAAGAAAAAGCCTATATGGTCATTGGTATCGCGGCTCAAGGCGGAGAACATATGGAGATCTTGACTAGCATCGCGGTAATCTGTGCTGAGGATGAGAATATGGAGGCCCTGCGTCTGGCGAAAACAGCCGAAGAAGTTATTGCTATTCTGGAAAGTGAAATGGAGCTATGAAGGCCCTACACTTTGGCGCAGGTAACATTGGACGCGGGTTTATCGGCTTGATTCTGTCCCGTGCGGGGTATGAGGTGGTCTTCTCCGACGTGAATCAGACCTTGGTAACAGCTCTCCAGCAACAGGGACAGTATACGGTAGAACTGGCTAACGAGAGCAAGGATCAGGAGACTGTCACAGGTGTAAATGCAATCGATGGAACCCAGCTGGAGACGGTTGCCCAAACCGTGGTGGAAGCGGATCTGATTACAACCGCAGTGGGTGTAGGAGTACTAAAGCATATTGCACCAGGCATTGCGAAAGGACTTGAGAAAAGACTGAATTCAGGTCCTGCTCAAAACCCTCTTCACATTATTGCTTGTGAGAACGCCATTGGAGCAAGTACGCAATTGAAAGAGCATGTATATGCTCTACTCGATGAAAAGGTACGTTCCCTTGCAGATCAGTACATTTATTTTCCCGACTCGGCCGTAGACCGGATTGTACCTATTCAGCATCATGAAGATCCTCTGCATGTACAGGTGGAGCCTTTTTACGAGTGGGTGGTGGATCGTTCCCAGATGGCTCCTGCATTCAAACCGGTTGAGGGCATTGTATATGTTGAAGATCTGGAGCCGTATATCGAACGGAAGCTGTTCACTGTTAATACAGGACACTGCGTTGCAGCATATATCGGTAATGTGCACGGGTATGAAACGATTCAGAAGGCTATTGCCGACGAAAAGGTGAAATCCATTGTATACGGCGCTTTGCAGGAAACTGGAAAAGTGCTAGTGAAACGTTTTGCATTCAACCCGGAAGAACATGAGCAGTATATTGTCAAAATATTGGGACGGTTTGTCAACCCGTATCTTACCGATGAGGTTACTCGTGTTGGTCGTTCCCCGCTGCGTAAGTTGTCTCCGAATGATCGTCTGGTTCGCCCGGCCCTTCAGGCATATGCGGATGGAACTGAAACGACCTATCTGGCTATGGGCATGGCAGCAGCCTGCAAGTTCGATGTCTCCGATGATCCGGAAGCAGTTGAACTGCAGGACATGATCCGCCAGAAGGGGATTTCGGCTGCACTGCATCATTATACGTCCATGGATGAGCATCATCCGGTGCTTGAACAGGCCGTTGCCCAGTATAACCAAATGTAAGAGCAATGGCTGTAAGCAAATAGTATAGATGAGACATAATGAAGAAGAGCCATACAGTGTTAACTGTGTGGCTCTTCTTTTGGTTGGTGTTTATCGGCATAGTCGTCCAAACAGCGTTGACATATGCACGATTTTCGGCGCTGCTCTGCCGGAATACGGTCAAATACACCTTCGGGGAAAGTAGCCCGGTTACACCAGCATTCCGAATGGGGATGTCCTGCGGCATAGGAACATCGATTAGCTTCCCCACATAATGGGCAGACAAGAACATCGATATTGCTGCGCTCTTGATTGTCTTGTTCCGCAGACATTGGGTTCTTCCCTCCCTGTGAATAGCTACGAGCTGAAGTTGAACATACTGGTCTCAGTATAACAGAAATGTGTTGGTGATTATGAATTTTACTGTGTATATATGACTTCCATTTCACCACATCTGTTTCTCCCATCGGCTATTCTTCAGGCGGTAATTCGATTTGGAGGCCTTCCACATGTTTGCGTCCCATCAACTTACGTTTCTTTCGATTTTCCTTTGTTTCCAGCACAATGTCCAAGTCATAATCGTCACCTGGATAAAGCTCATTGGCAGATATATGCAGAGTCAGGCGTTTCTTATGGATTTTGACTTTGCGTCCTCGCAGCATGACCCCGATATTTCCACGGCTATCCTCGACATCACAGACGATGCCCGACTGATTAAGATAGGCCGCATACACCCGATCTCCTTTGCGAAAAGTTTTGGCAGGGGCAGGAGAATCCGACTCTCTGGTTGTTGTCTTTTTGTTGAGACGGATTGGATCCTTTGACTGTTTCGACTGGTTCTTTCTGGATAACTCTGCTGGGCTGACTGATTCTGTACCAGAACGAGCAGGCGTCAGGGCCTTAGTTTCCGAAGGAGGCGACGTGAACCCTAATGTACGATCTCTCGAAATACTTTGATCGGACAGGGACTTGGAGCGCTCGATAATTCGCTGTGGCATGCCCAGCTTTAATGAGATGGAGTAAGCGTAACTTTCACCAGCTTCTCCGATACGCAATCGATACAGCGGCTGGAGAGATACGGTATCAAATTCCATGCGGGCATTTTCAAATCCTGGGGTGGCAGCTGCAAAATGTTTGATTTCACCAAAGTGTGTTGTCGCCACAACGGTTGCTCCGCGGCTGTGAAGTTCCTCCAGCATGGCGATGGACAGTCCGACACCTTCACCGGGATCTGTGCCGGAAGCCATCTCATCAATGAGCACCAGCGTCGACGTATTGGCCTGTTCCAGTATGCCAATCATATTGCGAATATGTGCAGAGAATGTACTGAGTGCTTGTTCCATACTCTGTCCGTCACCAATATCAACCGCTACCTCGTTATAAACAGCCATCTCGCCACCTTCCTCTACCGGAATAAGCAAACCGGATTGCATCATCAGGGTTAACAAACCAAGTGTTTTGAGTGCGACCGTTTTACCACCGGTATTCGGGCCCGTAATAATGAGCGACGAGTACGTTCTGCCGATGGCAAAATCGAGGGGAACCATAGAAGAACCCATGAACGGATGACGTGCACGTTGAAGGCTAATGTGGCCCTGAGTATTGACTCGAACGGTACGCCCATCCATGGTGGCCGCATATTTGGCTTTGGCAAACAGGAAGTCCAATACACCTACCGTTTCGGTGTTGAGGGCGATTTCACGGTTATACGATTCGGCAATAGAGGTTAAATCACCGAGAATTCTCATCTCCTCTCGGGACTCCTCGGCTTGCAGAGCAGCCAATTCCATCTGCAGACTTACTAATTCAACGGGTTCAATATACACGGTTTGCCCGCTCCCCGATTCATCCAGCACACTGCCTTTCACCTGTTTGCGAAACTCTTTCTTAATGGGCAGCACCGTTCTTCCTCCCCGTTGGCTGATGACATGTTCCTGCATAATGGAGCGATGTTTACTCACCAGAGAATCAAGTTTTCGTTTCATGCGTTCCGCATTCACCGTTATTTTTTTACGAATACGAATCAGTTCCTTGCTCGCCTGATCCTGAATGCTTCCACTATGGATGCAGCGCTCAATCTCACTCAGCAAAGGTTCGATCATGATCATGGACGCTGCATAACGACTGACGGTGGGAGCGGCCCCGGATTTGCCCTCCATGTATTTCATGAGTTGTGCACAGCTCCGCAGGAACTGAGCGAGATGACTGAAGTCACGTTCACTGAATAGATAACCGGTGCCAAGCAGATCCATAATGGTTTCCATTCCGTCGAGTGAAGGGAGGGGGATACTGGCCCCGAAGCGAATCAATGCAGCAACTTCTGCTGTTTCTTCCAGGCGAATCTCGATCAGGTGAGCATCTACCATCGGTTTTAGTTCTCTCGCATAACGTTTGCCCAGATAAGACAGGGCGCAGTCTGCAACATTTTTTTGAATTTGTGGATAGCCCAAACTGTTTAATGTGTTCTCATTCATGCGTAATCTCTCCTTGAATTTGAATTGGGATTTCAGTTGACGCGCTGAAACATATTCCTGGAAAACGCAAAAAGGGCGGAGAATGAACAAACGTCATTCTCCGCCCTAAACGTATGGGGAAGCAAAGTCCACTACAGGTCTATATTAAAAAATCCGCGCTGAACTCAGCGCGGAAATAGACCCGGACAATTACAATCCCGGAGGCGATTTATGATATCCGCTGTTCTTAACTAAGTACAGGGATCTGGCGCATCATGAAATACACGTATGCCATATGGGCACAAGCGCAATGAAAGGCCAAACTCCTGAATATGAAACTTGGTTAGTTAAGAACATTCACCGACATTAAAAATCTCTCCTTTGATTGAGGAATATGCAACCAATATAAACTGGAAATTGGTTTGAAGTCAACCTTTAGAATAAATGAGTGGACTTGAATAAGAATGGGTTTTAAAATAACAATAGTAAATTAATCCAATGAAAGCGATTTATTTTAATAAACATACGTATAAAGGAGGATGCTCTTCTTGCCGAAGTATTTACTGCGTTTGCTCTGTTTTACCCTGATCCTCGGAGCCCTTCCGGTCATTGTTATTGGTTCGGTCTCGTATACGATTGCATCACGTGACATTGAACAGAAAGTGCGTGAGAGCAATCTTCAGATATTACATCAGACCCAAATGAGGGTAGAACAAGTTCTGCGTAGCCTGCAATTATCATCCATCCAGTATGTTAATTCGCCCCTGGTACTACAAGCGATGAAGAAACCACTAGACAGCAGCGAGTTTCAGGAGATTCGTGATCTAACCTCCGGTTTTAACAACTTGCAAGCGGTTACGAACATTGACCAAGCCTATCTGGTTAATCTGGATGAAGATTGGGTCGTTTCGATGCGTTCTTTTGGCAAATTGGATGATTTCAGCATTCGAGACCGAATTGGCTCCTACCTAAGTTATACCAACAGCCTGTTCTGGGTCACTCAGAATGCTAGTTCAGCCAAAGAAAGTGTACCTGTGTCAGCAGGTATGGGTGAACTAACACCCGAACAGGCACCTGCTCTTATATCATCGGATAATGTGGTCAGTATGGTATTCAAAATCCCGATGATACCAACCAATGTGAAACCAAAGGGATTTCTTGTAATTGATATCGCCGATACGGAACTGAGTACATACTTGAGCCGAAATACGAATTCTGGAGATATGTACGTTCTGGATCGGGAGCAGAAGTATTTTCTGAACGATATGCAGCAAGGCGGGAAATATGACGGGCTGAATAAGGAAATTCAGGAAATGGTGCAAACGACGGGCCAGCCAGAGGGGTTCTTCAGTGCGGAGGTGGAAGGTAATCAAGTGGCGGTTAGTTATAGGCAATCTCCGCTCAATGGCTGGTTATACGTGTCCGTTGTATCTCTTGGACAGATTACGGCCCAGTCACAGAAAATTGCATTGGTTACCGGTATCGCTACACTGGTCATGTTATGTGTAACGGGATTGTTCGCCATATACGGCAGTCGGCGGATGTACTCACCAATCTCCAGACTGCTGCAATTTACGAAGGGGTTGGATTCCCCAGTTGCTCCGTCAGGACGCCGACAGGATGAATTTATCTATATTGAGGAGCAATTGTCAACCTTGTTCAGCTCGGAGAAAACGATGCGTGAGCAGATGAAGGGGCAGCATGTGCATCTCCAGGAGTTTTTTATGACCAAACTGCTGACAGGTAAAATCTCGGAAGAAGATTTCAGATATCAGGGAGAATTGTACGATTTCCCGACAGGGTGGGCGAGTCTTGGCGTACTCATGCTCCAGATCGATACCTTGGAAGGGACCCGATATGAGGAACAGGATCGCGATCTGCTGCTGTTTGCTGTCAACAATATGGTAGGTGAGCTCCTTCCTTCGGCAGTTCGGTTCACCCCCGTCATGCTGGACGATGCTCAGGTCACCGTACTTGCCTCCGATCTGACGGATGAGGTGAAGCTGAAGGAATGGATGCACACCCAGGCAGACTGGATTCGCGAACGTGTCGTGACCTATCTGAATCTGCCCGTAAGTATCGGCATCAGTCGTTCCTACGCTTGTATCGGAGATACGCCAAGAGCGGTTCAAGAGAGCCGAGAGGCTCTGCAGGGCCGGGTAAGTCTGGGCAGCCGTATTATTTTGCATTACGAGGATATTCAGCCACGTGGTCAGATGGAGGCTGCGTTGTATACCCAGTTACGTATGATTGAGGATCAGCTCGCGTCTGCGCTCAAGCAAGGAGATGAAGAGAAGACGGACGCCTACTTTAAGCAATATTTGGGGCTGCTTGCAGACAAAAAGCTTCATTTCAGTGAATACCCCGTCATTATGGTTCAGTTATTGTCTCGTGTATATCAGCTTGTGCAGGAGCAAGGTGGAGATGTAGCCGAAGTACTGGGTGAAAAAGCATCCATGTCACATTTGCTGAAGTTGTCCACATTGGACGAAATGACCAATTGGTTCCGCAAGCGGCTGTTCCTGCCAGTCATCCGTTTCTGGCGAGAGCAGGAAGAATCCCAATACATGAATATTGCGAGACGTATGATTCGTTTGATAGAGGAACGTTATGATCGTGAATTGTCGCTGGAAGCCTGTGCCGCTGAGCTTAATTTTCACCCTGTCTACCTAAGTCGGGTATTCAAGAAGGAAGCTGGAGTCAATTTTACGGAATATCTCGCAGAGTATCGTATGGAAAAAGCAAAGACCTGGCTGCAAACAACAAATCTTAAAATATCGGAGATTGCCGAGAAATTAAACTATACCAACCCAACCGCATTTATCCGTACATTTCGCAAAATCACAGGAACCACCCCCGGCAAGTACCGGGAGCAGCAGCGATAAAACAAACCTGCTCTGCCCGCCATGGCAGGCAGGCTTTTTTATGTTTGGATGAAGGAAGAAGACCACTTTTCTTTATGAAGTTAAGACAGGAATATAGAGGTTGAAAGCAGTTCATTGCGCCTTTGAACTCTGTGATGTAAATGAGCTAAACCCTTGCTACATAAGGAAAAACAAAAGGCTAAAACGAGACGATAGCCAGTCATTCGTTTATCCTCCACAATGAAGACATGAATTCAGGAAGTGATATTTTGTAATCGTTTCCAATGTGGGGAGGAAGACAATATGAAAGCCGAAACGGCGGCTCGAACACGGCCCGCTACCCGCAGTGACAAAAACCTGCTGTGGAGGGACATTATCAAAAACCGGTGGCTGTATATCATGTTAATACCGGGTGTGCTTTACTTTGTTATTTTCAAATACATACCCATGTATGGCATCACGATGGCTTTTCAGGATTACACGCCTTACAAGGGCATCTTGGGAAGTGACTGGGTAGGGTTCAAACATTTCCAGCGTTTCTTCGGAGAACCGCAGTTCTGGACATTATTTCGGAATACGTTTTTACTTGCCATTTATAACATTGTGTTCTTTTTCCCACTGCCGATTGTACTGGCACTCATGATGAATGAAGTTCGCCGTGAACGGTTCAAACGATTTGTACAAACTCTTGTTTATGTTCCACACTTTGTTTCCTGGGTTGTTGTTGTCGGTGTGTTCTACATGCTGTTCACAACTGAGGGTGGTGCGATTAATGAATTGCTCTATAACCTGACGGGACAAAAGGTTGCGTTCCTGCTTGAACCCGGTTGGTTCCGAACGATGATTGTTGGACAATCCATCTGGAAAGAAGTTGGTTGGGGCACAATTATCTTCCTGGCGGCACTTTCTGGTGTGGATACACAGCTCTATGAAGCTGCACGGATTGATGGAGCCAATCGCTGGCGCCAAACCTGGCACATTACGTTGCCGGCCATTCGCAGTACCATCGTCATTTTGCTCATTCTGCGTCTGGGCAATTTCCTGGATACAGGCTTTGAACAGATCTTCCTGATGCTAACTCCGACAAACCGGGATGTGGGCGAGGTATTTGATACCTACGTGTACACGAAGGGTCTTACCCAGGCACAGTACAGTTATAGTGCTGCTGTCGGGTTGTTCAAATCGGTTGTCGGGCTGGCGCTTGTTCTTGGTGCCAATACGCTGGCCAAAAAATTCGGGGAGGAAGGCGTCTACTAACCCTAGGGAGTAGACGTTCTTCACCAGACAGGAGTGAACATTAAGATGCAACAGGATAAAACGTGGGGCAACCGGATCTTTGATTTTCTCAATCACGGCTTGCTGCTGTTGATTGGAATTGTGACGGTCATCCCGTTCATTTATATTTTGGCCGTTTCGTTTACCAGTCCGCATGAAGTGGCTAAGGGAGGATTCATTCTTTTTCCAAAAGAGTTTTCTCTGGCCGCGTACCGTTACATTTTCTCTACAGATACTTTGATTCGCAGTCTGGGTGTATCGGTCTATATTACCGTGATCGGTACCTTCATTAACCTGCTGTTTACATCACTTATGGCGTACCCACTCTCCAGAAGATATTTGCGTGGACGCCAGCCCATATTGCTCGGTGTATTGTTCACGATGCTCTTCAGTGGCGGGATGATTCCAACATACTTTGTTGTGAAATCCTTGCACCTGACGGATACGTTATGGTCACTGATGCTGCCAACCGCTATTAGTGCATTTAACTTGATCGTACTGAAAAACTTCTTCCAGGCCATTCCCGACGAGCTGGAGGATGCAGCCAAAATTGATGGATGTAACGATGTTAGCGTATTGTTCCGGATTGTACTGCCATTGTCCATGCCAGCCATGGCGACATTTTCACTCTTTTACGCGGTGGCCCACTGGAACAGTTTCTTCAGCGCTGTTATCTATATCAATGATAGTGAGAAGTGGCCTGTCCAAGTCTGGCTACGTGAGATTGTCATTCTGGCACAGAGCCGAATCGGAGACACAAGTATCGAAGAGACCGAGATCCAGCCGCTTACCATTCGCATGGCGGTTATCGTATTCTCCACAATCCCGATTATGCTGGTGTACCCATTCCTGCAAAAGCATTTTGCAAAAGGAGTGATGCTGGGTTCGGTGAAAGGTTGAGTCGGCACATGGTTCAAAGTCAGTTCACTATGACTGCATAAAAAAAGGGAGGTTTTCATGTTATGAAAGCAACAAAAAAGAAAGCCATAGCTGTCTTAAGCACACTGGCACTGGTGACAGGTTTGCTGGCAGGATGTGGATCAGACGAGGGTCAGGCTGCCGAGGGCGGCGTGCAAAATGTGTCCATAGCCATTGCACAGGTGGGTGATGTGCCAAGCAAAGGTAATGAAGTTCAGCAAAAGATTGAAGCGTATACCAATACGAAACTGGATATCCAGTGGATTCCGGCTTCGGCCTACAATGACAAAATTAACGTGATGATCGCTTCAAGCGATATGCCAAAAATTGTGAAGGTGCAATATAACCCAACGGTGACCAGCGCGATGCGTAATGACGTGTTCTGGGAAGTGGGGCCATTGCTGAAAGATTACAAAAATCTGTCGGCACAGAACGAGCGTTTTTTTGACAACATCAAGGTAGAGGGCAAAATCTACGGGGTTCCTGTATTCTCCGATATTGCGCGGGCTACAGTGATCTATCGCAAGGACTGGTTCGAGAAGCTGAATCTCAAGGTGCCAGCCACACCGGATGAATGGTATGAAACGATCAAAACACTGGCAACCTCCGATCCGGATGGAGATGGTCAGGATAATACGTTTGGACTAATGCTTTTCAAAAAATATAATGAGGATCAATACTCCTTCACGACGCGCCTTGGCGTAAGTTTTGGTGCACCTAACAAGTGGAAGGTCGAAGATGATGGCAGCTTCACGCCGGAATTCATGACACCGGAATATATGCAGGTGCTGGATCTGCTGAAACGTTTGTACGATGAGAAACTGCTGAATCAAGATTTTGCCGTATTCGACTCTACGGAAGCGGAGAAAAAGTATGATTCCGGTGTTGTCGGTATCCGTGTTGGTGTTGCGCAGAACGGAAAAAGTCAGCAAGAGCGTCTGTCCAAAAACAATCCGGATGGTGTGGTAGACATCGCTGGTTTGCTTGGCGCGAACGGAGATCGTGTTGCAGGACAGACGGGTAACTCCGGGATTCTGGCATTCCCTAAATCAACGGTGAAATCGGAAGAAGAACTCAAAAACCTGCTCTCCTTCCTGGATAAACTGATGGACCCTGAGATGGCGACCCTGTTGATGCGTGGTATGGAAGACAAACATTACACCAAAGTGGGCGAAGATCAGGTGGAGATGAGTGACTTCGATGCATTCCAGCGTGAAGTGAAACCTTACCGTGACAACCTTCCTTATGTGGAAGGATATAACGTACCGAAATTGAAGGATACCGAACTTGGTGAAAAAGGTACTGCACTTGCTAAGGAACTGGCGGAGCACGCTGTGCCAAACCCTGCGCTGACGTTATATTCTCCAACGTATGGTGACCGTGGGGCAGACCTAGATCAGGTGATTGCCGATGCGCAAACCAAATACATTATGGGCAAGATCGATCAAAGTGGCTGGGAAAAGGAAATTGAGAATTGGGGCAATGCTGGTGGAAACAAGATTCGTGAGGAATATGCCGAAGATTACAAAAAACAGGCTCAATAAAGAGCCGGAAGCGGAGGCTTGATCATGAAGGAAACACTGCAATTCACATCGGTGCGCATGGCACAGCAATTCATGGAAAGTTATCGCAACCATGAGCTGTATTCCACTTGGCATTATGAGAACGGCTGCTTACTGAAAGCGCTGGAGGAGCTGTATACGCACACGGGGGAGCAAAAGTATTTTGACTACATCCGTGAGCTGATGGATCATTTTGTTCAGGAAGATGGCTCCATTCGCTCCTATACAATCGAGGAATATAATCTGGATCAGATCAATCAGGGGAAATCACTGTTCCTGTTGCACGAGAAAACGGGAGAAGAGAAGTATCGCAAAGCTGCGGGGTTGCTTATGACTCAGCTTAAGGGACAGCCACATACGAGTGAAGGCGGATTTTGGCATAAAAAGATTTACCCTTTCCAGATGTGGCTGGATGGATTGTACATGGCTACTCCGTATCTGACCCAGTATGGCGCAGTGACGGGTGAAGAGAAGTGGTTTGACAAGGCGGCTCTGCAGCTCTTGCTGGTGGAGCAATGTACACGTGATCCGCGTAGCGGTCTCTTGTACCATGCCTGGGATGAGAGCAAAGAGCAGCGCTGGAGTTCGGGTGAGACGGGATGTTCACCACATGTCTGGAGTCGGGCGATGGGCTGGTATGTGATGGCGGTTGTGGATACATTGGATCATCTGCCGGTAGATCATCCGCAGCGCGGGCAGATTGTGGGTATCTTCGAACGGGTAGCAAACGCACTAGTGCATGTTCAGGATCAGCAGACCGGGCTATGGCCACATTTGTTGGATCAACCGGGACGTGAGCGGAACTATCTGGAGGCTTCCGGGACCTCAATGTTTGTCTATGCTTTGGCCAAAGGTGTGCGTAAAGGATATCTAAGTGGCAAGTTCAAAGCGGTTGCGGAAAAAGGGTATCAGGGTCTGCTACAGCATCTGTTGCAAACGGATCGTGAAGGCGTGCTGTCCTTGACGCAGTGTAATGGCGGAGCCGGTCTTGGAGGAAGCCCGTATCGTGACGGGTCCTATGAGTATTATGTGACCGAGTCCATTCGGATTAATGATCCGAAGTCGGTCGCTCCGTTCATTTTGGCGGGAGTGGAGATTGAACTGGCGTAATGCTGGTTCTTCTTTTTAGAACACTTATGATAGCGCATACATGGTTGGTTTGAGTAAAGTGAGGCAAGATTGCTGAACAATTTGGCTATCAAAAAGGAGAGATGGTTCATGAGTCCAAAAGGTCCAATGTCCCGTTTAGGCGGAATCGTTGTAATTGGTGCAATGTCCGCTGGATTGCTTGCAGGTTGCGGGGGAGAAAAAGCACCTGTTGCAGGGGAAGGTAAACTTCCCATTTCCATCTCTTTAATGCAGGTAGGAGATATACCGGCCAAGGAGAACGGGATTGAAAAGAAGATTGAGGAATATACCAATACGGATGTTAATGTACAGTGGATTCCGCAGTCTGCTTTTGATGATAAGGTGAATGTTATGGTTGCTTCCGGCGAGATGCCGACCATTATGCGTGTGAATTATGTACCGACCACATTTAATGCCGCCAAAACGGGACTGTTCTGGGAACTGGGGCCTTACTTGAAAGATTATAAAAACCTGTCTGCCCAATCCGAAGCTTATTTTAACAATATCAAAATTGAAGGCAAGGTCTACGGTATTCCGAACTTCCGGGATATTGGACGGACTGCGATCGTATATCGCAAGGACTGGTTTGATACGTTGAAGCTGGATATACCAAAAACGCTGGATGACTGGTATGAAGTGATGCGCTCTATTCGTAAGGATGACCCTGACGGGAATGGTAAGGAAGATACGTACGGTGCACTGCTCTTTAAAAAGTATAATGAGGGTGTCTCTTCCCCACTGACGCGGATCGCTGTAAGTATTGGCGGTGTTAACAAATGGGGAGTGGATGATGCTGGGAAACTGACCCCGGAGTTCTTGACCCCGGAATACGTGGATACGATGAAACTCTTCAAGCGACTGTTCAGCGAGGGACTGATTAATAGTGATTTCCCTGCTCTAGACCCTTCTGATGCGGACAAAAAAATGGATTCCGGCCTAGTTGGCATGAAGCTTAACGGTGTGGCCCAGAACGGAAAGTCCTCTCAGCAGCGGCTTACACCTAACGCTCCGGATGGAGAGATTGATGTGGCTCCGTTCCAGGGAACCGACGGCATTCGAATCGCCGGCGAGCCAGGAAACTATGGAATGCTAGTCATCCCGAAGGCGTCAGTAACGGATGAGGAGCAATTGAAGCAGGTTCTCACGTTCCTGGATCAGTTGATGGATGAGGAATTAAGTGCGTTGCAGCTCCGTGGATTGCTCGATGTGCACTACACCAAGACTGCGGATGGGAAAACCGAACTTAAGGATTTTGACGCTTATCAGCGTGAAGTGAAGCCATATCGGGATAATTTATTAAGCATTGAAGGTTATAACGTGCCTGAACTGGTTGATGTTCCGATTGGTATGAAAGGTACAAAGATGGCGCGTGAGAATGAGCAGTATGCCATTGCCAATCCGGCACTCACCTTGTCTTCGGCGATCTATACCGAGCGTGGTCAGGAGTTGGATCAGATGATCTGGGATGCGCAGACCAAGTACATTATGGGTAAAATCGATGATGCAGGTTGGGAGCAGGAAATCGCAGGCTGGAGAAAAGCCGGTGGTGATCAATTGATCACGGAACTTGAAGCATCCTACAAAGAATTAAACGGAAAATAAAGCTGGCTGAAATAAAAAAGGGTTGATCAAATGGAATGATATGGTTTATTCTATGAGTGAGTTCATTTTTCAATATCATAAGAAAGACCACACCCTTAAAGCATAAGGCTATGAATCTGCGGATTCATGGCCTTTTTTTGTGTTTTAGGCGAATGAAGTGGGTCTATGGAAGGAGGGGCCCACGCCTTGAAGTGATGGGGATGGACGAAAAATAATACCAATAGCCTAGTACAACATGGTAGAATATTGATTATTATGGCAAATTTAGGTTTTATTTATGAAGAGAATTGACTAGGTTGACCAAGTAAAGCATCCCCATACTAAGGTACATAGGAGTGTGAGTAGATTGAATAAACGAATTGAAGGTCACGAGAAGAAGAAAAAACGGCATGTTTGGATCGTCGGGTTGGTAACAACAGCAGTATTGGCAGCAACACTATTACCGATGGGCCCCGTACATTTGACGTCAACAGCGAATGCTGCATCGGGAACAAGTGACACTGCCCTTAGCAAGTTCAAGGATATCAAGGGCCACTGGGCTCAAGCGACAATTGCCAAAGCTTATGAAAAAAAACTGATCTCTGGTTACCAGGATGGAACGTTTCGTCCTAATGGCAAAATCACGCGTGGGGAATATGCGACCATACTTGCCCGTGCGACTGGACTGGAGAAGGTAGAGGGACAGAATCCCTTTGCTGATCTCAAGGGACATTGGTCTGAAGCAGCGGTTAGCCAACTTGTTGGACAAGGATTCATTAATGCTGGCGATTATGCCAAAGGGTTCAATCCAAATGCGGAACTGACACGTTACGAGATGATGAAATGGATTGCAAATGGACTGATCAAGTCCGGAACCAGTTTTCAGGATGCTTTTAACGATACAAAAAATACGCTACTTCCTACACCGGAAGTGAACCGCGGCACCATTCGTGCTGAGCAGATTCCGTATCTTGCCCTTGTTCGTGGGACAGGCATTGTCGGTGGATTCCAGGATGGCACATTGAAACCTGCAGATTCCACCACTCGTGCAGAAGTATCGGCCATTTTACTGCGTTATATGGACGTGGAGGGCACGGATGCCGGGAAGTATAGCGACCTGAATGAGATGAGAGAGGTCGGCACGACGGGGACGAATTTAACGACCATTAGTAATTATAGGTATAGTAATAACTCCGCTAAAGTAAGTGATTTAGCAAGAGAAGAAATTAAATTATCCAATAATTCCGGTGTAGTTACACTGCATAGATATATTGTTGTAGATGTTACTCAAGGTAAAGCAAAAGGTCTCTATGCAACATTATTCATTGGTCCAGAGACACATCTTTTCAAAGGCAACTATATGGCTTTTGCAGATATATCTTTCACATCAAAAATTGAGAGATCCGATCCAATCACTTTTAATGGAGGGCTATATAGTGGTTTTTTACAATTTAATCGTTTGGATCTTAAGCAAGCATTCAAGAATGGCCTAGTGACTATCCCTGAGAGATCGAGTGATTTGATTAAGAAAGATATAAAGAAGAGATTTTGGGTGACATCTGTTTTAGAAGGTAAAAATGGAGCATATTCCTTTAATCAAAAAAGTGGAAATATACTAAAAATTCAGAATATGTAAGTCAAACTTAATGGTGGTGGAATATCTTTGTGTGCTCATGTTGAGAAGAAATCCTTAATTTTTATCTCAATTTTTCTTATTACTATACTATGTTTGAATTTAACATCCTCAATAGAAGCTGCAAGTTCAGATCCATATGGACCTAAGAAGCAAAAAATATCTAATACGGTACAGTCTGAAAAAAGGATAGCAAATCCAGGTGTTTACTGGTATCAACTTGACGATGGTAATTTTAAAGCAGATCACACTACTGGACCAACTTTTTCGAATAACCTCAATCCTAATTCATGTTCTATTCCATATCCAGATGAGAAGGAAATTCCTAATGAGGTCGATTTTTCTGAATGGCCTGCAATATCTTGGCCAGATTTTCAATCACAGACTGTTACACAGAGAATGCTAGATAAAATCCGTATTAAAAACGTAGATTACCAATCAACTACACTACAGTCGTCTTATACTGGTGTGGGTAATACGATTATAAGAGAAGGAAATACAATCGTAAAAATTATTACCAAAACAGGAGGCTCACACACAGTTACTAATCGAAGGGACTATGAAAATGGTGGTAAAACAATTCGAAACTGTGTGAAGCAAATCGTTGCATACCATACGCCCATGGATATCATCTGGGAAGGCGATCTGGTTGAAGAAAAAGAAATCGATGTAACACCGGATTCGGTTTTGACTATTGGACAAACAAAGCAGATGAAAGCCGAAGTTAGCACAAGACATTATGGCGAAACAGATTTTAATGGAGGCATAGACGTATCCCGCAGGGAAACGGAGATCAAATGGTTTTCTTCTGACGAGACGATTGCGAGTATAGAGCTCAAAACAGGGATGTTAACAGCCGAAAGTCCAGGCACGGTCACTGTGCGTGCGATCTGGAACAATGGTACATATCTGATCTCGGATACAGCCACCATAACCGTTACGTCTGAGCCAGGACTCGTGGTGAATTTGCCGAACGCTTGTAAAGCCAATACAACACCACTACAGGCAGAAGCCGTTCTAACCAAACCGGATCGCTCTGTTCATAAACTGACGGCTCACCCCAAACTGACGTGGCAGAGCTCGAATCCGGCTGTGGCAACGATCGGTGCTGATGGCAAAATCACGACAAAAGGGATCGTGGGTAGCACTACCATCAAAGCTCATTTTCTTGATTCTCCTCAGCAACTGGATGAACAAGGGACTCAGGTGCTTGAGGTGAAGGACTGCACGGATAATGGAGAAGGTGGTAATGATGGCGATCCGGGGGGTGACCCTGCGAACACTTGCCCCGTGACCATCAGTCCACCGAGTAGAGGTACGGTTATTGAAGCATCGGTTATGGACCCGTCTGTTCGAGGTGTGTTGAAGGCAGACGAGCGTGGATCTGAGAAGTTCGATGTTACCCGTGGTATTCCAACTTCGGAAGATCTCTATGCCAATGTTTTAGCCAAGGGATATCTGTTTCAGCACCGTTGGATTAACATGACAGGAACGGTGACTTACACCGTTAAGGTGAAAAGGGTTTATCATAAAACCTGGACGATCCCGGGAAGAGCGTCTAGTGGTGAGGGGGATCCAGGGACACCTCCTCAGCCCAGAGAACGTGATGTGCCTGGGGATAAAACCATGCAAGTAACACGGACATATAGCTATTGGCAGATTGATAACCTGGAGGTATACAAGTTAAATGAGGCAAAGGTATCTAACTATGCGTTAGGCGGTTATGGTGACACCGTGACCCTTATGCCCAATGCATATACACCACCGACTTTGCAATCGGCTATGGATACTGCGGTTACCAATCATGTGAAACCTGCGCCATGTCGAGAAATTGATCTTGGCATCAAAGGGGTTCCTGGTGGTTCGGATGAACCGCCTACGCCAGATGAAACATCATTGTTTCAATCCAAAGCTGAAGCGGAGGTTAGAGAGAACACCGTTAATAACGACAAGGTAACCTTTAATGGAGCGACGATTATGGACCCTGCTCCCGTGGAAAAAACAGCTCCAAGACCTGGGATGATCCCGCAGCCTGGTATGATCGGAGACGATGTTCTGTACCAGAACCGTCTGACGATCAAGAACACATTGATGAACAAAGCTAACCAGCCAACCACGGGTGAGATAACGTATGGACTGCTCCCTAGCAATGTTAACGGAGGTCAGGATCAGAAGTTCCCCATTCTGGGCATCAACTCGGTGACAGTACATACTCCAGTTGTGAACTATGCCTGGGTGTCAGATGATCAGCTGCATAACCAGAAGACCACGCCTGATCAGACAAGAGCTGCACTTATTTTAGAGCGTCCGTTTATTGTACGCATCCCAACTTCAGGGCAGCATCTGGATGTAGCGAGTTACCCTGGTTATGGAAACCATGATTATGCGAAATATTTCCGGATCAAACAGGTTCGTTTCCCATTTGATGTCTATAACGGTGCTAGAAGTCAGTTTATTCCGGCCATGACATGGGTGGATATTCCGGTAAATCAGTTGGACACTCCTTTTTATCTTCCTGTATGGGTAGATGAAGGGAATTACCAGATCGAGTTTCGAAATATCGCCGAAAATGCACCTGCAAACTACACAGAACAACAGGATGCCAATACGAATCTGACTCATCATGTCGCAGCAGATACCGTTGCTGTAGACGTTATCGGACGATTATATGATTTTCACATCACCGATATTTCAGACTACAACTGGGAGAATGTGTTCCGTAAGCGGATAGGCAGCCCCGAACCAACAGGTGTAAGCTACTGGACCGGAGGAAACAGTATAGACGGAGATCCCCGAGGTAATTTGGCTCCCTATGTCCTGCCTATTCGTCCTGGCAGTCATCCGGTACAAGGGTTCCGAAATGCTGCAGTGAAGACGGGTTACCATTTCAAGTTTGATCTGAAAACCAAGGGTAATATGTTTGGGAAACAGGATGGTATCCGAATTACGCCGACGTTCTCTTTTGTGAGTAAAGATGGCACCACCCGGCAAGAAGTGGATTTATACTACCATCGAGGACAGGAACGACTCATTCGTATCGGATCGGCACAAGATTTAGAAAAACGCTTTGTTGTCCTGAACTCACGGTTGCGGAATGTCCCCGGTACGGAGTTAGGTGATACAGCGCGTTATCAGTATACCTATGAACTGTCGGAGGAGGAACGCAATCAGGGTACAATGGCGGAACATATGGTTCGTTTCGTGGATCAGACCTCACATCATAAAACTTGGGTAGGTCGTTATGACTGGATGATTCTTCCTTCACAGATCCGTACACTCATTGGCCCAAAAGCAGATATTCCCTCCAGTGTTAATGTGGATCGGGCGAATGCAGCGATTCAGCGCTGGTATGGGGAATATAGCTTGCCAGCAGATGTATATGCGGTGCCCAAAGGAACCAATCTAGAACTGCTCGCGAGACAAAATCAGTTGGATGAGAAGGCTAAGATATTCCTGAGGGACGGTTACATTGTGGTTAACTTCAATATCGAAACATTGCGCAGTGGCAATACGAGTGCACCGCATCTGCAATATATTCATGCACCGTTGATGAATCAATGGCAAATGGAAGGTTTTGATAACAGCCCGGTAGATGGTCAGGGAAAAAGCTGGCCGATGCAAGATGGGGACGTGGTTTTGTACCACGCCGATCAATCCAGCCGGAATGATTTCCAATCCCAGGTACCGCATTAGGGAGATATCGTTTTACCCATAAAGAAGGCAGGCGTCATGTGAATCTACATGACGTTTGTCTTCTTTTGTGTAATTCGGATTATGGTTGGGCAGCAGAACGGGTATAAAGGGTAAGGAGCACTCGTACCATCCATGTTCATCAATTTTCTCAACGAGAGGGGAACAACACATATGATTGAAGAGGATAAGCAGGAACTATTGATTTCAGAAGATACATACAAAGGAAGAGATTTAGGTGTCACATTAGAAGCACAAACCTGTCACTTCAAAGTCTGGTCACCGTTAGCTGTTCAGATGGAACTACTTTTGTACCCACCTTTGACAGGGGGGAGCCCGGAGGAAGAGCCCAATCAACGGAAGCAGCAGGCGCTACCTATGCAAAAGAAAGAACAAGGCATCTGGGTTATGGAACTGGAAGGTGATTTAAGTAGCTACCGTTACATGTACAAGCCTACTTTCGAAGATGGACATTCAACTACTGCTGTAGATCCCTACGCCCGAGCAGTGACCATGAATGGAGAAATGGGTGTAATTGTGAGACTGGAGCAGACACATCCGAAGGGATGGAGTGAGGATATTCGCCCGGAATTGACCAGTTCTGTAGATGCAGTCCTGTACGAACTGCATGTACGTGATTTTTCCATTCACCCATCATCTGGTATAACGAATAAAGGCAAATACATGGCTTTCACCGAGACGGGCCTGCATGATTCGGAGGGCAACACACTGGGGATCGATCATTTGGTTGAACTCGGGATTACCCATGTGCATCTGCTCCCAGTATTTGATTTTGCGACGGTGGATGAATCCAGGGTGGATGGTGATACGTCTGATGCCTCCAACTATAACTGGGGATATGATCCGCTCCATTACAATGTACCGGAAGGTTACTATGCATCACGTGCAGATGATCCGGAGACACGAATTCGTGAGTTCAAATCCATGGTGCTTGCCCTTCATAACAAGGGAATAGGTGTCATTATGGATGTGGTATATAATCATACGTTTAATACAGCAGGCAGCTCTTTTGAAAAACTTGTACCAGGGTACTACTATCGTCCAAACGCCGATGGGACCTATAGCAATGGTTCAGGTACGGGCAATGAGGTGGCTACTGAACGCACCATGGTTCGCAAGTTTATCTTAGATTCAGTCCGTTATTGGGCAGAGGAGTATCATGTGGACGGTTTTCGATTTGACCTGATGGGTCTGATCGACACAACTACGATGAAACAGCTTGCAGCGGAGTTGCACACCGAAGTGTCACCTTCCATATTGTTATATGGTGAACCATGGGGCGCACTGGATTCGCCGCTTGGAGATGATATGACCCTAAAAGGAACGCAACGCGGGGCGGGTTTTGCTGTGTTTAACGATAATTTTCGCGGAGTGATCAAGGGAGACAGCGATGGCATGGGTACGGGATTTGCGACGGGTGCGGACGGGAAAGAAGACGAATTGTGGACTGGCGTCCGGGGAGCCATACAGGATTTTACGGATGGTCCATCCGAGACAATTAATTATGTAACCGTGCATGATAATCTCAACCTGTGGGACAAAGTCGCACGTACACAAGGACTCCACGATACCTTGAATTTTCTCACCTATGACGAGGATGGAAGTATTCGTGGATGCCATAGTGTGGAAGAGGCCGTAGAGAAGGCTAAGCCTTACCTGCAGATTGATCCGGAACACATTCTGGAGAATGAGACCGTTAGGCGTAGTCTGCTTGCCAATGGTATTGTTCTAACCTCCCAGGGTGTTCCCCTGATCGCGGCTGGAGATGAGCTGCTTCGCAGCAAATATGGGGACGCCAACAGCCACCAGAGTGGAGACGTAGTCAATGCCATACATTGGGAGCAAAAGCAGCTGTTCAAGCCGGTATTTGATTATTATCGTGGGCTGATCCGTCTTCGGCGAGAACATCCAGCCTTTCGGCTTCGTACACGGGAAGAGATCGAGAAGCATGTTCGTTTAATCGAAAAAGGTAATGGGCTGTTAGCGTATGAACTGAACGGTACAGCAGCCAGCGATTCATGGGAACGTATTGTTGTCATCTATAATGCTGCAAAAGAAAACCGTGACATCTCTGTCCCCACAGGGACATGGAATGTGATTGTAGAAAAAGGACAGGCAGGCATTGATACGATACGTACCATACAAGACGGACAGGTACATGTGAATGCGATATCCCTAACGGTGATGTATTCCAATTCCTGATGGACGCAAAGCTTGCCAAGAATTGAAGGCTGCCAACAGACCATTAGTAAAATCGATAACAAGGACACGTTCAAGATATCCAGTCAATCAAATTTAATCAAATAAATTGAGATGAAACAAATCCTCCTTTCTCGTAAGAAAGGGGGATTTGTTGATGCGTCAGAGACCATTGCCTTGGTCGCAGGGCTATACATTGTCATGTCTGGACCTTCTTTATGCTGTGCACCGGTTAGTACATTTTTAATCTCAACCAAATGACATCCTGTAATTTATTCTTGTATATTCCAAATTTTTTTTGTCGGGACAGGTACAAATGCTGTCAATCTATGGCGCTTGTTTTCATATCCTATATTTTGAAAGCGATTGCTAATTGAATATGCAAATTGGACCGATATGATGAGTACAGACAACCCCGGGTTGACAAACAACGTCCCACTCCGTAACATCGGGACAACACGAAATCAATGGATATAAAGGCGGTGGGAACGATGCCGGAATGGACTTCTTTTTGTTACGAAGGCAACGATCTTGGCTTAACATATACTCGTGCAGCAAGTACTTTTAAATTGTGGGCACCTACGGCACAGCAGGTTTATATATTGATTTTTGACGATGAAGGGCATTACAACGATATTGGTAAAGTACAATATCATGAAAATGGGCAGGAACATACTCTGACACGAGATGCGGACGGAATATGGAGTCTGAAGCTCAGCGGCGATTGGGCAGGACATTATTATATGTACCGAATTATCCATGATGATCAGCGGATTGAAGTAGTTGTTGATCCTTATGCCAGAGCGGTAACGGCTAATGGGCAACGAACGGCTATTATAGATCCGGAGACCACCAATCCGGTCGATTGGGACCTGGATGTCAAACCTGCTTTTCTGCGTCCTGTCGATGCTGTGTTATATGAGTTACATGTCCGTGATTTCTCCTCAGACCCACATGCAGACATTCCGTATAAGGGAAAATATCTGGCATTCACGGCATCCGGTCTGACGGATAGAGCAGGCAATAGTATTGGCGTAGACCATCTTGCCGAACTGGGAGTTACTCATGTACATCTTCTGCCTGTGGCGGATTATCAGACGGTGAATGAACTTGCTACGGCAGAAGTGGGTTCAAATGTCAGAGCACCATACAACTGGGGGTATGATCCCCAGCATTATAACGTTCCGGAAGGTTCGTATGCGACAGATCCTCGTGATCCTGCTGTTCGAATTCGGGAGCTCAAATCACTCGTTCAATCGCTGCACAGACAAGGCATTCGCGTTGTACTTGATGTTGTCTATAATCACACGTATAGCGTGGAAGAGGGACCTTTTGAACGGATTGTACCAGGCTATTATTACCGTTATCGGGAGGATGGCACCCTCAGTAATGGTTCTGGTGTAGGCAATGAACTGGCGACAGAACGTCCAATGGTGCGAAAATATATTTTGGATTCTCTCCGATATTGGGCAGAAGAATATCATGTGGACGGATTTCGATTTGACCTCATGGCCCTGATTGATACGGAAACAATGAATGAATTGACACGCGAATTGAAGGAACAGATTGATCCGGCGTTTCTGATCTATGGGGAACCCTGGATGGGTGGAGATTCACCTTTGGACCGCAAAACATTAAAAGGAACCCAGCGAGGTCAGGGGTTTGCAGTATTTAATGATCATTTTCGCAGTGCAATCAAGGGTGATAGTGATGGCAGTGGCAGAGGGTTTGTCACGGGTGCCGGAGGGCAGGAATATGAGCTTATTAGGGGATTAGCGGGAGCACTGGATGATTTCACATCTTCACCAGTGGAAGTTGTCAATTATGTGACTGCTCATGACAATCTCAATCTGTGGGATAAAATTGCGACAACAATGAACCTTAGACATGAATTAGGATTTCCCGTATGGAAGGACGGACAGCCCGTGGGTGGTGGGAGTGCTGAGTCCGCTGTAAAAGCAGCAGATCCTTATCGGTATGTGGATGCAGATGATGTTTTGAATCATGAGATGGTTCGTCGCTCGTTACTGTCCTCCGGCATTCTGCTTACTTCTCAGGGAATTCCGTTTCTGCATTCAGGGGATGAGATGCTCAGATCCAAAGCCGGTGATCATAACAGTTATCGGAGCGGGGATGCGGTGAACGCTATCACATGGGCCAACAAATCACGCTTCAGACCGGTGTTTGACTACTATCGTGGTCTTATTCATTTGCGGCGAACACATCCCGCTTTTCGGATGATTGATGCTGAACAGGTACGAAATCACCTTCGTGTTATTCGTGCGGATGGCAACGTAGTTGCCTTTACACTTCAGAATGGTGCGAATCAGGACACCTGGAATCAGATTATGGTCATCTATAACGGAACAGAACATGAGCAGCATGTTGACCTGGGGGAAGGGGACTGGCATGTTGTAGTCAATGATCATCAGGCAGGCACAGACGTGATCGAGACTGTTCGTGGTACTGTTCAGGTAGAACGATGGTCCTTAATGGTACTGTATGACACAGAGCATGCTGGAGGCGCTGAACCATCAACAGTGGAGATTAGTTTTCCTCGCCACGTATATAGTCCGAAGGAGACTACTCAACTGCGAGCGATCGTACGGGACAGTATTGGCAATGTGGTGGAAAAAGCGCCAGTTACCTGGACTTCTTCTGATCCGGATATTATTCAGATCCAGCCTGATGGAACAATTCATGCAATGGAACGGGGGGAAGCTTCGATTACAGTCCACTGTGGGGACATAACGGCAAGCTGTATGTTACAAGTGGATTATCGTCATGCTGAACGAATTGAAATTGTGGGCGAACCTGTCATGTACATGACTCGAATCAGTCGCTTCCGTGCATTGGTTCTGGATCAATTTGGTCAGCCGCTTCAGGATTCGAATATACGCTGGAGCTCTTCTCATCCAGAACTTGCAGCGGTGAGTGCAGCAGGGATCGTACGTGCGATGACACCAGGAGTAACCCATATTATTGCTGAAGCTGGAGGAATCCGGGCAACGCTTGGCGTAACGATTCATAAACAGATTTCGCGAACCGTCACGCTTCGATACGAACGGGAAGACCAGCATTATGAAGGTTGGGATGTCTGGGTATGGGGCACAGGTATGGAGGACGGAGCCGTACGGCTGGAACAAGTCGGTAATGCCGCCGAAGCCCGCTTCCGCGTTGCTCCGGGTCTGCATCACCTAGGATTGATCATTCGATTGAACGAATGGGAAGCTAAAGATACGTGCGGAGACCGTTACGTGGACATTGTACCTGAAGACGGGGATGTACACATTATTGTCCGTAGCGGATCAGACGAGATGCAGATCATTCGTGAAAGTGAAAAAACAGAGGATCGTAATAGCGCATAGTTTCTTTATTTATAACTTTGAATGCAGTTCGTCAAAACCTTGATAAATCAGCAGTTGGAAGAGATTCCGACTGCTTTTTTTGGTCTGATTATAAGCCGCATAACTTGCCGAAAAATAATTAATTGTCCTGTTTCGTGTTTGAGATCCTCTATCATTGGGGTAAATATAGATATGGCCCACGATTCGGCCAAAGGAAAAAAGACCATCATGGTCTATGAGATAAGCCTCAGCGCTTTCCAACAAATATAATGTAGTGATCCCTTGAAGGAGGATGTTCAATCATGAAATCCAACGGAAAAATGGCTCAACTTACAGCAACGCCAAGAACGGAAAAGAAAGGTGCAGCACTGCGCCTGTTAAGACAAGGCGGACGAGTTCCCGCAGTCGTTTACGGCCCGGGACTTGAAGGTGCTTCAATACATGTAGATGAAAAAGAAATGCTGAAAGTGGCACGCACAGGCCGCTCCGAAATGTTCAATCTGAATGTTGAGGGCGGTAAAACGCTTCCGGTGCTGATCAAGGATCAGCAAGAGCGTAACGGACGTTTGCTGCACGTAGACTTTTTGCAAATTTCCAAGAACAAGCCGATCAGCGTAAGTGTATCGATCGACTTCCAAGGTATAGCGGCCGGCTCGAAAGCTGGCGGTGTATTCCAGACACAGGAGACACAGCTGGAAGTAGAAGGTTTGCCTGCGGATTTGCCAACGTCCATTGAAGTGGATGTGAGCGGATTGGACATTGGTGATCGTTTGACTGCTGCGGATATCAAACTCGATAAAGGTTTGACACTCGTAACATCACCTGAATCCATCATTGCGTCCGTCATGCCGCCACAAGCCGCTGAGGAAGAGCCAACAGCATCTGCTGAGGAAGCTGAACCGGCAGCTGAAGAAAAAGCTACAGAAGAGTAAACCAAGCTACGGGATCTTGCCAGATCTCATGCTTAACCAAAGCCCAGTCCTAGTGACTGGGCTTTTTTTATTTTCCGAGCAAGAGAGTTCAATAGGCACATCGTTCGCATGAAAAATGAGAATGTACTACAATACATGTTAAAGGGTAAGAAAGTAGGTTTAATTCAATGTTTGATCCAACGGTGTATGACAATCTGAAAGTCGGGTTTGAGAATTATCTCTATGATATGGATAACCTGGACAAACGTATTCAGATTACGGGGCGTAAAGATCGGCTGGAGATGGCAGTGATGTCCAGAGAGTTCACATTACAATTCTGTCTCAGGGATCGTCCGGAAGTAACAGGCGAGGTTGTGTTAAGTAGTTCCCTAAATGAGCTCGCAGCGGAGATCCTGGAGACGCCTGGCGCTCATCCAGGTTGTCGTTTGGAAATCCGGTTTGGCATGGTTATGAAAGAGCCTGAGAGGCAGTGCCCAGCCATTCGTTCGATATTACAGGAGAGCTGGCCTGAGCAGAGGATCTGCCAGACTATCCAGTATATCTTTGATGAACAGCCAATCATTTATAACGTCATGGCTCACGTTTGTTTTGACCGCAGTGTGAATGAAGACCAGATGGGGGACATTGCTGAACTCTGTGAGCATATGGCAAATGTGATGAATCAATTATTACAGTTGAATAATTAGTATTTCCGAGAAAAGCCTTGTCTCTTTGTGGAGATCAGGGCTTTTTTGTATTATTTTTAGAAAATTGTATAGGCTTTCAGGCTTAGGTTTAAGGTCTTTTAGGTTAATGTTTTACGCAAGCGAGTAAGAGAATGTATATTAAAAGGGGGTAAGAGTGCAATTGGACTATACAAAAATGGTGAAATTGCGAAAATAATATTGGGACTAAAGATTTAGTTCTGTACTAAAGGAACTAGTTTTCCTTGCCGATAAAATATCGAAGGGGAGAAACTACATGACAGAGAAATTAATTCGTCTGCTGCGTATACTTCAGGCTATACAAGCAAATCCTGGAATTTCGGCCAAGGAATTGGCGCTGAAATGCGGTACGACTGTACGCACGATTTATCGTGATCTCCGGATTTTGGATAGGGTCGCCCCGATTATGAATGAAGGATACGGCAAAGGTTACCGATTTATTGGTGAGTTTGCGATGTATCCATTAGATTTTACTGAACAGGAAGCAATGGTTTTCTCCTTGCTCCCGTCCGTAGTTGATACCTCCAAGTTACCTGCTGAGTTTGATTCAGCGTTTGACAAGGTTATGTCGGCTCATACCAAATTAAAATCAAGAAACAGTGACATTGTAGAGAATATTGCGGGAATTATTCGGATGGGCACGCCAGCTTATCGTGAGGAAGGAAAAGACCCTAATTTGCTGATTCCTATTATCGAAGCTATTCTAAGCCAGCAAACCATTCGTACTCAATATCATACGCTGACAAGAAATGAGATCACAGTCCGGGATATCGATCCCTATTATCTCATTCCACGTGATCAACGTTTTTATTTGATTGGATATTGCCATTTGCTGCAAAAAGTTCGATTGTTTCGGATCAGCCGTTTTTTGGATGTGACACGAACAAATGCTGGTTTCGACAAGGGTGATTTCAACATAACGCAGTACATGAAAAACACATGGTCTATTGACCGTGGCGACGAAAATATCCATTTCAAGGTAAGATTCTCTGAGAAAGTGGCCCCCTACATAAAAGAAGAAGAAATGTTTGTTCGCCCGCGAATGACGAATATGTCGGATGGGGGATTGTTATTTGAAGTGACACTGAATAGCAGCAGAGAATTTTTGAAATGGTTGTATCAATTTGGGCCCGAGGCAGAGGTACTTGAACCTCGTGAGTTTCGTAGAGAGATACGCAGGCAACTTGTCGAGTGGTTGGAACATTATGAAACCGATGTATCATTGTAAAAATTTTAATCATGGAGAAATACAGGAAAAGGAGCAGGTAATATGAGCACCAAATTATTCGCAGCTATGTATGGAATGGATCACTACCATGGAGTACAGGCTTTACATGTGGGGGATACCGTGTATCTCGTCAAAGATCCAGATAATCGTTTGGATTATCAAGCAATTAAGGTTGTTATTCCCCCGATTGGAGCCGTAGGTTATATCGTTAATGATCCGCTGGTCGTACCTCATGGATGTTGGGCCGGGACGGCATTCTACGATGTATTTCATCAACTAACGTGTGCCAAAGTACGATTCATGATGAGAGATATGGTGATTATGGAGTTAATTGAGATGAGTCACATTCCTGTTCCACAGATGGATTCTTTGATTAAGGGATGGCAATTTCGTGAAAAAGCTTGATCACCCTAACAAAAGAAGGCTCATTTACGGATGAGCCTGGTATAGGTCGCTTCCAGATGCATGGCTGTTCTTGCCCAACTGAAATATGCCCTTGCGCTGTCTCGGCCAGCCTTTCCTAACTTCTCGGCAAAAGTGTGATTGCTTGCAAGTTTGTACAGGTAAGAGGTGAAACGTTGGGGACGCTTATAAGCGGTGACAAGGTATCCATTGATACCTGATTCAATAATCTCGCGAATACCTCCGTTATCCGAAGCAATAACGGGTAATCCTGAAGCCATCGCCTCAACATTAACCAGGCCAAAAGCTTCATGTTCTTGAGACGGACAGACCAGACAATCCACTGCCCGATACAACTGATCGATATGCTCATGGTTTATCTGACCACGGAAGGAAACATGGACCTTTTGTTTTTGGGCAAGTTCGCGAAGTTTACGCATGTAATACGGAGGTCCTTTGCCTGCAACAACCAGTTGAACAGGCATCTGTTGCTGAAGGAGGGCAGTCGCACGAATTAATACGTCTACACCTTTTCCAGGGATCAGCCTGCCGACATACAGAATAGAGAATGGTTTAGTTACTCCAAATTGTGTACGCAGATGAATCTGTTCTTCGCTGGATTCAACAGGCCTGAAGCGGCTTAGATCTGCACCCAATGGAACAACACTCATTCGGTGTTTTACCAACGGAAATCTGCGGCCTAACCTTTGTCGCAGGGAATGACTGTTGACGGCAATCCAATCAGCTTTTTTCATTAATGTGAGTTTGGAAGGCCCGGGCTGAGCAAATGTTAACGAGTGAAGATAGAGTACAACGGGAGTGCGTGGAAAAGCTCGTTTGATGGTAGCCATACTTCGTGGCCTGTTATCCACTTGAATTACATCGTAGGGTTGTTGGGATAACAAACGTATGACTGCTTTGGTGTACATGACAGGACTCGACGCAGGGACACGTTGAATGGTGATCCCATCGATCTGTTCTGTGGTGGCGAGACCTTGTATTTGACGACTTATAATGGTTACCTGATGGCGATGGGCTAGTTCACGAGCGATGCCCAGGATACAGATTTCCACGGAACCATTACCGGGCAAAGGCAATTTCTCGGGTGCAACCATAGCTATTTTCATGATCCGGCTCCTCCTTGTCCGACATCTGTAACAATCTTCGTCATATATCTTATGAGAAGTTAAAGCATTTGGCTCCTGCGAAATGGTAGATGAACCACCCATATAAGCGTGCAGGAATAATCTGTTGCTTGGCATTAAGCGAGATATTCAGCTTTTGTGATATACTGTACGGGAACAATTGAATTCGTTACATGTATAAAAGCAGGAGGAAAATAATGTTACATTCTACGCTGGGACGCTTCCGGCTGATGTTGTGGTTGCAGGGCATTTCGTACGTGTTGTTACTGTTTGTTGCTTTTCCGTTGAGAGATGCCGGGGTTATGCCACAGGCTGTCACATGGTTTGGGAATCTGTATGGTTTTTTGTTTTTAATGTATTTGTTATTTATGGTGACTATGTACACCTCACAGAAATGGCGTCTGCGCCGTCCAATTGCTCTGTTCTTTGTTTCTTTCATTCCACTGGGGAATATGATCTACGATGTTGTCGTATTCCGTAAGCTGTATCGTCAACTAAATAAAGCTTGACTTTATTTAACGTTATGAAATATGATGAGTACAGGTTAAACAACCCGTTCCAACTAAAACTACATATTCCTGTTAAAGGGGAGTAGCTTTTACAGTAAAGTCGTCAATTCGGGATCATATCCCCGGCTTTATTGGCAGCAATTTTGTTGTTAGCGAGACCTTTACCAAGTTTTCATGCTCGGTAAAGGTCTCTTTTTGTGGATATAAAAGGACCTTACCAGTGATGGTAAAGGTCCTTTTTTTTGTACATCATAAGAATATTAAGGAGGAGTCAATTTTGGATGTTTCATTATTATTAGAATATGGGTGGGTGCTTGCTGTCTTAGTGGTCCTTGAAGGATTACTCGCAGCAGATAATGCATTGGTACTCGCAATCATGGTTAAACACTTGCCTGAAGATAAGCGCAAAAAAGCGTTGTTCTACGGTCTGATGGGTGCATTTGTTTTCCGTTTAGGTTCATTGTTCCTGATCTCTTTCCTCGTCGATGTATGGCAGGTGCAAGCGATCGGTGCCCTGTATCTCCTGTACATTTCGATTAACCATATCGTTAAAAAGATACTGGGTAGTCGCAATAAGACAGATGAAGCAGCTGATTCAACGCCTAAGAAACCGAAAAAACAATCCGGTTTCTGGATGACCGTTTTCAAGGTCGAAGTAGCGGATATCGCATTTGCAGTTGATTCCATTCTGGCTGCTGTTGCTTTGGCCGTGGCGTTGCCACCAAGTGGATTGCCTCCAATTGGCGGACTCGACGGTGGACAGTTTATCGTTATCTTCCTCGGTGGATTCATCGGGCTTGTGATCATGCGTTTTGCAGCCTCATACTTTGTGAAATTGCTTCATTCCCGTCCAGGACTTGAAGTTGCGGCATTTGTAATCGTAGGTTGGGTAGGGGTTAAGCTGGCAGTTATTACACTCGCACACCCTTCATTGGGTGTTCTGGATGAGCATTTCCCGGAAAATAAAATTTGGAAATTCGGATTCTATATTGTACTGATCACCATTGCGGTATGTGGTTGGTTCCTGTCTTCCAAAGTTCCTGAAAAAGAAGACGAAAATCCGGTTGAAGAGTTGGAAAAACAAGCAGGACTGTAATAATCATGTTACGCTAACAACATCATTATTATTTGGAAAACAGGAGATTGTCCTAGGACAATCTCCTGTTTTTGTTTACATATGCAATCTACACCATGGACAATTTCCAAGAAAAGGGTTGACACATGAATTCTAGTCCCCTTAATATAAGACTAACATTAACGAAGGGAGGCCGAGAGACATGATGCTTGGTTATGATTTGATTCAAACAGGGCGCAACGTAGACACAATAGCATATCCGGCTCATCGTTTCATTGGCCTCATACGGTCGACATAGGGGATAGGCATATCGTTTAACAGGTTTTATAATCGATATGCGTTCTTCGCTTATATTATAGCGATGGATGACAGACACACAGCATGTTTATGCTGTTCTGTTCTCCGTTATTGTCATTCAGTAGAAGTCATGGGCGACTAGCCTATGGCTTTTTTGGTTTTATTTTACAGATGAATCAGCAAACCGAATTTGCTGAACGTACAGGAAGGAATAATACACTTTTATGAATACAGAATTTAATTTATTTACTAATCCAAACGAATTAACAGGTGCCTACCGGCATGAAGTAAAATTGCCTGCAGGTGATTTAATCGTATATGCGGCGCAACAACTCTTCTCCTCGCTTGATTACAAGGTGTTTGAGATGGCAAACAATAATCTGCAGATTCCGGGAATTTCTTATATGAGTTATACGCCAGACGTACACGTCGGTGTAGGTACGTGCATTGGAACGACAGCCGTGTGGGATGCGCAGAGCGGATATGTTTCTCCCTCCATCGTGGGCAGTGACATCGGCTGTGGCATGCGAGTGCATATGACAAACTTGCACAAGGACGAATTGAAAGACATCAAGCTCCGCCGCAAACTCGTCAAGGCCATTGGGAAAGTATTGCCGATGGAGGCGAACCAGCGAGGTCATTACTCGGATATCAGACTGGAGCATATTGTTCGTAAAGGCCTGCATGGTTTACCCAAAAAGTATATTCCAGACAGCTATACACCGAAAAAATCAACCGCGATGACACATGTGGAAAGCAGCAAGTTCAGTTACGATGAGGATGTGTTAAACCACGTTCCTGATATGACATGGCATCGTTCGCATCGTCAGCTCGGAACACTGGGTGGGGGGAATCATTTTGCCGAGATCCAGGCGATTGAGATCGCTGAAGAGAATCGTGAAATCGCCGAAGCTTGGGGATTGTATGATGGACAGGTCGTGGTCATGATTCATTCCGGCTCTCGTGCGTGGGGTGGTTATGTAAGTCAGACGAGTTCGTCAGCGATTGCCAAAGTCATGCAGCGGCTTAACCTGGGTACATCCGATCCCAGACTGGTATTTGCTCCACTGGAGCATGCGGAAGGTCGTCATTATGTGAACATGATGTATTCTGCATTGAATTACGCTGTTGTCAATCGTCATCTGATTGCGTATGCTATTCGCGAAGCATTCCGGGATGTGTTTGGCTCCAAATGTGAATTTCGTACGTTATACGATCTGATGCACAACTATGCCTGGGAGGAATCTCACGCAGACCAAGGTTCCGTTTTTGTACATCGCAAAGGGGCGACACGTGCGTTGCCGGCAGGTCATCCGGACAATCCAAAGCCTTATCTGGCAACAGGGCATCCGGCGCTTATTCCGGGTTCCATGGGAACTGCTTCATATATCATGGTAGGTCAGCCGCAGGGTGCTGATAATTATTATTCAATATGTCACGGTGCGGGTCGAATCCGTTCACGGACGGCAACAAAACGATTGATTAGCGTGGAGGATTTTGCTACGGCACTGGGTGTGGGTACAGAAGATGAGATCGTGGTAAATCAACGCTCACTTGAATCCATTATTGATGAATCACCTCAGGCTTATAAAAATGTAGATGAAATTATAGACAGTGTTACCGGCGCAGGCCTGGCTCAAGTTGTAGCCAAATGCAAACCGCTTGTAGCGGTAAAGGGAGCGAAATAATGACAATAAACGAAAAACAAACAGATCCAACCCAGGCGATCTATACCTATGACGAACAACATGATACCCGAATTCGAGTGGAAGGGTACGCCATCTATTCAAGGCTGATTCGTGGAATCAGTGAGGCGCTCCATCAGCGCTATGGGGTTGAGTACAAGCTTTATGCCAGTTCTGATCCGAACAATGAATACTGGGAGTTACTCCGGGAAGACCTGCAAAATGGCAGTGACGAAGTGGAATTGGTAGCTCGCATATTCGAGGATCTGGAACTTCAGACGTTGCATTACGACGATGATGGAGATGTGCCCACTTATGGTGTGCATTACTCCATTCGTAATAACGTATTTGCTTATCCGAAATGGGGCGTAGCACTTGTGCGAGTTCCATTTTTCCGAGAGAACGGGATCTACAGTGAAGACTTTGTCTTTGCCATCGGTGATGAGGAGATGAAGCAATTTCTGGGAAGTGTCCGGGAACGGGAACGTCAGCAAAATATGAAAAAAGTAACGGTCTACACTGATGCCCGTAATGGTAGCGATCGTCATGTCGAATCCATCACTCGCTCCGTGGGAAGAGAGGATGTTGTTCTCTCTGCACAGATCAAGCAGGATATTTTCCGCTCGCTGGATCAGTTTTTCGAAGCGGATCGTTCCTTTTACAGAGATTATGATATCCCGTACAAACGGGGCATTCTGCTGTATGGGCATCCGGGAAACGGCAAGACCACATTGGTGAAATCCATTGCGGGAAGTATCCCGGGCCCGGCTGCGTATTGGCAGATTACGGAGTATACCAACAGTGAATCAGTGCGTGAAGTGTTCGAGGCTGCCAAGCGGTTGGCACCGATGGTACTGATCATTGAGGACATCGATTCGATGCCGGATGAAGTCCGTTCCTTTTTCCTGAATACACTGGATGGAGCTACGTCAAAAGAAGGCATTTTCCTGATCGGGACAACGAATTATCCGGAGAAAATAGATCCTGGCCTCATGAACCGTGCTGGACGGTTTGACCGGGCTTACGAAATTCCGTTGCCAGATGAAGCGCTGCGCTTGCAATACTTGCGCCAACGAGGCTTCACTGTATTTGCGGGTGAAGAAGGCACAGTAGAAGCAGCTCGTCTGACCGACACGTTTTCTCTTGCACAGCTAGGTGAGTTATATGTGAGCGCTGCGCTGGAATGGCATCAGAATGGACAGACAGACATTGTGAAAGTCATTCAGTCGATGCGTGGCGAGCTGGACAAGAGCCATAAACATACTTGGCTGGCGCAGCCAGGTAAGGGCCGTGCAGGCTTTTATTGATCAGACCTAACCCATCAACCTATAATATGACGCAATTTTATAAATAATCCTACCTCAATTGGTGATACTAACCTTGTCTGCTCTAACATACAATGACTTTCGGGAGGTACATAACGCAGCCCTGAGCTGGTGAGATGCCGGAAAGTAACGCGAACTGTTCCATACCTGACTAAGGCTTGTTTTGCAGAGGAAGATGCATGGGGACAAAAGGTAATATGCAAAAATTTTTATGCCAATTGTTTAAATGCTTCTGTAGCGGTTAATAGTAGACAGACAACAACAAAAACTTTAATTAGAGGTGAATGATATGGGTTGGTTATGGTCATTAATTATCGGTGGTATCATTGGATGGTTGGCAGGTTTGATCGTTGGTCGTGACATTCCAGGTGGTGTTATTGGTAACATCATTGCTGGTTTTATCGGTGGATGGTTAGGTGGAGTAATCTTGGGCGATATGGGTCCTGAGATGGGCGGATTCCACATTGTACCTGCATTGATCGGTGCGATCGTTCTTGTAGCCATCGTAAGCTTGATCTTCCGTTCGATGGGACGTAGTCGCGGGTAACTTAATCAAGATAATTTCTTGAATTAGTTGTCAGCTAAATGTTTTACCAATGAAGAGGTTGATTGAGAGCCATAACCATGGCTTTCAATCAACCTCTTGTTGTTTTAAAATATAAGAATGTATGCGTAACTTAGCATCAGTATTCTATAGATAGTTTCGATAAGAGGGGATGAACAGAATGGAAAAAGCTACATTCGCCGGCGGATGTTTCTGGTGTATGGTTACACCGTTTGAAGAACAACCGGGCATTCATGGCATTATATCGGGTTATGCTGGCGGTCACGTCGAGAATCCAACATATGAGCAGGTCAAAACCGGGGAGACCGGTCATGTCGAAGTGGTTGAAATTACATTTGATCCAGATGTATTCCCTTATGAACGACTGCTGGAGCTGTACTGGCCTCAGATTGATCCGACGGATGACGGAGGTCAGTTCCAGGATCGGGGGACACAGTACCGTACGGCGATTTTTGTGCATAATGAACGTCAACGTGAGCTTGCTGAACAGTCCAAACAGGAACTTGCTGCCAGCGGACGATTCAATCAACCCATTGTTACGGAAATTCGGGATGCAGCTGTATTCTATCCGGCTGAAGACTATCATCAGGATTACCACAAGAAAAACGAAAAACATTATAAGGAAGACCGTGCGTTATCCGGACGGGACGAATTTATAGACGAGAATTGGAAATAGGATGATTCAATCCTGCCAATGCAATAAGCCGGGAGAGCTCCTTATGGAACTCTCCCGGCTTATTATTAGATCGAGTATTTATTTTGCAGAATTGGACTTCAGTACATATTTGGACAATGTCTCATTGTTCATGGAATAGATGACGTCATCGACATAGGTTGAAACACCTTCTAATGAAGGAACCGAGGCACTGGTAGTGTAAATATGCACGTCTTCCAGCGTCTGTGGATCAAGAATGTATCCTGTTTTGGCAAAATCAAGCTGATACTGACCATCCTGTGTCTGGTCAACACGCATAAGTGCAGGCTGTGCGTCCTTGAACGTACGCTCAGTCACTTTGCCTTTCATCGTGTACAGTTCCAGCTTCTGCCCTGTAAAGACTGTATAACCGTTGCCAGCCGTCTGAATGTAGGCATCACCAGCAATGGCACGTCCCCAAGCAAGCTTGCCATCGGTGCCAAAGCCCATCAGTCGGTTACCGGTGTTCTCAAAATTGGCGCGCATAATGATGGAACCATCGTCGAGAATGGCCAGCGATTCACCGCCTCCATCTCCTAATGTATTTGCATTGGCAGGGAATTGGTAGAAGGACAGACGATTCAACGTACGATCATAGATCTCCACTTTGGGATTCGAGGCTTGCTGCCAGAAGTTGCCTACCTTGGTTTGTTTACTGGCATCCACCACAATTCGACCATGATCAGCCTTAAGCACGTTACCGTTAATGGTCTTTTCGGTAATCAGCTTGCCCTTTTTGTCATATAACGAGATGGCAGAGCGAACGGAACCGTTTGACTGCACACCCTGACTTGAAGCAACCATCAGCGTATCGTTATCCAATAGGGATATGCTTGCAGGTGAATTCACCGTTTTGATCCAGTTGGTTTTACCGGATGTATTGAATGAGTACAATTTTTTGGTTTTGTCCGAATATTCCATATACACATAAGCCGTACCGTTGCTGGCATATACCGAATCGGAGTAGGTGGTATAAGGACCACTTTTCTCATGAAATATCGTATTCCACTTCAATTGTCCAGTTGTCGCATCGAATGCTTGGAGAGAGTCCAGTTGCCAGTCGAGTGTTGTTTTGCTGCTTGTTTTGGTCACGGGCTGGGAGGCATGTACATATACAAGGTTTTTGGATGGCACGGCATGGATTCCCTTGATCAGGACATCTTTCTCTGTATTAGCCTCAGATAACATCAGGGAAGATGACGTCCACGCCGGTTTGGGCATGGATTCGGTTGAAGCAGCGGCGTAACCTGTTGTATTCATGGTGAAGAGGAGCATGCCGCTAAGAATGAGGGCAGCCCATGTTTTGGACTTGTGTTTGGTCAATGTATGCAAGTGATAAACCACCTTTCTTCTTCGGTTCAAAATAGAACCGATTGTTGAATTTTACCATTAAAGTCAACCTGAATTCAACCGAACACACTGTAACCTTTTATCATTGACTTGTCGAAATAACCATGTTTGGAGAAGTGTAACGGTTACAAGGAATTCATCTTCTTTCGATGAAGGTGGAAGTCTGATATATTTAGTGCGGTGACAAGCCATATCTGCGTAAGACGTTGGATAGAACATAGGAAATGAAACAAGGAGAATAGCTATGAACTGGAGTGAAAATGTGACCCTATGGGTCATTGGATGTATCATCATATTGTTGCTGCTGGCCTGGATTATTCGGCGTGTTATCGGGCGCGGGCAGCGGATCCGAAGTGAAGCCAATCCTCGTAAGATCACAATAAAGGACATCGACAAGATGGAGGATGGTTCGGAATTTGAATTATATCTCTATCATTTATTCGAAGAGCTCGGGTACGATGAGGTGCATAAGACAACGAGTAGCCGGGATTTTGGGGCAGATCTGGTGTTTGTTGATAGACTCGGCAGACGAAGTGTGATACAAGCGAAGCGATATGGTGCGAACCATCCCGTAGGGTTGAGTGCTGTGCAGGAGATATATACATCGATGCGTTATTATGAAGCCGACCGGTCGATTGTATTAACGTCCGCCCGTTACACCGAAGCCTGTCGGACGCTTGCAGCAGTTAATGGAGTGAAGCTGCTGGACCGGGAAGACCTGATGGAATTAATTCTGTTATTCAAAGCCAGAAGAGTGGAAGAAGCACTGGAACTGATCGAAGAAGATGATCACGAACCAATCGAGACGTGGCAGTCCCGGCGAAAGCGGCAATCCCGCTAAGTACTTGGGTGGAAGCCTTTTTAATGATGTACATCTCATTCCAGTAGGAAGCACCTTCACTTGCGTAGCTGCACATGATATATTGAGTGTATATCAACCAAAGGAGTGTGTGATCCATTATGGCACGTACACAAACACAAAAAGCATTACGTAAAGCAGAGCGGTCAGGTCAATGGTGCTCAGAACAGAGCCGAAGAGTTAACGGGGATTATAGCGCGTTATCCCAGCATGTACGACTCATGCCTACCAAGCAGGAAAAATTGCAAAAGGTCAAACACAAGAAGCAGATCATCCAGGATGGTGGTGCTTCTTTTTATTTTTTCTATGAGGCGCCGATTGCTGGATAAGTAAGACGATAGAATTTTGTACACTAAATGAAGGGAAGAACCTATACATATGACAACAGCGCTGCACTTGAATAAAAAAATCGTTCGGCGTTTTTTGCTGCAAACGCAAGCTTTACTTGGACGTTGGCCCGCAGTTTCCTTACCTTCGGGACCTGACCAAGTTTTGAGTTTAATTCGTTCCCTTGGTTGCGTACAGATCGATCCTGTGGCTGCTGTAACTGGAAACCAGCATTTGGTGCTGGGGGCTCGTGACCCTGGTTATACTGCTGACAGCTTAAATAGGCTGCTGAGTGATCACAAGGTGTTTGAATATTTTGCAAATGCTGCTTGTGTCATTCCAATCGAGGATTATGCTCTCTTTGAACCTGTTCGTGCCCGATTAAGGGAGCGTCTGGCTCCGTCCTTGCAAGGTCTGGAGAAAACAGTGCAGCATGTGTTACAGCGTTTGAAGGAAGAGGGTCCTTTGCCTTCAAGAGCTTTTCGTGCTGTTGAAAGGGTAAGTGGTTATTGGGACAGTGCGGATGTGCCAAAGACAAAGGATACCACACTTGCTCTGAATTTACTGTTGGACTCCGCTGTCATTCGTGTGGTGGCGAGGCAGGGGAATGAACGTTATTTTCATATTACCGAATCCGAATTGCAACAACAGGGACTTCCGATGAAAGATGACATCGATGTGTTGGCCCAGAGACAGGCTCTGCTGGATAAATACATTCATGCGTATCGTGTCGTAGATGCCCGTGATCCCCGTCTGGGTTGGTTAAAATCTACAGCGGCTGAACGACGCGCCGATATTGCTGCCCGTGTGTCAGATGGGCGAATGATCCCGCTTAAGGTGGAGGACGTGGCCACGCCTTATTATATTCGTGCTGAAGATGAGGATTTGCTGCTACGCATGGAAAGGGAAGAGCCACACTATGATCCGTCTGGCCCGGTACGTTTCCTGCCGCCGCTGGACAACCTGTTATGGAGAAGAGAACGTATTGTTGATTTGTTTGATTTTCATTATAAATGGGAGATTTATACGCCAGAGGTGAAAAGAACCTACGGTTATTATGCCATGCCTATTCTTCACGGTGATCGGTTGATTGGACGTATGGACCCACGACTTGATCGCAAAACTGGAGTACTTACCGTTCGTTTGTTATCGATGGAAGAGACTGCTCCACCTGTGGAGGAATGGATTACGAATTTTCGGGAGGGGCTTCAATTCTTTGCGTCCATGCATGGAGCACGTTCCATTACTATCGAGAAGACGGTACCAAAAGAGCTGAAAAAGCAGCTTAAATCGATTTGATTAGGGGATATACAAAGGAGTGTATGGATACGGAAATTGGAATTGTTAAAGGGGGGAGGATCTAAAAAGGATAAAAAAAGGAGGAGCCAGAGGGCCAATGTCATTAAGTTTAGCTTAAAGAGAAAACTGAGAATAAAATGAAATCTGAAACGGCGTGGGAAAAAGTCCCGTGTCGTTTGTTTTTTTTGTATGCAAGGAAAAAAGCGTACAGCAAACAAACGGATGGAGGATC
>OOCB01000774.1_pt1 | contig 48638 bp, 35 predicted proteins | sample 1671351 | NCBI WGS metagenome assembly OOCB01 (sample SAMN06348148, study PRJEB24527) | human gut metagenome | biome: human gut; feature: ankylosing spondylitis patient; material: feces | host: Homo sapiens | place: China | collected 2015-10 | reverse complement strand
CCCGGCGAGTCGATTTGGAGCTCGCTAAAGCGCGAGGTGCTCATTGGCTGGAAAAGGTTTGCCGGCCACGAAGCAGCGGTCACCGCCGTGACTCACTGGATCCATGTTTACAATCATGTCCGTCCTCATTCCTCCATTGCAATGAAGACGCCGCTTGAATACGAAGAGGACTTGGCAACGAGCAAGTCCGTCAAGCCTAGCGCTTAAGCGCTTCACGCCTATCTCACCGGCTTAACAAGTCCGGATTTCGCGCCCCACCCCATTTTGAATTCTTCAGAGTATCGCATTTTCCGTGACTCCAGTAAAGAGATTTATCACGGAAAGAAATTTTGGCATCTAATGGTTGTAGCAGACCTAAACAATACAGAATCGCGGTGGCCTTTTGTTTTTGGCTCTGTTAGAGCAAAGTGTTGATTTTAGAGTGGGGTAGCCGTACATTGACCTCAAGGAGGTGCGATTATGGCGAACCTCACCCGAGACCAAGTGTTGCAGGCCTTACGAACCCTTAGTGAAACTGACCGTACCTACGTTCTGGCACAGTTGGCGAGCTCCGTATCAACGGCCAGGGAGGCAAGCCCGGGGGCAGCGGTGCTGACGACAGCAGGCCCTGTGGAAACGACACCTGATGGGTTGAGCGAGCTCCACAAGGAATTGGCCTCGTACCGTTTTGCGCAAGGTCGATTCTGTCCGCACTGCCAAAGTCACGAGATCGTGAGGTTTGGCAAGACTCCCCAAGGGACGCAACGCTTTCGCTGCAAGGACTGCGGGAAAACTTTCACGGCCACCTCAAAGACCGTGTTTTCCCACGTCAAACGTCCGGAGCTCATTGACGAGTACCTCGCCTGCATGGAGAATCACCTGTCGTTGAGAAAGGCCGCCAAAGTGTGCGGCATTGCGCTCTCGGCCTCATTCGCATTGCGCCATCGGATCCTCGACACACTCAGCGCGGGAATGCCAAAGACGGTTTTGGACGGCATCACTGAGGCCGACGAGACCTATTAGGAGCTCTCCTTCAAAGGCAATCACAGCCGTAGTCAGTTCAAAATACCGCGTGACACGCACAAACGTGGTCACAGCTCCGTTCAGCGTGGTCATTCGCTCAACAAAGTATGTGTGGTCACGGGAATCGATCGCGAGTCCGACACCGTTTCCGTTGTTTCAAACTTGGGTGTCCCCACCAAGCGTGATATCCAAGACGCATTGACGGGAGAGGTTGAACCCAAGACGGTGCTCTGCACTGATATGAGCTCTTCCTACCAACAGTTCGCAAAACAGGCTGAGCTGTCGCTGATTCGCCTGAAGGGAGGCAAGGTTAAGCGCGGGATCTACCACATCCAGAACGTCAACCAGTACCACCGCTCGATTAAGGAGTTTCTTCGCCCCTTCCATGGTGTTGCCACGAAGTATCTCAGCAACTACTTGACCTGGCACCGGCTCTTTGCGTTCCGCGTTGGCAAGCGCCAGCCCATTGAAGAAGCCTCACGGTTTCTTGATAGCGAAACTTGCCCGACCGTTACGCGTACGCTGTCTGAGCGCCCCGCCATACCGATCAGCTCGACGACTCAACGTCCGAAACTGAACGAGTTGATGAAGCAGATGGTCGAGAAGGAACGGTACGCTCGAGCACACCTCAAGAAGAACGTAAAGCCGACGACGAAGTCGACCCCCGACTGGGACTCCCCGACTCCCGAGCTGTTTGAGGACGTCCCCTTCTAAAATCAACACTTTGCTCTAACAGAGCCTTGTTTTTTGGGCGTACGCTGGGGGAGGCTTGCCTCCCCCATGCCCCCTCCACGTTCACCGCCACGTGGCTCGGGAGGTGCCGCCTACGGCAACACCTCCCTTGCCGAGGCTGTAGCCATGCTCAGGACGCGTCAAGCGCCTTTCGCGGCATATCCTCGGTCGGCTCCGCCGACCGTCGGTATTCCACGTGCGCTTGACCCTGTCCTGGTAGCATGGCGGTGAACGAAAAGACAGTCTCGGAGAGTGATCCACATCAGTGAAGCATCTCGAGACCGTCAAAAGAATTGTCTAACCTAAGATTTGCGGGGATAGCGGGCTGTTTTTCACCCACATGTATCCCCGAAGCCTCTTTTTTTTCGGGCGTTCGCGAACTTTCGGAGCCTCTCGGAGTGCTCCGTGAGCCTTGCCGACCTCAGTTGAGCGTGTAGTTGCTCTGGTCGAAATAGACGGGGGCGTTCGCTCCCGTAAGCGTCCTTACCTTGCCCTTCGACGTACAGTAGAGGCGATCGGTGTCGTTGGGCTCGGCCATGTAAGGTTGCTCCGGAGTGAAGTACGCGTCGACCGGAGGCACTTCCACGCCGTAGACGGGGAGCGCTTCGCACAGGAAGTCCACGATGTCGTTGGCGCAGTCGGCGATGTTTTCCGGGTCGGCGAGCGTCACCTGAGCGCCGCCCCAGAGCGTGTCCGGGGCGGACTTGAGCGCGAAGGCCGTGCGCAACTCGGCGTAGCCGATGACCGGGTCGTAGAAAACCCCGAAGCTTGCGATGAGCGGATCGTGCTTCGTGCCGTTGGCGGACACGCGGTTGTTGAGGCGCATGGCTTCCATCAGGGTGGTTTGCACGCCGAACTGCTCGTCCATGTCGAAGGTGACGTCGCGGATGAGCGCGGGTTCGGTGACGAAGTAGCGCATGGAGCTCCCTTCCACCTTCACGAGCCAGTCGCTCATGTCCTTGCCCCAGCCGGAGTCGAGGATACGCTGCAGACAAATATTGTCGGGCGACGTAACCTCGCCGCCGATTGCAAGACCCGAATAGAGGGCGCCGCGCTTTTGCGCGAGTTCCCCGGGGTGCGAGGTGACCGTAAAGGCGATGATGCGCTGATGCGACGTCGCCGGCCCATAGAGCTCGGGGAAGTCGTCGGCGTCGGAAAGGAGGTAGGGAAGCGAGCGGCGGCACGACGACGAGCGCGACGAGGCGGCCGCGTGCAGTATGTCGTAGTAGGAGTTGTCGTCTCGGATGATCGTGGAATTCAAGGAGACGAGCTGCGGGATGATGTGAATCGTGCAGTTTTCCTCATTGAAGTAGTGCTTCATGAGCAGGTCGCGCAACAGCACGCACTCGGCTTCGGTCAGTTCGTCTTTGCGCAGCGTCCCTTCCTCGTAGGCATAGCACAGCACCCCGAGCCCGTGCAACGTCGTGACGGTGCCGTCTCTGTTGGTGATCTGGATGGGCCGGTCGCACACGTCGCTCACGATGTAGCGTCGGATGCTCTCGTAGGCCTTTTCGGAAAACTGGTCGCGGTTTTCCTTGAGGTAGTACTCGGCGTGCATCGAGAACTTGGCCGGGTCCCGGGCGTAATGGCGGATCAGGATCGAGCAGATGTTCCGGTGGTCCGTGTCGGAAACGGAGCTCGCAAGCAGGGGAAGCAACAGCTGAAGGACTTCGTAGAGGGCGTGGTCGAAATCGGGCGATTCGGGCGAGAGCTCGTAGATCATGGACGGACGGAACTCATGTGGATCGGCCTCAGGGCGCGGTCCGAAGGGAAAAAAGGGAAAAAGACGGCATTTTCACGTCAGGCGGAGCATTTTACGCCGAAACCTCTCCGGGCATAAGTGCTTTTCCCAAAACGGTCGGGTCGGCGGGGCGTAGCGGACAGAAAAAAAGGTCGGCCGCGCATCGAGCGCGACCGACCCCGGATTCCGTCCTGCCTCTTAGGAGGCGGCCGCTTCGGTCGACGCCGTGCGGTCACGCACGATGCGCTCGACCTCCGTGAACTGATCGGCCACGCGCTTCGAAGGCGCCTTGTCGAGAAGCGACACGATCACGATCGCCGCAATGCCGAAAACGAAGCCCGGAAGAATCTCATAGAGTCCGAACCAGGCGAAGTGGTTCCAAACGAGCACCGTGACGGCTCCCGTCACGATCCCCGCGAGCGCCCCGTTTCGGGTCATGCGACGCCACCAGAGGGACATCAGAATGACCGGCCCGAACGCGGCGCCGAAGCCCGCCCAGGCGTAGGAGACGAGCGAAAGCACGAGACTGTCGGGGTCGCGGGCCATCCAGACGGCGAGGACCGAGATGAGAAGCACCATGGAGCGTCCCACCCAGACCAATTCGCGCTGCGTAGCCCTCGGGCGCAGGAACGAGCGGTAGAAGTCTTCCGTCAGCGTCGAGGAGCAGACGAGAAGCTGGCAGGAAAGTGTCGACATGACGGCGGCGAGAATGGCCGACATCAGCACGCCCGCAATCCAGGGGTTGAAGAGCACGCCCGAAAGCACGATGAAGACGCGTTCGTGGTTTTCCGTCACGAGCGCCGCCTGATCGACGTGGGCGGCGAAGTAGGCCGAGCCGAAAAAGCCCACACCCACGGCGCCCGCCAGGCAGAAGAACATCCAGAGGATCCCGACGCGGCGGGCGTTCGGGATGACGGCGATGGAGCGCGCGGCCATGAAGCGCACGAGAATGTGGGGCTGCCCGAAGTAGCCGAGCCCCCAGGCGAGAAGACTCACGATGCCGATGAAGTTCTGCCCGCGCATGATGTCGAGCATCGCCGGGTTGACCGTCGCAACCGCATCGGTCGCGCTCGTGAATCCCCCGAGGTCCGACATGACCGCGATCGGCGTCACGATGAGCGCGATGCACATGAGTGCGGCCTGAATGGTGTCGGTCCAGGAAACGGCAAGAAAGCCGCCGAAAAAGACGTAGAGAATCGTGGCGACGGCCCCGACCCAGAGCGCCGTTTCGTAAGGCATCTCGAAGGTGTTCTCGAAAAGACGCGCTCCAGCGACGACCCCGGAAGCGCAGTAGATCGTGAAGAAGATGAGAATGACGAGCGCGGAAATGATGCGAAGCAGGTTCTTGTCGTCTTCGAAGCGGTGAGTGAAGTAATCGGGCAGGGTGAGCGCGTTGTGGGTCTTTTCCGTATAGACGCGCAGACGCGCGGCGACGAGGTTCCAGTTGAGCCAGGAGCCGAGAATCAGGCCGACGGCAATCCAGGCTTCCGAGATCCCGCTCAGAAAGACGGCGCCCGGCAACCCCATCAGCAGCCACCCGCTCATGTCCGAGGCGCCCACGGAGAGCGCCGTCACGATGCCGCCGAGCGAGCGGCCGCCGAGGATGTAGTCGGAATAGTTTCGGGTATAGCGATAGGCGAAAACGCCGACGCCCACCATCAGGACGAGGTACCCGATGAATGTAACGGCAGTGGGATTCGAAAACATGCGATCGTTGTTGTTATGGATGACGTGCGATCGACTCGGCTCGGGCGGGAAGGGGTCGCTCCGCGCGGAGTGCGAACGGGAAAAAAACGGGGCCGAAGCGTATAAACGTCGGCCCCGAAACTTTCAGTATAGGGGCAGACGCCCCGATGCGTTGCAGGAAGTCTAGGGAAAATACCGTAGATTTCACAAAATTCGCGGTCGAAAGGGCCTTTGCCCCGAGGGCGAACTCAACCGCCGATGTAGCTCATTTCGATTTTGGGTCGGTCGGGTGCGAGCCCGAGCGAGCGCAATTCCGAGTAGCGGTCTTCGCGGGCGCTCCAGATGCGTCCTAGCGCCGTTTCGATTTCTTCGTTCGTGGCGCCGCCGCGCAGCATCGTGCGCAGGTCGAACCCCTGGGTGGCGAAAAGACAGAGGTAGAGGCGCCCGTCCATCGAGAGTCGGGCTCGAGAGCAGTCGCGGCAGAAGGCCTGCGTCACGGAGCTGATGAGGCCGAATTCGCCCGCGCCGTCGCGGTAGCGCCAGCGCGACGCGGTTTCGCCCGGGTAGTTGGGGTCGATCGGTTCGACCGCCCAGTGCTCGGCAATCCGGTCGAGCGTTTCGCGCGACGGGACGACCTCGGTCATGCGCCAGCCGTTCGAGGTACCGACGTCCATGTATTCGATGAAGCGGGGAATGACGCCCGTGCCTCGAAAGTGTTCGGCGATGCGAACCGTTTCGGCCTCGTTGACGCCGCGCTTCACGACCGTGTTCACCTTCACTTGGAAGCCTTCGGCGAGAGCTACGTCAATGCCCGCCAATACCTTGGCGGCCGGGAACCCCACGTCGTTGAAGCCCTGGAAGATGTCTTCGTCGATGGCGTCGAGACTCACCGTCACGCGCTTCAAGCCCGCTTCGGCGAGCGAGCGCGCCTTTTTGGCGAGGATCGAGCCGTTCGTTGTCATGGCGATGTCGATCGGATCGCCCGAGGGCGTGCGAAGCGCGGCGAGCCGCTCGACGAGCGTTTCGATGCCGCGGCGCAACAACGGTTCCCCGCCCGTCAAACGGAGTTTCACGACGCCGTTTCGCACGGCGATCGTCGCGAGCCGTTCGATTTCCTCGAAGGTGAGGAGTTCCGTCATCGCAAGAAACCGGTGGCGCGAGGTGAAGACCTCTTTGGACATGCAGTAGCGGCATCGGAAATTGCAGTGGTCCGTCACCGAAATGCGCAGATCGTGCAACGGTCGTCCGAGCCGATCGCGCCAGAAGCCCCCTTCGCGTGTCACGTCGCCCGTTTGCGGGACGGGTAGCGTGCGGATCGCGTTCTCGGCGGGTTCAATCGGAATGGTGCGGGCAACGGCCATGGGCGTAAATCCTCGGGAGAAAGGAGGCGGATGCCGCTTCCGGGAGGGGTTCCGCGGGAGCGGCGGTGGAGAGTCGATTGTAGGCGGGAAGCCGAGTTGCCGAAAGATACCGAAGGGCGAAGAAGGTTCCCCCTTTGGAATTAACTTGACGGTGCTCGGAGCATTCCGAATGTTGCGGGTTCGGGGCGCTCAGAGGGGTAACGTATCCGCGTCGGCCGCCACCGAGCGGTAAAAGTCGTAGCGTGCAGGGTCGATTTCGCCCCGTTCGAGTGCGGCCTTCACCGTACAGCCCGGCTCCTTCAGGTGGCGGCAGTTGAAGAAGCGACACCCCGAGGCGTGCGCCGCGATGTCGGGCATGGCACGCAGAATGTCGTTGAGCGCGAGGTGCGCAAGCCCGAACTCCTGAAAACCCGGCGTATCGATGACGGCACCCCGCCAGTCGTCGGCCTCGGCGTCGTACCAACGGGCCGCGGTGGTGGTTTGTTTGCCGAGGTCGAGCGCTTCGGAAAATTCCCGCGTTGCGGCCTGTGCGTGCGGTACGAGCAGGTTCAGAATCGTCGACTTTCCCATCCCCGACTGGCCGACGAGAAGCGACGCCTTTCCCGTGAGGCGGGGAAGGAGCGTCGAGCGGGTCACGTCGGGCTCCGACATGGCGGACACCTCGATCACGTCGTGGCCGATCGAACGCAGAAGGTCGATCTGCTTGCGGGCGGCCTCGTTTTCGTCGGGGAGGTCGCACTTGTTGCGAACGACGAGCGCGGGAATGCCCGCTTGGTGCGACGCAAGGAGCGCCTTCCAGATGAACCAGGGGTTGAAGCTCGGGCGCGAGGCGAAGACGATGCAGACGAGATCGATGTTGGCGGCGAGCGTTTTGACGCGCCATTCGTCCGAACGGTAGAGAAGGTTCGCGCGCGGCTCGATCGCTTCGATCGCGCACACCCCGGAAGCGGGCGGCGTGCAGCGGACGATGTCGCCCACGACGACATCGCCCTTTTTGCCGCGACGGTGTGCTTCGAAGCGTTCGCCCTCGGGGGTCGTGACGAAAAAGTGCCGGCCGTGCGAAGCCGTCACGCGTCCCGTGAGGAGCGGCAGCGTCGTTGCGGGTTGCTGATCCGCGCGGGCCCGCGCGTTGCGGGAGCGGTTCTCGGAGAATTTGGGCTTGGCCATCGGTCAGAAATCCTTTGCGCCGGGTTGAGAAAGAGCGGTGTCGGCGTTGTTCTTCGTGTCGGCGCCGTCGCCTTTCCGGGTTTTGTCGTTGTCTTCGTTTGCTTCGTCGGTCGTTTCAGCCGGAACGGAGGGCATTTTCGAGGGCGTGCGGAGAAGAAAATCGGGGACCGTCTCGTTATTTGCCGTGCGGGAGCCCGAGGACGCGCGGCGCGGCGCATCGGAGTCGTGCGTGCCGTCGCCTCCGCGGGGCTCCGCAAGATCGTTACCTTCATCGAGCCCCACGGCATAGCGGCGGTCGTCGAGCGCTTCGTCAAGCACTTCGGCGTGTTCCGTCCCGCTTCCCTCCGATTCGTCGGCGAGCGCGCGCGTGAGTGCGGAGCGCTCCAGCACGGGCCGATCGAGTTCGGAAAGCAGCATCGAAAAGCCGTACGGGAAACGCGCATCGTCGAGCGCACGGCCCTCTTTTTTCGCCCGCGTCAGAATCGCTTCGATGCGCATGCCGGCGTGAGGTCGTCGGTAGTGAAAGAGCGAATACAGGCGCGAGGGCGCGAGCGTAGTTGCGTAGTCGCGGTGCAGTCGCACGAGGGCCTTCACGAGGTCGTCGGGGCGGGCGACGCGTGCGGCGAATCGATCGGCATCGTACTGCATGAGGCGCGAAAAAAGGTTGACGATCGGTCGGAGGGGATAAAAGAGTACGGGAAACGCCACGATCGCGCAGGCGATCATGAAACCTGCGTGCGTTCCCGGACGATCGAGCGGCACGTCCGCCAAACCGAAGCCCGCATAGAATTCGGGCGAGTCGCCGAGCTGTCCCGCTGCCCAAAAAAGAAGCGCTCCTACGAGCGAAAAAAGGACTACGCGTAAAAGCGCGTGCCCGTGGCGGATGTGGCCGACGTCGTGCGCGAGGAGCGCGAGCAGTTCGCCGCGCGTCAGGCGCGCGGCCGCGTGCGCGAAGAGTACGACGCGTCGATGCCGTCCGAACCCCGCGAGCACGAGGTGCGAATGGTCCCAGGAGCGGGGACGCGTCATGATACAAAGGTCCGTCATTTCGATGCCGAGCGCCGCGAGGTAGTCCCGTACGAGCGCGACGAGCTCCGGGTCGTCGACGGGTTTCGCACGTCGACCCCAGAAAAGGCCCTTGGCTGTCGAAAAGCCCCAACGCCACACGAGGTAGAGGACCCAGAGCACCCAGCCCGCCGCCCACCAGTATTCGCCCGTCGCCTCCAGAAGCGCCATGAGGAGCGCGACGAGAGGTAGGGACACGAGCCAGCCCGCGAGCGTTTCGCGCGCGGTGCGCGCAAGCCATGGTCCGCGCTCGCGCCGCATGTAGCCGTAGCGTTCGGCCACGCGGAAGCGCGCGAACCAGCCGAAGGGGAATTCGAAGAGGGCGGCTGCGCCGAGGAGAAGTGCAAGGAGCGTCCACTGCACGACGAGCATGTTCGACGAAAGCCCCATCGCGAGCGCCGTCAGGAACGTGAGCCCGTGCCCGAATGTCATGAGAAGTGCGAAAGCCGCACCAAGAAAGGTCAGAAGGAGCGCCGCCTGCGCCGTCTCGCCCGTGTAGTCGGCCGCTTTGCGGTGCGCGGCCTCGGAAAGTCGCCCGACGAACGGTTCGGGCAGGTGCCGCGCGGCACGGTCCGCGGCATGGGTTTGCAACATCGTGAGGACGCACTCGAGGACCACGAAGAGCGCGAGCGCGCCGAGAAAGATGTGTTCGAAGTTGTTTGCCGATAGGGTCATGGAACAAGCAAGCAGGCGGCCGGGCGGAACGAGGCGGTCCTCGGGGACGATTCCGGAAAAAGGATCCGGAATCCGACATTATCGTAGGTTTTCCGCTCGTAGGGATTTTTCGGATCCTGTTCGGGCTCGGTAGAATGGCGGCACGATGCGGGGGCGCGGACCGCTCCCGCGGCAAAGATCCCGTTCAATCTCGAAGAAGGAGCGACTCATGGTCGAAGTTCCTCAGCGCGACCCGTCCTATGCGGACGACAACCTCATCTGGATCGACATGGAAATGACGGGCCTGCAGCCCGAAGTGAACCGCGTGATCGAGGTGGCCGCCATCATCACGGACAAGAACCTCAACATCCTGCACGAAGGCCCGGTCATCGCGATCCGCCAGGATCGCTCGGTGATCGACGGGATGGATGCGTGGAATACCGAAACGCACACGAAGTCGGGGCTCGTCAAGCGCGTTCTCGAAAGCACCGTCGACGAAGAAGAAGCCGCCAAGCGCTTTGTGGAAGTCTTCCGCCGCTTTGTTCCCGAGGGCAAGAGCCCGATGTGCGGCAACACGATCGGGCAGGATCGCCGCTTCATGGCGCGCTGGATGCCGGAAATGGAGCGCTACTTCCACTATCGCTCGATCGACGTCTCGACCCTCAAGGAACTCGCCCGCCGCTGGGCGCCCGACAAGGTCTGGGTCGGCACGAAGTCGACGAAGCATCAGGCGCTCTCCGACATCGCGGAAAGCATCGAAGAGCTCAAACACTACCGACGCACGATTCTCTCGATCTGAGGCGTTCGTTCGAATCCTCGTACCCCCGTTCGGTCAAAGGACATGCGGTAAACCTCAAAAAAATCCGTTTTTCTAGGGTAAGCCCCGTAAAGAAAAGTTTCCGGATTCGGCATACTTTGCAGGAGCACCGTTGTCGTTTGTCAAAGCGGACCCCCGGAACAATTTGGTAAACGGACGAACGGATCGATTGAAAGCGGACGCGCACCGCGCGCTTTTCGGAGCTCCGGGCGTCGACCGCAAAAAACAAAACATTAGGAGAGCATCACTATGGGCATTAACGCTTGGATTGCCTTGGTGGTCGTGGGTGTGGCCGTCTGGGCCCTCATCAAACGCTACGAAACGCGTCTCGTGCTGATCGCGTCGGGTCTTTTCCTCTGCATCATTTCCTGGGACCTGATGGGCGGCCTTGACGCCTTTGCCAAATCGATGACGAACTCGAGCCTCGTCATGGCGATCTGCTCGTCGATGGGTTTTGCGTACGTCGCCAAGTACACGGGCGCCGACCGTTCGCTCGTTCACTACCTGGCGAGCCCGATTCGCGGTCTCGGCATCTTCCTCATCCCGGTGTGCACGACGATCACCTTCTTCGTGAACATCGCCATTCCCTCGGCTGCGGGTTGCGCCGCCGCCGTCGGTTCGACCCTCATTCCGGTGATGCTCCGTGCGGGCATCAAGCCTGCTGCGGCCGCGGCCGCGGTCCTCGGCGGTACGATCGGTTCGTACCTGTCGCCGGGTACCTCGCACAACCCGTATGTTGCCAACATGGCGAATATGGACGTCATGGACTTCATTGCCTACCATGCGCCCTATTCCTTCATGATCGGCGCCATCTCGGTGGTCGGCATCCTCATCGTCTGCTTCGTCCTCGGCGACCACAAGGGTTCGACCGAAGCCCGCGTCGATGAATCGAAGCTCCAGAAGAACGATCCGGACTTCAAGCCCAATCCCATCAACGCGCTCGTTCCGATCATCCCGATCACGCTCCTTCTCGTCGGCAACATCTGGGTTCCCGCGATGAAGATGGGCGTGGCTCAGGCCATGGTGCTCGGTGCCGTGATCGGTCTCATCGTCGGTCGCGCCAATCCGCAGAACTTCACGAAGGAATTCTTCAACGGTACGGGCAAGGGCTATGCCGACGTGATGGGTATCATCATCGCCGCGGGCGTCTTCGCCGCCGGCCTTCGCTCCGCGGGCCTCATCGACGCCTTCGTTTCGATGCTCAAGGACTCGAACGACATCGCCCGTTGGGGCGGCTCGATCGGTCCGTGGATCATGGGTGTGATCACCGGTTCGGGCGACGCGGCCACGCTTGCGTTCAACGAAACCGTGACCCCGCACGCGGCCGACTTCGGCATGACGATCGAAGGTCTGGGCGGCCTCGCCTTCCTGACGGGCGCTGCCGGTCGTACGATGTCGCCGATCGCCGGCGTGACGATTCTCGTTTCGGGTATTGCCATGGTGAGCCCGATCGAAGTCGTGAAGCGTACGGCGCTTCCGATGACGGTGGCCGTCATTGTCTGTGCGCTCCTGATGGTCTGATCGGGATTCGCACGACTCCCCGAGCTTGAGCGTTCGGGGAAACATCCTTTGCAAGGGACGATTCGCTTCGGCGACTCGTCCCTTCGTCGTTTCGGGAGGGCGCATCGGCTTCCGTCCGGCCTTCCCGTAGGACGCGTCCCGTCATTCTTTCTTCGTACCTCCGCATTCCGCATCGGTTGCTTGCCGATCGATCGAGCGTTTGTCGAAGCGTTCGTCGGTTGTTTCCCCGAGAGCCTCCGCGTCGCGCCGGGTTCCCGGCTCACGGAGGGGCGGATTCTCGCATCGGCTTCGACCACCTTGTCGGCGAGTGTTTCCGCCGTTTGCTCGTGACATCCCTTCGAAGCAAGACTTCGCACGACGAAGAACACCCGCGAAGCTCGGGGCCTCGCGGGTGTGAGAGCGGCGTTCGATGTTTTGCCGCAGCGCAACAAGCGGATGCTTACGGGGCGTCCGGTCGGACGTCCGACGTTGTGTTCGACGTCGTGACGGCGGCAGGCGGTTCGGGTGCCTCGGAAGCCTCCGCAGCTTCCGAGGCCTCAGCGATCTCGGCACGGTGTACCGGGTACTTGAGCCAGGCTTGGAACATGGCCATCCCGATCGCGAGAAGCAAAGGGCCGAGAATGAGCCCCAAGAACCCGAACGAAATCACCCCGCCGAAAACGCCGAGAAAGACGAGTCCCATGGGGAGGGTCGAGCCGCGGGCGATGAGAAGCGGCCGCACGAGGTTGTCGACGAGGGCCACGACGATCGAGCCCCAGGCGCAGAGGAAAAGCGCCATGCCGACTTCGCCCTTCGTGTAGAGCCAGATCGCTACGGGAATCCACACGAGCGGCGGCCCGATCGGGACGACGGATACGATGCAGACGGCGCTCGAAAGAAGGAGTACCCCCGGCACCCCGGCAATCCAGAAACCGATCCCCGCCACGGCCCCCTGACAGAGGGCGGTTCCGACGATGCCCAGCACGACCGAACGGGTGGTGTTCGTGAGAATGTCGAGGATTTCGGATTGAATGCCGCCCGAGACGCGTTCCAGCATCGTGGCGATGCGATCCGAAAACCAGGCGCCGTCGCGGTAGAAGAAAAAGACGATGAAGGTGACGAGCGCAAGTTGCACGAGGCCGTTGCTCACATTGAGCGCGGTACCGAGCACGACCTGCGTGGCCGGTTGAATGATCTGTTCGATCGTGTGCCCGAGGGTTGAGGGGTCGACGGCGGTCATCACCTGCTCGTAGAGCCACTCGCCCACGTAAGGCGTGTCTTTGACGGCTTGCAAAACGGGCATCGGGTCTCGCACCCAGTCGGCGACGAGCGTCACCGCTTTCGGAATTTGTTGTGCGACGACGACAAGCATCACCGAGAGCGGAATGAGGAGTACGACGATGATCGCCGTGATCATCAAAAAAGCGGCAGGCGTTGCGGCGTGGCCGAGGGAATTTCGAATCCGCGCGAAGAGCGGCCACGTGACGACCGCAAGAATCGCCGCGATGAGAATGGCTGTGAGAAACGGTTCGACGATGTAGTAGCACCCCACCGCGACCGCCGCGGTAAAGAGAATGCGCAACAACAGGTCGAGCCGATCGTTGAAGGACAGGGACCGCGCGAAGTTGAGGGCCGTGTTGCGGTCGATGGGCGTGCGTGGAGGCGTATCCGTCATTCGATGCTCGCGAGTTCGGTGGGGGTAGAAAGGGAAAGGGGGCACCGTCTTTCCCTTCCGGGAGCTTAACGCAGACGGGGCGGCGTATCGAGGGGGACGCACCCGTTGAGGGTAAGGCGCTTCGCACTCTCGTAGAGGGCCTCAATCGCGGCCGTGCGCGTATAGGTCTTGCGCCAAACCATGATGACGCGGCGGTGCGGCGCCGGATTCTTGAAGGGAATGATGTGAATCGGCGTCGGCAGGCACGAGAGGTACGGAACGGCCGAGGCGGGCAGAACCGTGATACCGAGACCCTGCGCGACCATATGACAGATCGTCTGCAGGGAGGAGCCTTCGACCATGCGGTGGGCCTTGGCTTTTGCCTTCGCGTCGCGGCTCGGAAGGTCGGGGCGCGAAACGGGCTTACGCAGATCCGGACACACGCCGAGGATCTGGTCGCGGAAGCAGTGCCCGGCGCCCAGCAGCAGCATCGTCTGGTCCTTGAGTTCGTTCGGGCCGACGTAGTTGCGGTTCGCCCACGGGTGGTGCGACGGAATCGCCACGACAAAGTCTTCCTGATAGAGTTCTCGCGTCATGAAACCCGTATCGGAAATCGTGTCGGCCATGATGGCGACGTCGAGAAGGCCGGTGCGCAACTTGTGCAGGAGCTCCGACGTGTAGGTTTCCTCGATGTAAAGCGGCATCTTGGGAACGTCGTTCGAGAGCTCGCGAATGAGGGGCGGCAGGAGGTACGGCCCGATCGTATAGATGACGCCCACGCGCAGGGGACCCGTGAGCGGGTCGCGACCGTTTTCGGCGATTTCGAGAATGCGTTCGGTTTCGGAAATGACGCGCTGGGCCTGCTCGATGATGAGTTCGCCGATCGGCGTGATGGAAATGTCGTTCGCGCGGCGTTCGAAGATGCTGACGTTGAGTTCGTCCTCAAGCTTCTTGACGGCAACGGAAAGCGACGGTTGACTCACGCAGCACCGTTCGGCGGCTCGGCCGAAGTGGCGTTCGCGGGCCACGGCGAGTACGTACTTCAGTTCGGTAAGAGTCATGGCAATGTGGAGATCAAATAAAAAATCGTTGTACGAAAAATGAAATTCGACGTGCCCGAAGAAACTCAGGCGGCAAGAAATTCGGCTTTGGCGGAGAACCACCGTCGGGCATGAGCGAGCGCCCGGTCGCGGTCTTCGCGCAACCACCTTTCGGCTTCACGCCGTGCGGCCTCAAGGAGCGCCCCGTCCGTCTCCAGGTCGGCAAAGCGCAGTAGCGGCATTCCCGACTGACGTTCGCCGAGGAATTCGCCGGGGCCGCGCAACTGCAAGTCGCGCCGCGCGATCTCGAAGCCGTCCGTCGTTTCTCGGATGATCTTGAGGCGCTCGCGCCCGAGTTCGGAAAGCTCTCCCCCGTAAAGGAGAAGACAGGCGCTGCGCGCTGCGCCGCGGCCCACGCGCCCGCGCAACTGGTGAAGCTGTGCGAGCCCGAACCGCTCGGCATGTTCGATCACCATGAGGGTGGCGTTCGGAACATCAACGCCGACCTCAATGACGGTGGTGGCGACGAGAAGATCGGTTTCACCGGAAGCGAAAGCGCTCATGACGACTTCTTTCTCGGGAGCGGTCATCGCACCGTGCAAAAGCGCGACCTTGAGGTCGGGAAGCGCCCGTTGCAATTCCTCCGCCGCCTGAACGGCAGGCGTCAAGTCAAGCGCTTCGCTCTCTTCGATCAGGGGACAGACCCAGTAGGCCTGGCGCCCTTCCGCCACGACCGAGCGAAGAAGCGCGACGACTTCGTTTTTGCGTTCGATGCGAATCGTCTTCGTCGTGACTGGCGTGCGTCCCGGGGGGAGTTCGTCGATCACGGAAACGTCCAGATCGGCGAGGTAACTCATGGCGAGCGTGCGCGGAATGGGCGTGGCCGAAAGCATGAGAAGGTGAGGTTTCGCGTCGTTCGCTCCGTGCGCATCGCCTGGCTCGCACACCGCCCCGTTCGTACGAAGTGCAAGGCGCTGAGCGACGCCGAAGCGATGCTGTTCGTCGACGATCGCAAGTCCGAGCTTCTCGAAGGTCACCGTCTCCTGAATGAGGGCGTGCGTACCCACGACGATCCGGGCCTCACCCGAAGCGATTTCTTCCAGAGCACGGCGCTTTTCCGAGGCCTTGAGGCGCCCCGTCAACCACGCGGTTCGAATACCGAGTGGCGTGAGCCAGTCGACGAGCTTTTTGAAGTGCTGCTCGGCGAGAATTTCGGTCGGGGCCATGAGGGCCGCCTGATAGCCCGCTTCGACGGCGCGAAGCGCGGCGAGCGCCGCCACGACCGTTTTGCCGCTCCCGACGTCCCCCTGTACGAGTCGGTGCATGGGTTCGGGGCGTGCGAGATCCGAGGCGATTTCCTTCCAGACGCGCTCCTGCGCACACGTAAGCGCAAAAGGCAGATGCTCGCGAAAGCGAACGATGAGGTTCCCGTCGGCGCGGGGTGCGAGTACGGGCGCGATCGCCTTGCGGGCCAGACGCCGCGTTTCCCCGAGCGAAATCTGCTGTGCGAGGAGTTCGTCGAATTTGAGTCGCTCCCAGTGCGGGTCGGTTCGGTCGCGAAGCGCGTCTGCGGACGCGCCGGCGGGCGGATTGTGGAGGTATTCGAGCGACTCGCGAAGACGCGGTAAACCGAGCCGTTCGGTGACGGACACGGGAACGAGATCTTCGACCTGCAGGTCGAGCATCGCTCGGTCGATGCGCTTGCGAAGCCACTTCTGTTGAATGTTTTCTCCCAGGGGGTAAATCGGGGTGAGCGCCTGCGGGAGCCCGTCGCTTCGGCTCACGGGTGGCTTGACGCGGGGATGAACGATTTCAAGTCCCCCGCCGAAGGCTTCGCGCGGTTCACCGAAAACGCGAACGGTTTTTCCGGGCTGCAACTGCGACTGAATGCTCGGGTAGTAGTGGATGAAACGCAACTGAAGGCGTCCCGTGCCGTCCGTGAGAATCGCGGAAAACTGCTGTCCGCGGGGCGTGGCGACAAAGCCCGAGCGCTCTACGGTTCCCTGCGTCTGCTGGGCTTCTCCGGGGCGGAGGCTCCCGACGGGCGTGATGCGCGTTTCGTCTTCGTAGCGCAACGGAAGGTGCAGCACGAAGTCCCAGTCGGAGACGAGACCGAGCTTTCGGAGGCGCTCCGAAAGCGGCGCGAGCTTTTCCTGACGAATGACGCCGGCCGCCCTCCCCGGGGCGCCCTTTCGGGGCCGGGCGGCGGAGGTTTCGAACGAAGCCGTGCCGGATTCCCGCGCGCTGCGGGACGTGGGAGTGTGGGTGGTCGCCATGACGATGTTGTAGTTGCGCGACGGGACGAAGGACGTACGGCGGGTCGAACCTCCGATCGGAAATCGATGGTGCGCGCCGTACGGTCGTCCACAAAACGTAGGTTGATTCGTTATTCTATCGGAAAAAGAACTTTGATAGTTAGTAAGGTGATCAATAAAAACTATTGCTCGTAAAATTCAAGTCCGAAGCGCCTTTTTCGTACGGAAAAATCGATCGAAAGGGCAGTATTCGATCGGTGCGATTGAGTGTCGGATATCGCCGAAAGCAACTGTACGTATTTATTCGTATATACCAAGGAATAAAGGCCCTCGGAGACTCATCTTTACAAGTCTACGCATTTATCGGGCTATATCCTATTCCATTATAGGTAGTTAATAAGAACTAGATATCTTTGGGGCGAATCGTAAAGTTGCTTGCAAAAGCCCGTTGATGTTGGTTTTTCAGGAGGCCGTAGGGGCTTTTGTACAGATCAGTCGAAAGAGGGGGGTTATGTCAAAAGAAGGAGAGAAGGTAGGGGTTTCTCCTTATAGGTCCCTCGGTGTGCGGCGGCTACACTCAGGCGCACCTGATGTCGATAAGTTTGGACGCAACAAGGACAAAGAGCCTGAAAAAGCCGACTGTCATACGCAAAAGTACGTATTTTCAGGAAGGCCTTGTTCGATGCTTCTACCTCGTTGGTGCAAGGTTGCCTTACACTTATGAGTGAAATGTCTTAGGTGTCGATACTGTCGTACACGGGCGTTTTCAGTTCGTCTGCGCCGCTTTTAGGAGAACAGCGACTCAGATCGAATTGCCGGGCCGAAAGGCTCGAAAAGGATCCATCGACGTCGAATCCGCCGCGCGGCCCCGAGCCGCGGACAGGATGCGACGGACGAACAGTCCGCCTTGGAGGACGATATCTCTGAAAGGGACTGCACGGTTGGACCGCGTCGGAGACCCCGCAACGAAGGTTGTTCCCTTCTTCGTTTCGGGAAGCCCCTTTCAACGGGCATTGGGCGGCGGAACAACGGTGTGATCGGCGGTCGCTGCGTTTTCGAACGTTGCGGCGGCTCCAAGTAGGGGGAGTTGTGAGACTGGATGGCTTTCCGGGCCGGGGTCCCGGGCGGTCGTTCCGCCCGCCGACGGCGGGTTTTCCGAGGATTATCTATGAAAATTATCTACACCGACGTGCTCGTGATCGGTGGTGGTCTTGCCGGTCTGCGTATGGCCGTTGCCGCCAAGCGCCGTGGGCATGACTCGATCGTCCTTTCGCTCGTTCCGCCGAAGCGCAGCCATTCGAAGGCCGCGCAGGGCGGTATGCAGGCTTCCCTCGGTAATGTGATCAAGGGTGCCGGCGACAACGAAGACGTCCATTTCGGCGACACGGTCCGCGGTTCCGACTGGGGTGCCGACCAGGAAGTCGTCCGCATGTTCGTCAACACCTCGCCCAAGGCCGTGCGCGAACTCGCTGCCTGGGGCTGCCCCTGGAGCCGCATCACCCCGGGCGACCGTCAGGTGATCATCAACGGTGAAAAGGTTACGATTACGGAACGCAAGGAAGCCGCCGGCCTCGTCGCCCAGCGCGACTTCGGCGGTACGAAGAAGTGGCGTACGTGCTACGTGTCGGACTGCACGGGCCACGCCATGCTCAACGTCGTTTCCGACCGCATCATCGCCGAACAGGTTCCCGTCATCGAACGCGTCGAAGCGCTCTCGCTCATCCATGACGGCAAGCGTTGCTACGGTGCCATCGTCCGCGACCTGATCACGGGCGAACTCATGGCCTACGTCTCGAAGGCCACCGCCATCGCCACGGGCGGTGCGGGCCGTATCTACCGCGTCACGACCAACGCCGTGATCTGCGACGGCACGGGCTACGACCTCGCGCTCGGTACGGGTGTGGCCACGCTCTCGAACATGGAAGCCATCCAGTTCCACCCGACCGGCATCTTCCCCGCGGGCATTCTCGTGACGGAAGGTTGCCGCGGTGACGGCGGTCTCCTGCGCGACGTCGACGGCCATCGCTTCATGCCGGACGTCGAACCGGAAAAGAAGGAACTCGCCTCGCGCGACGTCGTCTCCCGTCGTATGGAAGAACGCATCGCTCAGGGCAAGGGTGTGAAGAGCCGCTTCGGCGAACACATCTGGCTCGACATCACGCTGCTCGGCGAACACCACATCAAGCACAAGCTGCGCGAAGTCTACGAAATCTGCCACTACTTCCTCGGCGTCGACCCGACGAAGGAATGGGTCCCGGTTCGTCCGGCCCAGCACTACACCATGGGCGGCGTTCGTACGAACCCGACCGGTGAAAGCCCGACGCTCAAGGGTCTCTTTGCCGCGGGCGAAGCCGCGTGCTGGGACATGCACGGCTTCAACCGTCTCGGCGGCAACTCCGTGGCCGAAACGGTCGTCGCGGGCATGATCGTCGGCGAATTCATCGCCGACTTCTGCGACAAGCCCGAAAACGGCATCGACATCCCGACCTCGATCATCTACGACGCCCTCGCCAAGGAAGAAGCCCGCCTCAAGGCTTTCGTCACGAACGGTGGCAACGAAGACGCCGTCAAGATCCGCACCCGCATGCAGGACATCATGACGACGAAGATCGGTATTTTCCGTCGCGGCTCCGATATGGAAAGCGCCGTTGCCGAGCTCGAAGACCTCTACAAGCGCTCCTTCAACGTGCCCGTCAAGGATGTTGCCGGCCCGAATCCCGAACTCGTCTATGCCTATCGCACGCAGAAGATGCTCCGCGTCGCCCTCACGGTGGCCGCGGGCGCTCTCAACCGCAAGGAATCGCGCGGTGCGCACTTCCGCGAAGACTACCCGGTTCGCGACGACGTGAATTGGCTCAACCGCACGATCGCTACCTGGAAGGAAGGCGATACGTTGCCGACGCTCTCGTACCAGAATCTCGACATCAGCAAGATGGAACTCCCCCCGGGATTCCGCGGCTACGGTGTCAAGAACTACATCGAGAACCCCGAATCCGCCAAGCGTCAGGCCGAAGTCGACGCGATCCGCGCGAAGATGGAAGCCGAAGGCGCCGACCGCTTCGCCATCCAGAACGCTCTGATGCCGTATCAGCACCTCCTGCCGAAGCGTCTGCTCGGCAAGAACGAACGCATCGACGAACCCCTGAACGATTAATTTGGAGCTGAAAGCTAAATGAGCCAAGTTCAAGAGACCAAAAAGCATCGCATGCTCAAGATCAGCATCCTGCGCTACAACCCGCAGGATCCTGAGAGCGTGCCGCACATGCAGACGTACGAGCTCGAAGAATCCGACTCGATGACCCTCTTCATCGCGCTCAACGAACTGCGCGATCATCAGGATCCGACGCTTCAGTTCGACTTCGTCTGCCGCGCCGGCATCTGCGGCTCGTGCGCCATGATGATCAACGGCAAGCCGGGCCTGGCCTGCCGTACGCTCACCCGCGACCTGCCGACCGAGTTCACGCTCGCTCCGTTGCCCGCGTTTGAACTGATCGGTGACCTTTCGGTCAACACCGGCAAGTGGATGCGCAACATGTCCGAGCGCATGGAAGCCTGGGTGCACATGAAGGAAGAAGAGGTCGACCTTCGCAAGAAGGAAGTCCCGATGGATCCGCAGCTCGCCGAAGACATTTACGTGCTCGACCGTTGCGTCGAATGCGGTTGCTGTATCGCCGGTTGCGGTACGGTCCGCATCCGCCCGGACTTCGTGGGCGGCGTGGGCATCAACAAGATCGCCCGCTTCCGTCTCGACCCGCGCGACGACCGCAACGACGCCGATTACTACGAAGTGATCGGCGACGACTCGGGCGTCTTCGGTTGCATGTCCCTGCTCGCCTGCCACGACTTCTGCCCGAAGGATCTTCCCCTGAAGACCCAGATCGCGTTCATCCGTCGCAAGATGGCTGAACAGGGCATGCGCGGCTACGACAAGGTTTTGCCGAGCCCCCATAAAAAGGCTATCCCCATCAAGCCGATTAAGCAGTAATATATAGCTGTTACCGCCTTCGGGACCTCTTAAGGGTTACCTCTAATGAGGTAGATCAAAGAGGTCCCGGACGGAAACGGTTCAACCGGAACCTGATTGGAGGACCAAACCGTGGGAAAGCTCCCGCGGTACCGATCAGGGGATTTCAATGGTGGCGAGAAGCATCGCCGGCCGACAAAACGACCAGACTTCCGCCGCCGGGATTTTTTGAGGAGCAAAAAAATGTCCCGTATTGAAAGCGACTTCCTTGGCGAACTCGAGATTCCTGATGACGTCTACTACGGCGTCCAGACGATGCGCGGCAAGCAGAATTTCCACATCACGGAAATGCCGATGTCTCAGGAACCGTTCTTCGCGATCGCCTACGGCTACGTGAAGAAGGCCGCTGCGATGGCCAACAAGGAACTCGGCTGCATCCCGGCCGACGTCGCCGACGCTCTCATCTGGGCTTCCGAACAGCTCATCGCCGGCAAGTACAACGACCAGTTCGTTACCGACTGGCTCCAGGGCGGTGCCGGTACGTCGACCAACATGAACTGCAACGAAGTGATTTGCAACCTCGCTTGCGAACACCTCGGCCTCGCCAAGGGCGACAAGAAGGTCTCCCCGAACGACCACGCCAACTTCGGCCAGTCGACGAACGACACCTACCCGACCGCTCTTCACCTCTCGCTCATCCTTCGCAGCCGCGTGCTCGTGAAGGCCGTTGAAGAACTCCGCGACGCCTTCTACCGCAAGGCCGAAGAAACGAAGGGCGTTCTCAAGATGGGCCGTACGCACCTCCAGGACGCCGTCCCGATGTCCTTCGGCCAGGAATTCCACGGCTGGGGCAAGACGATCGAAGACGAACTGACGATCATCCGCGAAGCTCAGGAACACCTGAAGGTCGTCAACCTCGGCGCCACCGCCATCGGTACGACCGTTACGGCTCACCCGGAATACCCGGCCCTCGCCGTCAAGTACCTTGCTGAAATCACCGGCATCGACTTCAAGAACAGCGACGACCTGATCGCCGCGACGTCCGACTGCGGCTCCTACGTGGCCCTCTCGTCCGCCGTCAAGAGCCTCGCCGTCAAGCTCACGAAGGTCTGCAACGACCTCCGTCTCCTTGCTTCCGGTCCGCGTACGGGTCTCTCCGAACTCGTTCTGCCGCAGCTCCAGCCTGGTTCCTCGATCATGCCGGGCAAGGTCAATCCGGTTATCCCCGAAGTCACGAACCAGGCTTCGTTCCTCGCCATCGGTCTCGACACGACGGTCATGCTCGCCGCTTCCGCCGGCCAGCTCGAACTGAACGTTATGGAACCGGTGATCACGTTCGCGCTCTACATGCAGATGAAGGTCATGACCAACGCCTGCAACGCGCTGCGTGAAAAGTGCATCGACGGCATCGTCGTCAATGCCGACCGTTGCAAGGACCTCGTCATGGGTTCGCTCGGCATCGTGACCCTCTTGAAGCCGCACTTCGGCTACAAGCCCTGCGCCAACGTCGCTCGCGAAGGCTTCCTCACCGGCAAGTCCCTCCATCAGCTCGTTGTCGAAGAAAAGGGCATGATGACCCAGGAACAGTGGGACAAGACTTTCACGTACGAAAACCTGATCAACCCGAAGTTCGAAAAGTAATCGTATGAGAAAAGCCGTCGCTCTTCGACCAAGGGCGGCGGTCTTGTTTCACGCCGCCGTCGGGGCAACCCGCCGGCGGCGAAAAGGCAGGGTTGTCGGAGAAAACAGCCACCCGTTTTTTTCGTTCGACCCGTTGCGAAAGCGTTTCCCGACATAAAGCGCTTCGCAAGAGAGAGGAAATATTTCAACTACTTATCTGGAGTGATCATGGACCTCATGCTTATTCTTCAGATCATCGTGCTTCTCGGCGCGATTTTCTTGGGCGTTCGCCTCGGCGGCATCGGTATTGGTTATGCCGGCGGCGCGGGCGTGCTTATTCTCGGTCTCTTCCTCGGCATGAAGCCGGGTAACATTCCCTGGGACGTGATCCTGATCATCGCGTCGGTGATCTCGGCCATTTCCGCCATGCAGCTCGCGGGCGGTCTCGACTACCTCGTTCGCATCGCCGAACGCATCCTTCGTGCCAACCCGAAGTACATCAACTACCTCGCTCCGGTTGTCACGTACGTCCTGACGATTTTCGCCGGTACCGGCCACACCGCCTTCTCGATGATCCCGGTTATCGTTGAAGTGTCGAAGGAACAGCACATCCGTCCGTGCGTGCCTCTGTCGATCGCCGTCGTGGCTTCGCAGATCGCCATTACGGCCTCGCCGGTTTCCGCTGCCGTGATTTACATGTCGGGTGTTCTCGAAGGCTTCGGCTGGTCCTACCCCGCTCTGCTCGGTATCTGGATCGTGACGACGTTCGTCGGGTGCATGCTCACCGCCTTCATCATGACGCTCATCTCCAATATGGACCTCGACAGCGATCCGGTCTATATGGAACGTCTCGCCAAGGGCCTCGTGAATCAGGCTGCTACCAAGACGACGGAAACGCCGCTCAAGCCCTATGCCAAGCTTTCCGTTCTCATCTTCCTCATCGGCGTTATTGCCGTGGTGCTCTATGCCTCCGCGATCTCGCCCGCTGTCGGTCTGATTGAAAACGTTGTGGTCGGCCGCGACGCCGCCATCATGAGCCTCATGCTCCTCGTCGGCATGTTCACGACCATCCTCTGCAAGATCGAAATCGGTCGCATCGCCGATACGAGCGTCTTCAAGTCCGGTATGGTTGCCATCGTCTGCGTGCTCGGCGTGGCCTGGCTCGGTGACACGTTCGTCTCCGGTCACGCCAACGAAATCAAGGAATTCGCTGCGACGACCGTTGCCGCTTACCCGGCCCTTCTCGCCGTGATCTTCTTCTTCGCCGCCATGCTTCTCTACTCGCAGGCTGCTACCGCCAAGGCCATCACGCCGGCCGTCGTTGCCGCCCTCGGTATCACGGCTGCGAACCCGGGTGACTCCTACATGCTCGTCGCTACGTTCGCTGCGGTTTCCGCCCTGTTCGTTCTGCCGACCTACCCGACCCTCCTCGGCGCGGTCCAGATGGACTACACGGGTACCACCCGCATCGGCAAGTGGGTCTTCAACCACTCCTTCTTCATCCCGGGCGTTCTCGCCATCGTTCTGAGCGTTGCTCTCGGCTTCCTCGCCTGCATGTTCATCTAACGAGGGATGAAGCATCGATCGGACGTTGACTCCGATCGTGCGAATCAATCGCAAGCCCCCGATCTTCGGACCGGGGGCTTTTGTTTTTTGCTGCCTGGTGACGCCCCGCACGACGTTCGAACGTTCGTATCGACATATCGCGACGGCATTTTCGTTGTCGCCCGTCCCGAGAGGCGTCTGCGGTACAGATGCCGTTTGAGGTGCTTTGAGGAAGCGCACACCTCCGAGACCGCGGAGCGTCCGAGGGTTGCACGAGCCGCAAGGGGAAAGGCGTTGGTCGGTCGGCTGATACGTCCGTGGAGTTCGAGCGAGTGGAGAAAGGGACGCGAAAAAAAATAGACTTTTTGATTTCGAGCCCTTGACAATTCCAAAAATCCACGTATAATTCGTCTTCTCAGTTGCGGGAGTAGCTCAGTTGGTAGAGCGCAACCTTGCCAAGGTTGAGGTCGCGAGTTCGAGACTCGTCTCCCGCTCCAGATTTTCAGAAAGAGGGAGGTCGAAAGGCTTCCCTCTTTCCTTATCGGTTCACGCAATGCGGTTTTCAAAAAATTCGCATCGTGCAGCTGATAAAGTGCGGCGCTTTTGCTAAAATTCGCCACTTTCCGTTCGGGCGCCTCGGCGCTTGACGGACCCCATTTCCGGAAGTCCGTGGCTGAGTCTACGAGTGCTCGGCGCGGACATGCTCAACATCACTCGTATATCACGTGGGGTTTGCCATGGCTGTTCAGCAGAACAAGAAATCCACCAGCAAGCGCGGTAATCACCGTGCTCACGACTTTTTGACCAATCCGCCCACCGCGATCGAAGCGACGACCGGTGAAGTGCATCGCCGTCACCACATCAGCCCGACCGGTTTCTACCGCGGCAAGAAGGTGATCGCCACCAAGGCCGACGAATAATTTCGCGGTCGGCACCCTTGGCGGGAACAAGAAGCTTCCTCCTGCGGTGCCCGAGCTCGTACGGCTCTTTCCGCAACGCTTTGCGCGTTAAGGCCAAAGACTGTTGCAGTCCCCCACGGCGAGTGGCAGTGCCTCTCGCGTGAAGGGTTCCGGAGAGCAGAGCGTTACGAGCGGCGGCTTCGGGGAGTGTTTCCGAATCAAGGTTGAAAAGCCGAAGAAAAAGGGGATCCGAGAGGGTCCCCTTTTTCATACGGCATTTCGCGCTGGTCCTTGCCGCAAGAGCGCAAGATTTGGTTACGCGTTGCGGCCGAACGGATGAGTCGGGGGGCTCGGTCGGAGCGCTTCGTCGCGGTATTATCCCCGCAACGAAAGAAATCCTGCGAAAACGCAGGGACGGGATGCTCCCGTTCCTCAAGGAGACGGACATGTACTCACGCATTCTTGCCACAGGCTCGGCTCTGCCCGCCCGACGGGTGACGAACGACGAGCTCGCCGCGGAACTCGCGCGCGAGGGCATCGAAACGAACGACGAATGGATCCGCACGCGTACCGGCATCGAGTCGCGCTACTTTGCGGACCCCGCTGCCGGGGAGTCCACCACGAGTCTGGCGGTGGCGGCCGCGCGCGACGCGCTGGCCGCTTCGGGCTTGCCTGCTTCCGACATCGATCTCATCATCGTTGCAACGACGACCCCCGACATGGTGTTTCCGTCCGTGGCGGCTCATGTTCAGGCCGCGCTCGGTGCGGCGGGTTGCGCGGCCTTCGACGTTCAGGCGGTCTGTGCGGGCTTCATCTACGCCTTGAACGCCGCGGACGCGATGCTTCGTGCGGGTCCCTATCGGGCCGCGATCGTGATCGGCGCCGAGACGCTCTCGCGCATCATCGACATGAAGGACCGTTCGACCTGCGTGCTTTTCGGCGACGGCGCGGGCGCGGTCGTATTGCAGGCCTCGAGCGACCCCGGTGTCCTGGCCGCGCGCATGTACGCCGACGGTCGCTACGACGAAACCGTGCTCGGTCTCAACGCGCGCATCGAACACGGCCGCACGGCGGGCGACCCTTTCATTCGCATGGACGGTCGTCAGGTCTTCAAGCTTGCTGTCGAGGGACTGACGGAAAGTGCCCGCGAAGTGGCGAATCTCGCCTGCGTCAAGACCGAAGACGTGGCGCTTTTCGTCCCGCACCAGGCGAACCTGCGCATCATGTCAATGGTGGCGAAAAAGCTCGGCATTCCCGAAGAGCGTATGGTGAAGACCGTGGCCGAACACGGGAATACCTCGGCTGCGTCGGTGCCGCTCGCTCTGGACCGCGCGGCGAAGTCGGGCATGGTTCGCCCGGGCGAACTCGTCCTCCTGCAGGCGGTCGGTGCGGGCATGGCCTGGGGGTCGGCGCTTGTGCGCTGGTAATTCCCGGCTTTCGGAGATCGATAGCCTTCTTTCGGGTAACACTCTCAGGAATACGGACGATCTTCGAGCCCTCCGGCGTTGCTACACTCTCCGCCACGTTCCTTTTCCCCAACTACGACGAACGAACTCATGCGCATTGCTTTTGTCTTCCCCGGACAGGGGAGCCAGTCGGTCGGAATGCTTTCGGGCTTTGCCGGAAACGCGACCGTCGAAGGTGTTCTTGCCCGAGCGGACGCCGCTCTCGGGTTTTCGATCTCGAACCTGATCGCCGAAGGTCCCGCGGAAACGCTCGGTCTTACGGTGAACACGCAACCTGCGATGCTTGCTGCCTCGGTGGCCTTTTACGAAGCCTGGCGCGCCGCGGGCGGTCGCACGCCCGACGTGACGGCCGGTCACTCGTTGGGCGAATATTCGGCTCTTACGGCTGCGGGTGTCTTCACGCTCGAAGACGCGGTCCGACTCGTGCGCTTCCGCGCCGAAGCGATGCAGAGCGCCGTTCCCGTCGGCACGGGCGGCATGGCAGCCGTGATCGGTCTTTCGGACGATGAGGTGCTTGCGGCCTGTGAAGAAGCGCGTGCCGTAGGCGCCGTCGAGGCGGTGAATTTCAACGCGCCCGGTCAGGTCGTCGTGGCGGGTGAAAAGGCGGCATTGGCCCGTGCGATCGAATGCGTGAAGGCGCGCGGCGCGCGTCGTGCGATCGAGCTTCCCGTCTCGGCCCCCTTCCATTCGTCGCTTTTGAAGCCCGCCGCCGAGCAACTCGCGAAGCGCCTTGCCGAGACGCAGGTTTCGGTTCCGACCCTTCCCGTCATCGCGAATGTCGATGCCGAACTCCACACGACGCCCGATGCGATTCGCGCGAAGCTCGCCGCTCAGGCGGCTTCCCCCGTGCAGTGGGTGAAGACGATCGAACGCATGAAGGCCGAAGGTGTCACGGACGTCGTCGAATGCGGCCCGGGCAAGGTCCTCGTCGGCCTCGTGCGCCGCATTGCGCCCGAGATGAACCTGCACTCGATCAACGATCAGGCGTCGCTTGACGCCCTTATCCAAAAGCTCGCCTGAAGCCGAGCGCAAAAGGATTGACAAGCCATGGAAAAGATGATTTTTGCTCCCGACGCGCTTCAAGACCGCGTTGTTCTCGTGACGGGCGCCTCGCGCGGCATCGGTTCGGCGATTCTCGAAGGATTCGCCAAAACGGGTGCCGTCGTCGTCGGTACGGCCACCTCGGAAGCGGGCGCCGAAGCGATCGGCGCGGCCGTGGCCGCTGCGGGCGGGCGCGGCAAGGGGATCGTGCTCAACGTGTGCGACGCCGCCGCGAGCGCGAAGGCGATCGAGGATATCGTCGCCGAATTCGGCCGCATCGACGTCCTCGTCAACAATGCGGGCGTCACGCGCGACACGTTGGCGATGCGCATGAAGGACGAGCAGTGGGACGAGGTGATCGACACCGACCTCACGGCCGCGTTCCGCCTCGCGCGCGCGTGCCTGCGTCCCATGATGAAGCAGCGCTTCGGTCGCATCATCTCCATCTCGTCCGTCGTGGGCGCCGCCGGCAACCCCGGTCAGGCGAACTACGCCGCGGCGAAGGCGGGTCTGGTCGGCATGTCGAAGGCGTTGGCGCGCGAAATGGGCGCGCGCAACATCACGGTGAACTGCGTGGCACCGGGCTTCATCGATACCGACATGACGAAGGTGCTCCCCGAAGCGCAGAAGGAAGCGCTCCTCAAGACGATTCCGCTCGGTCGCCTCGGGATGACGGACGACATTGCCAACGCCTGCCTCTTCCTCGCTTCGGATGCGGGCGGCTACGTGACGGGCACCACCCTTCACGTCAACGGCGGTATGTACATGGGCTGAGGCCCGTTCGACGCCGTCGACGATTGCAAAGGGCCCCGTCGACTTGGACGGGGCGCAATCACTCTGATAAAATTCATGAATTCATCAACGGGGAGAAAGGCAACGTGCCCGCCTCCCGGCTACGGACCCGCCAGAGGGTTCCGAAATCCCCGAATCGTCGGGGGACCTTTCCCTTAAGCGGAGTTATCAAAATGGACGAAATCGAACAGAAGGTGAAGAAGATCGTTGCCGAACAGCTCGGCATCAAGGAAGAAGACATCAAGAACGAATCTTCCTTCATCGAAGACCTCGGCGCCGACAGCCTCACGACCGTTGAAATGTCGCTTGCTCTTGAAGATGCCTTCGGCATTGAAATCCCCGACACCGAACAGGAAAACCTCCGTACGGTTCAGCAGGCCATCGACTTCGTGAAGGCTGCTACCGCCAAGTAAGCGGGTTCGGACGTACGTTCGGAGAAGACGCGGCTTCGGTCGCTCTTTTCCTCGTCGGATTCGAAGTAAAAGTGGGACCGTTTCGGTCCCACTTCGCTTATCGGGACGGTGCTTTTACCGTCTTTGCGCTAATCCGTGCGGCGGACGGCTTTGCCAAGCGCGCTCGAAGCGTATTAGGATCGCGCGGCGTTCTTTGCAAAGCGGCCCGTACCAAAGTGCGAACGGTCGCCCGGCCCGCTCGGCCGGAAGTTTTTTCGGGCGGATTCCCCGTCGAGGTATCGCCCTCCTGCTTTTTCGAGTTTTCAGGCCGCACGCCCTCGTGCGTGCGGCCTTGCGTGGACGCGAGCCGCTCTCCCTGCGAGCGCGTCGCGTCCGAATTCAAACTAACCGTATAAGGAGTAGGCCTCCTCTCACGCCGCGGCGCTGTGTCGCTCGCGCGGGATCGGGCGCCGTGATTAGCTATGAATCGTCGTGTCGTCGTTACCGGCCTCGGCATGGTTTCGCCCATCGGGAACAATCTGGAAACGAGTTGGAAAAACGCGCTCGCCGGCGTGAGCGGGATCGATACGGTCAAGAGCTTCGACGCTTCGATCCTCGGTTGCCAGATTGCCGGCGAAGTGAAGGATTTCGACGCGTCCGCCTACTTGGGCGTGAAGGAAGTCCGTCGATTCGACCGCTTCGTGCACTTCGGCGTCGCCGCGGGTCTCATGGCACTCGAAGACGCCAAGCTTGAAATCACCGAAGAGCTCTCTCCGGAAGCGGGTGTGGCGATCGGTGCGGGCATCGGCGGCATTCCCGTTATTTGTGCGAACCACGACGCGTTGCGCGAGCGCGGCGCCCGTCGTATTTCCCCCTTCATGATCCCGGGTTGCATCATCAACATGACCTCGGGGCAACTTGCGATCATGAAGAATCTCAAGGGCCCGAACATCGCGCACGTCACCGCCTGCTCGACGGGGCTTCATGCGATCGGCGAAGCCATGCACATCATCCGTCGCGGCGACGCGAAGGTGATGATCGCGGGCGGTTGCGAATCGACGATTCATCCGCTCGCCATGGGCGCCTTCGATGCGATGCACGCGCTTTCGCGCCGCAACGACGATCCGAAGACCGCGTCGCGTCCCTTCGACAAGGATCGCGACGGCTTCGTGATGGGCGAAGGTGCGGGCGTGCTCGTGCTCGAAGAGCTCGAACACGCGCTTAACCGCGGTGCGAAGATTTACGCCGAAGTCGTGGGCTATGGCCTGACGGGCGACGCCTACCACATCACGACTCCCTCGACCGACGGTCCGCGCCGTTGCATGGAAATGGCGCTTCGCAATGCGGGCATCACGCCCGCCGACGTTCAGTACCTGAACGCGCACGGCACGTCGACTCCGGTCGGCGACGTGAACGAAGTGAAGGCGATCAAGGAAGTCTTCGGCGAGGCCGTGAAGGGGCTCGTCGTCAATTCGACGAAGTCGATGACCGGCCATCTTCTGGGGGGCGCCGGCGGCGTTGAATCGGTCTTTACCGTGAAGGCCGTCGAAGAGCAGATTTCGCCTCCCACCATCAACGTTTTCGAGCAGGATCCCGAGTGCGACATCGACGTGTGCGCGAACGCGGCGCGCCCCATGGAGATCCGCTACGCGATGAAGAATTCGTTCGGCTTCGGCGGCACGAATTCGACCGTCATCTACAAGCGCTGGACGGCCTGACGGTTTCTGCGCGCGGTTCGCGGAGCTCTCCGGTGTTTCGCGAACCGCCCCGCCCGAAATTAAGCACCCTCGACGCACGCGTCGTCCGGGTGCTTTTTCGTTAGGAAATCGTGCGATACGCCCGTCGACGGGGTAACTTCGCTAAAATGACGTCCTCCGAACCCGACGGGCGTCGTGTCCGTCGACAAGTCGCAACATTTCTTCAGCCGCAGGGACGGGACGCCGTCCGAAAACATGCGGCCCGAATTCGGTTTCATTGATTTTCGTCCGCCCGCCCTTGTCCGTCCGCAGCGCCCCGTGAGGGGAGTCCCGGACGACCCGACTCCGAGTCGCTTTTGCGCGTTCGGAGCCGTCCGTGCGGTCGCCCTTCGAAGCGGACCCACCACACGAAAGCTTTCTCTCATCTCAGCTGACGATGCAAAACATCCGGAATTTTTCGATCATCGCCCACATCGACCACGGCAAGTCCACGCTCGCCGACCGACTCATTCAGCGTTGCGGGGGTCTCTCCGACCGAGAAATGAGCGAACAGGTCTTGGACAGCATGGACCTTGAGCGCGAACGCGGCATCACCATCAAGGCGCAGACCGCAGCCCTCAAATACAAGGCGAAAGACGGCGAAATCTACGAACTCAACCTCATCGATACCCCGGGGCACGTCGACTTTTCCTACGAAGTGAGCCGTTCGCTTTCCGCTTGCGAAGGTGCGCTCCTTGTGGTCGACGCGACGCAGGGCGTCGAAGCGCAGACCGTAGCGAACTGCTACACCGCGATCGACCTGGGCGTCGAGGTGATTCCGGTTCTGAACAAAATGGACCTTCAGAGTGCGAATCCCGACGGTGCGGCCGAAGAAATCGAGGATGTGATCGGGATTGACGCGACGGACGCCATTCCCTGCTCGGCGAAGACCGGCATGGGGATCGACGACATCCTCGAGCGCGTCGTGCGCGACGTGCCGCCGCCCGAAGGCGACCCGGAGGCTCCCCTTCAGGCGCTCGTAATCGACTCGTGGTTCGACAACTACGTGGGTGTCGTGATGCTCGTGCGCGTTGTGAACGGCACGATCCGACCGAAGGACAAGGTTTCGCTCATGGCGACGGGGGCCAATCACCTCGTCGAACAGGTGGGGGTCTTTACGCCCAAGAGCCAGCAACGCACCGAACTCGCCGCGGGCGAAGTGGGCTTCGTGATCGCGGGCATCAAGGAATTGAAGGACGCGCGCGTGGGCGATACGATCACGCACGCCGCCAAGCCCGCCGAAGCGCCCTTGCCCGGTTTCAAGGAAGTGAAGCCCCAGGTATTTGCCGGTCTTTATCCGGTCGAATCGAACCAGTACGAAGCCCTTCGCGACGCGCTCACGAAGCTCCAGCTCAACGATGCGGCGCTCAAGTTCGAGCCCGAAGTCTCGCAAGCGCTCGGCTTCGGGTTCCGTGCGGGCTTTTTGGGGCTTCTCCACATGGACATCGTCCAGGAGCGTCTCGAGCGCGAATACAACATGGACCTCATCACGACGGCGCCTTCCGTCGTGTACGAAGTACTCATGACGAACGGCGAACTCCTGCAGGTTGAAAATCCCTCGAAGCTTCCGCCCGTCGACAAGATCGAAGAAATCCGCGAGCCGATCGAAAAGGTGACGATCTTCGTGCCGAACGAGTATGTGGGCGCCGTGATGAAGCTCTGCCAGGAAAAGCGCGGCGTTCAGACGAACCTCGCCTACCACGGTCGTCAGGTGCACCTCACGTACGATCTGCCGCTCGCGGAAATCGTGCTCGACTTCTTCGACCGCATGAAGTCGCTCACCCGCGGCTACGCCTCGATGGACTACGAGTTCAAGGAATACCGTGCTTCGGACGTCGTGCGCGTCGACATGCTCATCAACGGCGAGAAGGTCGATGCCCTCTCGACGATTTTGCACCGCTCGAACGCCGTGCCGCGCGGTCGCGAAATCGTGACCCGTCTTCGAGGTCTCATTCCCCGTCAGATGTATGAAGTGTCGATCCAGGCGGCTATCGGCGCGAACATCATCGCGCGAGAAAACGTCAAGGCTCTTCGCAAGAACGTGCTCGCGAAGTGCTACGGCGGCGACATCACCCGAAAGCGCAAGCTCCTCGAAAAGCAGAAGGCCGGTAAGAAGCGCATGAAGCAGGTCGGGTCGGTTGAAATCCCGCAGGAAGCGTTTCTCGCCATCCTGCAGGTCGACGAAAAATAATTCCGGGAGTCGGTTGTGAACTTTGCACTCATTCTTTTCGTTCTCACCTGCGTGACGTTCCTCTTCTGGGTGGCCGAGCGATGGAAGTTTCTTCCGGAGCGCCGCCGCAAGGCCGAGGATGCGGCGCGTCGCTTCGAAGCGGACAACCGCGAAGCGATCGACCGCGGGGATGCGACCGTGATCGACGAGCGCAATCGCCTGAGCGAACGGATTCTCCGTCAGCCCTGGTGGCTCGAATATACGGCGGGGCTCTTCCCCGTGATCGCGGTCGTCTTTCTCTTGCGCAGCTTTTTGTTCGAACCCTTCCGCATTCCCTCGGGCTCGATGCTCCCGACTCTGCACATCGGGGACTTCATCCTCGTCAACAAGTTCGACTACGGTATCCGCCTTCCGGTGACGAACACGAAGATCATTCCCGTGGGCTCGCCCGAGCGCGGCGACGTCGTCGTCTTCAAATACCCGATGGACACGCAGGTCGACTACATCAAGCGCGTCGTCGGTCTGCCGGGCGACACGGTCGAGTATCGCGACAAGGTGCTCTACGTGAACGGTGTCGAACAAAAGCAGACGGGGAGCCGCGACTTCGTCGACGACTCGACGATGATCACGCTCGAAGAGCGCGACGAACAGTTGGGTGAGGTCAACCACCTTATCGCCCGCGACGCGCGCCGCCCTTCGTGGGTTCCTCTCCAGGGGATTTTGCGCAAGGAAAAGTCCTGCGACTACAACGAGCGGGGCTTCGTGTGTACCGTCCCCGAAGGCCACTACTTCATGATGGGCGACAATCGCGACAACAGCGAAGACAGCCGCTACTGGGGGTTCGTGCCCGACGAAGACCTGGTCGGCCGCGCCGTCCTGATTTGGGCGAACTTCGGCGACATGGGTCGCGTGGGCGGCTTCCGCTGAGCGGTCGCTTCGGTCCTTGTGACAGGGTTCGCCCGAGCCCGGGGACCGACTCTTTTGAACCTGCGGGACGCGCACTCGCATCGCGGCGAGCCGCCGCGTCACACCGCACTACGAACTGGAGGCGGCGCGCGCATTCTCGAAGCGACGAGCCGGGGAGCGCGCCCGAAATTGGATGAACGATCTTTCGCTTCTTGAGGAGCGCATCGGTTACGTCTTTGCCGATAAGAAGCTTCTTCGCCGTGCGGTCACGCACCGCAGTTTCGCGCAGGAGCACAACGAGCGCCTCGAGTTCCTCGGCGACTCCGTGCTCAACTGCGTGATCGGGTACGCGCTCTTTTTGCGCGATCGACATTTCACGGAAGGAGAACTTTCCCGCGTACGCGCGAACCTCGTGTGCGAAAAGACTCTGCACGAAATCGCCAAGCGCCTCGAACTCTCCGACTTTCTCCGCATGGGCGAGGGCGAACTGAAAACGGGCGGCCCGCGTCGCGCTTCGATTCTCGCCGACGCGATGGAGGCGATTTTCGGCGCCGTCTTTCGCGAGGCGGGGTTCGAGGCCGCGCAAAGCGTGGTGCTGCGCGTGTACGAACCGATTCTGACGAGTCTCAAGCCCGAAACGCTCGGCAAGGACCCGAAGACGCGCCTGCAGGAATTGCTCCAGGGGGCGCATCTCGCACGTCCCGAGTACGCCATTTTGCACACCTCGGGGGCCGCACACGAGCGACATTTCGAGTGCGAGTGCCGCATTGCGGCGCTCGACGTCGTGACGACGGGCCGTGCCACCTCGCGTCGCGCGGCCGAGCAGGAAGCGGCCGAAGCTGCCATCGTCGAGGCGGAAAAGCGCCTCGCGACGATGCCCCATGCCCGTCGCTAAGGAGTAAGAATCATGACCGAAACGAATGAAAAGCCGACGACGCCGGAGGCTCCCGAATTGAACGAAGCGACGAATGTGCCCGAAACGCTCGAACGCGTCACCGCAGACGAGGCGGGCGATGTCGATTTCGAAGCGATGCTCGCCGCCGCAGTGAAGCCCGCGATGTCGAGCGTGCCCGAAGGTTTCCGTTGCGGGTACGTCGCCGTGGTGGGTCGCCCCAACGTCGGGAAGTCGACCCTCATCAATCACTTGATCGGCGAAAAGGTCTCGATCACGTCGAAAAAACCCCAGACGACGCGCGACCGCGTGCTCGGCGTCGTCACGAAGCCCGAGGCGCAGTTCATCTTCGTCGACACGCCGGGCTTCCAGACGAAGGTGGGCTCGCAGCTCATCCGCCGCATGAACCGTACGGTCCGATCGACCCTCGGTGAAGTCGACGCGGTCGTGTTCGTGATGGAATCGGTCGGCTGGCGCCCCGCGGACCTTGAAGTATTGAAGCTCCTTCCGAAGGACGCGAAAAACGTCGTCCTCGCCATCAACAAGGTCGACCTCCTGAAGGGACGCGACAAGCTCCTTCCCCTCATGGCGGAATCCATGCAGAAGTTCCCCTTCGCGGCGATCGTTCCCGTGTCGGCGGAAAAAGGGCGTCAGCTCGACGACCTCCTCGGTGAAGTCGAAAAGTTCCTTCCCGAGAGCATTCCCTATTTCGATCCCGACATGTTCACGGACCGTTCGCCCCGGTACCTCGCCGCGGAGACGATTCGCGAAAAGGCCTTCCGACTGCTCGGCGACGAGCTTCCCTACGGCATCGCCGTCACGATCGACCGCTGGAATGAAACGGACGATGCGGCCGAAATCGTCGCGACCCTCATCGTCGAGCGCGAAAGTCACAAGCCGATCGTGATCGGTGAAGGCGGCTCGAAGCTGCGCGAAATCGGGCGCCTTGCGCGCGCCGACATTGCGGAGATGCTCGGCAAGCCCCTGCACCTCGAAGTCTGGGTGCGCGTGCGCCGCGGCTGGTCCGACGACGTGAAGGCGCTGAAGACGCTCGGTTATGAGTGACGAACGCGAAGCGCCCGCGGCCGCGCGTCGCGGGCGCCTCCCGTCGACGGAACGTCCGTCGACGCTCGCCGACGTGCTCTACCGGCGCAAAAGCGCCGAGCGCATTCTGGAGCTCGTGCGCTCGCCCGAAGCGCGCGCCGCCAAGGGCGACGCGATGCCCAAGCGCGTCATCGACGAACTCGGGTTTGTGCTTCACACCTACCCCTGGAGCGAGTCGAGCCTCTTGGTCGACGCGCTCACCGTGCATTACGGACGGGTCTTTCTTATCGCGAAGGGCGCGAAACGACCGTCTTCCCTGGTTCGGGGACTACTGACGCCTTTTGCGCCGTTGCGCTTTGCGTGGTCGGGCCGAAACGAAGCCAAAGTGCTCGTGAAGGCCGACTGGATGGGAACGATGACGCCCCCGACGGGCGAAGCGCTCCTCTCGGGTTTTTACATAAACGAGCTCGTACTGCGTCTCACGGAGCGCGAAGACCGGCATGAGGGGTTGTTCGAACTCTACGCGTCGACCTTGGCAGCCTTGTCGGACGACGACAAGACCGCCCGTTCGGCACGACTGCGAAGCTTCGAAAAGGGGCTCCTCACGATTCTCGGCTGGGGCCCGAGCCTCTCCGGAGCGGGCGCGCCTTCCCGCTCGGAGCGCTACGTCGTGAGCAACGGGGCGCTTCATGCCGAAAGGAGCCTTCCTCCCGATGCGCTTTCCCCCAAAGCGGGCCGCTACACGGGCGAGGCCGTCGAATCGCTCCTCGCGGAGGACTTTTCCACGCCCGCCAAAGTGCGTTCGGCGCGTGATATTCTGCGGGAACTCATTCAGTTTCACCTGGGACCCCGTACGATGCACACCCGACGGATTCTCGGAGAGCTCACGCGCCTCTGAGAGTCGCCCCGCGGCGACGTCCGAAGGCTCCCCCGGAACACCGAAGGACATACCACGCCATGCTTACGAAACGCAATCTCGAGCGCGCTGCCGGGCTCGGCCCCGTGACGGTCGACCTCGAAGGGCTCGAACTCACCGAGCGCGAGCGCGCCCGACTTCGTCATCCGTTGACGGGTCTCGTCATCCTTTTTTCGCGTAACTACGCCTCGCGCGAACAGCTCGCGGCACTTTGCGCCGAGATCCACGCCGAGCGCCCCGGCATTGTCATTGCGGTCGACCACGAGGGCGGTCGCGTGCAGCGCTTTCGCGAAGGCTTCACGCACGTGCCCGCCATGGCGCGACTGCGCGAAGCGGGGCCTGCGGCCTTCTGGGCGGCGGGGTTCGTGCTCGGCGCGGAATTGCGCGCCTGCGGCGTCGACATGACGTTTGCCCCCGTGCTTGATATCGACTACGGCCGCTCGGGCGTGATCGGCGACCGCGCTCTCGGGGAGACGTGCGATGCGGTGATCCGCCACGGCGCGGCTCTCACGGCGGGGCTGGCCGAAGCCGGTATGTCCGCGTGCGGCAAACACTATCCGGGCCACGGCTGGGCCGAAGCGGACAGTCACGTGGCGCTTCCCGTCGACGAACGGTCGCGCGACGCCGTCGAGGCGGATCTTGCGATCTACGAAGCGCTCGCGCCCTCGCTCGGCGCCGCGATGACGGCGCATGTCGCCTATAAGGCCTTCGGGGGCGAAGTCGCCACTTATTCTCCGGAGCTTCTCCGCACGATCCTTCGCGACCGACTGGGCTTTACGGGGCTCCTCTTCTCGGACGACCTTTCGATGAAGGGTGCGGTCGGAAACCTCACCGTCGAAGAGCGTGCGCGCCGCGCGCTCGATTCGGGGTGCGACGCGCTTCTCCACTGCAATCATCCCGATGAAGCGGATGAACTTCTGACTGTTCTCGAGTGGGAACGGGGCGCGCATTTCAACGAGCGGCTCGCCCGCCTGATGCCGGCCGACGCGGGGCTCGAGCACGAAGCGCTCGAAGGGCTCGAGACCTACCGTCGGGCGCTTGAGAAACTCTCGGTGCTCTGAGGCCCGGGAGCATCGCTCAAGCCTTCGAAACGATCGGAAAACTCGAGGGGGTGCGCCAACGCGTGCGGGCCCTCTACAATGAGGCTCACGACGTCGGGGCGCACGGGCGCCCCGACACTTTCGGAAAAAGTCCTTCATGATCATTCAGTCGCTTCTCGACACGGATCTCTACAAGTTCACGATGCAGCAGTGTGTGCTGCACCAGTTCCCCGCCGCCGAGGTCGAGTACCGCTTCAAGTGTCGGACGCCCGGCGTCGACCTTCGCCCGATGATCGACGAGATCGCGGCCGAGATCGATCACCTCACGTCGATCTACTTCACCGACGAGGAGCTCGCGTACCTGGCGTCGCTTCGCTTCATGAAGTCGGACTACATCGAGTTTCTGAGCCTCTTCCACCTGAAGCGCAAGTACGTCGATATCCGTCCCTCGGAGGAATTCCCCTGCGGAATCGATATCCGCATCGCGGGACCGTGGTTGCACACGATTCCCTTCGAAATTCCCGTGCTTGCGATCGTCAACGAGGTGTACTTCCGTCGCTGCTACCCGGACCTTTCCGAAGAGGAAGGGTTGCGGCGTCTCGGCGAAAAGATTCGTCTTCTCAAGGAAGAGCCCGACAACGGAGATCTTCACATTTCCGACTACGGCACGCGCCGTCGCTTCTCGCGCGTCTGGCAGCGACGCGTGATCGAAATCCTGAAGCGCGACCTCGGCCCCCAGCTCTCGGGTACCTCGAACGTGATGTTTGCCAAGGAGTTGGGTCTCATTCCGCTCGGCACGATGGCGCACGAATACCTCCAGGCCTGCCAGGCGCTCGGGCCCCGGTTGCGCGACAGCCAGGTGTTCGGCTTTGAGATGTGGGCCAAAGAGTACCGGGGCGACCTTGGCATCGCGCTTTCCGACGTCTACGGGATGGAGCCCTTCCTCAAGGACTTCGACATGTACTTTTGCAAGCTCTTCGACGGAGCGCGCCACGATTCGGGCGATCCCTTCGTTTGGGGCGAGCGCATGATCGAACACTGGCGTACGAACCGGTGCGACCCCCGCACGAAGTCGCTCATCTTCTCCGACGCGCTCACGATCCCGAAGGTGATCGAACTCTACCGACGCTTCCATGGACGCGTGCGCCTGGGGTTCGGGATCGGCACGAACCTTATGAACGACCGCGGTCCCGCGCCTCTCAACGTCGTCATTAAGATGGTGAAGGCGAACGGACAGCCTGTCGCGAAGATTTCCGACGCCCCCGAAAAGGGCATGTGCGAGGACGAAGGGTACCTCGCGTACCTGAGGCAGGTGTTCGGGATCGCGTAAAACGCGAGTCGGAACCCGAAAAATGAAAAGAGCCCCCGAAAATCCTTTTTTCGGGGGCTTTTTCTCACCGTTCGACGTCGATTCGGTGTATTTTCTCAAGTCGTCCGACACCGCTCGGACGATATTTCGCATTTGGCGCGCATCGGAAAGGACGGGCTTCGGCCCCACGAGCGAAAAGGTCGCAAAGAGCCCTCTCCCCCTTTCCGACGCACACCTTTCTCCAACCAAGAACGTTCGATCCCGTTTGGGTTTCGGCATGTCTTCCGGCTCCCCTCGGGCCGTCGGACTCACCTGTGCCGTGCCCTCTCGCATCCCCCGGGGATCGGACGAACGACATCACAAAGGAGTCCACTCGTGTCTCGAACGACGCTTCTGCGTTCTCTCGCGGCGATCGGGGCCCTCGTGCCGGCGGCTTCGTTCGCGGCGGGTCTCAACGGCGCCGAACTCGGTTTGGCCTGGGCCGTCCCGTTTGCGGGCATTCTGCTCTCGATCGCGCTCTTCCCGCTTTTCGCTCCCCACTTCTGGCATCACAACTTCGGCAAGGTCGCCGTCTTCTGGGCGCTCTGCTGTGCGATTCCCCTCATGGGGTTCCTCGGCGTCGCGACCGGTCTCGACGCGATCATCCACATTCTGCTCGTCGATTACGTACCCTTCCTCATCTTCGTAGGGGCGCTTTTCATTGTGGCGGGCGGCATTCACGTGCGCGGCACCTTCGTCGGGCGTCCGATCGTCAACGCGGGCTTTCTCGCGCTCGGGGCGGTGCTCGCGAACTTCATGGGGACGACGGGCGCGGCGATGCTCCTCATCCGTCCGCTCATCCAGGCGAACGAAGGTCGCAAGCGCAAGCTCCATACTTTCATCTTCTTCATCTTCCTCGTGGCGAACGTGGGCGGGGCGTTGACGCCCCTCGGCGATCCGCCGCTCTTCCTCGGGTTCCTGAAGGGCGTGAACTTCTTCTGGACGGCCGAGCACCTCCTTCTCCCGTGGCTCCTCACGTGCGCGATTCTTCTCGGGATCTACGTCGCGATCGACTCCGCCATGTTCAAGAAGGACGTCGCCGACGGCTTCAAGGCGCCCGAAGACACGAAACCCTTCGGCATCGACGGCGGGATCAACATCCTTTTTCTCGGCTTTATCATCGGGGGCGTGCTCCTTTCGGGCTTCTGGCGTTCCGGGGCCGAAGTGACGGTGCTCGGCGTGCACTTCGCGTACGAGTCGCTCGCCCGCGACGCGATCTTCATCGTGACGGCGGGTCTTTCGCTTGCGCTCACCGCGAAGGCGACGCGCGAAGCCAACCATTTCACGTGGGATCCGATCCTCGAAGTCGCGAAGCTCTTCTTCGGGATCTTCTGTTGCATCGTGCCCGTTCTCGAAATGCTCCGCGCCGGCAACGCCGGGGCTTTCGCTCCGCTCGTTTCGCTCGTCACGTTCGAAGACGGCACGTTTAACAACACGGTCTTCTTCTGGCTGACGGGCACGCTCTCGGCGTTCCTCGACAACGCACCCACGTACCTCGCCTTCTTCAATCTCGCAGGGGGCGATCCCACGGTGCTCATGAACGAAGACGCCCAGACCCTGATGGCGATCTCGATGGGTTCGGTCTTCATGGGGGCCGTGACCTACATCGGCAACGCGCCGAACTTCATGACGGTCGCGATCTGCCACGAACGCGGCGTGAAGATGCCGACCTTCTTCGGCTACATGCTCTGGTCGGTGGGGATTCTCTTCCCGACCTTCTTCCTCGTTGACATGCTCTTCCTCATCTGAGGATGAGCCTTCCCCGAGCGGATTCGCACCCGCTCGGAGGAAAACGCCGAACGACCGACGGGCGCGGATTTCCGCGCCCGTTCTCGTTTCGGTCGAGACCCCGGGCGTCCTTCGGGCGCTACACTCCCCACGTAACACGCACCGCTTCTTCCGGAGGATTCCGCACGCCATGACGACGCCCACGCCTTTCGTTTGCAAGGACGATCTTTCGACTTCGCCCGAGAAGAGCTCGTCGGACACCGATCTCGGCGGCGCCGTGCGCCGCGCGCTCCTTCCGTTGCTGCTTCTTCTCGCCTGGTACCTCGCGGCCGAGGCGCGCCTTTTCCCGCCGCTGCTTCTCCCTTCGCCCGGGCGCGTGTTCGGTGCGGCAGCAGAACTCCTGCAATCCGGGGAGCTTTTCAAGCACGCGGCGGCGTCCCTCGCGCGCGTCGTCTCGGGCTTTCTCATTTCGGCCGCGGCGGCGCTGCTCCTGGCTTTCTTCTTTTACCGACGCCGGCGCTGGGAAGAGGGCGCGTCGATCGTGCTTGAAAGCCTTCGGGTGGTACCGCCTCTCTCGCTCGTGCCGCTTCTCATTCTCTGGCTCGGTATCGGAGAGGCGCCGAAACTCGCGATCGTCGTCCTCTCGAGTTTCTTTCCCGTCTACCTCAACGCGCTCTCGTCCTTGAGAGCGGTGGAAGCGCGCTGGCGCGAGTACGCCCGTGCGTTCGAATTGACACGGAGCGAATCTCTGCGACACATCCACGTGCCGGGCGCCCTCGGAGGGATTCTGACGGGCCTGAGACTCGGTTTCGGCTACGCTTGGCGCGCCCTGATCGGCTCGGAATTGATCGCCGCCGCCTCGGGGCTCGGTTACCTGATCGAAGACGCTTCGAGCATGGCGCGTACCGACGTCGTCTTCGTGGGGATTCTCACGATCGCGCTGCTCGGCATTCTCTGCGACGTCCTCTTTCAAAAGGGCGCCGAGCGGCTCGAGGCGCGCATGCGGCGCTTGAAATCCGTGAAGAGCGTGTACTCTTCATCGAGCCCGACCGCCTCGCAAAGCCCCGCTTCCGGTTCCGCAACCTCCGAAATCCCCGAAGCAACCGGACACGACCTTCCCGCCGTTCGCATCAAGGCGCTCGGAAAGGTTTTCCCCGGGGGCAACGTTCCCTTTGCATCCCTCACCGACACCTTCCCTGCGGGGCGCGTCACGGCGCTCCTCGGTCGTTCGGGCTGCGGAAAGACAACGCTCCTCAAAATCGTGGCGGGTCTCTCGGCGCCCACATCGGGGTGCGTGCGCTTTGAAAGAAAAAAAGGAAAGGCCTCGGCGGTGCTGCGACCCGCGATCGGGATCGTGTTTCAGAGCCCGATGTTGCTCGACTGGAAGACGGTCATCGAAAACGTCGAGATGGGGATCCTTCACGTCCCCTTCACGGAGCGGCGCGATCGGGCGCTCGCGGCTCTGGAGGTGGTGGGGCTTGCCGACCGGGCCGACGCTTTGCCCGACGCGCTCTCGGGCGGCATGGCGCAACGCGTGGGCTTTGCGCGGGCGCTCGCCCGCAACCCCGAGGTACTCCTCATGGACGAACCCTTCGGGGCGCTCGATGCGTTGACGCGTACGGCACTCCAGAGGCGTTGCCGTACGATTTTCGGCGAGCGTCCGATGACGGTGCTTCTCATCACACACGACGTGCGGGAAGCCGTACGTCTCGGGGATGAAATCCGCATTCTCGAAGCGGGCCGTCTCGTGTCGGAGCCCGCCGTCGCGGATCCCGCGCGCCGCGAAGCGGGCCTTGAAGCGACACGGCTTGAAGAACGGATCCTCGCGCGCCTGCTCGGAGGCACGTCGCTACAATAAACGGCACGCCTTTCCGACTTGCCGGGCCTTCTGGCCGCCGTCGCGGAAGGAACGGGCTCGAACTTTTTCTCGATTTTTTTGTAAATACAATCCATGCGTATCAAGAGCATTGCGGCCGCGCTTCTCATGGCGGCCTCGGCGGCCCTTTCCGCCGCCCAATTTCCCGAATCGATCAGCATCACGTACGTGAAGGCGCCCTTCAACCTTCAGAACATCGTCATGAAGGAGCGCGGCATGCTCGAAGAGGCCTTCAAGAACGAGAACGTCAAAATCGACTGGCGTGTCATCAATTCGGGCGCCCAGCAGGGTCAGGCGATGGCCTCGGGCGATCTGGATTTCTCGGCCGTCATGAATACGGCGAGCCTTCTGATGGCGGCAGGCGCCGGCAACCCCATCGCGGTGGCCACGGGCGTTGCGCACCCGAAGGGGATCTTTGCGATCGTCGGGAAGCCCGGCGAAGCCCTCTCCGTGAAGGACCTCAAGGGTAAGACGGTGGTGGGTCCGAAGGGGACCGTACTCCATCAGCTGCTCGTTGCGGCCCTGAAACAGGAAGGCCTTTCCGTCTCCGACGTCGAATTCGTGAACATGGACCCCGCGGCCGCTATGACGGCCGTTGTGGCCGGCAAGGCCGACGCGGCACTCCTCGCGGCGAATCTCATCCTCAAGGCGAACGAAGCGGGCGCGAAGACGATCGTCACCTGCGACGGCTACGTCGATCCGAACCTCGTCATGACCGTTCGACGCGATTTCGCAGAGCAGTATCCGGAAGCCTACGACCGTGTCGTCGCCGTGAACCGTGCGGCGCTCGCCTGGATCCGCGCCAACAAGGACGAAGCCCTTCGCATCGGCGCCAAGGCTCAGGGCGTCACCGTCGAAGAGGCGGCACAACTCTACGACGGCTCGGGCTTTTACGACACGCTCACCGACGCCGACATTGCTTCGCTCGAAAAGGATCAGGCGTTCCTGCTCGAAAACGGCATGATGCAAAAGGGTGTCGACGTCAAGAGTCTTATTCTTCCGTCCGCTTTCAAATAATCAAGCCTCGGGGAAGGGCGTTCGAGCTTTCGAGCCTCGCCCGCCCCGGCGGTTGAACCGTCCGGTCCGTCTCGCGTGTGTTGAGCGGACCGTTGTTTTTGCGGGGTGCGAAACGCCTCCGAAACAAATACGCAAAACAAATAAAAAAACGGGTATGTAAGGAGGAAAGTCATGCCGAAGTCGAAGTCCAAAAGAAAGCCGCATTCGGGATCCGCGCGGAGGGTCGTCCGGAAGCCCGCCATTCTCGACCGTCTGGACGTCTCGGACGCGTCGATCCGCACCATTCTCAAGAACAACCGCACGGCCGTGATGCGCTTTCAGCTCGGCACGGCCACGCCGCAGGATTCCTGCGCCCTCTTCACCCTCATCTCCGTCTCCCAGCTCCTCGCGAAAAACTTCGAAGAGGGTCCGGAACTGCGCAGAATGTTCGCGCAGGCCGTCGTTCGCCTGGCAAGATACAACCGGGGCGGGGAATTGGCGTCCGACGAACGGGCCGAAGTGGTCGGCGCGTTCGAGACCGCGCTGGCCCTCTGGGGCAAGTGCTCCGTCGAGGAGGTCGTACGCGCCTCCCGCGAGATCCGCGAAGGCATGCACAGCATCGACGAACTCTTCCTCTCCGCCCTCCCCTCCGACGATCCCGTCTTCGGGAACGAAATGCCCGCCGCTTCGCGTGCCGCGGCGGCCTGAGCGGCCTTCCTCCGTCCGCGACGTCCGGAGAAGACGGGCCGAGCAAAGGCGTAGGGTGCGCCTTTGCTCCGAGACGGGGAAACCGCCTCCGGATCTACCCTTCTCCTGTTTGGTCCAAACAAACAGGAGAAGGGGACGATCTCGTCGACCGTCAATCTCGCTTCCGGCGCGAACCTCACGTCGCAGAACGGCGAATACTCCGTGTCCTCGATCGACGCGACGAACGCGAGCGTCGACGTTTCTTCGGGCTCCCTCGCGGTCTCGAACCTCGTCGCGAAGGACGGCGGCGTTTCGAGATCTTTCGACACTCTCTTCCAAACGTGAAGGGGCCGCCCCCAAGCAGAGAACGGCCCCCCACGACAACGCATCGGCGAACGCCGTGACGAATGTCGATCACTCGGCGGATTCAGCCGGTTTCTCGAACACCAGTTCCACGCGGCGATTCATCCTGCGCCCGTCTTTCGTGCTGTTGTCGTACTCGAAAGACTTGCCGCGACCCTGCGCTTGCATGCGCTCCGCCGCCACGCCGTTTTCTTCAAAGAACGCCTTGACCGCTTCGGCGCGCCGTTGAGAAAGCTCGGCGTTGTAGGCGTCGGAACCGGTCCAGTCCGTCCATCCGACGATCGTGAAGCGTTCGGACGGCGCCCGAGACTCCACGACCTTCAGGGCTTTGCGCAGGATCGCCCTCCCTTCGGCCGTCAGTTCGGCCTTGTCGAAGTCGAACAAAACGTCCTGCAATTCCACCACGGCCGCCTTCGAGCAATCCTTGTAGAAAACGGTCTCGGCAAAATCCGCAAACTGCGCGTCGTCCGTCATGAGCGCTTCGAGTTCGAAGGTCTTCGTGCAGGGGAGGACTTGAGCGAGCTCGGCTACGGCCTTCTTTTCGGCAGGCAGATAGGCGGCCGACACGATGTGCACGCAGGATCCGGGATTGGCGGCGCCGTAGGCTCGCAACGCTTCGACGGGGGACCGCTTGCCTTCCGTCCGCACGTCGAAATTTCCGTCCGTGATCAGAACGGCGACCTCCTTTCCCGTGCGCGGAGCGGAGAAGTTCTTGAAGCCGCGCTCGCCGAGCCAGGTCGGACGCCCGAACACTTCCATTTTGTTGTGGAAGCGCTCCCGCACGGCCTTGCCGTACGCTTCGGCGGTCCTCTTTTCCGGAGGAACCAAGACGGCGAACGGGGCCACGGCGTAAAGCGAAGAGATCATGCCGGCCTTGTCGGCAACGACTCCCGCGCTTTTGAGGACAAGCGACTCGGCAAGTTCCGCGCGACGCAGTCCGTCCGTCTTGTCGTTGGCGGGTGGCACGGGACGCTCGCGCGTCTGCGCCCCACCCTCCGAAGCGAGCTTTTCATACTCTTCCTGCGCCTTTTCCTTGACGTCGCCGATCGTTTCCATCATGGAGCCGGAGGCGTCAAGATAAAAAGAGAAGGCCTCGGCTGCGGGGCCGCACTCTTCGATGCGGTAGGTTTGGGCCGCCTGAACGGCAAACGCAGTCATTGCGGCGGCAAAGGCGGCCACGAAGAAAGATTGTTTCATCATCAATAAGTCCTTTTAGAAGCTGTACTTGAAGCCGACGTTGACGCCGTAGTCCTTCGTGTAGTGATCGCCTTCCTCCCGATCAAGCTCGGCATAAAAACGCACCCGATCGGAAACCTGCCAGTCGGCCGTAAGCCCGTAGTAGTAGGACGTGCCGCCCAACCCGTGCCCCTCGACGCGCAGTTTCGTTCCTTCGATCCCGGTGAACTCGACGGACTGCTTGCCCATGAATTCGTGGGTGAGGCCGCCGATCAACCCGATCTGGAAGTAACGACGATCGAGATCGTCCAACGTGCCGCAAGAGAATTTCTTTCCGAGCACGAACCCGAGACGCCCCGTCAGAAACTCGCCGTCCTCCTGGTCGACCTGCATGCCGGTTGAGAGCCGGAAATGCTGTCCGTCAATGCGGAAGTAGGAGAGCTCCACCTGGGGTTCGAAAAACACGTGGTTGTGCCAGCGCCGATCGTCCGCGCCGTTTCGGAGCGTGAGCATGTGACCGAGTTCGATCGAAGCCCCCATGCCCCAACTCCCGTAACCGGCAGACCAGGTACCCGTGCGGTCGTTCGTGATGCCTTGAATGTCCTCGTCGTAGTAGCCGAGCTGAACGAGCATGTCGGCGTATGCGCCCGAATCGTGCATCCAGGTCGCGTAAAGCTTTCCGGAGTATTCGTTCATGTCGCCGTCACCGCCGTTCGCGGTTTCCAAGCCTTCCTGTTCAGAACGCGCATAACGGAACGTGGCGCCGACAAGCCAGGCACTGTCTTCATTCTTTGAGGCGAAAGTATCGAAACCGACGTGAACCCCGGAACTCTTCTGCTTGAAACCGCCATGTCGGAAACCACCGGCACGGTCCTGACGATTGAACACCTTGGCCCATACGCCCGCCTGCGAGCCGTAACGCACTTCACCAAGACGACGGCGAAGGTCATTCTTTTCAGAAAGCCAGCTGATTGCCTGAGCTACAGTAGAACCGACATTGACAACCTGATCGGACTCGGGAGTATCCGAACCGCCGTGATCTGGGTCTTCGGGTGCTTCGGTTCGGACCAGATACCAGTCGCCTGCCCCGACGCCTTCTTCCGACAACTTGTCCCAGGCATCTTCGTCAACAAGATCCGTTCCCTGTGGAGCAAACTTCAGCGCCCAATAGGTAAGCGAACCGTTGGGAGCAAACTGATTGCCGCCATCCGGAGCCTTCAAAGTCATTTGGCTCCCTTCGCCCTGTCGGACCAGCCAGTTCACGCTGTGCAGTTTTTCCGTTGCCGCACCGTCGATCGTGATGGCGGCCGTATGCGCCCCTTGGGCGGCCCCGGTGATTTCCAACTGATCGAGAAGCTTCCTCTCTTCGGACTCCTCGGCCAGATTGATGTGCATGAGAAGCGTATTGCCGCTTCCCTCAAACGTATCGGTTCTGAGCGACCGGTATATTCTTGCGTCCGTCTGAGCGTCGGAAGACCAGTCGGAAAAATCGATCGTTGCATTGGTAAGCGTCAGACTGGAGACGGAGGAATCGTGGCGAAGACCACCCTCACTCTCCCAGTCGGCAAGCTGCCAGCGGGAACCGTCGCCGAGAGTCAAACGGATCGTGCCCTGCTTGGCGGAGTCGTCGCCTTCGTTCGTCGACTCCACAGATGCGCCGCCCGTCACGGTCGAAGCGGTCCCCGCCCGAATCTCGACGGCGCCTCCGTCGTACGCATGAATGAACCCTTGAAGCTCGACGCTGCCGGGCTGTACGGCCTCGTCGGCATTGATGGAAACGACGGAGCCCGAACCCTGAGATTCGACAATTTGTTTCTGAACGTCCGACTTGAGCGTAAAAGCATCGGCGGCGACAAAACTGATTTTTCCGCCCGTACCGTTTTCTTCCGTGTCCGAAAGCGCACGAACGTCGTCCTTTACCACGATTTTGGCCGCGCCAACGTCAATCCGGGCATCTTCGGCGTAAACCGATGCGTTCAATTCAGCAAGACCGGAAACATCAGCGAAAAATTCCGCGCCGGACATGGATACGATGGACCAACCTTCAGAATTTGCCGACAACGAATCCGCTTCGACTTTCGCGATGGCGTTGGAAGAGAGCGAAAAACCGTATTTTCCCTCACTCTCGACAACTACGGATCCGGCACGAATCTTGGCATCGGCTTTGTTCGCAAGATAAACACCGCGGTCTTGCGCGCGGACGATCACATTGTCGGCAAAATCCTTGCCGTTATTCAAACAAATCTTTGCGTTGTCGGCTTGAATCCCGTAAGTGCCGGAAACTTCTATTTGCTTGGCGGAAAGCTTGACGACGTTGATGTTTTGATCAAAATGCCCTTTTGCGTAAATGCCCTTCTTTTCTTCCGAGCTCAGCAAAATGGATCCGTTGACGGCACTCAGACTCACCGGCGTATTGCCATAAGCGTAAACGGCATAGCCCTGCGCTTTGATTTCGACATTTCCATTGGTCGATACCAGTTCAGCCGTCGATTCACTGTCTTGCGCGTAGTAGGCCATTGCGTAAAGTCCCGCGCCGCGGTACCCGTTGGCAGAGACCCCGTCGGAGCGTGAAGCATGTATGGTGATGTCGTCTTTCGCAAGGATTTTCACGCCGGCCGAAGTGCCTGCGCTCTGGGTCTGCAGGGCGATGCCCATATCGACGTTTTCCGCCATAAAGCCCTTCTTCAGAGTGATGTCGACGACATTGCTGTCGCCCGCCATGCTGATGGCGCCGACATTGTGACGGTCCTCGATCCGCTTGTTGCCCATCCACATGGATTCGGCATCAACGACGATCTTTCCGGAACTCTCCATGTGAATGGAAGAATCCGTATTGTCCATTCCGTTCGTGGATTCGATGCCGGCTTCGAGAACAACGTTTCCGCCGACGACTTCGAGCGTGGCGCCCTCTTCCGCGTTCAGCGTGCCATAACCGCCTGAATAACTTTTGACGACAAATTCCTTTCCGGAACCGATATGAAAGATCTCTGCAGTCTCTTCGCTGAAGCCACTCCAGTTGTGCGCAAGAACGGCCGCGTGAGGTCCTCCGTTTGACGCATCGAGCGTGGCGCCCGCATTGAAATAATAATGATGCTGGACTCCCTCTGGGGTGGGGCGCGAAATCCGGACTTGTTAAGCCGGTGAGATAGGCGTGAAGCGCTTAGGCGCTAGGCTTGACGGACTTGCTCGTTGCCAAGTCCTCTTCATATTCAAGCGGCGTCTTCATTGCAATGGAGGAATGAGGACGGACATGATTATAGACATGGATCCAGTGAGCCACGGCGGCGACAGCTGCTTCGTGGCCGGCAAACCTTTTCCAGCCAATGAGCACCTCGCGCTTTAGCGAGCTCCAAATCGACTCGCCGGG
>OOCB01000769.1_pt1 | contig 48816 bp, 48 predicted proteins | sample 1671351 | NCBI WGS metagenome assembly OOCB01 (sample SAMN06348148, study PRJEB24527) | human gut metagenome | biome: human gut; feature: ankylosing spondylitis patient; material: feces | host: Homo sapiens | place: China | collected 2015-10 | reverse complement strand
TGGAGTGAATACCTGGGGCACACGGTTAATTTAAAAAAAAAAAAAAAATCCTACAAGAGCAAAAAGACCCTTCTCAATCCAGAAACCGAGTGGAAGATTTTTGAGAATACCCATGAAGCCATCTGGACGGAGGCGATTGCCGATGCAGCAAGGCTTGCAAGGCAGACGCGGCGCCGACCCACAAAGATGGGAGAAATGGGGATGTTCTCCGGCATGATGTTCTGTGCCGACTGCGGTTCCATCATGTATCAATGCAGGGCAACCAATTTTCGGCGCGATCAGGAATACTACCTGTGTTCGGGCTATCGGAAAAGCCGTGATGTATGTGGGCAGACACATTCTATCCGAACTGTTATCCTGGAGGAATTGGTTCTGCAAAATCTGCGCGAGATCGTTTCCTTCGCATCACAGCGCAAAGACGATTTTGTGAAGATGGTGATGGATGCGGATATGCGCCAGCGTAACCGAGGTTTGGCAAAACGGCAGAAAACATTGGCTGATGCCGAAAAACGGATCAAAGAGCTGGACACCATTTTCAAGCGGCTCTATGAGGATACTATTTCGGGAAAACTTTCTGACGAGCGTTTCCAAAAGCTCTCCGCTGACTACGAGAAAGAGCAGCATCAGCTTCAAGAGGTAGCGGCTGTCCTCCGTGGTGAAATCGAAGCAGAGGAACAAAAAAGCGCCAATGTAGAAAGGTTTCTCTCCGTTGTAGAACGGTATACGGAAATTCCTGAATTGACGCCATGTATCTTACATGAGTTTGTCGAAAAGATCGTTGTCCATGCTGCCAGCGATCCAAAGGGTAAGAACCGCACCCAGGAAATTGACATCTACTATAAGGGCATTGGAGCCCTGGAAGTATCCAAAGTCACTTCATCAAGGCAAGAATGAGAAAAACGGCATAGCCGAAGCTATACCGTTCTCTCTTGCCCCATGATGTTTTCTTATCGGGAGGCTCCTTTATCGCTGTTCCTTTTATATCTGTGCGAGCAAAACTGTAAGCCGGGTTCTGTATCTGACAGTCATCTATCTCGACGCACCGTTGCCGGTACGCTCAAGCCACCCCGGGAGCGGCCGGGCCGACCGTGGAGCGCGGGGCTCCTGCTCCCATACCGGTGTTGCTCCGAATAGAGTTTACAGCGATGGATACTTTCACGCACCATCGGGTGAGCTCTTACCTCGCCTTTCCACCCTTACCGCCAAGGCGCAGCCTTGGAGGCGGTATATCTCTGTTGCACTTTTCCTGAAGTCGCCTTCGGCGGGCGTTACCCGTTATCCTTGCCCTGTGGAGCCCGGACTTTCCTCACGGAAGGGCCTTTCGCCCCTTCCGCGCGACTGTCTGTTTTCCTCGCGGGTCTATTGTACGCAAAACAGCGGGAAAAGTCAATGGGGAGTCGATCAATAGGAGAGAATCAGTCCCTTGTCCATGGCGTAGAAGCTGGTGAGACCCCGGCAGGGCAGGACCTCCACAGCCTTTACCGGCAGACGGTCCAGGATCGCGTTCCGCAGCCGCTCGGCGCCCTCGGGGTTCTGGCAGTGGGTGATGATCACATGGCTGTCGGCGCAGTTCTTGGCGTCGGCCATCAACTGGGTGATGGCCTTGGCGGTGTGGGCCTCGCCGCGGGCCTTCTTGGCCACGCGAATCGTGCCCTCGGCCGTGGCCTCCGCGACGATGCGGATGCCCAGCGTCTGGAGCAGGGTGCCGGCCAGAGGCGGCATCCGTCCGTTATTTACCAGATTATCAAAATGCTCCAGCGTGAAGCAGAGACGGATATTCTTCTGGCAGGATTGAAGCTCTGTGCACAATTCCTCAAAGGGCAGCCCCTGTTCCGCCAGCTCGGCGGCCTTGCGCAGCAGCAGGATCATAGCGCCGGAGGTGGCACGGGAATCCAGCACAAAGATCTTTTTTTCCGGGTGCTCCGCCAGAACCAGATCTCTCGCGGCCATGGCGGCGTTATAGGAGCCGGAAAGCTGAGAGGAGATGGTCACGCAGATCGTTTCCTCGCCCTGCTCGAAGGCCTCGGCATAGGCGGCGGGGGAGGGACAGGCGGAAGAGGAACGGTGATGGGCCAGCTTGCTCAGCAATGCCGGAATATCCAGCTCCGGCGTATCCAGATAGTCCTGACCGCCGACGTGCAGGCACATGGGCGCTACCGTCAGACGGGCGTAAGGGGAATTGAGTTCCCCGGAGATCAGATCACAGCTGCTGTCGCTGACAAGATTCAACATGGTTTGTTGCTCCTTTAAAAATAGTTTTGCAAACTATTTTTACTATATCGGAAATATGAGCGCTTGTCAAGTGCGGGAAGTCGAGGATAAGCGAAAAGTCAGGAATCGTCAGAGGCCGCAGCGGGCGGCGAAGAAGAAATTTTCCGAAAAAAGGCCCGAAGCGAAAATTCGGCGGTTGTACTTTTAAAGGAAATATGATATAAAATACTGATGAAACTTTGACAGGCGAAAGGAATGAGAAGCACCATGTCCCGGAACAGCAACGAAAGACGTAAGCAGGGCTTTACTCTGATGGAAATGCTCATTGTAGTGGCGGTGATCGCGGTTTTGATCGCGGTAGCCATCCCGGTTTTCAGCAGCAGCCTGCACAAGTCGCGGGTGGCAACGGATTGGGCGAATTTACGCTCTTATTACGCACAACTGCAATTAGAGCAAATGACAGGAACAATTCGTGAAGAAGGAAAAGGAATAGATCAAGTAGGCTATATTGGAACAGGACGTACAGAGTTTAAATTAGATGGCCAGATAATTGAATTGGAAGCAGGGCGTTTTGAAGTATCTCACTATGCTGCTGGCAGAGGATATCAAATTTATTACGAATGTAATGAAGGCAGCATCGAGCATCCGGATTGTGTGCTTTTGCTTGGTAATTAGTTTGATTTACGTTGTATATTAAGTGTGGCGGTTCGCTTTTATTGAGAGCTGTCATGAAATTAGGAGCGTTATATGGATTTTGAAGCATATTTGACCGCGCTGCGGGGGAAAACGGTGAGTGTCATCGGCATCGGCGTATCTAACCGGCCCCTCATCGAAAAGCTGCTGGAAAAGGGCGTGGCCGTGACCGCCCGGGATAAAAAGGAGAGTTTGGGCGAGTTGGGCGCAGAACTGGCCGCGCAGGGCTGCAAGCTGAAGCTGGGGGAGGATTATCTGAAGGACATTCACGAGGATGTCATCTTCCGCACCCCGGGCCTGCGGCCGGATGTGCCGGAGCTGGCCGCCGCCGCGGCAAGGGGCAGCGTCATCACCTCGGAAATGGAGGCGTTTTTTGAGGTCTGCCCCTGCCCGATTCTGGCCGTGACCGGCTCCGATGGAAAGACTACCACCACAACCATTATCTCCAAGCTGCTGGCGGCGGAGGGGAAAATTGTTCATGTGGGAGGCAACATCGGCCACCCGCTGCTGTGCGATACGCCGGAAATGGCGCCGGAGGACGCGGCGGTGCTGGAACTGAGTTCGTTCCAGCTCATGACCATGCAGAAAAGCCCTCATATCGCTGTGACAACGAATTTGGCGCCCAATCATCTGGATGTTCACAAGGACTATCAGGAATATATTGATGCAAAGGCAAATATCTTTACACACCAGTCACCAAAGGATATTGCCGTATTTAACGCCGATAACGCGGACAGCGTGATGCAGGCGGCGAAGGCCGTGGGGGAGGTTCGCTGGTTCTCCCGGAGAAAGCGGGTAGACAACGGCGTTTTCTGCGAAAACGGCGTGATCTACGAGGCGGCGGAGGGGCGCGTAACGCCCATCATGGAGACAAAGGATATTCTGCTGCCCGGCGCGCACAATGTTGAAAACTATATGGCGGCGTTTGCCGCCGTGCGGGGACAGGTGCGCTACGAGACCATGCGGGAGATCGCAAAGACTTTCGGCGGCGTGGAGCACCGCATTGAGCTGATTCGCACCCGGAACGGCGTGCGGTGGTATAATGACTCCATTGCTTCCAGTCCCAGCCGTACCATCGCGGGCCTGAACTCCTTCCCGGAAAAGGTCATCCTCATTGCCGGCGGCAAGGATAAGGGCATCAGCTATGCGCCCCTTGGGCCTGTGGTGAATGACCATGTGAAGCTGCTGCTGCTGTGCGGCAAAACGGCGGGCGTCATCCGGGAGGCCGTGGAGCAGGCGGAAAACTACGAGGGCTTGGAAATTCTGGATGTAGCGGACTACCACGAGGCGGTGTCCATTGCGGATGCGCGCTCCCAGCCGGGGGACGTGGTGATTTTGTCCCCGGCCAGCACCTCCTATGACCGCTTTGCAAACTTCATGGAGCGGGGACAGGTGTTCAAGGCCATTGTCAACGAGCTGAAATAAAAGACAGCCTCTCCCGCATACGCTGAAAAAAAGCGTATGGGGGTGGGGCAGTGGGACCGGGTTTTTTCTATTACCACCGTGGGCCGGACTGGCGGCAGGTGCGTAAGGCGCTGATTTTTCTGGCGGTGTCCGGTCTGCTGGCTTTCCTTCTTTATGCGGGGGCGCAGCTGCGGCCCCTGCTGGGGAGCCTTGCCACCACCCGGGTCTCCAACGCCGTGAACCGCATTGTCTATCAGGCGGTGAACGAGGCCATCGACAGCGGCCAGATCGCCTATGAGGAGTTGGTGCGCTACGAAAAGGACAACGAGGGCCGCATTACCATGGTCCGCAGCAATATGGCGGCGTTCAACCGCTTACAGGCGCAGATATTGGAGCTGATTCTCGGCCGTATCGATCAGGTATCTGCTCGAGAGCTGTCCGTTCCGCTGGGGAGCCTCACCGGCTCGCCGCTGCTGGCGGGCCGTGGGCCGCGCATTTCCGTGCGGATGGAGTCGGTGGGGTCCTCGTCCGCCCGGTTTGAAAATCAGTTCGAGTCCGCCGGCATCAACCAGACGAAGCACCGCATCATTCTAAGAATCGATGTATACGTCAGCATTCTGCTGCCGGGCTATTCCACCGTGACCCAGGTTTCCAATGAGATCACGGTGGCGGAGACGGTGATCGTGGGTGCGGTGCCGGAGACCTATACCTATTTTTCCACAACGCCCGATGTTTACGAAGACGATGCCAAGGATTACATACTCAACAAAGACTAAGGAGGACGCTCCATGGAATTTCGCACGGAGTTTCAGGACTATAAGGACGAGATGGCCTTTCTGCGGGAATATCTAACGGAGCAGGGCTATCTCTATTACGTTTTGGACGCGCCGGTGATTCCGGATTATGAATATGACCGTTTGAACCGTCGGCTGGAGGATCTGGAGGCGGCGCACCCGGAGGAGATCACGCCGGATTCTCCCACCCAACGGGTAGGCGGCAAAATTCTGGATTCCTTCCAGCCCTACACCCATGAGGTGCCGCTGGAGAGCTTACAGGATGTATTCAACGAGGCGGAGGTCGCGTCTTTCTGCGAGCGGATGGAGGAGGCGCTGGGGCCCAACGCGGAATATTCCGTGGAGCCAAAGGTGGACGGATTGTCCGTGGCGCTGGAATACCGGGACGGTGTGTTTGTCCGTGGCGCTACCCGGGGCGATGGCCGGGTGGGCGAGGATGTGACGGAGAATCTCCGGACTATCCGCTCTATTCCCATGACGCTGCCGGAAAAGCTGCCCCGGCTTATTGTCCGGGGCGAGGTGTATATGGCCCGCTCTGTGTTTGAGACCATCAACGCCAAACGGGAGCTGGAGGGAAAGCCCCTGATGGCCAATCCCCGAAACGCCGCCGCCGGCTCTCTGCGGCAGCTTGACCCGAAAATCTGCGCCCAGCGGCAGTTGGATATTGCGGTATTCAATTTGCAGTTGGCGGAGAGCCGGGAGTTCGTGTCCCACGCGGAGACCATTGACTATCTGGCCGCTCAGCGCTTCAAGGTCATTCCCCACAAAACGCTGTGCGGGACGTCGGACATTCAGGCGGAGATTTTCCGCATCAATGATAAGCGGATGGATTACCCCTTTGATATTGACGGTGCGGTTGTCAAGGTGAATAGCCTGTCGGACCGCACAGTTCTTGGCTCCACGGCGAAATTTCCCAAGTGGGCCGTGGCGTATAAGTATCCGCCGGAGAAGAAGTACGCCACGGTGACGGATATTGTGGTGCAGGTGGGCCGCACCGGTGTGCTGACACCCAAGGCGGTGCTGACCCCGGTGCGTCTGGCGGGCACCACCGTGACCAATGCCACCCTTCACAATCAGGATTTCATCACGGAAAAGGATATCCGAATCGGCGATACGGTTTTGGTGCAGAAAGCGGGTGAGATCATTCCGGAGATTTTGTCCGTGGACACGGCGAAGCGCCCGGAGGGGACAAAGCCCTATCTGCTGCCGGAAACCTGCCCGGTGTGCGGTGCGCCGGTGGCGCGGGACGAGGACGGAGCCGCCGTTCGCTGCACCGGCGCGGAATGTCCGGCGCAGCTTCAGCGAAATATCACCCATTTTGCGGGGCGGGATGCCATGGACATCGAGGGCCTCGGCCCCGCCGTGGTGGCACAGCTGTTGGAAAAGGGACTGATCGCCAATGTGGCGGACCTCTATGAGCTTCACGCGCAGGAGGTGGCCCAGCTGGACCGCATGGGGGTCAAGTCCGCTGAAAATCTGATTCGGGCCATTGAGAAGTCCAAGGCCAATGACCTCGGCAAGCTCATTTACGGCCTTGGTATCCGGCAGGTGGGAGAAAAGGCCGCCGCCGTTCTGGCGCAGCACTTTGGCTCGCTGGACGTGCTGTGCGCTGCCTCCGTGGAGGAGCTGACCGCGATTCCGGATGTGGGCGAAATTACGGCCAGGTGCATTGTGAGCTATTTGAACCAACCGCAGGCCAAGGACCTCATCGCAAGGCTGAAGGCCGCGGGCGTCAATATGGAGAGCACAGTGCAGAAGGTGGATGACCGCTTTGCGGGTATGACGTTTGTCCTCACCGGTACGCTGTCCCGCCTTGACCGCAAGACTGCCGAGGCCGAGATCGCTCTCCGGGGCGGCAAGGCCAGCGGCTCCGTGTCGAAGAAAACCACCTACGTGGTAGCGGGAGAGGCCGCCGGCAGCAAGCTGACCCGGGCACAGAAGCTGGGCGTTCCCATACTGACAGAGGAACAGTTTGAGGAGCTGCTGAAGTGAAGCGGTGGTATTGAACTTTAAAAATTCTTTTGGGATGCAGCATCGGCGTTTTGCTGGGAAGCGGTATTTATCGGTATTTTGATTTCAAGGCCGGCCCGGAGCTGTATGCCATGCAGCCGGCGCCTTGGTATCAGCCCTTGATACTTCAGGGGCTTTTTATGGCAGGGGCGGTTACTGTGCTTCTGCTGATGATGCGATTGCTCAAGAATAAGGATAAAAAGGGGTGAAGGGGCCATGCGTTCCCTGTTTCGGAAAATACGAGAGGCGAACCGTCCGATCTGTGCCGCCATTGTGGCGGCGGCGGGCAGCTCAAGCCGCATGGGCGGCGTGGATAAGCTGATGGAATTTCTGGATGGGGTGCCGGTCCTGATTCGGACACTGACAGCGCTTCAGAGGGCGGAGTCGATCGACGAGATCGTGATTGCTGTCCGGGAGGACGCGCTGGTGGAGATCTCCGCGCTTTGCAAGACCTACGGCATTACAAAATGCAAAAAGGTGGTGCGGGGCGGAGAGAGCCGGTGCCACTCCGTTCTGCTGGCGGCGTTGGAGACCTCGCCGGATATTCGGCTTTTAGCGGTGCAGGACGGTGCGCGGCCCCTGGTAACGCCGGAGCTGATCGACCGGGTAGTGGCCGCCGCCGCAAAATGCGGCGCTGCGGCCCCGGCAGTGCCGGTGAAGGATACGGTCAAGGTAGCAGCGGCGGATGGAGCGGTGCTGGAGACCCCGGACCGCAGTACGCTGCGGGCGGTGCAGACGCCGCAGGTCTTTGAAGCGGAGCTTTTGAAGGCGGCGCTGCAGTCGGCACTGGAGAACAATGTGCCCGTGACCGATGACTGCTCCGCTGTGGAGCGGCTGGGAAAGGTTGTTTATCTGGTAGAGGGCGACGAGGAGAACATGAAGATTACCACCCCCATTGACCTGACGGTAGCGGAGGCCATTTTGACAGAGCGGGAGGCGCGGGCATGACAAAGCTGCGAATCGGACATGGCTATGATGTTCACCGGCTGACAGAGGGACGGAAACTGATTTTGGGCGGTGTGGACATACCCTATGAAAAGGGGCTGCTGGGGCACTCCGACGCCGATGTGCTGACCCATGCCGTGATGGACGCGCTGACAGGCGCGGCCCGGTTGGGTGACATTGGCAGACTGTTCCCGGACACGGACCCGGCCTACGCCGGTATTTCCAGCCTGAAGTTGCTGGCGGAGGTAGGACATCTGCTGGCGAAGCGCGGCTTTGCCGTGGTGAATATTGACGCGACGCTGCTGGCGCAGGCACCAAAGGTCGGCCCCTACCGTGAACGGATGGCGGAAAATCTGGCAGCGGCGTTGAATATCGACCCGGAGCAGGTGAATGTAAAGGCCACTACGGAGGAGGGCCTCGGCTTTACCGGGGACGGTTCCGGCATGGCGGCGCACGCCGTGGCGCTGCTGGAAATAATCAAATAGCCGCACAGGTGCATATATTGCAAGGAGACGTACATTCGGTACGTCTCCTTTTTTCCACACTGTCATCCAGCAAGGAGAGGAGGAGCAACTGTGGAATATGATTTGATTCTTGCCCGCTCCGTGACCTACGCACAGCGGATGCAGTCGGTTTTGAACCGTATCGGAATTCGCAGTCAGATTTTCCGGGCGCCAAGAGACCTGACGGATCTGGGCTGCGCCTATCTGGTGCGAATCAGACCCAACGATCTGGCGGCGGCACTGCCGGCGCTGCGGCGAGCGGGGCTTGGTCCGCTGCGTATTTATTTGCAGCGGGGCGGGGACTTTCAGGAGGTGAGCCTGTGATCTATCTGGACAGTGCGGCCACAACCTTCCAAAAGCCGCCCACCGTAGCCAGGGCAATGACGGAAGCGCTTTCCACCATGAGCTCGCCGGGGCGGGGCGGACATCCACTGGCCATGCGGGCGGCAGATACGGCGTTTCAGTGCCGCTCGGAGCTGGCGGCGCTATTTAACATGAAGGAACCGGAACGGGTAATATTCACTACAAACGCAACGCACGGGCTGAATATTGCCATCAAGAGCCTCGTTCCCCGCGGCGGGCGGGTGGTGGTCTCCGGCTATGAGCACAACGCCGTGACACGGCCGCTGGCGGCGCTGGGAGCCGATATATCCGCAGCGGATGCGCCGCCCTTTGACCGCGAGACGGCGGTGGCGGCCTTTGAGAGATTGATCGTTCCGGGCATCGACGCGGTGATCTGCAATCATGTATCCAACGTGTTCGGATGCATCCAGCCCATTGAGGCTGTAGCGGAGCTGTGCCGTGACAGGGGTGTACCGCTGATCGTGGATATCTCCCAGTCCGCCGGGATTCTGCCGCTGGACATGGAGCGTTTGGGAGCGGCGTTCATCGCCATGCCGGGGCACAAGGGACTTTATGGCCCGCAAGGCACCGGCATACTGCTGTGCGGCGGAGACGGATTGCCCGCAGCGCTGTTGGAGGGCGGCACCGGCAGCATTTCGCTCAGTCAGGAGATGCCGGATTTCCTGCCGGACCGGCTGGAGGCGGGGACCCACAATATGCCGGGAATTGCCGGACTGCTGGCGGGGGTACGGTTCGTCCGCCGCCGGGGAACGGATAGGATTCTCCGTCACGAGCAAATGCTGACCCGGCGCACGGCGGAGCTGCTGCGGACGCTGCCTGCGGTGGAGGTCTTTGCCGCGCCGGAGGGAAAGCAGCAGGCAGGCGTTTTGTCTTTCCGCGTTAGGGGCAGGGACCCGGAGCTGATCGGAGAAGCGCTGGCAGAGCGGGGAATTGCCGTTCGGGCGGGGCTTCACTGTGCGCCGCTGGCCCACCGCAGCGCCGGGACACTGAATACCGGGACTGTCCGCGTCAGCTTTTCGGCCTTCAACGCACCAGGGGACTGCGAAGGGCTGTATTACGCACTGCGGGAGGCAATCAAAAAATAAATTCTGAACGGAACGTGAATTTTTAACGGTTTTCCTTGAATTTTACAGGGATTTTCTCTATAATGTAAAATACGAATGCCTTATAAAGAGGTGAGGATGCGAAATGGAAGTAAGATTTGCTGAGGTCAGCGGGTGGATTCTTCGGTATCTGCTGTCCATTGAGATATCGGATATACTGGATATTGCCCTTATGGCGTTCATCCTGTATAAGATATTCACACTGGTGCAGAGTACAAAGGCGGCCAGTCTTGTAAAGGGACTGATGATCTTTCTGGCGGCTCTGGTGGTTTCCTCCGCCCTGCACCTGAATGGCATCAACTATATCATGCGGAGCATGGCGAATTTGGGCTTGCTGGCGCTGATCATCCTCTTTCAGCCGGAGATTCGGCGGGTTCTGGAGCAGGTGGGCAGCCGCCGCTTCACGGCGCTATTTATTCATGAGGAGACTGTGGGCGCGGTGGAGCAGGCCATCAGTCAGACGGTGCTGGCCTGTACGGAAATGTCACAGACTCGCACCGGCGCATTGATCGTTTTTGAGCGGGAAATGCAGCTGGATGATATGGTCCGCAGCGGCACGGTGCTGGATGCGGCGGTATCCGGCGAGCTGCTGAAGAATATTTTCTTCGTAAAGGCCCCCATGCATGACGGCGCTGTGATCGTGCGCCACGGACGGGTGCTGGGCGCGGGGTGTATGCTGCCGCTGAGCAAGAATGTAAATCTGTCCCGTGACCTTGGAATGCGCCACCGGGCGGGTATCGGCATGAGCGAAAACTCCGATGCCGTGGTGGTCATTGTCTCCGAGGAGACCGGTTCAATCTCTGTGGCCATCGGCGGAATGCTGAAGCGGCACCTTAAACCGGAAACTCTGGAGAACCTCCTGCGGAACGAGCTGCTTCCGCGGGAGGAGGACGATGCGGACAAGCCGAAATTCAATCTGTTGAATCTGCTGAATCTCCTGAAGCCCAGAAAGAACGGAGGTGCGGACGATGATGAATAAGGACCAGAGATTGCGGAATATTTTCTATTTGCTGCTCTCTATTATCGTGGCGGCCGGTATCTGGTATTATGTGGATGAGTCCAGCGGCCGAATCGTGTTTCAGACGGTATGGGATATTCCCATCGAGTATACCGGAGAGGCGGCCTTAGCCGATAACGGACTGATGCTGGTGGAGGGAGATGACAGCGGCACCAGCACAACGGTGGATATCACCTATCGGGGCACCCGGCGGCATATTGTGCAGCTGGACCGCTCCAAGGTGCGGGTAACGGCAGACCTATCCGGCATTACCTCCGCCGGTGTGCAGACGGTGAATATCACACCCTCCTATACGGACCGGGGGTTCAACCAGTCCAATACCGCCATTGACAAGCAGAGCATTTATGTCGCCACTGTGAATATCTGTGAGCTGAGCCATAAGGAGGTAGAGCTCCGCTGTGAGCTGACCGGCAATGTGGCGGAGGGTTATTCCGCTGGAAAGGTGCAGCTATCCCAGACCATCATCCAGCTCCGTGGACCGGAGGCGGATATCGAGGCAGTCAGCTATGCCAAGGTGATCTTTGACATCGGCAAGAACGCCAAGGAGACTGTGACCTCCGAGCTGGAGTATCAGCTATATGATGAAAACGGGCAGGTCATTGACAAGTCCTCGATTCACACCGAGGCAGGGCAGATTCAAGCCACGCTGCCGGTGTATGTCACGAAAGAGCTGAAGCTGACGGTAGATTTTCAGGAGGCCCCCGGTGCGCTGCTGAAGGATATGGTCTATGCCATCAAGCCGGACAGCATTATGGTTTCCGGTGACGCCACAGTGCTTAACGGTATGGATTCCATCGTGCTGGACAGCTTTGACCTTTTGAGCGTGACTACGGAGAATACAAGCCACAGCTATGCTATTCTGGTGCCGGATGGCTGTGAAAACCTCAGCGGTGTGACCCGCGCCACGCTGGAGATTGGCTATCCCGACAGAGTGACGCAGACATTGACCGCTACGCGGATTCAACTGGAAAACGTACCGTCCGGCCGGGATGTAGAGGTTCTGACCTCGGAGCTTTCGGTGCAGATATTCGGCACTGCGGAGGCGCTTCATCAGGTCTCCGCTGAGGATGTGGTTGTTACGGCTGACCTCAGTGATTACGCGGTGGCGTCCGGGACCTACATGGTGCCGGCCAGCGTTAAGGTGGGGGATGGAACCTCTGTCGGTGTTTCCGGGACATATCAGGTGCAGGTCCGCATCCCCGAGGCTCAGAGCTGAGAAAATGTTTCATTTCGCCGCTTCGGACAGGCAATATGCCGCAGCGGAGCGCGCATCATTTAGGAGCGATATCATGACACAAATTGCAACAGTAGAAAAAATCCTTGACGATACCCATGCGGAGATCTCCGTGCCCCGGAAGTCTGCCTGCGGCCATGACTGCGAGGAGTGCGCCGGCTGCGGCGTCAGCGGCGTTTCCGTTTACGCGAGAGCGCTGAACACGGTGGGGGCACAGCCGGGACAGAAGGTGGTGGTGGAGAGCGACACGAAAAAAATGCTCAAGATCGTCAGCTTTGTTTACCTCATCCCGGTGGTGCTATTTCTGGCCGGATACCTTATCACGCTGGCGCTGACGCCCAGCGTGGCTGTGCAGTATACCGTGGCTGTTGCCGGCGCCGTACTGGGTGTTTTGCTGGCCGTGTGGTATGATCGCCGGGTGAAGGCCCGGGGCGGCCTATCCTTTACCATCGTGCGGGTATTTTAATGTTCGGGTATGTAAGGCCGCCGGTGAATGCGCTGCCGCAGGAGGAACTGGAACGGTTCCGGCGGATGTACTGCGGACTTTGCCATACCCTCTCCCGGCGGTACGGGCAGGCGGCCCGGTTCATCCTGAATTATGATTTTACCTACCTTGCCATTTTGCTGTCCTCCGGGGAGGAGGGCCGACGCTCCGAGGCCCGGTGCTATACAAGCCCACTGAAAAAGCGGGCGTATCTGGAACCGGACGCGGCCATGGAGCTGGCGGCAGATGAAAGCGTGATTCTTGCCTATTGGCAGCTGCGGGACGGAATTGCGGATCACGGCTTGGTCTCCGGCCTGAAGTATCGGGCCGGGGCGGGGCTTTTGGAGCACGCTTACCGAAAGGCTGCCGCGCTGCGGCCGGACTTTGATGATGCCGTTTGCCGGCAGCTTGGGATTTTGAGCGAGCTGGAGCAGGAGAATGACCCCTCTATGGACAGGGCGGCGGACAGCTTTGCCGTGCTGCTGTCCCACGCGGCGGGAGAGGTGACCGACCCGGTGCGGCGGCGAATATTGGAACAGCTTTTATATCATCTTGGCCGCTGGGTTTATCTCATTGACGCCGCAGATGACATGAAAAAGGACATTGCCGAGGGCGGCTACAATCCGGTGAGCCTGCGCTATGGCCTCTCCGATGGCGTTTGGACGCCGGAGAGCCGCCGCGAATTTGCGCTGACGTTGGACCATTCGATTCATCAGATGGCGGCGGCCTTTGAACTGTGGGATTTCGGCGTATGGACGCCGATTTTGCAGGTCACGTTTTATCAGGGACTCTTTCAGGTGGGACGGGCTGTTCTGGACGATACATTCCACCGGAAAAATATCAGAGAGATTGAGGAAGCTAAATGAACGATCCATATCAGGTTTTGGGCGTATCCAGAACCGCAACCGATGAGGAGATCAAAAAGGCATACCGGGATCTGGCCAGGAAATATCATCCCGATAACTACCATGACAGTCCCTTGGCGGATCTGGCACAGGAGAAAATGAAGGAGATCAACGCCGCCTACGAGGAGATCACCAAGGAGCGCAGCGGGCGGGGACGGTCTGCCGGGAGCACGCAGCAGAGCGGTTATGGCGGCTATGGGTACGGCGGACAGAGCTATTCCGGCAGCGCCACGGTTTTGCAGCAGGTGCGCTACGCAATTCAGCTCGGCGATTTGAACCGGGCAGAGGTGCTGCTGGCAAATTACAGTGACCACAACGCTGAGTGGAACTTCCTTAAGGGTGCTGTCTGTTATCGCCGGGGCTGGATGGACGAGGCAAAGCGCTATTACCAGACCGCCTGCCAGATGGACCCGGGCAATACGGAGTACTGTCAGGCATTGGACTACATGGAAAACGGCCCCCGGCAGGCGTATACCCCCGGCGGCACGGTGTTCGGCACGGAACTGTGCGGCAGCAATCTTTGTCTCCCGCTTTGCTGTATGTGGTCCCTGTGCGGCGGCGGTGTACCGATCATCTGCTGCTGAGATATAACGAAAAACCGGCTGAAACGTGCTCCGACAGGGAAAAAGACCGCTTGCGGAAGGCGTTTGGCCTGAAAATCAGGAGGAAACTATGATCAAGAGCATGACCGGCTATGGCCGGGCCAGAGAGGTCCGCAATAAGCGGGATATTACGGTGGAGGTCCGCTCCGTCAATAACCGTTATCTGGACTGTACCGTGAAGATGCCCCGGATGTACAGCTTTGCGGAGGACGCTGTCAAGCAGTGCGTACAGCGGGCAATTTCCCGGGGCAAGGTGGATGTGTTTATCACGGTGGATGCCTCCGCCGCAGATGTGGCCAAGGTCACGGTGAACCGGGAGCTGGCGGCCCAGTATGCCGCTGCGCTGGCAGAGCTGTCTGAGGTCTGCGGCACGGAGTCCAAGGTGACGCCGGAGCAGCTTTCCCGGTTCCCGGACGTCCTGACGGTGACGAAGGAGGACGAGGATCTGGAAACGGTGTCCGCGGACCTGTGCGCCGTGGCAGAGCAGGCGCTGGAAGCTTACAACGCCATGCGGGCCGTGGAGGGCCGGAAGCTGGCGGAGGACATCGGCAACCGCCTGACCTATATTGAGAACTATACGTCTCAGGTGGAGCAGCGTTCCCCGGAGACTGTGACGGAGTACCGCGCCAAGCTGACGGCCCGGATGGAGGAAGTGCTTCAGAGCACCACCATCGATCCTCAGCGTATTTTGCAGGAGGCCGCTATCTATGCCGACAAGGTTGCCGTGGATGAGGAAACGGTGCGTCTTCGCAGCCATGTGGCCCAGCTTCGGACTATGCTGCTCTCCGATGAGCCGATGGGCCGGAAAATGGATTTCCTTATTCAAGAGGTGAACCGGGAATCCAATACCATTGGCTCCAAGTGCTGTGATGTGTCCATTGCACAGGTTGTGGTGGCACTGAAGGCAGAGGTGGAGAAGATGCGCGAGCAGGTCCAGAATGTGGAGTAAGCCATGAAACTCATCAATATCGGCTTTGGAAATTTAGTGTCTCAGGAGCGGCTGGTGGCCATTGTCAGTCCGGATTCGGCACCCATCAAGCGGATGGTGCAGGAGAGCCGGGAGCGCGGAATGCTCATTGACGCGACCTATGGGCGCAAGACCGCTTCCATATTCATTATGGACAGCGACCATGTAATATTATCGGCGCTGCCGCCCGAGCGGTTCAGCCCGAAGGAACAAGAGGGAGAGGTATGACAACAAAAGGGAAGACATTCGTTGTGTCCGGCCCTTCCGGCGTGGGTAAGAGCACGGTACTGAAGGCTCTGCTGGAAAAGCGGCCCGACCTGTATTTTTCCGTGTCCGCAACGACCCGTTCACCGCGGCCGGGGGAGCTGGACGGAATCCACTATCACTTTATGGATGTGGACTCCTTCCGCAAATGGATTGCCATGGATCAGTTTTTGGAGTATGCCGAGTATGTAGGCAACTTTTACGGCACACCCAAGCGCTTTGTAGATCAGGCCATGGAAAACGGCCGGGATGTGATTTTGGATATCGAGGTGCAGGGCGCCCTGCAGGTTACCAGCAAGCGGCCGGATACCGTGCGTATCTTTATCGCACCGCCGAGCTGGAAGGAATTGGAGCGCCGCCTGAAGGACCGGGGAACCGATGACCCCGACAAGGTTCAGAAGCGCCTGCTTCGGGCAAAGGTGGAGTTTCAGACTGCCCACACCTATGATTACTTTGTCATCAATGATACGGTAGAGGAGGCTGTCCGGGAGCTGGACGCCATTATCACCGCCGAACACTGCAAGCCCAAGGAGCGAATGGCCATTTTAGGCGAATAACACTCCTTTGACTGATAAAAAACGCCGCACAGCGGCAGATAGGAAGTAGATTATTATGATGCTGTATCCCGCTATGAGCAAGCTCAACAGTCACGTTCCCAATCGCTATATGCTGGTCAACGTGGTGGCGCGCCGCGCCCGCCAGATCGCCGATGACGCCGATGAGGCCGGTATTCAGCTGGATGAAAAGCCCGTGACGCTGGCGATTCATGAGGTTGCCGACGGCAAGATCGATGCCGGCGACATGGATCTGACGATCTCTGTTGATAACTGAAAAGGCTGATCGGGGGAGGGCGAGGCATGGAGACTGCTGACATTGTAAAGGTCGCGGTCAGCGCCGCGCCCTATTCCATTGATAAGCCCTACGATTATCTGGTCCCGGAGGCGCTTGCGGAGAGCGCGGCCCCCGGTGTGCGGGTTATGGTGCCTTTTGGCCGGGGAAACCGGGAGAGTGAGGGACTGATTCTGACCCGGAGCAGCGGGCCGAAGCTGCCAGGGATCAAAGCGCTTCGCAGTGTGCTTGACGCGGCGCCGGTGCTGGACCGGGCCGGAATTGATTTGGCGCTCTGGATGCGGAGCCGCTATTTCTGCACAATGTTTGAAGCGGTGCGGACAATTCTTCCTGCCGGACTCTGGTATGGCTTTCGGGAGGTCTGGTCGCTGGCTATGCCCCTTGACGCGGCATGGGAGGCGAGCCGGAGCATCCCGGACGCCGGACTGGTGCTGGACCAGTTAGAGAAAAACAAGGGGCGGGCCGAGATAAATCTTCTGCGGGAAGCGCTGGGGGAGCGGGTGGACAAGCCACTGAAGGCTATGAAAAAGGCCGGTATTCTTATCTGCGAAATGGGCGCCAAGCGGAAAATTGCCGATAAGTCTCACCGTATGGTAGAGTTGGCAGTCGATGCGGCAGATGCCCTTGCGCTGACGGAACCGAAGCGCCGCTCCGCGCCCGCGCGGTACGAGGTAGTTTGTCTGCTGGCAACGGCCGGACGGACTGCCGCCGCCGAGATATGCTACTATACCGGCGCATCCCAACGGACGCTGAAGGCCATGGAAAAAGCGGGGCTGATCGCATTTTCCGAGGAAGAGGAATTGCGCGTGCCGGAGGTGGGTGAGGTGGAGCCGGGAAAGCCCATCCGGCTCAACGAGGAGCAGGAGCGGGCGTTTTCCGATATTTGGAAGCGCATCCGCTCAGGGAAACCGTCTGTGACGCTTTTGCAGGGCGTAACGGGCAGCGGAAAAACGGAGGTTTATCTGCGGCTGGTGCAGGAAACACTGGCAATGGGGAAGACCGCTATTGTTCTGGTGCCGGAGATTGTTCTGACGCCTCAGATGATGCGAAAATTCACCTCCTACTTCGGCAATAAAGTGGTAATGCTTCACAGCTCCTTGCGGATGACGGAGCGCTATGACCAATGGAAGCGTATTCGCCGTGGCGAGGTCGAGGTAGTTTTTGGGACACGCTCCGCGATTTTTGCTCCCCTGAAAAATCCGGGCCTTATCATCATGGATGAGGAGCAGGAGGGGAGCTACCAGTCGGAAAACAGTCCCTGCTACCACGCCCGGGATATTGCAAAATATCTTTGCGCCCGGGAAAACGCCGCTCTCGTGTTAGGCTCCGCTACGCCCACGGTGGAAACCGCTTTTGCGGCGGAGAGGGGTATTTACCAAAAGGCGTTGCTTCGCAGACGCTACAACGAGGGCGCTTTGCCGGAGGTCCGCATCGCGGATATGCGGCAGGAGATTCGAGCCGGAAATCCCGGTATGATCAGTGAGCCGCTGCGGCTGGAGCTGGAAAAAAATCTGGCGGCCGGAGAGCAGAGTATTCTGTTTTTAAACCGCCGGGGCAACAGCCGCTACCTACTTTGCGGTGAATGCGGCTATGTACCGCAGTGTCCGCGGTGCAGCGTTGCCATGACGTACCACTCGGCCAATGGCCGTTTGATGTGCCACTACTGCGGCCACTCGCAACCGGAAACGGAAACCTGTCCGGAATGCGGCGGGCGGATGAAGCATATTGGCGCCGGTACGCAGAAGGTAGAGGAGGAACTGCGGGAGCTGTTCCCGGAAGCCGGGATTTTGCGGATGGACGCAGATACCACGGCCGGCGGACATGAGGCGATTTTACGGACTTTTGAACAGGAGCGCGTTCCGATTTTACTTGGAACGCAGATGGTTGCAAAGGGACTGGATTTTGAGAATGTGACACTGGTGGGCGTGCTTTCGGCGGATATTTCTCTATATGTGGATAATTACCGGGCGGCGGAGCGGACATTCAGTCTGCTGACGCAGGTAGTGGGCCGGGCAGGCCGGGGAAATAAGGCGGGACGGGCTGTGATTCAGACCTACACGCCGGAAAACGATGTGATTCAGTGCGCAGCGCGGCAGGACTATGACGCCTTTTACACAGGCGAAATTCGGATGCGCCGCCTGCGGCGCTATCCGCCCTTTGCGGCGCTGTTCACCGTTACGGTTTCAGGGACGGAGGAAAGCCGTGTGCTTCGCGCCGCCGCAGGAATTCGGGACACGCTGCGGCAGTTGTGTCAGCGGCCGGAGCTGTCAGGCGGAGAACCGGAGGTTCTGGGACCCGCTCCCGCGCCAGTGGTAAAGGTCAATAACCGCTTCCGCTATCGCTGTACGCTGGTGGGGCGGAATGATAAAGCAACACGGGAAATGCTTGCTTGGCTGCAAAAGGCATTCGCCAAGGACGGCGCAAACCGTGGACTGCACGTATTTGTAGACTATAACGCGGCAGACTGAGGCCTGCCGTTATGAAAAACAGGAGGTGCCGAATCATGGCATTGCGGAAAATCGTAGAACAGGGCGATGAATGTCTGACAAAGGTGTGCCGCCCGGTGGAAAAATTTGACCGGCGGCTGCACATTCTGCTGGATGATATGGCGGAGACATTGGCGGACGCCAACGGAGCCGGGCTGGCGGCACCTCAGGTGGGTGTGCTGCGCCGGGTATGTCTGGTGCTGGACGAGGAGAGCGAGGAATTTCTGGAGCTGATCAACCCGGAGATTATCGTGCAAAGCGGCGAGCAGACCGGACTGGAGGGGTGCCTCAGTGTTCCCGGCAAGTGGGGTATCGTGACCCGTCCCAACCGGGTACGTGTTCGGGCACAGGACCGGGACGGTGCGTGGTTTGAGGCGGAGGCCGAGGGCCTGACTGCCCGCGCGTTCTGCCATGAGATCGAGCATCTGGACGGACATCTTTTTATTGAGCACATTGATCATTTCCTGACAGAAGAGGAATTGAAGGAATATCTGGAGGATGAGGAATAATGCGAATCCTGTTTATGGGTACGCCGGATTTCGCGGCCGTATCGCTGAAGCGGCTGGTGGAGGACGGGCACGATATCTGCGGCGTATTCACGCAGCCGGACAAGCCGCGGAATCGAAACAAGGTCACATTTTCGCCTGTAAAGGAATATGCCCTGTCATGCGGCCTGAATGTTTACCAACCGGTGAAAATGCGGGATGGAACAGCGCTGGAGCTTGTAAAAACGATGGCGCCGGAGCTGATTGTGGTGGTGGCCTATGGACGCATTCTTCCCCCGGATATTCTGGCGGTGCCGCCTCTTGGCTGCGTCAATGTGCACGCCTCGCTGCTGCCGAAATATCGGGGCGCGGCGCCCATCAACTGGGCCATGCTCAACGGCGATGCCGAGACCGGCGTTTCCATTATGTATATGGCGGAGGAACTGGACGCCGGTGATGTGATTTGTACGGCAAAAACGCCTATTGACCCGGAGGAGGACCTGCCGCAGCTTTGGGCGCGGCTGGCGGAGCTGGGCGCGGAGACCCTGTCGAAGACGTTGCCGCTGCTGGCAGCCGGTACGGCGCCCCGCACACCACAGGACGGTACACAGGCCACATTTGCGCCGATGCTGTCCCGGGAGCTGTCGCCTATGGATTGGAGCAAGCCGGTAAGGGTGCTGCGCGATCAGGTGCGCGGACTGCTTCCGTGGCCCTGTGCGTCTGCGGAAATTGCCGGACAGTGGTTTAAAATTTACAAAACGGCCCCCGGCAGCGCAACGAGTCAGGCTCCCGGCACCGTGCTTTCCGCAGGGAAAAAGGGAATCGAGATTGCCTGCGGCGATGGGAGGAGCCTTGTAATTACCGAGCTTCAGGCGGAGAGCGGCAAACGTATGAGCGCGGCGGCCTATCTGCTGGGTCATCCCATGAAAATCTGATTGGAGGAGACTATGCCTTACGGTTATTATTACGGCGGTTACGGTGATTTTTTAGCGAACAATATCTACTGTATTTTGCTGATTCCCATTCTGCTTCTGTCCGTTTGGGCACAGGCGCAGGTCAGCGGCAATTTCAAGCGCTACAGCACAATCGCCAATAAACGGCACCTCACAGGCGCGCAGGCAGCGGAGGCGGTTTTGCGGGCGCATGGGATTTACAATGTTTCTATCCGGCCATGCGCCGGAAGCCTGACGGATCATTATGACCCGCGGGATAACAGTATTTCCCTGTCGCAGGACGTTTATAATTCCGCTACCATCGCGGCAGTGGGTGTGGCGGCTCACGAGGCGGGACACGCTGTACAGTACGCCGTGGGGTACGGCCCGGTGAAGCTGCGGACAGCGATCATTCCCGCAACGCAGCTTGGCTCCAAGTTTTCGTTCATTTTGCTGCTGCTGGGTATGATTTTGTATGTTCAGCCTTTGTTTTTGTTTGGAATCGTGCTGTTTTCCCTGACCACGATTTTTCAGCTCATCACGCTGCCGGTGGAATTCAACGCTTCTCACCGCGCGCTGGTCACGCTGGAGGAGCAGGGGATTCTGTATGACGATGAGCTGAACGGTGCGCGGAAGGTGCTGTGGGCAGCGGCGCTAACCTATGTGGCGGCGCTGCTGATGTCGGCCCTGCAGCTTTTGCGGTATGTCCTGATTTTTCTGGGACGGAGCAACGATCGGAGGCGTGACTGATGGGAGCAAGAGAAACGGCCTTGCGGGTCCTGGCCGCTTGCCGGAACAATAACGCATGGGCGGACGCCGCACTGAAGGCCCAACTGAACCGCGACGGTCTGGTGGGCGCGGATGCGGCGCTTTGCAGTCGCATGGTCTATGGCGTAATGCAAAATCAGCTCCTGCTGGATTTTTATCTGGCGGCCTATTGCTCCCAGAAGCCGGACCATCTTCAGCAGCCGTTGACAGAAATTCTGCGGCTGGGGGCCTATCAGATTTTGTTTTTGGATAGAGTGCCGGACAGCGCGGCAGTTAACACCTCTGTGGAGCTGGCGAAGCTGTCCGGGCGCGGACAGGCAGCAGGACTTGTCAACGCCGTGCTGCGTAAGGTATCGCAGAATAAGGAAAATCTGCCGGAAATCCCGCAGCGGGATGAGGTCAAATATCTTTCGATTCGCTATAGCCATCCAAAATGGCTGGTAAAGCGGCTTCTGTCACTGCTGGGACGGACGGAAACAGAAGCGCTTTTAGCGCTGGATAACGGAACACCGCCGCTGACGGTTCAAATCAATCCCCTGAAAACCACTGCGGAGGAGTTGACGCGAGAGCTATCGGCGTGGGGCGTTACGGCGAAGCCCCACGCATGGGTCCCCGGCTGTCTGGAACTGACCGGCGTCGGCGACCTCACAACGCTGGAGCCCTTCCGGGAGGGAAAGCTGCTGGTGCAGGACCCGGCGGCCCGTTTGGTATCCCTGATCGCCGGCGTGCAGCCGGGGCAGCGGGTACTGGATGTCTGCGCCGCCCCGGGCGGCAAGTCCTTCAGCGCCGCGTTTGCTATGGGCGATAAAGGCCGAATTATTTCCTGTGATGTACATGGGAGCAAGCTGAAGCGAATCGAGGAGGGGGCCGCTCGGTTGGGACTGACCTCTATTGAGACCGCGGCGAGCGATGGGCGGGTTTTCCGGCCGGAGTGGGCGGACGCTTACGATACCGTACTGGTGGACGCTCCATGCTCTGGACTTGGAATCATCCGTAAAAAGCCGGATGTTCGTTATAAGCGGGCAGATGATCTTTTTACGTTGCCGGTGGTGCAGACCGCACTGCTGGATAATGCGGCGCGGTACGTTGCCCCCGGCGGTGTGCTGGTTTACTCCACCTGTACGATTCTGCCGGAGGAAAACCAGAACGTTGCGGATGCCTTTCTATCAGAGCACCCGGATTTTGAAAGAACGCCCTTCCGCCTGCCGGAGCCGGTAGGGGAAACGGACGGACAACTGACTCTCTGGCCGCAGCGCCATGGGACGGATGGATTTTACATTTGCCGCATGAAACGGAAGGAACTATGATCGATTTAAAATCACTGACGCAGGAGGAACTGACGCAAGCTCTCAAGGAGATGGGCGAACCGGCGTTTCGGGGCAAGCAGGTGTTCACATGGCTCTATCGCGGTGTTACTTCCTTTGATGAGATGAGCAATCTGCCGAAGGCCCTCAGGGAAAAGCTGAAGGAGCAATGTATCCTGACGGTACCCACTGTGGCCCGGAAGCAGGTTTCAAAGCTGGATGGTACGATCAAATACCTTTGGGAGCTGGCGGACGGGAACTGCATTGAAACGGTTTTGATGCAGTACCACCATGGAAATACCGTATGTGTTTCCAGTCAGGTTGGCTGTCGGATGGGCTGTGCTTTTTGCGCGTCTACAATTGCTGGCAAGGCAAGAGACCTTACACCATCAGAGATATTGGATCAGGTCATTTTCACGCAGAAGGACGCAGGACTTCCAATCAGCAACATCGTACTTATGGGCATCGGCGAACCGATGGACAATTTGGATAACGTACTGCGTTTTTTGGAGCTTGTGAATCACCCGGACGGTTTGAATATCGGGATGCGCCACATCTCTCTTTCTACCTGCGGCGTGATTCCGGGCATTGAGCGGCTGGCGGAGCTGAATTTGCAGCTGACGCTGTCGGTATCTCTCCATGCGCCGGACAGCGAGACCCGGTCGAAGATCATGCCGGTGAACCGGGCCTACGATGTGGAGAAGCTGTTTGACGCCTGCCATCGGTATTTTGAAAAAACAGGGCGGCGGATTTCCTTTGAGTACGCCATGATCGACGGAGTCAATGACCATGACTGGCAGGCGGACCTCATTGCAAAAAAGCTGCGGGGAATGCCGGGACACGTAAACCTGATTCCTCTGAACGATGTGGAGGAAAGCCCGCTGAAGCCATCCCGGCGTGTGGCGGCGTTCCAAAAACGGCTGGAAGCCCATGGCTTGACTGCTACGGTGCGCCGGAGCCTTGGCGGCGATATTGACGCCTCCTGCGGGCAGCTTCGGCGAAAGGAAATGGAAGAACGAAAAAAAGGAGCGGCGGAAGCATGATGAAAACATGGGCCATCACCGATACGGGCCTTGTGCGAAAAGAAAATCAAGACACCTACCGCATTTCCGAAAGCAACCGGGTCTGTGTGGTGTGCGATGGGATGGGCGGCGCTGCCGGCGGGTGTGTTGCCAGCAATCTGGCGGCGGAAACCTATCTTTCGGAGCTTGAAAAGGTTTTGAAGGAGGATATGACGCCGGAGCAGCTGCGGGAGGCATCCGCTTACGCGGTGGCCATGGCGAATCATGCTGTGGAAAAGCGGGCAGAGGCCGATGCGGAGCTTTCCAATATGGGAACAACACTGGTATCCGCCATTTCCTACTCCGATGGCGTTGTCATCTCCAATGTGGGAGACAGCCGGGCCTATTATGTGACGGAAACGGAAATCATCCGGGTCACAAAGGATCATTCTCTGGTAGAGACCATGGTGGATCACGGGGATATCACCGCGGATGAGGCGCGGCATCATCCCAGCCGCAATCTCATCACCCGAGCCTTGGGGCGGGACACCAATGCCGCCTGCGACAGCTTTATCCGTCCGATGGAAAGCGGTTCCTATATTTTGCTTTGTACGGACGGGCTGGTCAACACAGTCACGGATCAGGAAATGCTGTTTGAGATCATCCACGGCGATAATCAGGAGACCTGTCTGAAGCGTCTGCTGGAGATCGCTAAAAATCAGGGGGCGCCGGATAATGTAACGGCAGTCCTCATGCAGAAATTATAAGAGAGGGGGAGACAAATGGACCAATATATCGGAAAAATGCTGGATAACCGCTATGAAATTCTGGAGCGCATCGGCACCGGCGGCATGGCGGTGGTCTATAAGGCCAAATGTCACCGCCTCAACCGTCTGGTTGCAATCAAAATACTGAAAAGCGATCTGGCACAGAATGAAGAATTCCGCCGCAGATTTAACGCGGAATCTCAGGCGGTAGCGCAGTTGTCTCACCCCAATATCGTATCCGTGTACGATGTGTCCCGGGGCGGCGATACCGAATACATCGTGATGGAACTCATCGATGGCATCACGCTGAAGCAGTATATGGAAAAGCGGGGCCAATTGAACTGGCGTGAGTCTCTGCATTTCATTACGCAGATCATGCGCGGTCTCAGTCACGCCCACAGCCGGGGCATTATTCACCGGGATATCAAGCCGCAGAACATCATGGTCCTGCGGGACGGGAGTGTAAAGGTCGCCGATTTCGGCATTGCCTGCCTTGCGGATTCCGCGCAGACTATGACGCAGGAGGCACTTGGCTCCGTTCATTATATTTCCCCGGAGCAGGCCAGAGGTGACCGGCCAGATGCCCGCAGCGACATTTATTCTTCCGGCGTTGTGCTCTACGAGATGCTGACCGGACGCCTGCCCTTTGAGGGTGAATCCGCTGTATCTGTAGCGATTCAGCACCTCAGCTCGATTCCGCTGGCTCCCAGGGAGATCAATCCCGACATCCCGGAGCAGCTTGAGCTGATCTGCATGAAGGCGATGGCGCCGGATCTTGAGCACCGCTATCAGTCCGCAGACGCCATGATCGCGGATTTGGAGGCGTTTCGCAAGAACCCGGATGTTGAGATGAAGTTTGACCTATCCGACCTGCGGCCCGAGGAAACGGACGAGCCCACCCGGCCCATCCGCACGGTCAGCGGCCATACGGTGACGGTTCCGGTGCGGACAGCAGAGAAAAGCCATGTGCGTCGGAGTGAGGACGATGACGAATCCCCGGCTTCCGGCGGAAAGCGGACGGTGCTGATCGGCGCGGTTGTCATTGCCGCCCTCACGGTGGTATTCCTGCTGTTCAAGAGCATTTTAGGCTCCTTCAGCGCGCCGGCAGTGGATCAATATCAGGTGCCGAATGTGCTGGGGATGACCATTGAGGAGGCCGAGAATGACCCGCGGGTAAAGGGAATTTTTGAGATTGAAAAGGCCGGCTCGGGCTCCAGCGAGGAATATGCCGAAGGGCAGATCATGAAGCAGAGTCCTGATTCCGATGAAACACGGAAGGGCAGCCAGCTTGTGATTCAGGTCTGGGTCAGTGCCGGTGAGGAAACCGGTGAAATGCCGAAGCTGGAAAATAAATCCGAGCAGGACGCCCGCATTTTGCTGGAAAAGCTGAATAAGCAGTATAATCTGGATTTAACGGTGGAGGCGCCGGAGGACCAGCAGCGGTTTTCCGATGAGATCACGGCCGGCTATGTGATTGAGACGAAGCCTGCCGAGGGTGAAACACTGCGGAAGGGCGATACCGTCACGCTGATTATCAGCAAGGGGCCGGAGACAACACCGGTCACGGTACCGAAGTTTGTGGGCCTGAATATTGACGAGACACTGGCGCAGCTCAGCAGTTACGGCCTGACCTGCACGGCCTCGGATGTTGAGGTAGTGGACAGTGATAAGCCCGGCGGGCAGATCGTTTGGCAGAGCTTGGAGCCGACCTCCAAGGTGGATGAGTGGACAACGATTAAATTTCAGGTCAGTGCGGGACTTGCCAACAGCTCTCTGCCCATTACACTGGAGCTGCCGCAGGACGGTGGGGACGTTGTAGAGGTCAAAATCTATGTGGGAGACGAGCCGAACCCGCAGTACAACGAAACGGTTCGGGCCTCTGACGGAACAGTCAGCACAACGCTGTCCGGTACAGGAAAGAAAATGGTGAAGGTCTACTTTGACGGCGTTTTGGACCAGAAGCAGTCCTACGAGCGGACGTTTGGTTAAGCGATGATGACAGGACGGATTCAAAAGGCCCTGAGCGGGTTCTATTATGTGGATACCGGTGCGGAGATTGTTACCTGCCGGGCCAGAGGGAAGTTCCGCAAGGAGGGACTCTCCCCGCTGGTAGGAGATCGGGTAGAGCTGCGGGAGCTTGGAAACGGAGAGGGTTTCATTGAGCGTATTCTGCCGCGAAAAAACGAGTTTGCGCGGCCCGCTGTTGCCAATATTGATCAGTTGGTCATCATTGCTTCAGCAGCCATTCCCAAAACGGACCCGTTTCTGATTGACCGGGTAGCGGCCATCGCCGAGCTGAAGGGCTGTGATGTGACCGTATTGCTGAACAAGTGCGATTTGGACCCGGCGGAGGAGCTGTACGGTATTTATAGTGCTGCTGGGTTCCAAACACTGCGTATCAGCGCGGAAACAGGAGAGGGGTTGGATAAGCTGACTCCGTTGATAACTGGGAAGTTATCTGCCTTTACAGGTAATTCCGGCGTGGGAAAATCCAGCATCTTAAATGCGCTTGAGCCGGATTTTCAGCTCAAAACGGGAGAAATCAGCACTGCGCTGGGGCGCGGCCGCCATACAACGCGCCATGTGGAGCTGTTCCGGCTTAGCTGTGGGGCAGAGGTAGTGGATTCTCCGGGATTTTCCTCCTTTGAAACGGAGGAACTGAATATGGAGCTGAAGCAGCACTTGCCGGAGACCTTCCGGGAGTTCCGGCCATATCTGGGAAAATGCCGCTTTCTGGATTGCAGTCATACCCGGGAGCAGGGATGTGCTGTGCTGGACGCGCTGAAGGCCGGGAATATCCAGGCCAGCCGCCACCGCAGCTATCTGCGGCTTTATGAGGAGCTGAAGCCCTTGCGGGATTGGCAGGAAAAGCGCAGAAAATAAATGGTAAAAGAAGCGGGAGGTGTACAGCATCTCCCGCTTCTTTTATTGTCTGAACCACGGACAGGCATAGTGTATATACTGGCCTGTAAGGAAAGGAGGCGTGGCTGAATGTTTCGGGGCGGGCGGAACTGCATCATAAGCATTTTTGCCGTTTCCATGGGGGCAGGTATCCTGATCGCGGCGATTTTTCCCACGGGATTGCTGATGTTTCTGGTTGCAACGCTGCTGATTGCCAGCGGCTGCGCCTGTTGGCGGCGGTAGAAGGGAGGAGCATTTATGAACATTGTGGTATGGAAAGCACCGAAGGCGATGTGCGGCCTGCTGAGAAAGCTGTTCAAAATCCCGGCATAACGAAGCGGAGCGGTTCATAAAATGCAGTGAAACGCAATGAACAGGAAAGGAAGGGTCGCAATATGGAGCTGGAGCTGAAAAAGGAGTGTCTTGACGTATTTGAAGCGGGGGACCGGCAAACGCTGACGCAGGAGGAGACCGCGGAGACTATCGTGCCGGATTACTGCCCGGATATTGCCAGAATTATATCCGCAGAGGGCTGTGTCTACCTGCATGGGGCGGAACCGTCCGGGACATCCGGCACCGTTCGGGTAACGGTGCTCTATACGCCGGAGGGAGAGAGCGGTGTGCGGACGTTGGAATTTGCAATGCCATTTTCCGTGCAGGGAAGCGATATGGATGACTGTGTTCATGTTGCGGCGGAAACGGAAATCGAATTGCTGGAAAGCCGGATGCTGAACCCGCGAAAGCTGTTTACCCGCTGCAAGTTGGTGACCACGATAGTCGGGTATCGTAAGGCATCGCTGAATATTTCCGAAAATGCGGAGACGGCCCCGGAGCTTCAGGTAGAGCGGCGCTGCTGCGCTCAGCCTGTCTGTGTGCTGCGCCGAATCGAAGAGAAAAACCTGACCTTTTCGGAAACCATGTCGCTGTCCTTAGGCCGGGAGGGCGCGTCAGAGCTGCTTCACAGCCGTGCGTTCGGCACGGTAACAGAGGTAAAACTCGTTGGCAACAAGCTGATTTTCAAGGGTGTTTTCACTGTCAGTGTATTATACCGCGCCACAGATGACCGTTTGTGCGCGGCTTCCTCGGAGCTGCCGTTTTCACAGATCATGGAGGTCGATTCGACCGGTGACGGGGCGATGGCCTCTGTATGCCTGCAGGTCACCGGTGTGGATGTTCAGATCGATTCCGACGATGACGAGGGGCGGCAGTTGGCGGTCACGCTGTATTATCATGCCATGGCCTTTTTGCGGGAAAATCGGGAGCTTACGCTGCTGACAGATTTATATTCCACGGCCTACGAACTCCGCTATCAGCCACTACAACTGACGCTGTGCACGTTGTATGACCATACGGTCCGGCGTCAGACGGTCCGCGAGGTGCTGGAGGTAGGCGTGGAGGCGGAAATGCTGCTGTATCTTTATGCGGACTGCGGTGCGGTGTCTGTCAGCCGGGAGGGAGAGACAACGCTGCTGCGGACAGCCGTTACCGTCCGGGCACTGTATCTGGACGAAGGCGGCGCCTGCTTGTCGGCCGAGCGCTGCATAGATGTGAACTGTCCTGTGGAACTGCCCCGTGACTGCACAGTCACGGCCCGGGCAGTCTGCGCCGAGGAGGTGCAGGGTACGTTGGGTGAACGGGGGATTGAGGTGCGCTTCCCGGTGGATTTCCATGTGGAAGCCTTCTGCCGCTGTCAGCGCTCCTGTATTGCCTCTGCCGAGCTGGATGAGAGTGCGCCGAAAAACCTCAACGGAGCACCATCGCTGATTTTGCGCTGTGTCGGAAAGCAGGAGTCGGCATGGGAGGTGGCGAAGCGCTACAACACCACCATCGGTGATATTCTCTCCGCAAACCGATTGGAAAAGGAGGCGGACATTCCCTGCGAACGGCTGCTGCTGATACCGAGAAAACGGACATAATATAAAGCAGGCAGCACATTTTGTGCTGCCTGTTTGCTTTTTAATTATTTTCGGAAAAGCGTGAAAGGAATTGCTGCGTCCGAAGCTCCTGCGGATGGTCGATGACCTGATGAGGATCGCCCTGTTCCACGATAAAGCCGCCATCCATAAAGATGACCTGATCCGCCACATCCCGTGCAAAGGCCATTTCATGAGTGACGATGATCATGGTGGTTTTTTGCTCGGCAAGTCCCCGGATGACCTTCAGAACTTCGCCGGTCAGCTCCGGGTCCAACGCAGAGGTCGGCTCATCAAAGCAGAGAATGTCCGGGTGCAGCGCCAAGGCCCGTGCAATGGCTACCCGCTGCTGCTGGCCGCCGGAGAGCTGATGCGGATAGTGATTTGCGCGGTCGGCAAGTCCCATCTGGGACAGCAACTCCATTCCGGCGGAGCGGATATCCTCGCGGCTTTCACCGTTGTTCTTTGCCATGAGCTCCCGGGCCAGCGTTACATTTTCAAGAGCCGTGTATTGCGGGAAAAGATTGAAGGACTGAAAGACCATTCCGAAATGGAGCCGCTTTTTCCGAATCTCGGCCTCGGACTGCGCTTGGCGGTCAGAGGCATCAAACAGTACCTCATTTTGCACAGTGATTGTCCCAGCGTCCGGTGTTTCCAGAAAATTAAGGCAGCGCAGCAGCGTTGTCTTTCCGCTGCCGGAGGAGCCGATGATAGACAATGCCTGCCCCTGTTCCAAGGAAAAGCTGATGTCATTGAGGACCTTTGTGTTATTGAAATGCTTCTCCAAATGCTGAACCGTCAGAATTGACATAGCGCGAAGCCTCCCTTATTTAAAGTAGCTGAGCTTGCGCTCAATAAAGCTGAACAGAATTGTCAGCACACCGACAAATGCCAAGTAAAATACAGCGGTGTAGAAAAGCGGCCATGTAATGCCTTTAGACTTCATGAACGCCTCACCGGCCATGGTGATCTCCGTAATGGCAATGACCCGGGCGAGGGAGGTATCCTTGACCAGCGTAATGATCTCGTTGGACATGGGCGGCACAACCCGCTTGACCATCTGTAAAAGCGTGATCTTGAAGAAAATCTGGCGCTTGGTGAGGCCCAAAACCTCACCGGCCTCCCGTTGTCCGGCAGGGACGCCCTCAATGCCGCCCCGGTAGATCACAGAGAAATAGCAGGCGTAATTGATGATAAAGGCCAGTGCACAGGCAAACATACGTCCGTTGCTGAAAACGTTCCATGGATTGTGGTCAAACCACAGGCCGGGGCCGTAAAAGATGATGATAAGCTGCAGCACCAGCGGCGTTCCGCGGATGACCCAGACGATCACATTGGTCAGGGCGCGAATGGGCTTTACCTCTGAAAGCCAACGGGTAAAGCGTCCCATGGGCCGCTGCCCGTAAGACAGGAAGCGGAAAGGGGCCCATTTGCTCATGGAGCCGAAGGCGATAGGCAATCCCAAGGGGAGGCCGAAAAGTAGCGTCAGAAAAAAGAGCTTTGCGGCCTCACCGCAGCCGCGCAGAATAGAAAGTGTGACGGTCCAGAACATGAGATGTATTCTCCTCTAAATTATAATCAGCGGGGAAGGCGAGAAAGCCACCGAAAGGCAGAGAGCATACGCTCTCTGCCTTTTTATGTAATGTGTGGGATCGATTCCGTTACTTGGTCACAACAACCTGTGCGTTGTTGCAGTAGGCGTTGGAGCACTCCATGGTCTCCTGAACGGCGTCTGTGAGGGTCATGCCGTTCCACACCACATCGATGTTTTTGCTGTTCAGCTCAAAGACCTTGTTGTCCCAGTTGATGACAACGAATTCAGGCGTCACGCCCAGCTTTTCAGCTACCAGCTTGGCAAGATCGGCGTCAAAGCCGATCCAGTTACCGTCGGCATCCTGATAATCCATGGGCTCAAATTCGGTGATGCCGATGACCAACGTGCCCTTATCCTTGATGTACTGCACATCGCTGTCGGTCTCGGAAGCAGTAAATTCAGAGGTGGGCTGCTCAACGAGCGCGGCCTGCACGCCATAGGTTTCGGCAATGGTTTGCAGCGTACCGTCGGCATAAGCGTCCGCCAGAACGGAATTGATAAAGGAGGCGAGGTCGCTGCCCTTGCGGCAGCCGACGCCGTACAGCTCCTCGGTGAGCTTCTGGTCGGTGACGGTCAAATTGGGATAGCTGGTTCCTTCGCCTACCATGGCGCCGGCCATCAGAGAGTCGATGATCGCGGCATCCGCCGTACCGGCCTGTACCTCCATCAGTGCCTTGGCCTGAGAGTCTACGGAAACGGTTTTGAAGCCGTTTTCACCGGCAACCTCCTCACCGGCGGAACCGGCCTCCACTGCATAGGTCAGATCGGTAATTTCAGTAGAGGTGGTGGAATCGGCGGCAGGAGCGTCCGTTTTGGCACCGCAGGCGGCCAGAGACAAAACCATCATAGCCGAAAGAATGAAAGCAGTCAACTTTTTCATGTGTTTTTCCTCCAATTTTGTTGTTCGATTTATTATAGTAGTAGTTTACCATGGTAAATTGATAATGTAAAGAAGCAAGAGGAATAAATTGTGCTGAAAACCGCGATGCACATTTGTCTGATATGAACAAAGGGAGACGGGCTGACATACTTTTTACTGCTGGGACATAGACTGGAGCAAGACTATGGAGTGCGAAAAGGACGGGATGCTATGAATACCTCGATCTATCAAAATATTGCCACCCGCACCGCCGGGGATATTTATATCGGTGTTGTGGGGCCGGTGCGAACAGGAAAGTCCACCTTTATCAAGCGGTTCATGGAAACACAGATCATTCCCAGCATCGACAATGTTTACCGCAAGGAGCGGGCCCGGGATGAGCTGCCGCAGAGCGGCTCTGGCCGGACTGTTATGACAGCGGAGCCGAAGTTTGTGCCGGAGGAGGCAGTGCAGCTTCAGTTGGATGGCGGCGCGGCCTTTTCCGTCCGCCTTATCGACTGTGTCGGCTACATGGTCCCGGGGGCCCTGGGGCAGATGGAGGAGGACCAGCCCCGCATGGTGACAACACCGTGGTATGACCATCCGATTCCCATGACCGAGGCTGCCGAGATCGGAACGCGAAGGGTCATCACCGAGCACGCCACCATTGGCATTGTCATTACAACGGATGGAAGCATCTCAGATATTCCACGGGAGGACTATCTGGAGGCAGAGGAGCGGGTGATTCGGGAACTGCAGGAGATCGGCAAGCCGTTCATCGTTTTACTGAACTGCGTGGACCCAAAATCCGACCGCGCACAGGACATCGCGTTGGATATTGCCGGACGGTACGGAGTCAAGTGTGTGCCGGTGAATTGCCTTCAACTGGACGAGGAGGCTGTGAGCGAGCTTTTAAAGGCGGTGCTTTATGAATTTCCCATGCAGGAGCTGGATATTTTCCTGCCATCGTGGGTGGACGCGCTGCCGGGAGACCATCCTCTGAAGGACGGACTGTATGAGGCCATCCGGCAGAGCACCACGGAGCTGCGGCATATCCGGGAAATCAGCAGCGCGGTCAAGCAATTAGGCGAGGACGAAAATATCCGTGAGGCGGCGATTTCGTCTATTGATCTTGGCACCGGCGTCGCAGCTATTCAAATCAGCCTGCCCCGGGAGCGGTTCTACCAAACGCTGTCCGAGCAGTCCGGCTTTGACGTGTCGGATGACGGAGACTTGATGAGCCTGCTGAGTACGCTGGCCGGCGTCAAGGCGGAGTATGATAAGGTAGCGGGGGCCCTGAAGGACGTCCGGGAAACGGGATACGGAATCGTAGTCCCCGGCATTGATGAGCTGAAGCTGGAGGAGCCGGAGATCATGAAGCAGGGAGGACGGTACGGCGTCCGCTTGAAGGCCAGCGCACCGAGCATACACATACAAGAAAGCAAACAGAAGTTTCAAAATCACCAGTCGGCAGAATGGCAGAGTGTTTCTGGTGGATGCTGTAGTTGTGGTATGAGAGTACGGAATCGCCATAGAGCAAGAGGGGCAATTGGCAGAGTGCTCTACCATATCCCAGTGCGGTCGGAATATTCAGATAGTGGGGCGGTTTCGTGAAAATATGGAGGGATCGGATGGATACATTACAGGAAAACAGCGTTATGTTACATATCAACGAGTGTCTGTACCGAAAGGGAATCATTTCACAGTCTCTTTATGACCATGCGAAAAGCGTGATTGTAGAGAGAAAATAAAGGACCGCTTTGCGGCCCTTTATTTTTTTGATGGAGGAATGTCGAGCGTAGTTTTCATTTGTCCGGTAAGCTGGTACTTTTCGATATGTTTTAAGTACCGCATAAGACAATCCTCTTGCGGAGCTGATGGTGCAGCCTCTGATTGTGGGAAGGTTTCCGGCAGTTTCAACCCTATGTAACAATATGGGGATGGCCCTTTGCGCGAGCGGTGAGGGCGTTTGTAAATGAACTTAGACTTGGAAATTTCTCTGAATTTTTTGTTGAACTGAATTTTGCTGAATTCAGTTTTTCGGCCATTCTGCGTGACTGCAAGAAACTGGCAGTAGCTTTGATAGACTTCGTGCGTGTCACAACAGCAGTCATTCTGCTTCTGGCAGAGTTGGAAGAAAGCGCGAATACACGCGGTTTCTGCTAATGGGGGAGGCGTCCGCTGCACATCAAAGGGGGCGGGATCAGAGATTTTCTGGTCTTTGAGTGTCTTAAGTTTCAGACCATAGGGGATCAATGTATTATAAATCCAAGTCGCATCGGTAGAATTAAGCTCTATAGGTTGGGAAGCGGCTGACTCCGTAAGGGAGAAGTCAAGTATATGAGCCTTTAGTTCTTTTTTATGAAGATATTCCATCGTGCTGCTTTTATCTGTAACACATACGATGCACAGCCGGTTATTGTAGTGTTGCAGCGGAGCAAAATCGGATTTGATGGAGATGTGCTTGCCATCAATCAGATTCTGAAGTGTTGGTAAATTACCATTAGAGGGAAGAACATCGTCCACAAGGACTGTACATTTTCCAGTGCTCTGAGCAAGGAATAGAGAACGCAGATGCGTGGGCTTTGTGATTTGATTTAATGTGGGACAAATGCGCTGTTTGGATTTAGCATAGGGCTTGAAGCTGATATGGGATGCTGTGAAACTAAGTGTTTCAGAAAGGAAAGACTGTAGTGCCGCTTTGTGCGCTTTGGTGTACAGCACAAAAAAACGTATACCATCCGTTACGCGGCTTCGGTTAGAAAACTGCAAAACTGGTCTACCAGAGATAAGTTGTTCCCGCAAAGTATATTCAGAAAAGCAGTGATGGAGGGTGAAACTCGACAGGTTTCATTGAGGACAGAAGATGGGAGGCGTTTTGCCTGATAACCAACAGCGGCGTAAGAATTATATGAATCCACCTGCTTGAAGCGGTCTGAATGTGGGTCATAATAAATGGAATGCAGAGTGTAATGGCATTTAGATTGAAAATTCAGGGTATTAGATGGGATAGCCTCCTCAGGTTTTACTGTGTGAATTTGCAATGCACTGTCTGGATTTGCTTTGTAGCGCCGCATTAAATCAGAAAAGTACTTCTTCAGAAGTTTCGTTGGAATAAGACTTGCAGATTCAAACAATACCGTCAAAGACGCCAGTTCCAGTACAGATTGAAATTCATTTAGCTCATTAAAAAAATAAAGGTTCTTTTCGGTAGATAACGTAAAAAAGTTCGGTTTTTCTAAATTAGCTGCAATACGCGGTGCATACATTTTAAGCTGATTCATGATGGTAGTAGTGCTATCGTAGGGGTATTTTTCAATCAAAGAGTGTAGGGCATAAAAGAGTTGCCTAAATTCAGGGCAGTCCATATAAGGAAGATTACAGACATTTATAAGAAAATATCGAAATCCTTTTAGACTAAGTAGGTTGCTTTTTTTTGACAATTCATAGGGATATGAGTAGACGGTATGAATGCTGCCATTGGAAGGATGACGGTAAAAAAATAAAAAAGGATATTCGAGTGCTGGAGGGCAAAAACTGACTTGGCAGAGGGTCAAATAGTTATCGCGTGCATTACAAAAAGTTGTCCATAAATTTACTGCAAGTTCAAAGGCTTGCTGCGAGGTCATAATTGAAACGAAGTTCTTTTCAGGCTGTTTGTAAAAGGCATGTAGATCGTCCATCACAGAGAAAAAACGGTTGGTAAGCGACTGCCGGTTATCCATAAAATATCCTCCCCAAAGCGTGTACCATAAATATAAGTGTACCATAAAAAATGTAAAAGTAGACAGAAATATATGAATAGCTAAGTGGGAACATAATAAAATCAGTGGGCAGTTGGACTTTTTAGATAGTGTAAAAAAACCGAAACACGTGGCTTTTGTAAATTTGTACATCCCCATCAACAGGTCGATAACGCACGCACATGATGCGGCGAATCGATAGTCGAGGGGGCGCCCCATTTAATGGAAACCCATGAAAGAATAGCACTTGACCGTAATCAAAGAGTAGCGCTTCTGCTTCACGTTAATCAACGGCTCTACCAAAAGGGCGAGATCAGCAAGGAAGTTTATGAAGCGGCGAAAGAAAAAATATTGTCAGTAAAATGATAAATACAAGATTAGATAAACTACAATGGAAAACAAAGCTATATAATTAGATACAAATAAATTAACAGTGTAGTAAAGAGAGGGAACGGGATGTCCGACAAATTCCTCTCTTGCTATCAGCAACAAGGAGAATAAGAAATGAAGAAAGAAAAAGATGATAGGAAAATCAGTGTAAGACTAAATAATGAAGCATATAAGAAAGTAATTGATGCAGTTAATGATGGAATTAATAAAAGTGAATACATAAACGATGCAATTATTGGATGCAATAAATCCAATATAGGAGAGTTAAGAACAGCGATGGCTTGCGTATGCAACATTCAAACAGAACTCGAGCTAATCACTGATGTAGCTGCAAAAAATAAGATTAGAAAGGAGCTCACGCTACTATGCCGTGTCTTAAAATAGTGCCAGAAAGCTATGTGAACGCTGATGCCCTTGAGCGTCTAATTCATGGCTACATATTTTTCAAATCAAGAAGCTATGGTGGCCTCGCCGTTGATCCCGCCCATGCAGCGGAGCAGATGAAACTGGTGAAGCAGTTGTGGTACAAGGAAAATGGTAGCCAGCTCTTGCACTTCATACTTGCGTTCAGCTCTTGGGAATCCGAGCGGATCAAAAGTGCAGGTGAGTTGATGCCATTGGCTTACGATGTTTGCAGCTGCTTTGCTGATGATTACCAGATTGTCTTTGGTATTCATTATGGAAGGACTGGACTTTGGCACATCCATTTTGTTGTTAATTCGGTCAGTTTTACAACAGGAGAACGACTTTTGCGGAAAAATTCTACATATTTAGCTTTGAAATACCATATTCAAAGCTGCCTGCCAGATGGTAGAAGTATCCCTATCTATTATAACTGAGTAGCATAGAATCTCTCTATATAATTTATAAAACACCTTATTTTTTGATTTATAAGTTATATCTTATAAAAAACTATAATTCGATTGAGTTTTCATTTGTATTGTGCTAAAATTGAGACAATACAGAAGGGAGGCATACCCAATGATCAAACGAGAACTCTACATGAGCCGTATCCGACCATTTATTGGCGGTGAATTGATTAAGGTGATGACTGGTATCCGACGCAGCGGAAAGTCCGTCATGCTGGACTTGATAAAAGAGGAATTGGTAGAGTCTGGAATTGATTCAGCGCAATTTATTTCAATCAATTTTGAAGATATGCGCTATGCGTATCTGTGCAACGCTCAGGTGCTGCATGAGGAAATATTGCACCGTGCCGAAACAATTCAAGGCAAAGTCTATTTGTTCTTTGATGAAATCCAAGAGGTTAAGGACTGGGAGAAGTGCATTAACTCTCTGCGCGTTGCGCTGGATTGTGACATCTATATCACAGGTTCCAATGCCAAACTACTATCCGGTGAACTGGCAACCTACTTGGGCGGACGGTATGTAGAGTTTGTAATCTACCCGTTTTCCTTTGCTGAATTTCTGGAACTGTATCGACCAATCGCACCACAGGCATCAATCCAACAGTGTTTTCAAAAGTACCTGCTTTCTGGAGGAATGCCATATCTCGCAAATCTCCGCTATGCAGAGGAACCGTCCCGTCAATATTTAACAGATGTGTTCAATTCCGTGCAGCTCAAGGATATTGTCCAGCGCAATAAGGTACGGGATGTTGATTTGTTGGGGCGGATTTTGGCCTATGTGATGGCGAATGTGGGGACAACCTTTTCTGCTACATCGCTGTCCAAATTTTTCAAAAATGAGCAGCGTACCGTTGCCCCGGAAACGATCCTGAACTATATCAAATACTGCTGTGATGCGTTTCTATTCTATCAGGTGAAGCGTCAGGATTTACAGGGCAAGCAGATACTCGCCTCTAATGAGAAGTATTATATTGCCGATCATGGCATCCGCGAAGCTGTTTTTGGTGGCAATATGCGGGACATCAATCTCATTTTGGAAAATATAGTGTATCTGGAACTGCTACGCCGGGGCTACACAGTAACGGTTGGAAAATATGGAGACAAAGAAGTTGATTTTGTTTGCGATAAACACGGCGAAAAGCTCTATGTGCAAGTGACCTATCTGCTGGCCTCAGAGGAAACAATCAATCGGGAGTTTGGCGTTTACGATAACATCAGAGATAACTACCCTAAATATGTTGTGTCTCTGGATGAGTTCGACATGAGCCGCAATGGGATTAAGCACCGGAATATTAGGGATTTTCTTCTGGCGGATAAATGGGAATAAAGAATGGACGCAGGGAACGTCCCTGCGTCCATTTCATTAACTTTGCGAATTGATTTGCCGCAGAATGAAGTCCTGCACGGCAACCTTTGGAATCCGCCATACCCTGCCATTCCGGTATGCTTTGAGCTTGCCTGTGCTCAGCAGTTCATACATGGCGTTGTATCCGATTCTAAGGATTTCGCAAGCCTCATCTACGGTGAGAATCTCCTGATACTCTTCCAGCATTTATTCTCCCTCCTGACAGCAGCAGCCACCACTGCGGAGGGGACACAACGTTGGATCAGCCACGCAGACTTCACATAAGCATTTGGAAGGCACAGAATTGTTCCTTTGCCGAGTCGGATACAACTTACGGTCATACAGATCTTGTTTTTCAATCTGCTGCATGATAGCAGTTTCCGAGCGTTGAAGGATTACGGCCATCTCTGTAATTCCCACGTTATCGAAAAACATTTCAGATAGCTTTCCCTTATCCTCTTCGCTCCAGCATTCTCCGCGCCGTTCCAATGAAGCAGGGGAGCGGCGCACAGTTCTCACAGCTTCTCGGTATTTTTCTTGGTCCATCATAGTAAATCAACTCCTTTGTAGTTCTTGATTTACCATGATGTTAGATTATTAATAGTGCATTTATCTTAATTCGCTCATATATTGTGGCAGATTAGTTGTTGCTCAGAAATACTATTTCTTCAGGGTTATTCAACGATGTTCTGTACCATTTTCCTTCATCGCCATTTTCTTTGTAATACGCCCATCCTGCAACACACCTAAAAGGCTTAACAGGGCTATCTATGACACAATTTGCGATGTTTATTTCCTCATCTGCCGTGTAATTCAATTTTTTGATATATCCATCCACTGCCAAATACAAGAGGCAGCCGTAATATGGCTGAACTGTATAGTTTGCTTGGCTTGGATGATTTGCAGCGTATTCTCGACTGAAATGTGTCATGGAGCCGGACTGGACGTCAGCGAGGTCTACCATGCCAATCCGTGCACTGTCGTAATTACCACATCTAAAATAAATCTTTTGATCTTCAATGTGATATATTTCAGTAATATTATCGTTGAACATAAAGAGCAAGTTTACCTGCTTCGAAGCATAATCATAATGTAAATATTACCGTTGCGCCTGAAAACAGCAAAAATGTTTATTTTGGTGCAGCAGTTGTGAGTGGCAGTGGTGCAACAATCACAAATTGCCATTCGACTGTGAACTATACGGTTTCGCGTACTTCTACCGTCATGAATGCAACCGGCGGCTTCCTTGAAGTTGGCGGCCTGCTGGGTATACAGGCTTCGGCAACGGTTGAAAATTCTACGTATACAGGCAGCATTACGGTTACCTCGCCGAAATTTGCTCGTGCTGGCGGCATCGCAGCTGAGTTTGCAGGTACGATGAAAAACTGTGTTGTCAAGGGTAATATTTCTGCAATGCTGAAATATGACTCGGCACTGCCGACCTTCGGTGAAAGTGCATATGCTGGCGGCATGGCAGGTCTGGTAAGCTCTAACAGTACTTTCGAAAACTGTGTTGCAGTCGGCAGTATGAAGGCTGAAAATACCTGTAATAGTGCAAACGTCGGGATCTATGGCTGTGCATATGCTGGCGGCCTGATTGGTAATGCAACAGCAGCGGTAACGGTTAAGGACAGCATGGCATTGACAACGCAGCAGGCTGGTGCGGCTAAGGGTCCTGCATCGAAATATGCAGGCAGCTTTGCAGCTCAGATGACTGGTGCAGATTTGACACTTTCCGGCACTAACTGGTACGTCAAGACGGCTGATGCTGCCGAAGTTTCCGATGCGACGCCCATTGATACCACGGTGCTTAACGGCAAGACCTATGGCGACGAGACCACCATGAAAGCTCCCACTGGTGTGATCATGAAATCTGATTACACGGCTCTTGAGGGCTCCAAAGTTTCCTTCATCAAGGCTACTGAGGAAAGCAAGACCGGTACGGTTAAGCTGGTCTACGGCGGTCAGGAATTCTTCACCACGGAGATCACTGTCGCGAAGAAGGATTTGACCAATGACAGTAAGGTTGTCATCACCGGGATTAACAGCGTCTATCCCAACGCTGACGCTGCTGCTGCCGCAAAGGATAACATCAGCGTGTTCTACAACGGTACAAAGCTGGTTGGAGGCACGGATTACACCGTGACACAGGATACGGCTAATAGTAAGTTTACCATCAGCTTTATCGGTAACTATACCGGTTCTGTGGAAAAGCCTTACACCGTTGACACTGGTGCGCTCGTAGTCACAGCCACGGATTACAACGGCACCTATGACGGTAAGATTCACAGCATCATCGTCAAGGCCTCTGAGGGCGTAACGGTAAAGTACGGCGAGGCAAAGGCTACTTATACTCAAGACAGCATTGCCAAGAAAGATGCTGGTACTTACGTTGTCTATTGGAAGGCAACTAAGGATGATAAGGAAATCACCGGCTCCGCTGTGATTACAATTAAAAAAGCTCCGCTGACCATCAAGGCGGATGATATGTCCATGACTGTTGGTGGCACGCTGCCGAAATTCACCTACACCTCTACTGGTCTGGTGAATGGCGACAGCTTGGCCACCGAGCCTAAACTGGCCTGCACGGCGGATGGTTCTGTCGCAGGCACCTATTCTATCGTTCCCAGCGGCGCGGATGCGGGAAGCAACTATGAGATTACCTATGTGAACGGTACGCTGACCATTTACAGCCGTTCTTCTGGCGGTGGTTCTTCTTCCGGTGGCAGCAGCTACACGGTGTCCGTTCCCAGCACCAAGAACGGCGATGTGACCGTCAGCCCCAAGAACGCCTCCAAGGGCGATACTGTGACCATTACCGTCAAGCCCGACAGCGGCTATGAGTTGGACACCCTGACTGTGAAGGACGCCAGCGGCAATAAACTCAAGCTGACCGATAAGGGCAACGGCAAGTACACCTTCACCATGCCCGGTTCCAAGGTGACTGTCTCTGCGGAGTTCGTTGAGGAGCAGGCGGCTTCCATCTTTGCAGACGTTCCCGCCGACGCTTATTATGCCAAGGCTGTGGAATGGGCTGTGAAGAAGGGCATCACCAACGGCAAGGCCAACGGCCTGTTCGGCTCCAACGATCCCTGCACCCGGGGGCAGATCGTGACCTTCCTGTGGCGGGCCGCCGGTTCCCCCGCGCCCAAGGGCACGGCCAAGGTCCCCGGCGACGTGCTCCCCGGCAGCTACTGCTACAACGCTGTTGCATGGGCTATTGAGAACGGCATTACCAACGGCTTCGCGGACGGTACGTTTGGTGTCAACAATACCTGCACCCGTGGACAGAGTGTGACGCTGCTGTACCGTGCGCTGGGTAAAGCACCCACCACGGTGAACGGTTTCACCGATGTGGCGGCTGACGCTTTCTGTGCCGATGCTGTGGCATGGGCAGTGGAGAGCGGCGTGACCAACGGTACGTCCGCCAACACGTTCAGCCCCAACAATGGCTGCACCCGCGCTCAGATCGTTACGTTCCTCTATCGCGCCAAGAACTGACTCTCCACACAGGCAGCGGGAGACCTTACCCGAGGTCTCCCGCTGTTTTTCTGCTTTTTCGGACAGCTTCATAGAAAATTTCCTATATTTACCCGGTAGGGTACTTGCATATTCCGGGCGGGGGGAGTATGCTATAGGTATCTATCAGCCCTGCAGCGGTAGCGGGGCACATATTTTATACTCATGGGAGGATACAGTATGAAACGAAAATTTCTATCAATTTTGCTGACGCTGGCAATGGCCTTGACGCTGCTGCCAACAGCGGCAATGGCGGAAGGAGCGAGTTATGATTGCGAAGGAGGCACTGACTGTCATCATAAGGTAGCCAAGATCAATGATGATCCCCGTTATGATGACGTAGTTGCACATTTTGACACTCTGGAAGAGGCTATCCGGCTTGGGCAGATGGAAACCCCTCCCACGTTTAAACTGTTGGATGATCTGACAGAAGATGTGGTGGTTCCCGCCGGGAAAAACATTTATCTGGATCTAAACGGCCACAAACTTACCAATGCCAGCGGCCACACCATTACGGTTGAAAAAGGTGGCAAGTTGAATATCAGCGACAGTGTTGGCACTGGTGTTGTGGACAACACCAGCCACGGAAAGGGCGCAATCGTCAACTCCGGCGAGGTTACCTTGAATGGCGGCACCTTTAAGCGTTCTGCCGAAAAGGGTACCTATTCCCCCTATGGCAACGGCGGAAACAGTTGGTACACCATTGCCAACTACGGTACCATGGAAATTAACACTGGCGTTACCGTTGAAAACGCTGGCGGTTATTCCAGCATGATCCGCAATGGCGGCGATGCAACTGCCGATTGCGATTTGACGATCATGGGCGGCAATTTTGCCGGCGGTATCAACACGGTCAAGAATGATTCCTTTGGTGTACTGACCATCAATGGCGGTAATTTCTCCAATACTGCCCAGTATGTCATTATGAACTGGAACAAGGCTGAAATCACTGCTGGCACGTTCCAGACTCTGGATACCGCTTCCGCGGTACTGTTCACCTCTTCTTATGGTGCCGATGCCAATACCATCGGCAAGCTGAGCATTTCTGGCGGCGAATTTAAGCACGCCAGCGATACCCAGGAAATGATTGTGGATCGTTACGATGCATCCAACAGTGGTACCGCAGCGGTAACCGGCGGTAGATTTGATGCCGATATTTCCAAGTACATCCCCTCTGATTATGTGCAGTCTGCCGATGGCACTGTGGAGAAATTGGGCGAAACCAACGCAGTTGCCAAGGTCGGTGATACCTATTACAAGACCCTCACCGATGCTGTCAAGGCAGCTGATAATGCTACCGTCACCTTGCTGAAGGATGTGACCGAGGATGTCACGATTCCCGCGGGCAAGACCATCACGCTTGATCTGAACGGTAAGACCTTGACCAACGTGAAGGATCACACCATTCTGAACAATGGTAACTTGACTATCGCGGGAACGGGCAAGGTTGATAATATTTCTCATGCTAAAGGTGCGCTGTACAATAAGGGAACTGTTGTCGTAAATGGCGGTACCTTTGATCGTTCTAAGGAAAACGGCAAGAACAAAGGCGAGAGTGGCCAAAACTCTTGGTACACCATCAAGAACGTTGGCACCATGACTATCAATGATGGCGCAATTGTGCAAACTGCTGGGAACAATGCCTCTCTTGGTAAATTCTCCAGCCTTGTTTCTAATGGATACTTTAACGCCGGTGACTACACCAATAATAAGGGACTTGACCAGCCTATCCTGACGATTGATGGCGGTACGTTCCGCGGCGGTCTGAATACGATCAAGAACGATGACCGCGCAAAGTTAACGATCAATGGCGGTACGTTCAGCAACTATTATCAGGCGGTTGTTCAGAATCACAATATTGCAGAAATCACAGGCGGTACCTTTACTGCTGCAAGTGACGCTAACGCTGAGACATACGGCATTTACAACTGTGGTTGTGGTGCTGAGATTGATCTTGGTACTCTTACCGTGTCCGGTGGTACGTTCACCGGTGCCACATATGCTGTTGCCGAAGTCAGCAGCCAAAATGCGGCTGTGAACATTTCCGGCGGTCAGTTTGCCGGAACAAAGGCGGCAATTGTTAAGAGCAGTACTTCTAATGCAACCATCGCCATCTCTGGCGGTCTGTTCTCCTCCGACCCCAGCGCTTATGTTGCGGCTGAACACTATGTTGATGCCTCCAACAACGGCGATTATCCCTACACCGTGAAAGAGGGCACCAAGCCCGCCGGTGCACTGATCGTTGTCAAGGATAAGACCGACACGGCTGTGAGCGGCGATATCGCTGGCGCTGACAAGACTGCTATCAACAATGTCATCGACAAGGCCAACGTCGACGGTGTAGCTGAGGCAGTGGCCCCTGCCAAGAAAGCCGACATTGTTTCAAAGTCTAATGCCAATCCCGGCGACAACGATAAGGTGGAAATTGAAGTTGCCGTCAAGGTTGAGGCTAAGGCTGCTGACCTTGCTAACGGCAAGCTGACCTTTGAGGCATCTCCCGTTGCCACCGTCAAGGTCAATGGCACTGCAACGGATACGACGGTTCCCGTCACCAACGATATGCTGAACGGCAAGCCCATCACCGTGAAGCTGCCTCTGCCTACCGTTGACGGTAAGCTCTTCACTCCCAAGCAGATCCTCCACAAGTTCACTGGCGGCGGCTATGAGTATTTCATCAACAAGGATGAGGGCAGCAAGCGCGGCGCTGGCAGCTTTAAGATCGAGGACGGCTGCGCTGTGTTCACCATCTATGGCTTCAGCACCTTTGAGCTGTCCGGTACGGTCACCTATGTGGAGCCCAGCTCCGGCGGCGGTTCCAGCTCTTCCTCCAGACGCTATGACGTCTCCGCGCCCTCTGTCAAGCACGGCGATGTGACCGTCAGCCCCAAGACCGCCTCCAAGGGCGATACCGTGACCATCACTGTCAAGCCCGACAGCGGCTATGAGCTGGACACCCTGACCGTGAAGGACGCCAGCGGCAGCAAGATCAAGGTGAAGGACAAGGGCAACGGCAAGTTTACCTTTACCATGCCCGCCTCCAAGGTGACGGTTTCCGCGGAATTTGCTGAGATCGAGACGCTGGACTTCGCGGACGTTTCCACCGACGCCTACTACTATGAGGCTGTGAAGTGGGCCGCCAAGAAGGGCATCACCGGCGGTACCGGCGACGGCACCTTCAACCCCAACGGTTCCTGCACCCGCGCCCACATCGTCACCTTCCTGTGGCGTGCCGCCGGCTCTCCCGAACCTAAGAGCACGGTGAGCTTCGCGGATGTTCCCGCAGGCAGCTACTACGCCAAGGCTGTGGCCTGGGCTGTGGAGAACGGCATTACGCTGGGTACCGGCGACGGCACCTTCAGCCCCAACGCCACCTGCACCCGCGCGCAGAGCGTGACGTTCCTGTATCGCGCACTGGGCACCGCGCCCACCACGGTGAACGGCTTCACCGACGTGACGGCCGATGCTTTCTATGCTGACGCAGTGGCCTGGGCCGTGGAGAGCGGCGTGACCAACGGTACGTCCGCTTCCACCTTCAGCCCCAACAACGGCTGCACGAGAGCACAGATCGTTACGTTCCTCTATCGTGCCTATCAGGGCAAGTAAGAAATAAGCTTACAATCAACAAAGGGCCTCCCGAATGGGAGGCCCTTTGTTGATTTATATAAGTGTAAGTCAAATAATCAATCTCTGTTATTCTTTTTAGTCACAGTGTTTTCTACAGTGTGAACAGTCCCCACAGCAGCCGTTTCTATCGTTGCAATTACAGCCTTTTTGCCAGCCTCGGAATGCCGCAACTGCCGCAGCGGCAATAACGAGGAGTAAAACCCAGTCACATATCCGCATCACAGGATACCTGCCAGAGTATAGACAATAAAGGCCGTGATCCAAGCCACACAGCACTGCATAAGCACAACGCCTACCGTTTTCAGGGTAGAACCAAATTCCCGACGAATGGTAGCCACTGCTGCGATACAAGGAGTATACAGCAGCGTGAACACAAGAAAGCTGATGGCGGAACGGCTGGCAAACAACGTTGTAAGTGCCGCACCACCCAACAGGACTTTCAGCGTGCTGACAACGGATTCCTTGGCGATAAAGCCGGAGATCAGGGAAGTGGCGCAGCGCCAATCCGCAAAGCCAAGAGGAGCAAATGCCGGAGCAATCCATCGCCCAATCAAAGCAAGAAGGCTGTCGGCACTGTCGGTCACAACGTTCAGCCGGGTATCAAAGCTCTGAAGGAACCAGATGATGATCGTCGCCAGAAAAATTACGGTAAACGCCCGCTGCAAAAAATCCCGTGCCTTTTCCCAAAGCAGCAGAGCAACACTCTTGAGACTCGGGAGGCGATAATTGGGCAGTTCCATGACAAAGGGAACTGGCTTACCGCGAAATACTGTCTGATCCATGATAAGAGCGGCAACAATGCCGATCGTGATACCCAGCAAATACAGTGACATCATCACCAAGGCCTGATACTTCTGGCAAAAAGCAGCGGTGAAGAAGGCATAAATGGATATTTTGGCAGAACAGCTCATATAGGGTGTCAACAGAATTGTCATTTTCCGGTCCCGGTCTGAGGAAACAGTTCGGGTAGCCATGATGGCTGGTACAGAGCAGCCGAAGCCGATCAGCATTGGCACAATGCTGCGGCCGGACAATCCAATTTTTCGTAAGGGCTTGTCCATCACAAAGGCAACACGAGCCATATAACCTGTATCCTCCAGAATTGACAGGAAGAAGAACAGCGTCACAATAATGGGCAGAAATACCAGTACGCTGCCGACGCCGGCAAAAATACCATCGATAATCAGGCTATGTACCACAGGATTAATACCATAAGCCGTTAAAGCATGATCTGCCACAGTAGTTAAGGCACTGACTCCAACCTCTAACCAATCGGATAGCCGCTGCCCAATAACATGAAAGGTGAGATAGAAGGTCACGAGCATGATTGCCAGAAAGGTTGGAATAGCGGTATACCGACCGGTAAGGATCCGGTCAATTTTCATAGAACGGGCGTGTTCCCGACTCTCGTGGCATTTTACAACGGATGCTTCTACTACTCCTTCAATAAAGCTATAACGCATATCCGCCAGAGCGGCATTGCGATCCAGACCCGTTTCGGCCTCCATCTGGACAATACAGTGCTCCAAAAGTTCCTTTTCGTTTTCATCCAATCCCAGTTGATCGGCTAAATCGTCACCGCCCTCAATCAGCTTGGCGGCACAAAACCGTGCTGGGATGCCGATACGGTCGGCATGATCTGCAATCAGATGCACGACCGCATGAATGCAGCGGTGGACAGCGGAAGTTTCTGAGCAAAAATCTGTAACTTTAGGAAAAACTTTCCTGCGGGCCACAGTTATTGCCTGATCTACCAGTTCACTAACGCCCTCGCCCTTAGCCGCAGCGATAGGCACCACGGGAATCCCGAGGGCACTGCTCATCTTTTGTACATCAATAGAGCCGCCGTTGGCGCGCACCTCGTCCATCATGTTCAGCGCCAGTACCATAGGGACTCGCAGTTCCAGCAATTGGAGCGTTAAGTACAGATTTCGCTCAATGTTGGTGGCATCCACGATGTTAATGATACCGTCTGGCTTCTGGTTAATGATGAAGTCCCGAGTAACGATTTCTTCCTGTGTATAAGGCCGCAAAGAATAGATGCCCGGCAAATCAACCACAGAGCAACCTTTTTCATCCCGCATTTCGCCCATTTTTTGATCGACTGTAACGCCGGGGAAGTTACCAACATGCTGATTAGAACCGGTAAGGGCATTGAATAATGTGGTTTTTCCGCAATTTTGATTACCAACAAGTGCAAAGGTCATTTGGCATCCTCTTCCACTTCGATTTTTTGAGCCTCCTCTACCCGGAGAGTTAACTCATAGCCTCGGACCTGAATCTCAATCGGGTCACCCATAGGAGCAATTTTCTGTAATGCCACTTTTGTGTGAGGAATCAGCCCCATATCCAACAACCGGCAGCGCAGAGCACCATCACCGCCTACTGCGGTAATGGTGCCGGAGGCGCCCACCTTTAATTGATTTAGTGTCATATATATTATTATCCCCCATCTGCTCGTTTTCGACATACTGATGGTATCATTCCTGCTATAGTATGTCAATACAACTTATGGTTCACTGCATTGTCACGGACATCAGGGAAATAATGAAATAAACACAAAGTAATGTGATGGCTGCGAGAACCAGCCTGATTGTATTGTCCCTGTTAACACCTCACTACTCTAATAGGTACGGGAATGGGCAACGATAACAGAACTTTATACGTATTACCCAGTTGAGAAAGTTTGGCATTCTCAACTGGGTATGTTTTTACCTTTACAACGTAAAAGTACCGGATTTCAATTAGATACTATCATAATGGCACCGGAGACGCTTCGGCGATCTTGCGTATCATAGGGCAGCGGATCGCAGGGCGTTTTCGGTGAAATTTTGAGAAAGAAGGTACTTAAAAATGGCAGCCAATGTCGAGACGATGATGTATGTGCGGGAGAAACCGTGGCACGGTCTGGGAGTGGAGGTATCCGAAGCGCCTAACAGCGAGGACGCTTTGCGCTTTGCGGGATTGGATTGGAATGTCCGTCAGGAAAACGTGTTCAATTCCAGAGGTGGCGTTATCCGGGGCTTCAAGGCCAATGTGCGGGACAGTGATGACAGCGTATTGGGCGTGGTGGGAGATCGTTACAAGGTGGTGCAGAACCGGGACGCTTTCAAGTTTACAGACGAACTGATTGGTACGGATGTCCGCTATGAAACCGCAGGCTCTCTCCGGGAGGGCAAACAGATATGGCTTCTGGCTAAAATGCCGGAGCAGCAGATTGCCGGTGATGCCGTAGAACCCTATCTCTGCTTCACCAACGCCCATGACGGCAGCAGCGGTGTCCGGGTCTGCATGACGCCGGTGCGGGTGGTCTGCAACAATACTCTGAACGTGGCGCTGGCAACCGCCAAGCGCACCTGATCCATGCGGCATACGGAAAATGTACATGAGCGGCTGAACGAGGCACGGGACTGCCTGTTCCGTGCAGAGGATTATATGGACGGGCTGGCGCAGTATGCGGATATGGCGGCCAATAAGACCATTCAGGATGATGAGATTAGGGAAATCCTGAATGAGCTGTTCCCGATTACTGAAAAGACCTCGGAACGCGAAAAGGCAACGATCGACAAGATTAAGGACGAGTTTATGGTCTGTTACTTTGCCCCGGATATCAGGAGGTTCCGGGGGACTGCATGGGGTGCGATCAACGCCATCAGCGATCTGGTAACACACAGTATGCCCCACCGGAATACGAAAACCTATCAGGAAAATACTTGGAACAAGGTAATGAGCGGCCATGTCCTGTTGGATAGAATGGCCGCTCTTTGCATGAAATAAAGGAGGGAGCACTATGCGAGGAATCCAGAGGGTATCTACCAAAGGCATGAGCCGGGAAGAATGGCTCATGCGGCGCAGGAAAACGATTGGCGGTTCTGACGCTGCCGGGATCGAGGGCCTGTTGCAAAATAGGCTCACGAAGGACACGGGGGTAAAAGGTCTTTCTCTGACCTTTTGCCCCCGCGTTTGT
>OOCB01000756.1_pt1 | contig 49504 bp, 47 predicted proteins | sample 1671351 | NCBI WGS metagenome assembly OOCB01 (sample SAMN06348148, study PRJEB24527) | human gut metagenome | biome: human gut; feature: ankylosing spondylitis patient; material: feces | host: Homo sapiens | place: China | collected 2015-10 | reverse complement strand
CTTGTCTCAAACTTTTGCGTTCATTCTGCAAGCAGAATGTTTACTCACTCGTTGTTCAGTTTTCAAAGATCAAACTTGTTTTTTCGTCACCATTTTCTCTCAGCGGCGACTTTTATAATATATCATACTTCGTTTGTTTTGGTCAAGTGTTTTTTTGAAATTCTTTTTCGAAGTTCGCAATGAACTCCTTCATTTCATCTAAAGCATCTAACCAAGCAAGCAAAGCAACGAGATATAATGTACCATATAAATATCCTGCGAGTCAACTATCCGAACAAAGAAATTTTCAACCCTAATAATAGCCCCACACCTGGCAATCCCAAAACAGTTACAGTCCCTATCGTTGCAGGGTTCAGCGGGATGTAGGTTCCTGTAATCCAGCCGGAATAATTCACGATATATATCCCTACTGCGGCCAGCACCAGATGAATTCCAAATGACGTGAAAAACGATAACCCTATCCGCTTTCTGAATAAAATAACGATAAGCCCCAGTAATGATATAACCAATACACTTCCCAGTATGATACTCTTCATATGTTACACCTCCGTATTTAATGTAAACGTGACTCTACATACTAACCCCTCGCTGTGATGTAACATCATCATTAGCTCTGGCTCGCTTTGCTCTTCTCAAGTGGATCTGGTACTTCCGCTCAGCTGCCTCCAATACATAAATAGCATAATCAATCTCATCCTGCCCCTGTGCATCTTCAAACTGTCTCATAGCCCGTTCCCATTCCTGCTTAGCCATTTGAATATCTGCATAGATCTGATCCGCCTCAAGTTCCTTCAACATTCTGTTGTGTTTCTCTACCGAGTTCCGTGTATTTCGCCACAAAAACATAATCTCTCCCCCTCCTGATCAGCACAGCATATTCTCATACTTATCAGGGAAAGGACAAACTTAGAACCCGAGCATTCATTTTCTTCACAAAAAAAAGAGAGCCCTAAGGCTCTCTTTGCATATCGAAACTTATTTAGCATCCGAAGTTTCCAAGGAAGTCCGCTGCGTAATACAAATTGATCACTCTAACGCATCTCCCTGCGACCTTCCAACGCTTTGGAAAGGGTCACTTCATCCGCATACTCAAGATCGCCACCTACGGGCAATCCATGCGCAATACGAGTCACACTGATCTCAAACGGACGCACCAACCGGGAGATATACATCGCTGTAGCCTCACCCTCAATGTTGGGGTTTGTTGCCAAGATGATCTCTTTTATACGTTCATCACTTAATCGAACCAGGAGTTCCTTCAAACGAATATCGTCTGGGCCAATTCCCTCCATAGGTGAAATCGCGCCCTGTAACACATGATAGTACCCATCGAATTCCTTGGTGCGCTCCATGGCCACCAGATCTTTCGAATCCTGAACTACACAGATTACAGAGACATCCCTGGACTTATCCTGACAGATGCGACACGGGTCCGTATCAGTGATATTACAACATACAGAACAGTAATGAAGATTACGCTTCACACTTACGAGCGCTTTGGCAAAATCGATAACGTCATCTTCCTTCATGTTAAGCACATGAAAAGCTAAACGCGCTGCCGTCTTGGGACCCACACCCGGCAACCGGGTGAAGGCATCAATCAGCTTGGCTATTGGTTCGGGATAATACAATCGATTGTGTCTCCTTTGACAGGATCAATTTTTTAATTAAAATAATCCCGGAATATTCATGCCGCCTGTGAACTTGCCCATATCCTTGTTGGCAATCTCATCGGCTTTGGCCATTGCATCATTAACAGCTGTCATAACGAGATCCTGCAACATTTCAACATCTTCCGGATCTACCGCTTCAGGTTTGATCGTGATAGCAAGCAATTTCTTGTGTCCGTTAACTTCAGCCGTCACTACACCGCCACCAGAAGTACCTTGGACTGTTTTGTCCGCCAGTTCCTCTTGTGCTTTCAGCATTTGTTCCTGCATTTTCTTCACTTGTTTCATCATTTGGTTCATGTTGTTCATAATTGTTCATCTCCTTTGTTATGGTTATCGCGCTATGCGCATTATTCTTTGATCACTACAAGGTCCTCACCAAAGAGCTGGATGGCTTCATCAATCCAAGGCTGTTTGTTGCCTGAACCGCCGTCTTCATGCTCAGGTTCAAGCTTAAAGTCCTCCTTTGGCGCTTCAGAAGCTCCCTCCATTGCTCCGGTCCAATCTTTGAGCATCATCGTCACCAATCGTGCAGGACGCCCAAGCTGTTCGGACAACACCCGCTCAATGACTTCACGGTTAGCCTGCTTCTCCGTTGTTTCACGGTGAATGTTGTTTTTAAAAGCAACCAACACATTGTCTTCAAGCAATGATACCGGCTCACCATCCACAAACCAGGCGTGAACGGTAACCCTCTCTTCCTTCACTCGTTGCAGGATCTGACTCCATTTTTTGCTGATCTCTGCGAACTCAGGGGCTCCCTTGCGCGCAACATACTGATCCAACTGTGCAGGAAGCTTCGCGGGCGAGTTACCTCTCGATACCGGCGCTCTTGTTGCCGGGCGAGATGGAGCACTCGATGAACCTTCTCCACCAGACAAACCACTTTTCAGTGCACGATCCAACTTCTTCTCCAACTCAGCAAGCTGCTGCTTCAAGCGGTTGATCTCTCCCCCATCAGCAGGTGCTGCATGAGCTGAAGATCCCACCTGAACAGAAGCCTCACCTTGAGCTGGAATACTACACAGTTTAAGCAATGCAACTTCAAATAATGTCTGTGGTTGTACTGCATATTTCATTTCACTCTGGTACCGATTAAGGGTGTCAATCATGTGGAATAGTTGTTCCCTGGTGAATGACTCCGCCATATCACGGAAAGACTCCGGATTAAGTACCCGGTCCGTCAGTTTATCTGCATCAGGTACCATCTTAATCATAAGCAAATCACGGAAATAATACAGTAAATTCTCCATGCACTTGTCTGCACTCTTTCCTTCATGCATGAAACCTTCAATCATCTGCAAAATATGACCAACATCACCCTTGAGCAGCGAAGCAGCCAATTTGGCAAATTGCTCTGAAGCAATTCCACCCGTCATGTCCATGACCTGCTGGTACGTTACTCGTCCATCCGTAAATGAAGAGATCTGATCCAGCACACTAAGTGCATCCCTCATTCCACCGTCCGATAAACGGGCAATGTATTGGAGCGCATCCTGGTCAGCTTCCATGCCTTCCTGTTCACAGATCAGTGTAAGTCTTGCTGTCTGCTCTTCCAGGGATACCCGGCGAAAATCAAATCGCTGACAGCGCGATATAATGGTAGCCGGAAGGCGGTGCGGTTCCGTTGTTGCCAAAATAAACATCACATGTGGTGGTGGCTCTTCCAATGTTTTGAGCAAAGCATTGAATGCCTCCGTTGTCAGCATGTGCACTTCATCAATAATATAGACTTTCTGCCGGACTTCGGTTGGCGCATATTTAACCTTTTCCCGAAGATCACGGATTTCTTCAACGCCCCGATTGGATGCAGCATCAATCTCTTGCACATCCATCACAGCGCCAGTCGTAATTCTGCGGCAAGCTTCACACTCGTTACAAGGTTCAGGCGCAGGCCCACGTTCGCAGTTCACAGCTTTGGCCAAAATCTTGGCGGCACTTGTCTTTCCCGTTCCTCTGGGCCCGCTAAATAAGTAGGCATGGGAAGTCCGCTGTTCACGAATCGCGTTCTGCAAGGTCTGAATAATATGCTGTTGCCCCACCATATCTTGAAACGACTGGGGACGCCAAGCCCGGTATAACGCGATATGCTCCATGATGCGTTACCTTCCTTCCACTTCGCATTCGAGTCCTTTGTCGTTCCCCTATTATACTATATTCTAGGGTGAATCCAAACTTTATCTGACTCATTCATGCGTGGTTTATTAAGACATATCAAAAAGACCTCTGCATACATACAACTGCAAAGGTCTCTACATTTAAAAGGTAAGCCGTGCACCTGCTATCGATATTTGCGATCCAAGTGGCACCCCTGAACAATAGCTCGGGCTAGGCAACCCTCCGGCACAAGAGTGATCTCACTTATGGCTGCTTCCTTCCGGACCTGACCAGGTTCATGAGTACTCATTGCGGAGGACCCAACCGTCAACACCACGTTTAGGGACCAAACCTCACATCGGCAAAACCTCTAGCAGGAATTCAACCTCGCTATAGCGGATTGCGAGTTACAGGGCACCGCTACCTCCCCATCTAGCACGGTAAGAAATAGTATAACGTAAGGTTATCCAAATTGCAACCAGAGGAACGTGAATCGGACTATGCTTACATATAACATATAAAAACCCCTGCCAGATCAGCAGGGGTGTGTTGGATGCAATTAGCAGACAACTCCAAGAATTGTCCAATTAGATTCCGTATTTCTTTTTGAAACGATCAACACGGCCGCCAGCATCGATAAACTTCTGTTTACCTGTGAAGAACGGGTGGCACGCGGAGCAAATCTCTACACGAAGTCCGTCTTTAACCGAACCTGTCTCAAAAGTATTCCCGCAAGCGCAAGATACTTGACCAATCGTGTAATTAGGATGAATTGCTTCTTTCATTACCTTTCACCTCTTTCCGCCCTGAGCCTCAAGCGGACCCAGAGTAAATGGCACAACCCTGAGATTATAACACGACCTCGCGCCTGTTGCAATCCATTATTGTTAAGAGGTAATCAACCGTTTTGGACGTGCCATTCCAGCGGGTGGAACATGGGTATACGATCCGATCACAACACCAGGCAACTCGTCTTCAAAAATCTCAATCATCTGCTTCATGCCCAAGATATCACCTTGAGCAGGAGGGATTAATTCCAGATAGCTCTCTGGATCAATATTGAGATTACGCATCTGAATCAAGCGTAGATCGGTTCTTCTTGCAAACTCAATCATCGCCTCAATCTCTTCTTCACGATCTGTTACGCCTGGGAAGATCAGATAGTTAATGGACGTGTATACACCCTGCTGCGCTGCGTATTTCATCGATTTCTCAACATTGGCTAAGGTATAACCACGTGGTTTATAGTAAGCGTTATAATGGTCATCCAGTGCACTAATTGTACTTACGCGCATCAGATCCAATCCAGCATCTACAATACCTCTAATGTGATCATTCAGACCGGCATTGGTATTAATGTTGATATACCCCATGTCCGTTACGGAACGCACTTCGCGAATCGCTTCAATAATCAGCTTGGCCTGCGTGGAAGGCTCCCCTTCACAACCTTGTCCAAAGCTAATGATGGACTCCGGCGTCTTCAGGTGTTCCAGCATAACCTCCACAATCTCATCCACACGTGGTCGGAAGTTCATACGTGTCTGCGGGGAAACAAAGCCGCTATCATCCGGTTGCTCGGAGATACACCCGAAACAGCCCGCATTGCAAGAATAGGATACCGGCACTCCACCTTCCCAACGATTCAGGAACGTGTTTGATGATGTTAGACATTCATATCCAAGCGCACAGTTGGATAGATGGGTGTAAAGACGGTTCTCGGGGTATTGCTCCGTCAATCGTTTGACCCCGGAACGCACATCGTCACGATCACAGTTGAGTGGATTCCATTTTTCAGGACTATCCGACTTCGAAGCGGTGACATAGAAACCGCCATCTTTCCAAACTACTGCGGAATAGCCGAATAACGGCAATTTATACTCTTTATCCGTCTTCACATAACCAGGGAGACACAAACGAGTGAATCCCTGTGGAAGCAACGCACCTACAGCCTGTGTGTCTGATGGCATTGGCAGCATCTCACCGGTGTCCGGGTCCATACCAATGGGCCGGGTACTCGGGAGTCCAACCAACGTTGCACCTTCTGGCAGAGGAATCAACTCATCCTCCATAATCTCAACGATCATATCTCCACTGCGGGCAAGCCCGTACAGGGAAGGATGATCAAATACATTACCTTTTTCATCTGCGTATACTAAATACATGATGTTCTCCTCACATCTAATGGGTTAAACCTAACGACGAGTGTATTGTAAAATTCACAGCAACGCTGTAAAAGTATGTTATTGGTCGAACGACACTTAAGTCGATGTACCTGACGTTGCTGTCTGTCTAGGTGAGCGACGGGTTGTTGTTGTACCCGAATTGCTTGTCGGGCTATTACCAGCCGAATCAAATGCCGCCAAAAACTCTGCATTTGTCTTACTGTTACGAAGTTTTTTCAGGAATCCTTCAACAAAGTCATGGGAATCATTCATGTTTTTACGAATTGCCCAGATTGTATCCAACTCTTCCTTGCTTAGCAACACTTCTTCACGACGTGTACCCGAACGACGAATGTCGATCGCCGGGAATATGCGGCGTTCTGCCAGACGACGGTCCAGATGGAGCTCCATGTTACCTGTACCCTTAAACTCTTCATAAATGACGTCATCCATACGTGATCCGGTATCAATTAATGCCGTTGCCAGGATCGTCAAGCTTCCGCCTTCCTCCACATTCCGGGCAGAACCGAAGAAACGCTTCGGACGATGGAACGCAGCTGGATCAATACCACCACTAAGTGTACGACCGGATGGTGGAATAACCAGGTTATATGCACGGGCGAGACGCGTAATGCTATCCAGCAGGATAACAACATCTTTTTTGGCCTCAACCAGACGAAGCGCACGCTCAAGCACCAATTCCGCCACCTTGATATGATTCTCAGGCAGTTCATCAAATGTCGAAGCCACAACTTCCCCTTTTACCGAACGCGACATATCCGTTACTTCCTCTGGACGTTCATCAATCAACAGGACAAACAGTTCAATTTCAGGATTGTTAGTTGAGATGCTGTTGGCAATTTCTTTGAGGAGAAGCGTTTTACCCGCTTTGGGAGGTGCTACGATCAATCCGCGCTGTCCCAATCCTACCGGGGCGAGCACATCCATAATTCGTGTGGACAAATGGTTGGGGGATGTTTCGAGAACCAGTTTTTTCTGCGGATACAGTGGGGTTAGTGCCGGGAAGTGAAGTCGCTCTGCAGCCGCCGATGGATTCTCACCATTTACAGCGTTGACTTGCAACAAACCGAAGTATCTCTCGTTTTCCTTAGGCGTTCTACACTTACCTGATACGAGGTCACCTGTTCTTAGGTCAAACTTTCGAATCTGAGAAGCTGAGATGTAGATGTCTTCCGTACTTGGCAAGTAGTTGATCGGCCGAAGAAATCCGTAACCTTCAGGTAAAATCTCGAGTACGCCTTGCATGAACATCAGGCCACTCTGTTCAGCTTGTGCACGCAGTATAGCAAAGATTAATTCTTTCTTTTTTAACGTACCATAGTACGGTATCTGATATTTTTTGGCCAGTTTGTAGAGGTCCGTTAGTTTCATTTCTTCCAAATCGGAAATTTGTAGATCCATATAATAACCACCTATTCAATTAATAAGTCCGTGTGAAATGGATAGTTTCGCTAGATGTTCCGGCTATAGAGAGCGGCGTCTGCCACAATCCCTTCTGTCCATTGTACGGAATGTAACCGTTATAATGCAAATACTTGTCTTTGAGTGTAAGTTTCCGGGTGGGATGGCCAACATTCGGCAATATCCGCTATTGAGTGAACGATGCATTGAGGCGATCAATCCGGATAGACCGGCTATGGAGCGCAGTTCAAACAAAACCGGGGGTTGGGGATGAGAAATGATGTTCTTACAGCCATATGAAGTTTATTTCAAAAAAAGACCCTCCGGTAAAGGAAACAGAAACATTTCGTCTTATGCCGGAGAGACTGAGAACTCTATTAAAACAGGTTTTCCTAATCATCAAAAAGATATGCAGTTCAGTTAAAATAAACATGTGTAGGACTGAATCATGCATAATGCTTCCTATTAATCAGTTTCCCGCCATACATCTGCACCGAGCAGGCGCAGATTAGTCACCAGATGATCATAACCGCGGTCGATATATTCGACCCCCGTTACTTCAGTCACACCTTCACTGACGGTGAGACCTGCAATCACCAGCGCTGCTCCAGCGCGAAGATCGGATGCTTTTACTTTAGCCGCGTTTAATGCACTGCCTTCAATAATCGCTGACCGTCCTTCTACTCGAATCTTTGCACCCATCCGCACTAACTCAGGCACATGCTTGAATCGATTACTGTATACAAAGTCGCTCAGGACGCTCACACCAGTTGCCTGTGTCAAAACACTGGTCATTGGTGACTGTAGATCCGTTGGGAAACCAGGATATACAAGTGCCTTCACGTCCACATGGTTATAGCTTGGTTTACCAATGACACGTATACTTTCATCCAATTCCTCAATGCCAACACCCATTTCTAGCAGCTTTGCCGTTAAAGCTTCCAGATGTTTGGGAATCACATTGTCAATCAGAACATCTCCGCGCGTCGCCGCTGCAGCGATCATATACGTACCTGCTTGGATACGGTCCGGAATAATGGAATGACGGCAGCCTTTAAGCTCCGAGACCCCTTCAATACGGATCGTTTCGGTACCTGCACCCTTGATGCTGGCACCCATGGAATTCAGAAGTGTTGCTACATCTATAATCTCAGGCTCTTTAGCCGCGTTTTCGATAATTGTAGAGCCTTTGGCACGAGTAGCCGCCAGCATGATATTAATGGTTGCGCCGACACTGCTTACATCAAGATAGATTTTTGCTCCGCGCAGCTCTTTGGCATGCAAATGAATGGAGCCATGTTCGTTTGTTACGGTTGCGCCAAGCGCTTCAAACCCTTTGATATGTTGATCAATTGGACGAGGCTCAAAATTACAGCCCCCTGGTAAACCTATGGTCGCTTCTTTGAAACGCCCTAGCAATGCACCCATCATATAATACGAAGCACGAAGCTTCTTCACGGGACCATTCGGCATAGGAATGGATTTGATGTCAGAAGGGTCAATCTTCATCTGACTGCCTTCCCAAGTCACATGTGCTCCGAGTTCCTCCAAAATTTCTGCATAAACCGCCACGTCACTCAAAAGCGGCAGGTTGTCCAACACGACTTCTGACTCGGCAAGCAATGCTGCAGGAATAAGCGCAATGGCGCTGTTCTTGGCGCCGCTTATAGTTACAGTTCCCTGTAACGGACGTCCGCCACTAATCATCAATTTTTCCATAAAGCTTAATGTCCCCCTACGTGTTTTGCAGCCGATGAACGGCAATACGTGCTGTTGGCTTCCGATGTAGAAATAAGGTGTGAAAATGGAAAGACACCGGCTAGGCGGTGTTTTTCCATTTCACAGTATGGAACTGGTAAAGATAAATTACGCTTTGTTGTTAGAACCAAACTCGCGGATTTTACCTTTAACGGTTTCTTTAATTGCTTCACGGCCTGGTACGATGAATGTACGTGGATCGTAAGCGTCTGGTTTAGCTGCAAGCACTTCACGAACCACTCTTGCAAAAGCAATTTGGTTCTCTGTGTTTACGTTGATTTTGGACGTACCCAGGGAAATGGCTTTGTCGATGTCGTGTTTAGGAATACCTGTACCACCGTGCAATACGAGTGGAACTTGTACCGCGTCACGAACTTCTTCCATTTCTTTGAAGCCCAGGTTAGGCTCGCCATGGTAAGGACCGTGTACGGAACCAAGAGCTGGTGCCAATGTATCGATACCTGTTTCTTTAACGATACGGATACACTCGTTCAGGTCAGCGTACATGATACCGCCGATAACGTCGTCTTCTTGTCCGCCTACAGTACCTACTTCAGCTTCTACAGAAACGCCTTTAGCGTGTGCATATTCAACAACTTTTTTAGTCATTTCGATGTTCTCATCGATAGAGTGGTGGGAACCGTCGATCATTACGGATGTGAATCCAGCGTCGATCGCTTCTTTACACTTGTCGAAGCTTGAACCGTGGTCCAGGTGAATTGCAACTGGAACAGTGATTTTCATGTCGTGAATGAGTCCTTCTACCATTTTAACTACAGTGTAGAAGCCACCAATGTGACGTGCTGCGCCTTCGGATACACCCAAGATTACTGGGGATTTCTCTTCTTCAGCAGCACCAAGAATCGCTTGAGTCCACTCAAGGTTATTGATGTTGTATTGACCAACTGCATATTTTCCTTCAAGTGCTTTGTTCAACATGTCTGTCATAGATACTAATGGCATGGTTTCAATCCTCCTAGGGGTTTGGGTTGTGTCTATGGTTTTTAGCCGAAATCACATACGGGCTTATTATACCACATCCCATGTCAAATACTAAACAAGCATTTGCAAAAATGCTGTGCTTTGCAGCACAGTTTTCATAGACACCGCTTTATAACTTCCCCATTTCCAATATTCCCCGGATAAAGGAGTGAAATACCTCATTTTCCCACCAAGTACCTTCTATGTTCTCCACACGCAAAAAAATCCTGTATCAACAGGATTCAGCTGCATTTATTGGCGGTACCGTTGCGAAGTTGCATATTCACAGCCACTCGCATCTCGTCGATATCAAACGGTTTCGTAAAGTGCATGAGCGCTCCGAGATCCGTGGCTTCCTTAATCATGTCCAGTTCACCATAAGCAGTCATCATGATCACCTTGATACCCGGATCAATTTCTTTAATATGCTTCAGGATTTCCAGACCGTCCATCCCAGGAATCTTCATATCGAGCAATACCAGGTCAGGCTTGTCATTATTCACAATCTCCAGAGCAACCTTGCCGTTGGGTGCTTGAAACGTGTTATACCCCTCACTGCTGAACACTTCCATTAACAGGATTCGAATACCATTCTGGTCATCAACAATCAAAACTTTTTTATCTTCCACTCTGTAACCTCCTAGAATTAGGAAAGCATGCACACCTTCGAATCTGGATAACTATCCCATAGTCGTCATGATAAGTATTCTACCTCTTCCATTAAAATCCTGCTACCTTCACAAAATGACAAAAAGCATTTCCACCCGCTTTTTACGCAAAAAAAAGGGATGTTCAGGCAGCCACTATGGTTGCCAGGAACATCCCTAATATCTATTACGTTAACACAAAAAATTTATTACTTCTGCGCATTCACCAGAGAAGCTTTTACAAAATCACGGAACAATGGTTGCGGACGGTTCGGACGGGAAGTGAATTCCGGATGGAATTGTACCGCCAGGAACCATGGGTGTCCTGGAAGTTCCACGATCTCAACCAGACGTCCATCCGGGGATGTACCCGAGATAACCAGTCCTGCTTTTTCGATCGTTTCACGGTATTCATTGTTGAACTCATACCGGTGACGGTGTCTCTCATACACCAGCTCGTCATCATAACAAGCCATCGCCAAAGAACCTTCCTGAAGCTTACAAGGATACAGACCCAGACGCATCGTGCCACCCAGATTCTCGATATCTTTTTGCTCAGGCAACAGGTCAATCACAGGGAATTCCGTAGCCGGATTAATTTCGGAACTGTTCGCACCATTCAAGCCAACGATGGAACGTGCATACTCAATAACGGAAACCTGCATACCCAGGCAAATACCGAAGAACGGAATTTGTTTCTCACGAGCATAACGGATTGCCGATACTTTACCTTCAATACCACGATCTCCGAATCCACCAGGAACAAGGATACCCCCAATACCATGTAACAAGTCGCCTACATTCTCATCCGTAATATCTTCAGAAGGAACCCAGCGAATTTTCACATCAGCATTGGATGCAAATCCTGCATGAGACAACGACTCAACAACACTCAGGTATGCATCATGCAACGCTACATATTTACCAACAATAGCGATCTCAACTGTATGCTCCAACTTGTTGATCCGGTCAACCAGCCCTTCCCACTCGCTCATATCCGGTGCAGGAGTAGTCAGTTTCAGGTGATTTACCACGATCTCATCCAAGCCTTCTTCACGCAGGTTCAAAGGTACTTGATACAACGTGTCTGCATCACGACATTCAACCACGGCATTCTCATCAATGTCGCAGAAGAGAGCGATCTTGGCTTTCATGTCTTTAGACAATTCATACTCCGTACGGCATACAATCACATTCGGTTGAATACCGATGCTGCGTAATTCCTTAACACTATGTTGCGTTGGTTTTGTTTTCACTTCACCAGCTGCTTTGATATAAGGAATAAGTGTTACGTGGATGTACATCACATTGTCGCGACCTACATCACTCTTGATCTGACGGATAGCTTCCAGGAAAGGCAAACTCTCAATGTCGCCCACTGTTCCACCAATTTCCGTAATAACCACATCCGAACCCGCTTCACGTCCAGCGCGGAATACACGCTCTTTGATCTCGTTCGTAATGTGTGGAATAACTTGTACCGTTCCGCCCAGATATTCCCCGCGCCGCTCTTTGCTGATGACGGAAGAGTATACTTTACCAGTCGTGACGTTGCTGTTTTTGGAGAGATTGATATCAATAAAACGTTCATAGTGGCCAAGGTCCAGATCCGTTTCCGCGCCATCATCCGTTACAAAAACCTCGCCGTGCTGATAAGGACTCATTGTTCCCGGGTCGATGTTAATATATGGATCAAATTTCTGGATCGTTACCTTAAGCCCTCTGTTTTTCAGCAATCTGCCCAGAGAAGCAGCCGTAATCCCTTTGCCCAGGGAGGACACAACTCCGCCCGTCACGAAAATATACTTTGTCACTGTTATTACCCTCCTAATATAAGTACAGAAATTCAGGCGATATATGGTGTTATCGTAACCTGTTTCCCAGGTAATCATCGTTAAAAAGAGCAATGGCAGAAATTCCCTGCATCTGCGAACTGCTCTTTCTGCGAAGACCGTTTAAATACACGTTGTTCTACAGCAAAAAATGGTGCAAATATTCCGATGGCCTTCATTCCATTTGGTGTTTTTGATATACAAAAACGGGCCACGAAATGTTGGCCGGGAGCATACGGAAAAAAATCATTTTGCAAAATTATGCCTCTAAAAATACAAAAAAAAGTACTCCCGCAGGACGGGGCACCTTCTATAAAAAACATAAATATATTGTCGCTCATTCATAAGCCCATGCAATAGTTTACCCGTTACCCCGTCTGCTGTCAAGGCTGACTATTCCGGGGAAACGGGTAAATTATAGACGTCAAAAATGACTACCGATTATCAGAATCGTCGTCAAATTCATCCTCGTTTTCGGACTCTTCTTCGTCTTCTTCGAGGTCTTCATCTTCCAGATCGTCATCTTCAACCAGCACTTCTTCTTCGCTGTCTTCTTCGTCAAAGATGTCGTCTTCTTCTTCCTCTTCTTCGTCTTCTTCTTCGTCTTTATCCGTGCTGTCGAAGCCTTCATCGCTGCTATAGCTGTCTTCTTCTTCACCGAAGTCTTCATCTTCCAGATCATCGTCTTCATCGTTGATGATACGCGGACGCTTCGCACCCGTCATGGAATCTTCTGTTCCAGCTACCGGATACCAGCGCTTTAAGCCCCACAGACTTGTACCGACGCAAGCAAAACGGCCATCGATATTAATCTCGGTATATAGCTGGGCGATAAACTCGTTGATTTCTTCATCAGTCATTCCGCGCTGCTTCGCTACCTCATTCATTAAGTCACGATAGTAATACGGCGTATTAGCCGCTTTCAGCACCATAAAGGCAAGGTCCACCAAGGGGATCTCTTTTACCTTTTCTTTATCAATTTTCAAATTGAGCGAGGTACTCACTGCAGACACTTCCTCTCACACAAAATTCACTTTTTAACCCCTACGAACTGGACTGTTACGTATAACATATCCATTAACAAACCTAAGTAAAACCTATTTAGCGTTAAAAAGCAAGTTTTTATGTACGGATGTGACGCAAATGCGGAGAGCAACAACAATATGTCCACATATTAAACGTGAAGTGACATCAAACCCACAGGAATATCCTCTTTTGCCAAAGAGACAACTCCATAATAAAAAAGACGGAGTCCCCTCCGCCTTCTGACTGTATACCCTTGGAGGATTACTCCTCACCAGGTTCCCCGCAAGAGCCCTCTAGCTCTCCATCCATCATATGTCCCTGCGCCCGTTTTGACACGAAGAGAATGTGTTTTTGTAAAAAAAGGGCAAGTTCCCCATGCGGCGGGATGAGCGCATTCATAGAATACCTCAGCATGTTCATCCCGAAGGGGGCTGCCCATTATGGACTATACTGGTTTATTGCATCAATTGATTGACGGAATGCGACGCCCTGAACCAGAACAGGGAGGGCGATATTTGATCCGATTTGCCAAACCGCAGCAGTACGAGGCCTGTCTCGTAGAATTGTCCCGAATGCGGAATGAATTCACCGACCTTGGGGCTGTCCGTTCCTCGCGACTAGCTCGTTCCATTATCGCTCCAGTCCAACGCCCGGAGGACCTATACCGCTATGGGGATGAAATTACGATTGAAGAAGACGTTCCCATCTCCCTTCATGCCAACGCACTCCACAGCAAACCAAGCAATGCTCAAGGCATACCCTGGGGAGTGAAGCAGATTCGGGCGCCCAAAGTATGGTCTGTGTCTACCGGACACCGGATTAAAATCGGTGTGATTGATACAGGTGCTGATTATCACCATCCTGATCTTCGTTATTCCCTGGCACGCGGAATCAATCTGTTAAACCGCAGCCTGCTTCCTCATGATGATAACGGACACGGCACCCACATAGCAGGGACTATCGCTGCTGCCAACAGTACCGCAGGCATGATTGGTGTAGCTCCACGCTCCCTGATCTATCCGGTGAAAGCATTTGACCACAACGGATCGGCTTATGTATCCGATATTGTACTTGGCATCGACTGGTGTGTGCGCAACAAGGTCGATATCATCAATATGAGCTTCGGCATGAAAACACGCAGCAAGGCGCTTCTTGACGTTGTCAATCGTGCATACCATGCTGGAATCGTTATTGTTGCTTCGTCAGGAAATGACGGCAAACGCCGCAGTATTGATTACCCTGCACGGTATCCCCAGACCATATCTGTTGGGGCAACCGACAAAAACAGACGTATTGCGTCCTTCAGCAATCGTGGCGCATATGTGGATGTCTATGCACCCGGTGATAAAATTGTCTCCTCCTGGGTACAAGGAAAGCATCACGAGATGAGCGGCACATCCATGGCGACGTCCCATGTGAGTGGCGCTATCGCCTTGCTACTCTCCAAACATCCGGGGTTATCCCCTAGTGAAATCAAGACACTCGTCAAACGTGCTACGATCCCTTTGCGTGCTCGCAAGACTACCACAGCAAAGAGCAAGGTGCGTGGTGGTGAGATTGATGCCCTGAAGCTAATGCAGGAGGGCGGGGAGTGAGCCAGCTCTGTCAGCCGTCAGCCGAACTTGATTGAGGCTTCGTGGCGAAACGCAGTAGCCCGGACCAGGCAGTACGCACGAGGGAGTATTACGTAGCGGCTGAAACTCTAGGTTACGCCCACTGTGATGTCAGAGCAGGCTAGTGTGCCTTGGATGGGTCAGGCATTTCGTTTTCTTCAACTCCGGGTACACAATAAAAAAAGTCTCCATGTACCACGTTGCAGTTGCAACGTGGACTTGGAGACTTTTTTGTTAGGCAGAGCGGCGGATGTGCCGCTAGCCTGGAATTTACATTTTGTCAGGAGCGGTTACGCCTACCAGACGAAGCGCTGTTGCGATAACGGTACGTACAGCACCGATCAGTGCCAGACGTGCTTGAGTTTGCTGCGTGTCTTCCGTAATGACACGTTCTGCACGATAGTAGCTGTGGAACAGGGATGCCAACTCGTATACATAACGGATGATACGATGAGGCGCATATCCTGTTGCTGCTGCCGAGATTTCCTCAGGCAACTCTCCCATTTTGCGGAGAAGGTCATACTCGTGCTCTGTTGTCAGCTTGGACAGGTCAATCTGTGCCAGTGGCAACAGTTCAATACCTTGTTCTTCAGCCTGACGGTATACGCTACATACACGGGCATGCGCGTATTGTACGTAGAATACCGGATTCTCATTGGATGTCGAAATCGCAAGGTCCATGTCAAAGTCCAGATGGGAGTCCATGCTGCGCATTGTGAAGAAGTAACGGATGGCATCAATGCCGACTTCATCCATCAGATCTTCCATCGTTACAGCTTTACCTGTACGCTTGGACATCTTCACTTTTTCACCGTTCTGGAACAAACTCACCATCTGTGCAATCAAGACCACCAGTTTCTCAGGGTCATTACCCAGTGCTTGCATCGCGGCTTTCATCCGTGGAATATATCCATGGTGATCGGCACCCCAGATGTTGATCATCGTGTCGTATCCACGAGCATATTTGTCGCGGTGATAAGCAATATCTGGCGTCAGGTAAGTATACGTGCCATCGTTCTTGATCAATACACGTTCTTTGTCGTCACCGTACTGCATCGTTTTCAACCAAGTTGCTCCATCTTGCTCATAGATCTCATTACGGTCACGCAATTCATCAAGCACTCGCAGCACTTCTCCGTTATCGTACAGGGAAGTTTCGCTGAACCAGATGTCAAAGTTAACACGGAAGCGATTCAAGTCACGTTTGATCTTGTCCAGTTCCTTCTCCAGACCAAAGTCACGGAAATAAGCCGCACGGTCACCCGGATGCATGGACAGCAATTCGTCACCCTTTTCAGCAACAAGCTGCTTGGCGAATCCTTTAATATCTTCACCGTGATAACCGTCTTCAGGCATCTCAGCATCCTGACCCAGCTCTTGCAGATAACGAGCTTCAATGGAACGAGCCAGATTAAACACCTGATTACCTGCGTCATTAATGTAGTATTCACGGGTTACATCATATCCTGCGTAGTCAAGGATGTTACATAGTGCATCACCTACAGCTGCTCCACGGGCATGACCCAGATGCAGGCTGCCTGTCGGGTTGGCACTGACAAACTCCATCTCGACTTTGCGTCCTTCTCCGATGTTAATTCTTCCGTAATCTTTACCCTGCTCCTGCACAAGCGCAAGTACTGGATAAAGGTAACTCTTGTCCAATTTGAAGTTAATGAATCCTGGGCCCGCAATCTCAGCCTTCTCGATTCCTGCTTCAGCCAGATTCAGATTGGCAATGATCTCTTCAGCAATCTGACGCGGATTGCGCTTGGCAATCTTGGTCAGCTGCATGGCAGCATTGGTCGCCAAGTCTCCATGTGTCTTCTCACGCGGCACTTCCAATGTGATGGCTGGCAATTCGTCCTGCGTAACAATTCCGGCCGTCACAATGGCGTTGCCGATGGCCGTACTTACCCGTTCGTTAATCGTATCTAGTGGATTACGTGTCATGAAATTGGTTCCTCCTGTATATGCAAACTAATCGCGAAATGTCCAGATTCTTCATCAAAGCGGTAAAAGTCGTAGCTCCACGCTGCGCGTGCGCTCAATCCCTGAATGGAAAGTTCCAGCTTCTGTGTATGCGTGGACAGGGCAAACGACATGTATGGTGATCGGTAGAAACCAGGAAGCTTCCGATTCAACTCAAAAGTCTGCTCCGATTCCACCTCACCATGACGTATAATCTTGATGGATTGTCCGCCCAGCTTCAATGTTGTACGGGTTGTACCTCCCTCAGGTCCAACCTGCGGTTCTTCATAACGAACATAAAGAACAGACCCTTTTAACACGGCTTCACCCTGCATTTCCTGCAGCACATCTTCACCTTCATAACGGCTGTGCAGCCGGATGTGTACCGGTCGCATGTTCGACATGAATGTTAACCTCCATTATATTCGAGGCGACGCAAAATCAGGCACGGCTGGTGAGAACAGCCCTTCCCGTATTGTTGTGTCGCTATACGCGCTCATATTCCCGGATAGCTCGCTATCCTACACTCTACTGTATAACTATATCCAGTTCCCTCGCTCAATTCAAATCCAAATTCAGAGTTTTTTCCTCATCAAGCCAAAAAAGAAGAGCCGCACCGGTAAAGTGCAACTCCCTTTTGCTTCATTATAATAAGATTCGTTCCTCCGATCAGGCCCATTGGGATTCATAAGGAAAAGGACATGTCGACTCACTCAGCTTCGCTCGCACCTGTACGAGACAACCACAATGCCGACAAGTTGTGCCATATTGCAATCCCGGACAAGCAGAGCAGATGGATAGCCGACGTTCATATTCCTCATCCTGTACCGTCGGACGCGAACGTGAGGCAATCTCCACAAGTCTGGCCATTTTGGCATCGCTAATCTTCACATCGTACTGATCATTACAGCCTTTGCAAGGTTCCTGCCTTTTCATGCATTAACCCTCGACAGCGAGCACCCCAACCGATGCTGGTGGAAGGACAAAACGCAGTGTGTTATTCTCCAGTGTGATTCCATCCCACGCCACAGGCTGAACATGATTCGGCTGTTCAAAGGTATTAAATGCACCAAAATCAGTATGGTGCAGAATCTGCCCGTTTACTTTAGCCGCTTGAGCTGCGTCCAGCTGACACACAACTTCCAACTCATCCGTGTGACTCAGATTACAAGCTGTCACATGAATGACCCCATCCTTGTTGCGGGAAGCTGATAAGCTGAGTTGCGGAATGGTCTCTTCTCCGAATGTGTATCCTGGGCTTTCATAATTCAAATCCAGTCGCTGTGCATCCATATGGACCTGATACATATCAAATACATGATACGTAGGGGTCAGGAGCATTTTGTCCCCTTCCGTGAGCACAAGCGATTGAAGCACATTGACGATCTGCGCAAGATTTGCCATGTGTACCCGTTTATTATGTTGGTTGAAAATATTCAGGTTAACACCTGCAAGCACAGCGTCCCGCATCGTATTCTGTTGATACAGGAACCCTGGATTGGTTCCCGGCTCAACGTTATACCACGTGCCCCATTCATCCACAATAATGCCGACTCTGCCCTCTGGATCATATTTGTCCATAATCTCGGAGTGCTTCACCAGTAATTCATCCATATGGAGCGTCTTTTTCAAGGTAGTGAACCATTCAGCCTCACCAAATCCTGTAGCTGCGCCTTTATCATTCCACTCTCCTGTAGGGATAGTGTAATAATGAAGACTGATTCCATCCATAAAGCGAGCAGCCTCCCGCATCAGGACTTCCATCCATTCATAGTTGCCTTCGTTGGGCCCACAAGCGATTTTATAAATCTCGTTCCCGGAATAGTTACGTACATATGTAGCATACCGACGATATTCATCCGCATAATATTCAGGACGCATATTGCCGCCGCATCCCCAGTTCTCATTTCCCACGCCAAAATACTTCATTTTCCACGGTTCTTCCCTACCATTACTCTTACGCCAGTTCGCCATCGGGGATTCGCCGTCAAATGTGATGTACTCCACCCATTCCTGCATCTCCTGCACTGTACCGCTACCCAGGTTGCCACTGATATATGGCTCCGTGCCGAGCAACTCACATAATCTCAAGAATTCATGTGTACCAAAGTGATTGTTCTCTTCCACACCGCCCCAGTGTGTATTGATCATACGAGCACGCTTACTCTTCGGACCCACACCATCTTTCCAGTGATATTCATCGGCAAAACAACCGCCTGGCCAGCGAAGTACTGGAATATTAAGCTTCTGCAAGGCCGTCAATACATCATTTCGAATCCCATCCGTATTCGGAATAGGTGAATCTTCTCCTACCCACAAACCCTCATAAATACAACGTCCCAAGTGTTCGGAAAAATGACCATATATATTGCAATTTATTAATCCTTGATCCGAATCTGCCTTTAAAATAACATTAACCATGATTTCAACCTCCATATAATGTATTGTTATCGCTTACAATAACTCGTTTTAGAGTAGGTTTCAACCGTTTTTATTTCTACACAAACAAGCCTCTTCCTGTGTAATTGATTAGGAAGAGGCTTGTTTGTTATAGAAATTCATACAGAGACTTACCAAATTGATTTTTATACATTTCTAATTTGAATTTGCCCGTTTATTATTTCAGAATAACAGGCTACTTAATCCTGCTCTGAAGGCAACAACATTTTTTGTGTCCACGTCGTTCCACCATCTATAGTCTGATAGATCGCAGGAGAGTTATCACTTGTGACTACGAGCCAACCCGTCTTGGCCGATGGGAACGAGATACGGGAACTGTATCCCGGATCTTTCAGGTCAATATTTTTCCACGTGGAACCTGTATCATAAGAACGTCCAATACCCACTTTGCCAGCTGCGGGTGAACCTGCAGACAGATACGCCGTCTGATTACCAATCAACGCTATGTTGCCGGGATGACCACCCGGGTTGGCTGGTCCATTTCCTTTGCCCGTACTGTTTGTACCCGGTGCAGGACCTCCCCCTGCTGTGGATTGCGCAAATACTTGGGTCCAGTTCTTGCCTTGATTACCGCTCGCATAGAGGGAGTACGATTGTTGGGACATGCCTGCATCACCATACAAAAGGGCCCATACTTGCTGGCCATGTGCATACAGATCCGCTCCGCTCCATGTGTCTGAGACAACTCGAAGAGAGGTTGTCCAGTTCTTGCCGCCATCACTCGTTTGCTTTAGATGATATCCCGATCCAGGTACAACCACGACGGCATACCCTTGTTTCTCTGTTGCAAAGGCAGCTGCACGCGTGTTGGCAGGTGTATTCAATTTACTCCAGGTTACCCCGCCATCCTTCGTCTGATATGCACCATTATAGGTGTAACCATAACCTACATCTTTATTGCGAAAATCAATTCGTTTGAATTGAATGCCCGGCGTATCGAGCCGCGTCCAGTGCGATCCCCCATCATGGGTACGGATCAGATAGGTTGCAGGTGAATCCTTCACTCGCGCCAGCGCATATCCGTTCACATTATTCGGAAAATCAAGCTGTGTGAATTGCCACTGCCCGGTATATATGGACTGCCACGTACATCCTGCATTCGAGGTACCGATCAGGAAGCCCTCACCCCCAGCTCGTCCAGTCGTATCATTAAGAAAATCAATGTCCGTAAATTGCAGGTGTTGCTCTTCCACACCACTACCTTTTTTCAGTGTAGCAGATAGTCCATGATCTCCCTTTCCACATGCCTGTGAGGATGCAGCGTTAGCACCTGATAGCGTATGTACCGGACCCATCCCCCAAGCCAGCGTTAACGATAATGCGAGTGCACCAATCCGTTTCCATGTCATTGTACTCTTGGTTGTCATCGTAACACCTCCTTCTATGGTTTTACCCAAATTTGATGGTTCTAACGTAACAAACTGATTAACCCTGATGACAATTTTGCAAGAAAAAAACCACCTTTACCCATGATTGGATCATGTAGGCAAGGGTGGTTCATCACCAAACATTGTGTACTCTAAATTAAATGGGATACGTCACCACAGCAAGGATAACAAAACTGATACTTAATAAAAGGCATAAACTAAAATATATTTTGTTGTATTTATATTCCCGAATACTATATGCAGCAAAAAGCATAGCCAGATCAGCCACCATCAACGTAAAGTTGAGAAATATCGTCACTGCTAATACAAAATTGATGACAAACACTATAAAAACTGCAGTCAGCCACTTGGGATACATACTCAATTGAGTCCGAATCACACGCATTCACATCCACCTTGCCCTTCCTCTATTTCCATATTATACACAAATATTAAGATAGAGTCATACCAAGGCACGATATCTGCGTAAGAGGAGAGTCCATACTAACACATGAAATAAATGGTAGAGGCAAGGGAACATACGTGCTATAATTAATGTTATGGACTTTTGAATATCGGTGGATGTTTTCCAGACCATGGCGCAGCTTCCCGAAAGGGGGTGACGTCGATGGTCAAACTTGTGGCGTTGCTTGATGTAATCCGATGGATTGCTGCGATCCTCAGTATTGTACTGAGTGGGCGAAAGCTTTACCGTTGGTTGCGCAAAAAGTTTCGTAGCAAGCGAAAACCCACCTCATAAGGTCGGAAGCCTGACGGTGGGTTTTGCTTGAATAGCATTATTTAGTTCATGCGCGCCGTGGCAATCCACAGCCTTTCGGGTCCTAAGAGTCTTTACCGTTGGTAGCGGTAAAGGCTCTTTTTAGTATATGACCGAACCCGATCACCATATACTTCACGAATGTAATATATCAGTTATATACTACTGAATACTTATGTAGTCAGTATAGCACAGCTCTGTACAAAAGTTAACAATACAAAACGCCCTCCCCTGCGCAAAGTTGAACCCGCGCAGACAGAGAGCGTTATACTTATCGATTATTCTGTGATTATTTCACGAATCCAAGAAGCATTTCACGGATCAGCTTCGCAGCTACAATCTGTGTCTGTTGTGTTGGATCATAGATTGGTGCAACTTCAACCAAGTCACAACCAACTACATTTACATCAGATCCTGCGATCATATGAATGGCTTCCAGCAGTTCCTTGGACGTAATGCCACCCGCTTCTGCTGTACCTGTTCCTGGTGCTGCTGACGGATCAAGCACATCGATGTCGATGGTCACATACACCGGACGGTTGCCCATCTTCGGAAGAGCTTCCTTCATCGGAGCTGCCACTTCAAATGGATAGAAGTTGATGTTCTCGCGACCATACTGGAACTCCTCACGGGAACCGGAACGGATACCGAACTGATAGATATTTTTTCCACCCATCAACTCAGCTGCTTTACGTACTGGTGTGGAGTGGGACAATGGCTCGCCTTCATAGTTTTCACGAAGGTCAGCGTGTGCATCAATATGAATCAGGATAAGATCCGGGTATTTCTTGTACATCTGTTGGATGACTGGCCAAGTAACCAGATGCTCGCCACCGAGACCAACTGGGAATTTGTCGTCAGCGAGCAGACTGCCGATGTATTCATGAATTACCTCAAGACTGCGTCCAGCGTTACCAAAAGGCAAGAGCAGGTCTCCAGCGTCAAAGTATGTCATGTCTACAATGCTTTTGTCGAGATATGGGCTGTACTCTTCAAGTCCAACCGATGCTTGACGGATATGAGATGGGCCGAAACGGGAACCCGGACGGAAGCTGACGGTGTAGTCCATCGGCATGCCATAGATAACCGCTTTGGAGTTCTCATAATCCTCAGAGCTGCAAATAAATACGTTTCCTGAATAAGCTTGATCCAGTTTCATTAATGATTTCCCCTTTTATTTCGTTAAATCTTCCACGAATTTAGGAAGTACAAATGCTGCTTTGTGCAGACGCGGAGAGTAATACTTGGTATCCAACTCCGGGATTTGAGTCTCATCCACTTCGAGCGGGTCATGTTTCTTGCTACCCATGGTGAATGTCCACAAACCACTTGGATAGGTTGGAATATTACAGCCGTACACATGTACGATCGGGAAGATTTCTTTGACGTCTTTGTTCACCTTCTGGATCAGATCCGCCTTGAACCAAGGGTTGTCCGTTTGGGCAACGAAGATTCCGTCTTCTTTGAGTGCTTCGTAGATGCCTTGGTAGAAACCACGCTCAAACAATGGCGCAGCCGGGCCTACAGGCTCCGTGGAGTCTACGATAATCACATCGTATTCATTTTTATGTTCAATAATATGCATGTAGCCGTCGTTTACAAGCACTTCAACATTAGGCTCGTCCAACTTGCCGGCAATTTCAGGCAAATATTTTTTAGAGTATTCAATGACTTTACCGTCGATTTCGACGAGAACTGCTTTTTCTACAGCAGCATGCTTGATGACTTCACGAATGACTCCGCCATCGCCGCCACCGACAACCAGAACTTTTTTCGGATTTGGGTGTGTGTTCAGCGCAGGATGTGCCGCCATTTCGTGATATACGAATTCGTCTTTTACGGTAGTCATCACCATGCCATCAAGAAGCAACATGTTACCGAATTCCTCGGTCTCTACCATGGCCAAATCTTGAAAATTCGTTTTCTCTGTAACATAGGTCTGCTTAATCTTCGCGGTGATCCCGAATACCGGGGTCTGTTTCTCCGTAAACCACAATTCCATAATCTCTACCTTCTTTCCGTAAAGTTAATGATCAGCCATACCCGACCAAGCGCTGTGCACTATAATCGGTTCGCCCAAGCACGTCCAGCGTTCGGCGCCATATCGTGTTATGATTGCTGGCCTGCGGGAAAGGTCCGCGGTTCACTTCATTATATAGATTAAATTTGACCAGAGCATGCAGAGCGTCTGACTAATCAATGAATCAATGACCATTCGTCTGTTCGTCCTTACGCGCTTTAGTATCTTGTGCCGAATCTTACCTTTTCATTACCCTTTTGCATTATACGCGATTGACGTTTATACTGCAAAACGGTTTTTAAGGCGAAAATGCTACATTTTGTTTGCTTATGCACCCGATTGAATATCCCTGCCAATCAAGTCCCATACTGGAAGAAAAGAGAGGAGCCCGTTCCATGACCAAGCCAAATCAAAAGACCCGCAAACGCGGGTTCCCTGTACGAAAATTCATTAAAAACCTGTCTCTGCTCGCCGTGCTCGCTATACTTGCTACCGCTGCAGGATTGGTCTATCTATACGCAACCAGCCTGCCCCTCGCAGACTCTGATCGGAATTCCAGATTACTGGGCAGTCAGGGTGAAGTCATCGCTACCTTCTCCGCAGGTGGCAAAGACTCTGTACCCGTTCAACTGGAGGATATCGCTCCAGATTTGGTCCATGCCACTCTGGCTGTAGAGGACCGCAAATTCTATAATCACTACGGGTTCGACGTGCAAGGGATGGGACGGGCTGTGCTCGTTAACCTCGAACATATGCAGATGTCGCAAGGTGCAAGTACATTGACTCAACAGCTTGCGCGTAACCTGTATCTATCTCATGAGAAAACATGGACTCGCAAAGCCAAGGAAGCCATGTACACGGCGCAATTGGAGATGAAATACAGCAAGGATGAAATTTTGCAGATGTATCTGAACGAAATCTATTATGGGCATGGTGCGTACGGAATCGAAGCGGCTTCACGAATGTATTTTGGCAAATCAGCGAAACAGCTGGATCTTGCAGAGAGTGCCATGCTGGCAGGAATCCCGAAAGGACCTACCTACTATTCACCCTATAACCATATGAAGAATGCCAAAGACCGACAGAAGATTGTGCTGAATGCCATGGCTGATATCGGCAAGATCACCCAGGCCGAAGCGGATAAGGCCTATGAGAAAATGCTTTCGTTCAAACCGGAGAGCGAGCGTAAAACGGTGGAAAGCGCCCCGTATTTCCGTGACTATATCCGGAATCTGGCCATCAAAGAGTTGGGAATCAGCGAAGCGATGCTGGATCATGGGGGATTGAATATCTACACCACCCTGGATCTGCGTGTACAAAAAGCAGCGGAAGACGCCATAGCGAAGGGTATGGATGCCAAAAGTGAGCTGGAGACGGCCCTCGTGTCCATCGACCCTCGTACGGGCTACATCAAAGCCATGGTAGGCGGCAAGAATTACCGTACCAATCAGATTAACCATGTTCTAGCGACAACGCGCCAGCCAGGTTCGGCGTTTAAACCGATTATGTATCTGGCAGCCCTGGAATCCAAGCAACTCACCAGTGCATCCATATTTAACAGTGAACCTACCCTTTTTCACTATGACAATGACCGCAAAACCTATAAACCCGGCAACTTTGGAGACAAGTATCTGGGTGAGATTGATCTAAGACAGGCGATCGCCGCTTCAGACAATATTTATGCGGTGAACACCATTATGCAGATCGGTCCTGAGGAGGTTGTGAGTATGGCAAAAAACCTTGGCATTACAAGCAACCTGAGCGCCGTACCTTCTCTTGCACTGGGAACGTCACCTGTCAGCCCGCTGGAGATGGCATCGGCCTTTTCCGTCATTGCTGCTGGTGGACAACGGACGCCACCTGTAGCCATTCTACAAGTGACAGATGCCGCAGGACGTGTGCTCTATGAATCGCCTCAGACGAAGGCTGAGACCGTTGTGGAACCTGCGGCAGCTTATGTACTGACTCGTTTAATGGAAAGTGTCTTCGAAAATGGAGGAACGGGCAACCGGGTGTCTAAGGCGATCAAACGCCCGGTTGCGGGAAAAACGGGAACAACCAACACGGATGCCTGGCTCGTTGGATTCACACCGGAGCTTTCCACCGCTGTATGGGTTGGTTACGATCAAGGCAAATCCATCTCGACTTCAGATGGCCGCCGGGCAGCGCCGATCTTTGCCCAGTTCACAGAGCAGGCACTTGCGAGCGTACCACCCAAAATCTTCACCGTGCCTGATCATGTCGTAAGTGTCTATATTGACCCGGAATCCGGCAAGCTGGCAGGCAACGGTTGTGAAGAGAAACGGCTGGAAGTTTTTATTGATGGTACTGAACCGACAGAGGTATGTCATGGTACGACGGATGATTCGGATTCTGGAGAAGATGAGAAGACTCGTCAGGTACAGAATCAACAAGGCATACAGGAAGAGAAACATTCTTGGTGGGGAGATTTCAAACGTTGGTGGGTAGAATGATGCAAATGGGCGATGACTTAGTTGCGTCACCTATAACCCCTGGTTATATTGAACAATTGGAAATTCACTTCGGATGAAAACTCATAATTATTCAGATCGATGTATACGATTAAAGCACAAGCAAAAGACCCCCAACCGAAATTTCCGGTTAAGGGGCCTTTTGCTTTTTTTCTTTTAGACTGTGTTGAAAGATCTGCCTTAGGCGAGTGCTTCCTTCAATACATCTGGAGAAGCATTCCACCAGTCTTCATTGTGTGAGATCAGCAGTGTCTTAAGTGCAGCTCGAGCTTCAGGTCCAAGCTCATCCAACATGAAGCGACGCTTCAAGGCATAATCCATGCGATTCACATGTTCCGCCAGCAGTTTCCATCCACGTCTTGCTTCTGTATCAATCCACATCTCACATGCCGTTGCTCCACCATACAGTTGGCCTTCCTCCGTGCGATCGACAGCTACCCATACCAGCCATACCTGGCGTCCGTTGGGTACATCTTCACGATTGGTTGAGAACTTGATATTGCGTTCCACTTTGCTCTTCGCATGCATCGCACCGATATCGATTTTGGCTTCGCCATTATCAATAATGACCGGGGAAAGGTTATTCAGCTCAATGGAGCCTGCACCGAAGCCTTTATGCTTGCTTTTTGCACTAACGATATTCAAGGCAATCTGTTTTTTGCCGTTTTGCTCGTTTTGGTCCATGTTTATAACCTCCAAGGGTTGATACAAATATTTTAACTAATAATTGTCCCATTGCAAACATATACATGCTGTAGATGCTTGTCAACGGGAGGTATTTAACGATGATTCCACGACGCGCCAAGAGCTGGCTCACTGCATCCCTGGCCCTGTGTGTACTTGCCGGAGGGATATGGATCACTCTGGGTTATAATCGCTCAACTCATTCCGAATTGCCAGTACTCGCCCCCGAATCGGGCAAGCCAAAGGCAATAGCCCCAACGCCAGCACCTCCAGAAAGTGTACAGACCCCTACTGCCGAAGTGTACAGCAACCGTGTTGTGGAATATCACATGGATGTAAAACTGGTCGAAGGGAATGTACTGGAAGGGACTCAGACGATTACCTGGACACATCCAGGTAAAAAAACCGTCAGCGAGCTTTACTTTCATATGTATCCCAACGCCTTCTCTTCTGCTGACACCACCTTTATGAAGGAATCCGGCGGAAAACTTCGGGGTGATGTCATGCCTACCAATGGTTACGGCTCCATGAACATTACCGAAATGAAAACGGAGGACGGGCTCTCTCTGCTACACCGGATGCAGTATGTGCAACCAGATGACGGAAATATCAAGGACACCACCCTCATTAAAGTACGCTTACCCAAACCCGTCAAAGGCGGGGAAAGCATCACGCTCCACACCCGATTTGAAGTGAATCTGCCGAAGATTTTTGCCCGGATGGGAACTGCTGATCATTTTGTCATGGCAGGTCAATGGTTTCCCAAATTAAGTGCCTATGAACCTGAGGGCAGACGTGGACGAACAACGGAAGGCTGGAATCTGCACCAGTACCATGGCAATTCAGAGTTTTACGCTGACTTCGGTATATATAGTGTACGTATTCGGGTGCCCGAAACATACAAAGTGGCTGCTACCGGATTTCCGACGCAGCAAGCCGTGGTGAAGAATGGAGAAAAGGTCTATCAATTTTACGCCGATGATGTGCATGATTTCGCCTGGGCAGCCTCACCCGATTTTGTGTACGCCGAGGAACCCTTCTCTGCACCCAATGTGCCTGGTGTACGAATCAAGTTATATCTGGACCCAGCTCATCAGGATCTGAAAGAACGTTATTTCTACGCCGCGAAGGCCGCTCTAGCCAATTATAGCAAATGGTTTGGCCCATATCCTTATGCTACCTTATCCATCGTAGTTCCACCCAAAGCGGGGAATGGCGCTGGAGGTATGGAATACCCTACGCTAGTTACAGCCTTTGGAGCCGATGACACCACGCCAGGTTATGACCTGGAACGAACCGTAGTCCACGAGATCGGACACCAGTACTTCTACGGCATGGTTGCCAGCAACGAATTCGAGGAAGCCTGGCTGGATGAGGGATTCACCTCTTATGCAGAAGACAAACTGATGGAGCAGGAATACGGATTGATTCCGAATCTGCCGGTACAATCGGGACTGATTACGTCTCCTTCATCCTTAACACAAGAATCCTGGAAGTTCGATTCACAGAATGAGTATGCAGCCAATGTCTATACACGTGGCAAGCTTGTATTGCTTGGTATCGAACATCAAGTCGGTGCCAAAAAGATGGAACGCATCCTCTCTACCTATGTGAAGAAGTACCGCTTCAAACATCCCACTTCGGCTGATTTTCAGAAAATTGTGGAACAAGTGACCCGCACTTCCTGGTCTGATTATTTTGATCAATACGTCTATAGTAACGGGATGGCTGACTTTGCTGTAGAGAAGATTCGTGTTACGCCCGTACAGAAAGACGGTCAAACATTGTACGAGTCATCCGTGACGATCGCAAAAAAAGGGAGTGATTACAACGCCGTTCCTATTCGCATTGCTTTTGAAGACGGGCATATCCTCACCAAGCAATGGAATGGCAAAGAAGATCGCATCACTTACAAATTAACTCACACATCCCCCGTATCCTGGGCCATGACCGATCCCCTGTACTCGATCGTGCTGGAGAACCGCCATATGAACAATTTCCTGAAATCCGGACTGGATGAGCGGGCGAAGTCCCGCTGGAGCATGAGTGTAACGAAACTAATAGAAGCCATATTCGGAGGTCTGTCATGGTGAGGTGGAAACGGTGAAAGCGAAAATACGTGAAGGCTGGTTTCTCGTCCGTCAGCATATGTTCATTGCCGCACTCTTATTTCTCTATCAACTCATTTGGGGATATTTCTTCTATCGAATGGTACAATCGGCGGTCATCCCACTACTCCTTCGCTATCCAAATGCTGATGCCGGTGAGCTGAGTACACTTTTGTTCAAAATGGAAAGTCAACTTAACCTGTCTACCCATCCGGAGGTTCATCGTTATCTATGGATTCTCGGGGGCATGCTGCTGGTTCGTATGTTGATCAGCCCCCTCATTCAGGCAGGACTGCTCTACTCACTTCAGCACTTTAATTCTACAGAAGAGCGCATCCCCTTTGTCCGCGGAATCAAAAATCTGTGGAAACCGATGCTGCTACTCCACACCATACGTACATTATTGATACTTCTGCCCGCCTACTGGCTCATACCGAAGCTTTACTCAATTCTGATGGACGGATTTCATTCCCTCCAATTACTTTTGCCTGGTATACCTTATGTTGCTGCCTGGATTGTATATGGTTGGATCATCCACCATGCCATACTCTACATGCAGTTCGGTGTTTCGGCACCAGAAGGAGAAGGCGGGGCTCACGGTACCCTCAAAGCACTCTGGATTGCACTACGTCATCTCATCGCTGTAATCGGCATTGCACTCCTGCTGGGCGGAGTACACCTGCTCGTCTTTGGGGCATTCACTACAGCCTCATGGTTATTAACGGGACTTACCGGACTTATACTACAACAGACGTATCCACTTGCCAGATGTCTATTGAGTCTGTGGAAAATATGCAGCCATTTCCGATTATGGCAGTCCAAAATATCCAAAGGTGAGAGCAGATAGTTTAAAAATTGTTACCATCACATGTTAAACTCATGGCCTAATATGTACTTATAAATAGGCAAACCTCAACCTTTCCCCGTCAAAGGTCGAGGTTTTTTTTGCTAAATTTGTTGCTAAACGTTGCCAAAGCCGTACTCCTCTGTTACAATAATCGCAGTGAGTTTTTAGTAACAACTTTGTAATATTTACATTCATATTTGTAACTACTTAAAATTAAATCGTCATTTCTTGATTTCGCAGGTGCATAACTAGCATAGCCAAATTCCTGGCACCTGGGAAGCGGGGGAACCAGTTATGGGTGAATTGATCTTGCTACAGAGGGATCATAGGGGACCTTCAACCGAATCCTTAAGCTAACCTCGCAGGCGTTGGAAGGGGAATATCTCTTGTTCAAGAAGAAATTAACCGCAGCTGTACTTAGCATCACATTCGCTTTATCGCTTGGTGCAGGTAGCGCATTCGCAGATTCAAAGATGGACAAAGTAATTGATTCAGCAATGGGAACTACATATCAAAGTGGAGGAACAACGCTCAACGGCTTTGACTGCTCCGGATTTACACGGTATGTATTCGACAAGTTGGGTATTGATTTGGCACGCCAATCCAGTTCCCAATTCGACATGGGCGATTCCGTATCCCGCATGGAAATGAGAGCTGGCGATCTGGTGTTCTTTAATACAACAGGTAAAGGCGTATCTCATGTAGGAATCTTTGTAGGGGATGGAAAGTTCGCACACTCCTCTTCATCCAAAGGTGTTACGATCAGTGCATTGAGTGAAAACTATTGGGCCAATCGTTATGTTGGCGCAAAACGGATTATGAGCACGGACGCATATGAATCACTGGCCCTTGACTAGGGACAAGCTGAGCAACATGATGCTGTAACCATTAACCATACTGGAACGAAGCAAGAAGCATAACAGAACCGCCCGGTACATTCTCCGCAGGAATGTATCCGGCGGTTTTTTTGTGCTTCAATCCTTATTCATGTTGCAAGTTATACTCGGGGCATATCCTGCGACATCAACAGGTTCATTTTGCGTTCGTTCGTCCGTGCCCTTATGATGTTTTTACCCATCCCGTTATAATATAAACGAAATTACCGGAACTTTTGTTTCATTTTTTTTCTTGGGAAGGAAGACTTGCTAAATGAACATCACTTTTGTAGAGTGGACAAAGAGTTCTGTTTCAAGGAAAGGAGCATGCAGGTGTATGAAGGAAACCCCTGTGACGTTTCACGTTGTACCCATGCGAGAAGAACATGCGGAGCTTATCTGCAGTTGGCAGTATGATCCGCCTTACAATATCTACAGCTGGCTCCCCTGGGAGCAGATGAAAGCTCTGGAAGTGGAATTCGGAGATGCACAGCTGCGGCAGGAGCAATATGCGATCGTCCTGGATCAGAACGATCGTATATGTGGGTTTGCTCAATACTTCCCACTTCAAGGGGTAACCCGGATTGGCCTTGGCATGCATCCAGAGCTGTGTGGTCAGGGTCAAGGGACAGCTTTTGTCACTGCCATTGTACAGGAAGCCATTCGCCGAAATCCCACGAATGAGATTGATCTGGAAGTACTCACTTGGAATGCTCGTGCCATTCAAGTCTATCTGAAGAGTGGATTTGTCACCCATGATACATACGAACGGCAGACCCCAACCGGCTTGAAGCCCTTTCACTGTATGGTTTATGAAGGGCCTCGCGGTTAGAATCCATTGCAAAACAACCAAATTTGCCCCTTGTTATGTGATTAGTTCAAAAAATTCCCACAAAATGCTATGATGTCAGTACAGGTTCCGTTATAATGATATGGATAGTTTCAGGTTAGATGATCTTTCATTCTGGAGGGGACATAAGGGATGCACAAATGGATCATGAGCGGAGTATTTTTTGCAGCATGCGCTTTAGCTATTGTTTTAATGTTTACGCTTCCAGGGAAAGAAGAAGTGGCTGAAGAAGCCAAGCCAACCATGCCGGAAGTAACATTGGATGCCGGACAAGCTGAAGCACTGGTCAAAGCCAATTGTATCTCCTGTCACGGGGATCAGCTTCAAGGTGGCGTAGGACCTGCTCTGGCCAACATCGGCAGCCAGGATGATCTGGAGAAGATCTATTCTACGATTGTCAAAGGTAAAGGTGGTATGCCTTCCTTCAAGGGCAAACTGCAGGACGAAGAGATTGCAAATATCGCCATGTGGCTGTCAGAGAAGAAATAATCTCTGCACACGCATAACAAAGAGGCGCTTAATCCCCTTTTCGGAGAATAAGAGCCTCTTTGTTATATCAATTATTAAGCCTCTGCGGCATGCTCAGCCAAAAAGGCCTCAACTTCACGTGCGGACGGCATCCCGGACTGGGCGCCGAGCTTTGTCACGGATAACGCGGCCGCACCCATGGCGAAGCCTACGGCCGCGTCCAAAGTCTCACCGCGCGCGAGGGCTACCGCCAGCGCGCCGTTGAAGCAATCGCCAGCGCCGGTCGTATCGACGGCGCTTACGGCGTAGCCGGGCGCACGGCACGCGCCGGCACGCCCTGCTTGTACGCGGCCACCAGGCGCCGCCGCGTAGACAGCCCCCTCGGGGCCGAGCGTCGTGACGACAGCGGCCCCGAGGGATGCGGCGAGCTCTGCGACCGCCGCATCCAGGTCTTCCGGCCGGAGATGATCCCGGCCGGTAAGCACGGCAAGCTCGCTGCGGTTTGGCGTGACAACGTCGACGCACCGCAGGAGCTCCTGGGGCAGACCCGGCACCGCGGGAGCCGGGTTGAGCACCACCAGTGCGCTGCCTTCAGCCGCCAGTTGGGCGGCGCGGGTAACCGCTGGCAGCGGGATCTCCAGCTGTAGCAGCACCGCTGCGGCTGCAGTCAGGCTTTTAACCGTATCCGCCTCTTCCAGCATCTCAGGCACCACTTGCCCATTCGCACCAGGAATAACGATAATCCGGTTGTCTCCCCGAGAGAGCCAGATGGAAGCCGTCCCTGTTACCGTTTCTTCCAATATTCGAACCCGCGAGGCATCTGCACCACTTTCCGTCAGACTGTGCAGCAGACGTTCGCCAAAACCGTCCGATCCCACCGCGCCAATCATCGTCGTCTGTCCACCCAGACGCGCAGCGGCAACAGCCTGGTTGGCCCCTTTGCCACCAGCGAGATAATGCAGCTCCTCACCGCTCACCGTCTCTCCCTCTTCCGGAATTGTGTCTGTCTTCACCACAAGATCCATATTGAGACTGCCTACGACAGCAATAAGAGGTTGTTTCTGATTATAGTCTGACATGTATGGTTCACTCACTTCTGGCCGCGCGATAATAACCGACCTCGTTATTGCGACCTCATTTTGTCATAAGCTTCGTTATATTGCCCTGCTTCCTTGATATCTACAGATGTGATACCACCCGCATCCCATGATGTGAGACGCAGTGTAACCGTTGTATAATCAATTGTAATAAAAGGATGATGATTGAATGCTTCCGAGATCGCAGCGACCTCATCCACAAATGCAATCCCTTTCATGTAGTTGGAGAACACGAATTTACGTACAATCCACCGTCCCTCTTCCAGTTCCCAGCCTTCCAGCCTTCCCAGATGAGCTTCGACTTCCTCTTGCGAAAAAACCATGCGTTATCTTCCTCCCCATAGGATGGTACATTACAGACATGCGTCCGTATAACCACCGACACCTTCGGCGCTATCAACAGCAACCTCAAAGGCCAGGCTCACCGCCATGCGGTTGGCCCATTTCACGACTAACATCTTACCACGGACAAGCTTCAAAATCCAATCAACTACATGGCATAGAACCAATAACCATAAGGCTTTGAGGGGAATTCCAATTCCATTTACACCCCTAAAGATGCAAGTAAACACACTAAATTAAAGGTACAAATGTCAACTCTTCTTCCCCGATCAAAATATGAATGCGGTGCTGTTCCTTATCATGGATGACCACGCCACTTCCAACCGGAATAACGGACTCCTCGCCCAGCGCATAGAACAGATCCTCCGCCAACGCCTCATCCACTTCAAGTTGGTCAGATGCAGCCAGTCTCCCCCACTCTTCCGCGTCCATTTCAAAGAAAACATACCGATCCGGTATGCGTCCGATTGCCGTTGTCAGATCTGTCAAAATTCCTTCATAATCCCGTCCATGCTTTACGCCCATTGGCTTTTCACTCCTATTCGGCCCCTAAAGAGCGGATTTGATCTTATTATACCTGAAAATAGCCCTTAAAAAAAAAGGCCTTCTGGTCGATAAATACATATATGACCGTTTTAACTGTTTTAGCAACCGTAAGGAATGCCTAACATTGAACGGATTGCGGCCAAAAATTCGTCCGGAAGCCCGAACACAGCCGCTTGAAAGGATTCAATTTTATCTCATGGATGAGGTGTATGATGAACATTTCAACGATTATTGGACTAATTTTGGGGCTGGTCTCCCTTGTATTTGGTATGTTCTTGAAGGGTGCGCCCTTAATCAACCTGGTTAACAATCCCGCAGCCTACATTATTATCTTTGTTGGTACAGCAGGAACCATCTTTATCGCATTTCCGATGTCTGAAGTTAAGAAAATCCCTAAGCTTTTCGGGATTGTTTTCAAAAATCAAGTACTTATTGATCGCGTATCCCTGATCGGCACATTTATGGATTGGGCTTCCACTACCCGTCGTGAAGGTTTGCTTGCACTGGAATCAAAAGTAGAAGAGATTGACGATCAGTTCCTTCGTGGCGGTATGCGTATGATTATAGACGGCAACGATCAGGAATTTGTAAGTGATGTGCTCATGGAAGATATTCATGCTACAGAGGAGCGCCACCGTGGCAGTGCCTTGATCTTCGCTCAGGCGGGGATGTACGCACCAACGCTCGGGGTTCTCGGGGCCGTTGTAGGTCTCATCGCAGCACTTGCCGATCTCAGTGACATGGAGAAACTCTCCCATGCGATTGCGGCAGCATTTATCGCAACACTCCTTGGTATATTTAGTGGTTACGTGTTATGGCACCCGATGTCTAACAAGCTGAAACGGATGTCCAAGCAAGAAATGGAGATCAAGCTGATGATGGTTGAAGGACTGTTATCCATACAATCCGGTGTCTCCACCATCGCCATCAACCAAAAGTTATCCGTATTCCTGACACCTTCCGAACGTAAACAACTGGAAGAGAAGGAGGGATCACCAGGTGAAAAAGGCTAAGAAGCACGAACCACATGAAGAGCATATAGACGAGAGCTGGTTGCTTCCCTATTCCGACTTGATGACCTTGTTGCTCGCTCTGTTTATTGTATTGTTCGGTATGAGTTCAATCGATGCAGCTAAGTTCGAGCAGATGGCTTCCGCACTAAACAGTGCATTAAATGGAGGTTCCGGAATTCTGGACCATTCGTCCATGAATCCGGATACGCCAGGTGCTGATTTGGGTAAGAACAAACAGGAACCTACAGAAATCACCAAGAAAACACCAGCTCAGATTACAGATGCACAGATGGCTAAGAAAGAACAAGAAGACCTGGAGAAACTCAAAGAGCGACTCGACAAATATATCTCGAAGAACGGACTTTCAGACCAGCTGAACACCAAGCTGAATCAGTCTGAATTGAAGATCACCATCAGTGATAACGCCCTGTTCTCCTCAGGCCGAGCAGATGTGAAGCCTGAATCACGATCCTTGGCCAAAGCAATCTCAAGCATGCTGCAGGAGTTCCCTGAATATGAAGTGGTTGTATCCGGTCATACCGATAATATTCCCATTTCGAACAACCAATATAAGGATAACTGGGATCTAAGTGCAGATCGTGCGCTCAACTTCCTGAAAATCCTGTTGCTGAACTCGAAATTGGACCCTTCCAAATTCACACCAAGTGGTTATGGAGAGTATCACCCAATTGCCAGCAATGACACCAATACGGGACGGGCACAGAATCGCCGTGTAGAGGTATCTATCATTCGGAAGTATCAAAGTAACAATACAAATGTAAAAGCCGTTGGCGGAGGAAACTAGAGGCCTGCAGCGATTCATTAACCAAAGACCGTTCTCCAGGTACAAGGAGAACGGTCTTTTGGGTTTATATAAGGCTTATGCCTGGTTCATCTACATATTTCCTTACTATTCGGTATTATTGACTAGTCTTCATTAACTCTGCTTTCCGAAAAAAAGCCCTGCGCTCCTTTTCGGAAAGCAGAGCTTTAATCGGTTAAATTAGTCGAACTCGAACCAACTATTCCAGTGAATAGTCTAACAGACCGCCCAGCTCCGCTTTTTCAGCAGGGGTAAGCTCTCTCCATGAACCTGTCGCCATTTCTCCAAGATGGATGTTCATGATCCGAATACGCTTCAACTTACGAACCTCGTAACCAAAGGCACTACACATCCGCCGAATCTGACGGTTCTTTCCTTCAGTCAGGATGATACGGAATACTCGATCCGTCATCCGGGTCACTGTACAAGGCAGGGTCATTTCACCCAGGATCTTCACCCCAGTGCTCATACCTCTAAGGAAACTCGGGGTTACAGATCGATCAACAGTAACGATATACTCTTTCTCATGGCGCCCTTCTGATCTAAGAATCCGGTTAACGATATCACCATCATTGGTCATCAGGATCAAACCTTCCGAGTCCTTATCCAGACGTCCAATAGGAAAGATACGTTCATCGTGCCCGACAAAATCAACGATATTGCCCTGAATATGCTGCTCGGTTGTACTTGTGATCCCGATCGGTTTATTCAGCGCGATATATACGTGTTTTCTCTTTTCCTTGATTGGCTTGCCATTGATTCGTACATCGTCGCCTTCTTCTGCCTGACTGCCCAGTTCAGCCTTAACTCCATTAATGGTTACCTGACCACTATCCACCAACTTGTCGGCTTCACGCCGGGAGCAATAACCTGTTTCACTAATAAATTTATTAATACGCAAAAGGTAATCTCACCTCATCTATTTCTCTTCATCTGTAAGTGTGTCATCTGTTACCTGATCTACCTCAATAACTTCCGGTTGTTGCTCGGATGCAGGCAGTTCAATAATAACCGTTGTTCCCTTGTTCATGACGCTTTTAATATCCATCATGCCCTTATGTGATTGAATAATGCGCTGACTGACCATCAGGCCAAGCCCTGTTCCAGACTCTTTATTCGTAAAGAAAGGCTCCCCAAGCTTGGGCATCATCTCTTCCGGGATACCGATCCCTTCATCCCTGATCTCAATTCTGACGCGTTTCGATTGCTCGTCATGCTTGAGCTTGATATGGATGTTTCCTCCATTTGGCATGGCCTCCATACCATTTTTCAGCAAATTGATGAATACCTGCTTCAATTGGTTCTCTTCACAGTGTACCATAGCCGAATCGGATGAGGCACGCAGTACAAATTCTACACCATGCAGATGCGCCTGACTATCCAGTAACGAGATGACATCGCCAAGAATAAAACGAATATCCCGATTCTGAAAATGAACCGCCTGCGGTTTCGCCAGAATCAGAAATTCACCAACAATAAGGTTGATTCGATCCAGCTCCGATAACATCAGATCCAGATGACGATGATTCAGCTTGTTGCTCTCTTGCTGTAACTGCAGGAATCCGCGCAGCGTGGTCAGTGGATTACGAATCTCATGTGCCACACCTGTTGCAAGCTGGCCCACGGTTGTTAGCTTCTCAGAACGTCTCAGCAGCTCTTCCATCCGATTACGGCTTGTAATGTCCCTGGAGACACTAATGAGCGCGGTAATCTCTCCAGCCTCGTCTCGTACCGGAGCCGTACTGACACTGACCTCTACTCGGGTCCCGTCTTTCTTCATCCAGGTAGTTTCGTTGGACGTAATGGACATCCCTTCAACGAGTTGGGCATGCTGACGTTTCATTTCTTCTTCTGCCTCTGGCGGGATGATCTTCAGATTACGACCTTCCACCTCACGACTTCGAAAGCCATATAATTGTTCAAATGCGCGGTTAACCCGCAGCACTTTTCCTTCAAGATCCGTAATGTGAATGGCGTCCGCTGTCTGATTGATAATGGACTCCAGATGTTCTTTCACCGCCCGATTCTCTTCATACATCTGTTTCAGACGACTCGTATAATGGCCCAGATTACGAATCATGGCATTAATACGATTGGCCAGTTGGCCAAGTTCATCCTTCCTCCGTACTTTCAGACGGAAATCAAAGTGCCCATCTGCTACATCATTCACTTTGCCCAGTATGGATTGGATCGGACGCGTAATATACCCTGCGAGCAAATAGCTGCCAAAGATCACAATCTCCAGCAAAACCAACGATATGGAGGCATGGCTCACCAACTGCTCAGATACCATGGAGGATATTTGCTTATAGTCCATGACAATACTGATCACATAGGAAGACTGATTGGGTGTAAAAATGGGAATAAAACTCTTCAGTACCTTCTGTTCGTGCGTTTCACTGACAAAAGATACATTTTGGCCTGTTCGAATGGCGCGCACCACAGCACGATGATCCTCATCCGTAGAACCATACTGGTATGTACCAAAACGAATCGGTCTGTTATTCAACTTGCTAAAGTTCGAATCTCTTCCGTCATCACTCATGTTCGGGCTACCAAAAGTCAACGGATTGATGCCTGTAATCTCCAGAATGGAGGGATTGACCTCACGAATTTTATTTAAAATCTCATCCGGACTAGAGATTTTCACATAGTCATCAACTTCCGTATTATTATAGAAGGGATTGATTATGTAGTTTCTCTTTCCATCATGGTAGTAACCCCAGATATCAATATCCGAAGGACTGGATGTCGAATATTCGAATCCATCTGACCAGAAATGCTCCAACTTCTGTCCTTGGGGAATCGTCACCTGTTGTTTTTCAAACAATTGCTTAAAGGCCTGATACCAATAAGTCATGGATTTGGTGGACAGCCCGATTTCTCTCGGATCTGAGGAGCGGTTAACAACGATGTCATCATCCGTCTGCTCCATTAACGAAATATGTGAGACGCCGACCTTTTGGCTCAAGCGTACAAGTTCTTCATTTGTGATATTATTAATATCCGGGTCCAATTCTTCCGCTGCCATGACAGCAGCAAGCCACAGATTGTTTCCAATCTGCCGTTTTACATAATCCGAACTGTATTGATTCTGTTCGACAGCAATTGCAATCTGCTTTGCAGTGAGCACCATCTTGGTTTCACTGTCCTGCCTCAGATTCTCTTCTGTAGTATAATAACTCAGTGCGATATTCAACACTAAAATAACGAGCACTGAGCACGACATAATCATGGATAATTTCGTTTTAATAGACAAGTTTTTTTGTTCACCTCTCGGCTTGTACCCTCTGGCGATATATGGCAAAACCTATCTCCATCATAACGCTTGTATGTCTTTTTGAAAAGGATAATTGACCTGTGTCCAAAAGTTACCGAATGACTGAAAAGCTCGAAATTCGTTGTTTTTTGCATTTTCGAACTCTACAATGAAATTAATCACTATATTTATCCACATACCCACAGGCTTGTGGATAGTTTGTTTATAACTATGTGAGCAACTACACGGTTATCCACAATTCTATACACAACATGTTAACAACCCGAATATTTGTTCGCTGAATAAACGATTTTGGAAGGAGTTATATAGTAATGAATGACCATTCTCCCCAGCCCGATCTTGGGAATTTATCTGAAGAGGCTCAACATGAGCACTGGATGCGAGAGGCCATTGCCGAGGCCTACAAGGCTGAAGCTCTTGGGGAAGTGCCGATTGGAGCTGTAATCGTACAAAATAACCAAATTATTGGTCGGGGATACAATCTGCGTGAAACTACACTGGATTCCACCGCCCATGCAGAGATGGTGGCTATTCGTCAGGCCAGCGAGACCATCGGAGCTTGGCGTTTGTTGGATTGTTCTCTGTACGTCACATTGGAACCTTGTCCAATGTGTGCAGGTGCAATTGTACAATCCAGGGTCCCCCGCGTAATCTATGGTACGGCTGATCCCAAGGCAGGCTGTGCAGGTACACTGATGAACCTGTTACAGGAGCCGCGTTTTAACCATCGCACCGAGGTTATTGCGGATATTCTCCAACCTGAATGCTCCACGATGCTAACTCAATTTTTCAGAAGTCTGCGCCAAAAGTTAAAGTAGTCACCGACTACAAACATCCCAATTAGAAAGGAAGTGTGCTGTAATGGCACTAACACTCTATGATACAGCCAATGGCATAAGCCTTCGGTTGCTCACACCCCAAGATACACAGTCCTATTTGGACCTGATTCAGGTCACACGCGTCCCCTACCAGTCTGTAGAACCCGTGCGAGACGATGAATTCTATACACTGGATGCTCAGACTCGGCGGATTGAGGATCGGGTCAAGGCAGCAGAAGATGGTACAGGATATCAATTTGGAATCTATACTATTAAAGACAGCCTGTTGATTGGACAAGTAAGTATCAACAATGTCGTATTGGGCGTTGCCAATTATGCGGATATGGGTTACTTTATCCATCCAGATTATCAGGGTGGCGGACGAATGACAGCAGCGGTTAAACTGGCCGTAGCTTATGGCTTCCGTGCGCTAAAGTTAAATCGGATTCAGGCTGCAGTATTGCCCTCCAACAAAGGTTCACAGCGCGTACTGGAGAAGAACGGATTCCAGTTTGAAGGTACTGCTCGCAAATACCTCAAGATCAACGGCAAATATCAGGATCATCAGATCTATGCTGTACTTGCTGAAGACTTGGACGAACTTGCAAACTAATTAAGAAGAAACGTATCCTCTCAACCGTCTGCATTCCAATTCTAAAATATACAAATTTAATGTATAAAACCGCACTACCCTAGCTATGTAGGAGAGAGTGCGGTTTTATTTTTATAGATCACCAGCCACGACTCAAAATCAATTATTTTGCGGATATCCCCCTTACGCTGTCTAACAAAAAAAACCGCCTGTACCCAAGCGGAAGGAGATTATCCTTCACTTGAATCACAGACGGTTTGAACTCAGCGAGATTAGTATCCGTATGAAGCGTTCATTAATTCTTCGAACTCTTGCATAGTAATTACGTCATCGCCAGTAGGGATGTTGATTTTGAATGCTGCTTTTTCGTTAATCTTGGTGTACGTATTGGAACCGGTAAATGCCAATTTCACTTCGTCTTTTGTACCTTCTGGCTTGATCAGCACATCAGCGACCATCTTTTGATATACAGGGAAGTCGTTTTTGTCCAATGCGAAATCGATGTTGAATTGGTTGATTGTCAGAACATCTTTCAATTTATCCAAGTCTTTAGCCATTTCAGCCTGATCTGCTTCAGTGATCTTCAGATCTTCTTTAGCTTTGTCGATATCAGCCTGATCCATTTGCAGCATTTCACGATATTCCTCTTTGGACAGAATATCCAATACTTTAGGCATAGCTTTTGTTACCAGTACAGTAACTGCTTCTTTAACATTGTCATTATTCACCGAGAATTGTACAACTTGCTTCGCATCTACACCTTCAGGAAGTTTTGCATCTTTGGTGTCTAGATTTTTGAAGAATTTAGCTTGATCGTACTCGCTCAGCACTGCGTCCATGACTTCGTTGCTCAGCTTTTGCGTTTTGGCTGCGTCCATAGCATCAGGGTTCCATTCTGTACCCTCTTGCTCAGCCAGTTCTTTCAGGTCAAGCTCCAGGAACTTGTTAACAACATTCTCCGGAATCGGGAAGAACGGAATATTCGGCACTTTCACATAGAGTTTCTCTGCCGTCATCACCATTGGGATGTTAAAGGTCATACCCATGTCGCCTTTAAGCTCGATGCCAAGAGTCATCTCTGTCTGCATTGGCTCACTTTGGTATACACCTGTTACATTCAACTGAGCATCCTTCAGCATGCTCATAAACTGACTCATGGTAGGATCAGTTTGTGAAGCATCCCCAGGTTTATAGCTCAATTCATTAATAGTGAAATTAGAACTCATTTCATACGAAGTCAATTTGGAAGCATTGGCCGCAGCCGTCTTCAATGCCTCTTTTGGTTCCTGCTTGCTACTACATGCTGTTAATGCCATAGATACGGTCAACAGCAACGTGAGAAGAAGCGCCCCCATACGTTTAGTCATTTGTTTCTCTCCTCTCGTGATAACCCCAAAAAAAGTAATTCAATATCAATGATATACCATATCACCAGATACCGAAACCTAATTTGGGAAAAATGTGATCTTTCCTCTTTAAAATGGCTACAAAGACCTATGTCAGCTTTGGGAATAACCATGTGCCTGTCTTTATATATGTATGAATACGCAAAAATCCCTTGTTAGGTAACAAGGGACTTTTGCGTGAATCTGTTTCTTCTATTAACCTTGAGGATTCAAATGATCCACATGATTTTGATTTTTTACTTTTTTGGAACCGGATAATGGTTCCTGCATGGAAGAGCGTTTGGATGAATGACGATGCTGTTCGGATGCTTGCGCTTCCGGTACGGGAATTGTTTTTGGTTTGCTCATATTATTGCCCCCTCATCATTGTTAGGAATGGGATGGGTCCCTATCTTCCGTTTTGTCATGATTCAGTGCATCCTGATGACGGCGATCATTAATATCTTGCTGAATTTGCTGGGCATGATGACTGTTTACGGCAGGCTGCTCCAGATCATCGACTACATTTTGCAGGTTTTTGTCTACTCCCGCTTTGGTTTTAGTCAATTGAGTTCACTCCTTCAGATTTCAGGCTATTATCTCGTCTGGGATTGTAACGACTGGGCGCATTCATGAATGTGCCGTGTATAATCGTGAGCCAGTTCCTGAATCGGTTCTGTACGCTCATCCGTCGTTCGTCCATCCCGTTCCACATCAATCAGCTGTACGCTGACTTCACGGGAATCGACATATGCACATTTGAAATCAAAAGAGTACATCTCGTGCCCTGCTGTAGCAATGTGTATCCGAATCGCCTGCTGATCGGCTTCATCGGCCATTACCTGAGCCTGGTCTCCAACATTCAGGACTTGAGGCAAACGTTCTTGCCAAGCCCCTACAAGCTCTGTCTGATCGATGTTTAACTCGCGGTTCATCTTACCACCTCCACTCCTATAAAGTGCGGCGATGAAGATGTTTTTATACATATTAGCCTTATTCAAACTATAACGTTGTACTGAGCAACGTATACATCGGTCACCAACCTGTATGCTCACTACGCTGGACAAACTCACAACGCAAAAAAGGACCCGAGCGAGATCGCTCGAATCCTTGTTATAAGTGTAGTATGGCGGAGAGGGTGGGATTCGAACCCACGTGGAGTTGCCCCCTAACGGTTTTCAAGACCGCCCCGTTATGACCGCTTCGGTACCTCTCCAGGGAAATTAACTTTTATAAACTTGCCACGAAAAGTATCATACCACATCTCGACATTATAATGCAACCTTTTATATTAAAATTGATAATCCCGTATCAGACAACTGCCTCAGTTATACAAAACACTCCAATCCGCCATTCCGAAATGACGGATTGAATTTGTATTCCCCTTGATGAGGATGGTTGGCTAACTCTTACTTAAGAGCGACGTGCAATCACACTTGCACCGCCCATATAAGGACGCAATGCTTCAGGAATAACAACCGTACCATCTTCCTGTTGATAGTTCTCCAGGATAGCGGCTACCGTCCGTCCAACCGCCAATCCTGACCCGTTCAATGTATGAACAAATTCCGGTTTGGCTTTTGGCTCTCTGCGGAAACGGATATTGGCACGACGTGCCTGGAAGTCCTCACAGTTGGAGCACGAAGAAATCTCACGATAAGTGTCGCTCTCAGGCAACCACACTTCAATATCATACGTTTTAGCTGAAGTGAAGCCCATATCTGCCGTGCACAATGTCAGGACGCGATACGGCAAGCCCAACAATTGAAGCACACGCTCCGCATTTTGAGTCATTTGCTCCAGCTCTTCATACGAAGTCTCCGGAGTAGAGAGCTTTAGCAGCTCTACTTTGTTGAATTGATGCTGACGAATCAAGCCGCGTGTATCCCGTCCAGCCGAACCGGCTTCAGAGCGGAAACAAGAGCTGTATGCCACAAAGTGCTTAGGCAATTGATCTACATTCAGAATCTCTTCGCGATGATAGTTCGTTACCGGAACTTCAGCAGTAGGGATCAGATAATATTCGGTATCTTTCAACTTGAACAGGTCTTCTTCGAACTTAGGCAGTTGACCTGTTCCAAACAAGCTGTCCCGATTAACGATGTATGGAGGCAGAATCTCTTCATATCCATGTTGATCGCTGTGCAGATCCATCATGAAGTTAATCAATGCACGTTCCAGACGTGCGCCTAGACCTTTATAAAAGGTAAAACGGGAACCTGTTACTTTGGCAGCCGCTTCAAAATCAAGAATATCGAGATCCTGTGCAATTTCCCAGTGTGCTTTTGGTGCAAAAGTAAATGACTTCGGCTCTTCCCAACGACGAATCTCAACATTGTCGTCTTCAGAAGCTCCAATAGGTACGCTTTCGTTAGGAATGTTCGGAATCGCCATTGTGAGATCATTGATCTTCACTTCCAGTTCCCGAACTTCCTCGTCCATGGCTTTGATTCGATCAGACACTTCGCGCATCTCCACAATCAGATCATCAGCATTCTCACGATTTTTCTTCAGTCTAGCAACTTCCGCAGAGACCGTATTCCGACGGCTCTTCAGTGTTTCACTCTCTTGAAGCAACTCCCGACGCTTGGCATCCATCTCGGTAAATCCAGCGATAAGATCCAGCGATTTGCCACGTTTAGTCAATGCTTCTTCTACACGTGCATACTCATTCCGCAATATTTTCACATCAAGCACGATATACCCCTCCTAAATAACCTCACAACGTGAAGCCTTATGTTAAATCCATTCTCAAAACTCTACTGTATACACCTTACTATATACTTATCGGAACCTGTAACCCAAAAAACAACCTATATCCCCCTTGTCACCCTCCGCTGCGATTCCCGCTATGAAGCAGATACAGGCAACATCAGGCATCCGTTCAGATGCAACTGCCAACCAGTGGCCTTACACGGCTTCTGGTGAAGTGATCCGATGACCGGGAGATCATAGGTTGTACATCATGCATTATTTAGAGTTTACCGTGTGTTTGTAGGATCTGGCCATGTCTACAAAATAAGTATGTAGACGATAGTCATCCGTCAACTCCGGATGGTAGGAACAAGCCAGCAAATGCCCTTGACGAGCGGTAACAATCTCATCCTTGTATGTGGAGAGAACCTCCACCTGGTCTCCTACACTCTCGATCAAGGGTGCTCGTATAAACACAGCCCTTACCGTTTCCTCAATACCTTTGACTGGCAAATCCGTCTCAAAGCTCTCTCTCTGCCGTCCAAATGCATTTCGGGATACAGTCATATCCATTAGCTCCAAATGAGCTTCTTCTTGCCCTGCAATGTGTTTAGCCATAACGATCAAGCCAGCACAGGTACCAAATACCGGTTTGCCCTCAGAAGCAAACGCCCGAATGGCATCCATAAACCCATACTTGCGCATCAGTTTACCGATCGTCGTGCTTTCCCCGCCAGGAAGGATAAGACCATCCAAGTCCTTCAATTGCTGAACCTGTTTGATAGCTATACCTTCTGCTCCAGCACGTTCAATACTTCGAATATGCTCTGTGACAGCTCCTTGAAGTGCTAAAACGCCGATCTTCATACGCTCATTCCCCTTCTCTTACCAGCCACGATCTTGCATACGGTAAACGAACATTGTACTTTTTTACTTCATCATACGTGAATTCTAACTTGATATTTTACCGGAAAAATTGTAAATATACAATCCATCCGGTCGGAATAACTTGTATTTTGTCAATGATATGACCATGTAAACATTAAAATCATGATCATACTCTCTACATGAAGTTTGCTAAGGCTTAGAACAGGTTTTTAATCCCGTCAAAAAGATCCACGAAGAAATCCTTCACGGCACGGAAGAACAAACGGAACCATCCACCTTTTTCAGCCTCTTCAGCAGTGATCAAACTCACTGTTTTTTCCTGTGGCTCGATTCCATCTGCTTTATACGTGTACGTTACTGTACCAACCTTGGTACCTGCCTTGATTGGTGCTACTAACTTGTCAGCCTCAGTTACGTTGGCTTTGAACGTCACATTCAGGTTCTGAGTACCTTTGGGTACAACAAAACTTACCGCATTATCTGTTACAACAGGAACGGTTGTTTCTTTCCCTTTTTTCAAAGGTACCGCTTCCCAGCCCGTCACTTTGGTCTTGCCTGCAACAGCCTGTTTCACTTCAAAGTTGTTAAATCCATAGTCCAATACCTTTTTAGTTTCTCTGAAACGTGCGGATTCCGAATCTGTGCCCATAACAACACTAATTAGACGCATCCCGTTACGTTCTGCTGTACCTGTAAAGTTATTACCTGCGTTCGTGGTATGGCCTGTTTTCATTCCATCCAGACCTTCATAGGCATAGCTTTTGAAATTGGTTATATTTTTATTCGCTTCCAGCATCCAGTTGTAATTGATAATTGGAGCTTTATCATTGGGACGGAACTTGTAGGATTGAATCGTTGTAAATTCTGTGTAGTCCGGGTGATCCATAATGATGTATCGGCATAGAATTGCAGCATCCAGAGCGGACATCACTGTTTCCTTGTCTTCAGCTGGACGGAAATCAGCAGGCATATCTGCTCGATCCAGACCAGAAGAGTTGATGAAGAACGTATCCTTCATGCCCATACGCTTCGCTTCATCATTCATCATTTTCACGAAAGCTTCTTCCGAACCGGCAACATGTTCAGCCAAAGCAACCGTAGCATCATTGGCAGAGCCAACAGCCATAGCAATATAGAGATCCTTAACTGTGTGCTGGTCACCTTCCGCGAGGAAAATTCGCGACCCGATACTTTGTGCAGCATTCTTTTTAACAGTTACAATATCGTCCCAACCGAATTTACCTTGTTTGACTTGTTCGGCGACAATGTACTCTGTCATCATTTTGGTCATACTCGCAGGTGGCATCGCTTTATCCGCATCGACATTTAGTAGAATCTGTCCCGTTGAGGCTTCCATTAGCACCGCTGATCTAACCTCAAGCCCAAGTGAGTCTACCCCAGGCACCTTTACGGCTTTTTCCGTCTTTGTTGTTGTTGCCGCAGCAGTCAGAACCTGACTGGAGTTGTCCGCAGCAGCCATGACCGGCATTACTGCAGACATGCAAAGCATGTTAATTAGCATTACCGAGGCTACGCTCTTTTTGAGCATTTGGCGTTTCTTTTTATTCATGTGTTTGGCTTTCAATGATGAATACTCCCTTCGATCCAAAGCATTATTAATTGCTTCAGTGCAGCTTATGCTGCGATTTTCTTGTTCCCTAACCTGCGTGTTTGATGTATGAGATGTGTGCTATATGCGCTGTATCGAACGAGCAATATTATTGCTCCTAAAGTTCGTTATCGATTGTCACTTAGTCCGCATTTTGCAAATGCTTATGTAAAAGGACGTCCGCGCTTCTGTTTACCTGGCAGCCTTTTCTGGCACTGCATTTGCTTTTCAAAACCATATTCATAGATTCACGTCAAAAAGCCGCCGCAACGCCTTAATCCATCCATGGATCGTCACCGCTTGTTCTATTCTATCACAGGGGTATCTGCAAAAAAAGACAGACCCGGTGAAAATCACCGAGCCTGTCCTGGAAATGATTAACTCTCTTCAGATTACAACGAGTAGTTAGGTGCTTCTTTGGTAATCTGTACATCATGGGGATGACTTTCGCGCAGTCCCGCACCTGTAATTCGGATAAAGCCTGTATCGTTACGAAGTTGCTCCAAGTTACTTGTACCACAGTATCCCATACCCGAACGCAAACCACCAATCAGTTGGTGGATCGTATCAGACAATGGTCCTTTGTAAGCGACACGACCTTCGATTCCTTCCGGAACCAGTTTCTTGTCATCATCTTGGAAATAACGATCTTTACTACCTTGTTTCATTGCAGCCATTGAACCCATACCGCGGTATACTTTGTAGCTACGTCCTTGGAAGATTTCAGTTTCTCCCGGGCTTTCTGCTGTGCCGGCAAACAAACTTCCCAGCATCACCGCGTGTGCGCCTGCAGCCAGTGCCTTTGTAATTTCACCAGAATATTTAATTCCGCCATCCGCGATAATCGGAACTCCATATTCGCGTGCCACTGTTGCACAATCGTACACTGCAGTTACTTGAGGTACACCAATACCAGCGATAACACGTGTTGTACAAATCGAACCTGGACCAATACCGACTTTGACTACCGAAGCCCCTGCTTCGATCAAGTCACGAGTGGCAGCGCCAGTAGCGACGTTACCTGCAACGATGGTCAGGCTAGGGAAACGTTCACGAAGCTGACGTACAGCTTCAATGATATTGATGTGGTGTCCGTGAGCCGAGTCTACCGTAATCAGGTCGACACCAGCTTGTACCAAAGCATCTGCACGTTCAAATGTATCTTTGGAAATACCAATCGCTGCACCAACCAACAAACGTCCTTGAGCATCTTTGGCTGCATGAGGGAATTGAATGGCTTTCTCGATATCTTTAATCGTGATAAGACCTTTCAACGTGTTTGTCTCATCAACTAATGGAAGTTTCTCAATCTTGTGCTTCTGAAGGATACCCTCAGCTTCTTGAAGTGTAGTGCCTACAGGAGCGGTAACCAGATTCTCATGAGTCATGACTTCGCTAATTTTGATGCCGTAATCATGGATAAAACGCAGATCGCGGTTGGTCAAAATACCAACCAGCTTCTGATCTCCTTCAATAATAGGTACACCGGAGATCCGATATTTCGCCATTACTGCTTCCGCATCAGATACCAGATGATCTGCCGTCAGTGAGAATGGGTTCGTAATAACACCACTCTCCGAACGCTTAACACGATCTACTTCTTCTGCCTGTTGTTCAACTGACATATTTTTATGGATAATACCGATACCGCCTTCACGCGCAATGGCAATAGCCAATGTCGCTTCAGTTACTGTATCCATACCCGCACTGATCAAAGGAATATTTAGCTTTACAGTATCACTCAAACGAATAGATACATCTACTTCTTTAGGCAGTGTCTCCGATTTCCGTGGCACTAGCAATACATCATCAAAGGTGAGGCCTTCCTTACCAAATTTATCTTCCCACACGCAAGTGTTCCTCCTTATGTTTGCTCAGCTTTACGGTCCAAAACCCGAAGATTCCAGGCTGTATTTTACGCCGAAAATACGTTTTCTGAAAAATTTATTATTGCCATCTTAGCAAAGCGATATTTAGACTGTCAAGGAAAAGTACTTGGTTATATCAGGTGTATTGCCTGATGAACACAACTGTTTTTCCAGAGCGGACAAGTCTAGTTATTACGCAAAAAAACGTCAATTCGTATCGAATAACGTTACCTGTATACATCCTATTGTGCTGATAAATCAACAAATTCAATCTGTATTTTAATCCCATACTACATAATATGATTATATAATAAAAACCACCACCGAATAACATCGGCAGTGGTTCTTTGCTTGGCGGCGTCCTACTCTCCCAGGACCCTGCGGTCCAAGTACCATCGGCGCTAGAGGGCTTAACGGTCGTGTT
>OOCB01000755.1_pt1 | contig 49515 bp, 40 predicted proteins | sample 1671351 | NCBI WGS metagenome assembly OOCB01 (sample SAMN06348148, study PRJEB24527) | human gut metagenome | biome: human gut; feature: ankylosing spondylitis patient; material: feces | host: Homo sapiens | place: China | collected 2015-10 | reverse complement strand
CTTTTGCCCCCGAAGCACGATGCGGGTACCGCAACCCGACATTATCGAGCATTTTGGCAACGCAGATGCCGTGCCGCCGCCGAAGCGGTGCTTAAGCCGTAAGGCGGGAATTGTGCGGTGTTGCCTTTATTCTAATGATAAAAACTCAGAATCGATTGAACCATTCAAAACCTGTTCAATGGAAGCCCTGCTCAATGCAAAGTTGCCATGTGCAGCGCCCAGTTCATCTGTATAGTCTTTATACAGGTAAACCCGAATGTTTGCATAATGCGGCTCATACTGGGTGATCACCGGGTGCAGTACCGGGTTTTGAATTTCCACGGTAACGGTACCATCTGCTGCGGTTGTTTTCTGGAACGTCACATCCAGAATGGCACCGATCATATTGTCCGGCATATCCTGCGCATTGATAAAGTTCCCCAGCGAATAGGCAACAAACGACTTATTCTCATTCGTTCCTGTCAGCCACTGCGCCGTCTGCGTCACATGCGGGTGGGTGCCAATGATTAGGTCTGCACCCTGGTCAGCCAGCCATTGGGCTGTTTCGCGCTGTGCATCCGTAACTGTATGGCTGCCTTCAACACCCCAGTGGCAGCTGACGACCAGAACGTCACAGTTGGGGCGCATATCCGTGATCTGCTTTTCAATCACATCCCTCTGGTCCAGATAAACCACGCCGTATTCACTGCCGGACGGCGTTGGCAGGCCGTTGGTCATCTCCGTATAAGAAAGATAGCCGATGGTAACGCCGTTTACTGTCTGGTACACATAGTCATCATAGGTTTCCAGATTATAAAACCCCATGGACACCACATCATCCGGCATAGCCGCCCAGTGTGCCATCGAAGAGGCAATGCCGCCAGCGCCTTTATCATAGCTGTGGTTGTTGGAAAGGCTGAACACTCGGAAGCCAATATTATACAGCGCATTGGTAATATCCCCAGGCGTAGAGAACATCGGGTAACCGGAAGGTTCATAATCATCATTGACCAGCGTTTCCTGGTTGAGCCAGTTCACATCAAACCCGGTGTAAAAATCCCGCAGATTTTCATAGGCAGGGATAAAGTCATAGTGGCCATCACTGCCGCGCGCCCCGGCCTGGTTGTAAATGCCCTCGTGGATCAGGTTATCCCCGGTTGCAGAAAAGTGTACCGTCTGTACGACCGGTTCCGGTTCAGGTGTTGGCTCGGGCGTCTGTGTCGGTTCTGTCTGTGCCTGGACTTCTTCGGTGCTTTGTGCTGTGCTTACCGTGGCTTTTGCACTGCTTTGACCGTTCCGCATGGATTCTACCAGCAGGGAACCAACCAACACACCGCACACGCCAATTGCAATTACTGCGCACGCAGCAGCTTCATGGGACCTTAAAGACATTGCATTTTACCCTTGAGCATATCCGTCATGGTGTAGTAACCCGGCTCACACCCATCCAGGAAGAGTGCTGCCTGTACAGCGCCATCGGCAAACACACCGCGGCTCTGGGCCACATGGCTGATGGTCACAACCTCTTCCGGGCCGCAGAACAGCACATCATGGTCACCCACAATGCCGCCGCCGCGCACGGAGCTGATGCCCAATTCCTGCGCGCCGCGCTTCTGGCGCACAGCGTGGCGGTCATAGACATACTCATATTTGCCGCCAGCTTCCTCGTTGATGGCATTTGCAATCATCAAAGCGGTTCCGCTGGGGGCATCCAGCTTGTTGTGATGGTGCTTCTCCACAATTTCGATATCAAACTCGCCATCAAACAGCTTGGTAGCACGGCGGGCCAGCTCGATCAACACATTGATGCCAACCGACATATTGGCGCTGCGGAACACCGGCACCTTCTCGCTGGCCTGTTCTACCACAGCCTCGTCCTCTTTGCTCAAACCGGTCGAGCAAAGCACGCAAGGCATACCATGTGCCGCGCAGAACTGTGCCGCGTGCACCGTACCGGCAGGGGAAGTAAAATCAATTACGATTCCCTTTGCCTCCGGCAAATCTTCCAGCGAAGCGTAAACCGGGATATCCCCGATCTGACCGGCTTTCTGGTCCACACCGGCAACAATGCGGCAATCGCTGCGGGCAGAGATCTTTTCCACAAGGGTATGGCCCATACGGCCGTTAATGCCCTGAATAATCAAATCCGTCATCTTAATTTGGTTCCTTCCTTTTCCAAAGCACAGGCCCGCGGCGCCGCAACAAATCCGCGGTACTGCGGGCCTGGTCGTGATTATTTTATTTCAGAACGCCGTAAGCCTTCATCTCATTTTCCAGGGACTGCTGCACGGCAGCCGAAGGCTCCACCAGAGGCAGGCGCAATGGACCCGCATTCCAGCCCAGGCGGTTCATTGCCCATTTGACCGGGATGGGGTTTACATCAGCAAACAGGGCATGGCACAGCGGCAGCGCTTTCAGCTGCAGTTCCAGGCTCTTTGCCGTGTCACCGGAAAACCATGCGGCACAGATATCGTGTGCCTGCTGCGGCGCAACATTGGAAAGCACACTGATGACACCCTTACCGCCCAAGGACAAGATCGGCACAATCTGGTCATCGTTGCCAGAATAAATGTTCAGTTCCTCGCCACACAGGGCTGCAACATCCGCAACCTGGGAGATATTGCCGCTGGCTTCCTTTACAGCGTTTACATTGGGCAGCTTGGCAAGCTCCGCCAGTGTGGCGGGCTGCAGATTCACACCGGTACGGGACGGAACATTGTAAATGATGCAGGGCAGGGTAACGGCATTTGCAATGGCCGTATAGTGGGCAATCAGGCCCGCCTGGCTGGTTTTGTTGTAATAAGGGGTAACCAGCAGCAGGGCATCTGCACCGGCTTCCTCGGCCTCTTTGGAGATCTCAATGGCAAAGGCCGTATCGTTGGAGCCCGTGCCCGCAATAACAGGAACGCGCTTTGCGGTATGCTTCACAGCAAAACGGATGCACTCCACATGCTCTTCGTGGTTGAGCGCTGCGGATTCACCCGTGGTGCCGCAGATCACAATGGCATCCGTGCCGTGTGCAATCTGATCATCAATAATGCGGCCCAGTTCCTCAAAGTTGACGGTTCCGTCTGCGTGCATGGGGGTAATGATGGCAACAGCAGCACCGGTAAATACAGGTTGTTTCATAGGGAATGTTTCTCCTTCAATCTAGGGGATGATTAGTCAAAATAGCCCTTAACGGCCAACAGTTCTGCCAGCAGAACTGCACCGCCTGCTGCGCCGCGCAGCGTGTTGTGGGACAGGCAGACAAACTTGTAATCGTACTGGGTATCCTCACGCAGGCGACCAATGCTGACAGCCATGCCGTTTTCAATCATGCGGTCCAGCTTGGGCTGGGGGCGGTCATCTTCTTCAAAGTAATGCAGGAACTGTTTGGGTGCGCTGGGCAGGTCCAGATCCTGCGCCGGGCCATGAAATTCTTTCCAGGTTTTCAGGATTTCTTCTTTGGTGGGCTTTTTATCAAAGCTTACGAACACTGCGCCCATATGGCCATCGGATACCGGTACGCGCAGGCACTGGGCCGTAATGGAAGGTGTAGTTGCGGGCACAATCTTATCGCCATCAATGTGGCCCCACAGCTTCAGCGGCTCCTGCTCACTCTTTTCTTCCTCACCACCGATGTAGGGAATCACGTTATCCAGGATATCGGGGAAAGTCTCAAACGTTTTGCCAGCGCCGGAGATTGCCTGATAGGTGCAGACCAGGCACTTGGTTACGCCGTAATCCTTCATCAGCGGGTGCAGGGCAGGCACATAGCTCTGCAGGCTGCAGTTGGACTTGACGGCAATAAAGCCGCGCTTGGTGCCCAGGCGCTTGCGCTGTGCGGGGATGATTTCCAGGTGGTCTGCATTGATTTCAGGCACTACCATCGGAACATCCGGTGTCATGCGGTGTGCGCTGTTGTTGGAAACCACAGGGCATTCTGCCTTGGCGTAAGCTTCTTCCAGCGCTTTGATTTCGTCCTTTTTCATGTTGACTGCACAGAACACAAAATCCACTTGTGCAGCAACTTCTTCCACCTTGGAAGCATCCAGAACCACCATCTTTTTGACTGCTTCCGGCATCGGTGTTTTCATCAGCCAGCGGCTGCCGACAGCATCCTCATAGGTCTTGCCTGCGGAGCGTGCCGATGCAGCCAGAGCCGTAAGCTTAAACCAGGGATGATTTTCCAGCAGGGTAATAAAACGCTGGCCCACCATGCCAGTTGCACCAACAACGCCAACTTTGTACTGTTTCATCTTAAACTGCCGTCCTTTCCTCCAGAACCCCAACGCACATTTGGGGATTCTGCTTCTGTTCCCAGCCCCATACCATTACCTATATGCAGCTGCCGCCGCAGGTTTGCAGGGGGTAAACACAAACCTGCCGCCGCATTCAAGCCATTTTGCTGCCAAACACGAGATAATAAAAAAACCGGCTTGAAAACCGGCACAAAATGCAATATAATGATACATTGCATGAGCACAGCGCAACACGTTAATCCTAACGTGACAGTCCCGCCCCTATTCGGCTGCGGGCCCAGGAACGATGCGTGCCGTGCACCGCCTTCGGCGGACGTCCCTTTCCATTCCCCACAAGCCTTTGGCTGGCATAAAAGGGAATATACTGATGAAATCCGCACCTCTGTGCCGCATGGCGGCTGCTGTAAGATACAATCGCCGCCTGCATGCCTCAATAATAGCATTGCGCGGCCAACTTGTCAACGCAAAAAGGAAGCAAAACAATGTTAAAGAAAGATTTTTGGTATGACCTGCCCAAAGAACTGATTGCCCAGGAGCCCGCTGACCCGCGTGACAGCGCCCGCCTGATGGTGCTTGACCGCAAGAATGATACGATTGAACACCGCATCTTCCATGACCTGCCGGAATACCTGAACGCCGGAGATGTGCTGGTCATCAACAATTCTAAGGTTCTGCCTGCCCGCTTGATGGGTGTTAAAGTGCCCACCGGCGCCGTGTGCGAGGTTCTGCTGCTCCGCCAGGCCCACGGTGACACCTGGGAATGTCTGGCCCGCCCCGGCCGCCGGATGCAGGCTGGCACCAAGCTGAACTTTGGCGACGGCTCCCTGACGGCCACAGTAGACGAGACCCTGCCGGATGGCAACAAATATGTAACCTTCCAATACGATACCCAGACTTTGTACGAAAAGCTGGATGAGTTCGGCAAAATGCCGCTGCCGCCGTACATCACCCGCCAGCTAGAGGATCAGAGCCAGTACCAGACCGTATACGCCAAAGAGCTTGGCAGCGCGGCTGCCCCCACAGCCGGGCTGCATTTTACCCCGGAACTGCTGGATATCATCCGTGCCAAGGGGGTCAACATTGTGGAAGTGACCCTGCACGTTGGCCTTGGCACCTTCCGCCCTGTCAGCGAGGATAATATTCAGGAGCACCAGATGCACACCGAATGGTACTGCGTGGATAATACTGCAGCCGAGGCCATCAACGCAGCACGCGCCAGCGGCCATCGCGTAATTGCTGTCGGTACCACCAGCTGCCGCACGCTGGAAGCCGTCTGGGCCAAGTACGGCAAGATTGTCCCTTGCAGCGGTACTACCGATATTTTCCTGTACCCCGGTGTAGAGCTGCACGCTATTGACGGCCTGGTGACAAACTTCCACCTGCCGGAAAGCACTCTGATTATGCTGATCTCTGCGTTTTACGGGTATGAGAAAACCATGGCTGCATATAAGGTTGCCGTACAGGAAAAATATCGCTTTTTCTCCTTTGGCGATGCCATGTTCATCCAATAAGCCTGCCTCGCAGAACGGTTGACTTATCCTACTGCTTCCAGTATAATTAAATCACAAAGCGGCGCAGGAAAACACTCTGGCGCCGCATGTTTTTGAACAAAATGAAACAGCAAAACAGGGGAGACTATCATTTATGCCATACCGTCTGATTAAAAAAGAGGGTGCAGCCCGCCGCGGCGAGTTCCAGACTGTGCACGGCACGGTTCAGACACCTGCTTTCCAAAACGTTGCCACTGCTGCCGCGATCAAAGGCGGGCTTTCGGCACATGATTTGAAAGAAATCCGCGCACAGGTCATGCTGTGCAACACCTATCATCTCCACCTGCGTCCCGGTGATCAGGTCGTTGCCGATATGGGCGGCCTGCACAAGTTTACCCGCTGGGACGGCCCGATCCTGACCGACAGCGGCGGATTTCAGGTGTTCAGCCTTGCCAAGCTGCGCCACATTACCGAGGAAGGCGTAACGTTCAACTCTCATTTGGACGGCCACCGCATTTTTATGGGGCCGGAACAGAGCATGCAGATTCAGGCAAACCTTGGCTCCACCATTGCCATGGCCTTTGATGAATGCGTGGAAAACCCCGCTGAATATGATTACGCCAAAAATAGCTGCGCACGTACCGCACGCTGGCTGCTGCGCTGTAAGGCGGAAATGGCCCGCCTGAAGCACGAGGGCAAGGCCGTGAACCCGGACCAGCTGCTGTTTGGCATCAATCAGGGCTGCACCTACAAAGACCTGCGCGTTGAGCACATGAAGCAGATTGCTGAATATGATCTGGACGGTTATGCAATCGGCGGCCTTGCTGTCGGCGAACCTGCCGAAGTGATGTATGATGTGATCAGCGCGGTAGAACCTTACGCCCCGGCGGATAAGATCCGCTACCTGATGGGCGTTGGCACCCCCGGCAACATCATTGAGGGCGTGTACCGCGGTGTGGATTTGTTTGACTGCGTCATGCCCAGCCGCAACGCCCGCCATGGCCACCTGTTCACATGGAACGGCATCATCAACATTAAAAACCTGAAATATGAGCGTGACGAACAGCCCATTGACCCGCAGTGCGATTGCCCGGTCTGCCGCAATTACAGCCGCGCTTACATCCGCCACCTGCAAAAGGCAGATGAAATGCTGGGTATGCGTTTGGCTGTTATGCACAACCTGTATTTCTACAATCATTTGATGGAGCGAATTCGTGAAGCGTTGGATAACGGCACATTCCAGCAGTTCCATGATAAGTATGTGCATCTTCTGGATTCCAGAATTTAAGCGGATTCCGTGTTTCCTTGCTTTACCCCCTTGCGGTTTATGGCGAAAGCCTGTATAATAATAGAAATACTGTAAAATCAAAATTTAAGGAGTTCCACATTATGATCGAATTTTTGACCGCTGATACTTCCAGCACTGCCAGCCTGCTTGTCACTTTCCTGCCGATGGTTCTGATCCTTGTGTTCATGTACATCATCCTGTACCTGCCCCAGAAAAAGCAGGACAAGAAAGATGCTGCCATGCGCGCTTCCATTGAAGTAGGCGATACCGTTATTACCATTGGTGGTGTTGTTGGCCGCGTTGCTGCTATCAATGATAAGGATGATACCTTTGTTCTGGAAACCACCAGCGACCGTGTGAAGATTCGCTTCCGCCGTTCCGCTATTTCCTCCGTTGAGAAGCTGGACATGGGCAACACTGCAAAAGATACCGCCAAGAAAGATGCTCCTGCCAAGAAGAACTGATTGGTTCTGACTGTATTACCTGAATAACAAACGCCCCTTTTGCATAGTTTGTACCATGCAAAGGGGGCGTTTTTTTATGTTTGCTGCTAATTCAAGGGCTTCATCTGCCAAACTTCGATCAAGTCATATCTGCAAAGTCCGCAGTAAATCCAGCGGCCATTTATCTTGGCTGCTGATCAAAAGTTTCGGCTGCGGCGTGGGTACCGCCATCCTGCTTTTCGCTTTGGCCGCACAGATTTTTGCCCATACTGCACTCTCGCTGGAACTTGTCAAACCGGCAACCTGTGCCAGCGTGGCGGTGGGGGCTGTTCTTTCCGGTCTCGTTCTTGCGAACGGTATTGCTCAAAAACGGCTCTTATGCGGTGTTTCCGTGGGCGTCTTTTATGCGCTGTGTTTGAGCCTCACTACCGCCTTGAGCGGCAAACCGCTTGTATTTGATCATGTAAACCTCGCCTTACTTGCAGCGCTGCTGTTCGGCGGCACCGCAGGCGGCGTGCTGAGTGCATTGGGCGCAGTAGGGAACACTGCGTCCGAACGCTGATGCGCGCCCCGCGACCAGCACCGGCCCCTTACACGCCCAAAAGGGCTCTTAACAGCGGTTCATCCGCCGGTGCGGCTGCTGGCATACAAAAACTTGCGGGCAAAAACGATTTATTCGCTTTCTCTTCTGCGTTTCTGACCGGGTATCTCGCCGGCATTCCGCTCGGCCGGTTTGAGCTCCACGGTGCTTTCACTTCGCTTACAGAGCATGTCATGGCCGCACAAAGTTATACGGCATTCTGGTCTGTCTGGTGCAGTTGGTTTGCCGCGGCATTTTTGCAGGCATCGCTGATTTATCTCTGCGGTTTTCATTTGTGGGGCAGCATTTTTATGGGGGCTTATTTTGCGTTCAAGGGCACTGTATTAGGTGTGTGCGCTTCCGCCATTTATGCGTCCGGCGGGGCACGTGCGCTTGTTGTTTATTGGCTCCTGAACTGCCTGCCGGAGCTTGTGCTGTCGGCATTCATGCTTTGGCTTGCGCATAGTTCGTGCAGGGTAAGTCAAAGCCTGTCCAGCATTGTTTTTTCCGGCTGCCGTTGTGCGCTCAACGGCGCAATCCGGCGCTTATCTGTACATTATCTGCTTTGCCTGCTAGGGTGCGCTGTCAGCAGCTTTATGTTTTCCGGTTCAGCTGTCCTCTTCGCCAGTGTCCTGCTTTGAATCCGTCATCGCTTTGGACTGCGGTGCAATATAGCCAGTATCCGCAAGGGGAGAGGCTTCCACCGCCTGTTTCAACTGCTGCTGGTTGATATGGGTATAAATCTGCGTCGTGGATACATTCTCGTGCCCCAGGATTTCCTTGATGGCCAGCATATCCACACCGCCCTGATACATGAGTGTAGCGGCGGTATGGCGCAGTTTATGCGGCGAATAACCCATATTGTCCAAGCCCGCTGATTTCAGACAGTTGGCAACAATCTGCTCCACACGGCGCGCTGTTAAGCGTCTGCCAGTCTTTTTGGATACAAAAAGTGCTTCTTTGTCCCGCAGGTTGTTTAGCGCAGCCCGCGCGGGCAGGTAATGCTCCAACGCAGCCTGGCACGCGGTGTTCAGGTACACCAGGCGTTCTTTGTTTCCTTTGCCGGTAATTTTAATGGTATCGTCCTTAAAATCGCCAAGATTGATTGTGATCAGTTCCGCCAAGCGCATACCGCAATTCAGGAAAAAGACAATAATACAGTAGTCCCGTTCATAAAAGTCACTTTGTATATTTTTTAACAGCCGTATGCTTTCACTGGCACTCAGATATTTGGGCAGGGATTTCTTTGGGCTGCCAAGGTTGATATTATCCGTTGGATTTTCGCTCAGTTCATTGATCTGGTGGCAAAGGTAGCCAAAAAAGCCGCGCAGAGCGCTCAGCTTGCGGGCACGGGCCTTGGCACCGTTATCATTACTGCGGGCGTAATCCAGGTAATTGATAATATCCCGTTTGGTAATGGTGCTGATCTGGCGTTTGGTAATATGGGTCAAGTCAATTTCTTCCGGCGGTGTATCTGGCTGCGCAAGGTTCCAAACCATCATCATATAGCGGAAGAAACCGCGCAGGTCCAGATAGTAACCGTTAATGGTGCGCGGCGAACGCAGCTTGACAACATCCAGATAATGCAGATAATCCATAACAAGATCCGGAATATCCGTATACGGCGCATGCCGGTTTGGGTGCGCCACATCAATGTATGTACTCATTATCGTGAGTAAAGCCCTCCTCCACATTTCGCTAAACTCACATTTAGCGAAATTACATGTTATGTAAAAACACACGAAATCCTGCACCCGCTTGTAGATAGATTCAAGATTTCGTGTGTTCTCTGCATGCCAGTAGCTCCTGGTTTTATTCTTCTTTCCGTTCGCTCTTTTATTTGCCTATTTTTATTTTATTTACTTATTTATTGCGATGTTCATCCAATAGGTCTATCGCAGCCATCACCATGGCATATCATTCGATACCAAATTCAGCCTTTTATCAATCTTCGTCATCACCCAGATTATCTACACGGCCCTGGCCCTTAATATAAAACGGCTCGCTGCCGCGCATGCCTTGCTGGCCCAGCGGCGAAGTAGAAATCGTGATGTTCAGGTTCATCTTTTTCTCATTGCTGACCAGGAACGGGCGCACTGCATCGCCTGCGGCTTTGAACAGTGCATCGTCCTTGGGTGCATCCAGAACCAAAAGATAACTCTTGGTTGCTCCGTTGATCACCATGATCTGCAGGTATGCGGCTCCCACCATCGGGTACTTTTCCAACTCGGCACACAGCGGGTTGACCAATTCATCCGGGTATACCGAAGGCTCCACGATCGTCACCTTATCGCCGGGCTTGATCTGTGCATTGCGCTGGGCTGCCTGCTGCGCGGCGGTCTGCTTGATTTTTTCCAGCATCGCATTGCGCTGTTTCAGCAAAGATGCAACCATATCCGAGTTAAAGCGCAGGTTATCCGTGAACGGGTTCAGCACAAAACCTGCCACATGGTCGTTACCGTTCAGCATCCGGGCGTAATCGTCAAAGCGCAGCAGCATAACCTGACCAGCGGGCTTATTCTGCCACTTATCCAGTTCTTCTGCATCGGTGAATGCGGTAAAGAAAGACTTTCCATCACCAGATTTCAGCAGCGCAAAGGTCACCTTGGTGTCTTTTGGCAGCTGGATTCGTCCATTTTCATCCGGTTTAGGAGCGTTTTCGCCAATTTCAATCTTAGCCGGTGCAAGGAATACACCGCGCATCATCAGGTTGATAACCGCATTAAAGTTCTGCGGATTGTTTTCCTCACGCAGGGCCACAGCAGCCTTTTTCAGCGCTGCATTATCAATTTTCGGCGGTTTGGGTGCTGCCGGGGCTGCATTCTGTGCCGGGGTCGTATTCTTTTCCTGTTCGCTCATGATATACTCCTCTTGGTTTGGGTCGCTGCCCATACCTTATTATTTATTGATTTTGATTGCATTGATGGCTTCCCGCAGGTATGCAACGCCCACCAGGCGCAGCCCCGGGAATTGCGCAGCATCCAGCATGTTCAGGTTATGTTTGGGCACAATGGCGGTATCAAAGCCCACGCGCTGGGCCTCCCGCAGGCGGGTTTCCAGGTGCGGCACGCTGCGCACTTCCCCGCCCAGACCCACTTCACCAATGGCCAGTGCTTTTTCAGGTACAGGCAGATCCAGCAGACTGGACGCCATTGCCAGGCAGACCGGCAAATCGCAGGCAGTCTCGTCCAGTTTCAGACCGCCAATGATGTTGATATACACATCCTGGTTGCCAAACACATAGCCCGCGCGCTTTTCCAGCACGGCCAGCAGCAGATACATACGGTTATAGTCAAACCCGCTTGCCGTGCGTCGTGGGCTTGGAAACGCCGTTTTCGTTACAAGTGCCTGAATCTCGCTCAGTACTGGCCGCGTACCTTCCATCACGCAGGCAACGCAGGTACCGGAAATGCCAATCGGCCGCCCTTCCAGCATGACCTGCGAGGGGTTTTCGATTTGTTCCAATCCCTTGCCGGTCATATCAAATATGCCGATCTCATTGGTGGAGCCGTAACGGTTCTTCACGGCGCGCAGCACGCGGTACGGCAGGGTCTTGTCGCCCTCAAAGTACAGCACAGTATCCACAATGTGCTCCATGACTTTGGGACCCGCAATGGCACCGTCTTTGTTGACATGGCCGACAATAAAGGTCGGTATCTCATTCGTCTTTGCCACATTCAAGAAGCGTGCCGAGCTTTCCTTGACCTGGCTGACCGTGCCGGAGGACGACGCCACATCCGTGCAGCGCATCGTCTGGATGGAGTCAATCACTACAAGATCCGGCTTCATCTGTTCAATCAGCCCGCAGATTTCATCCACATCGCTTTCCGCCACAATGGAGATATTATCCTGCGGCACATCCAGCCGAACGGCACGCAGCTTGATCTGCCGTACGGATTCTTCGCCCGTCACATACAGAACCGAGCGCGTCCGGCTTACTTCGCCGCACAGCTGCAGCAGAATGGTAGATTTGCCGATGCCCGGTTCGCCGCCAATCAAAATCACACTGCCCAGCACAATGCCACCGCCCAACACGCGGTCCAGCTCTGCAATGCCAGTTACAATGCGACTTTTTTCTTCGGTCGTGCTTACGTTTTTCAGTTTCAACGGTTTCAGGCTGGTCTGCCCCGTCACACGTACCGGCGCGGCAGCGCGGCCGGAAGAAGACTTTGCCGGTTCTGCCACCACATCTTCGGTCATCGTGTTCCATGCACCGCAGGACGGGCAGCGGCCCAGCCAGCGGGGACTGGTTTCGCCGCACTGGTTGCACACATAAATTGTTTTCAGCTTATCTTTTGGCATGGTTGTTCCCCCGGCCGCATTTTTCGTACTCTTTTATTATATCCTAAATATCGTGTGGGGACAAGGTATGCACCAAAAATAAAGCGGCAGGCTGCCGCCCGGTGTGCCGGGGATGCAGCAGCCTGCGCGCTCATTTTATAAATTCAGACAATCAAAGCATTACCTTGTGGTAGGTCTTTTTCCCCTTTTTGATCACAACACCATTCTGGAGTTGCTCAACCGTCAGACCAAAGGTCGGGTCGGTCACTTTCTCGCCGTCCACCAGAACGCCGCCCTGCTGTACCAGCTGGCGGGCTGCACGGTTGGAACCGCACAGCTTGGCACCAACCATGGCAGCCAGCAGGCCAACCTTACCGTCCTTGACCAATGCGGCATCCAGCTGGGTGGTAGGCATGTTCTCGTGGTCGGCTACGCCGCTGAACAGCTGGCGGGCTGCACTCTGGGCCTTTTCAGCTTCCTCGGCACCGTGCACCATGCTGGTCAGCTCGTAAGCCAGGATTTCCTTGGCCTTGTTCAGCTGCTCGCCTTCCCAGTGGTCCATCTCATCGATCTGCTCCAGCGGCAGGAAGGTCAGCATGCGGATGCACTTGAGTACATCAGCATCGCCGACATTGCGCCAGTACTGGTAGAACTCGAACGGGCTGGTCTTGTTGGGGTCAAGCCAAACGGCGTTGCCGGCGGTCTTACCCATCTTTTTGCCCTGGCTGTCGGTCAGCAGCGTGATAGTCATGGCGTAAGCATCCTTGCCCAGCTTGCGGCGGATCAGCTCGGTGCCGCCCAACATGTTGCTCCACTGGTCGTCGCCGCCAAACTCCATGTTGCAGCCGTAATTTTGGAACAGGTGGTAGAAGTCGTAGCTCTGCATGATCATGTAGTTGAATTCCAGGAAGGACAGGCCCTTCTCCATGCGCTGCTTGTAGCATTCGGCGCGCAGCATGTTGTTCACGCTAAAGCAGGGGCCAACTTCACGCAGCAGCTCAATGTAATTCAGGTTCAGCAGCCAGTCAGCGTTGTTCAGCATCATGGCCTTGCCTTCGCCAAACTCAATAAAGCGCTCCATCTGGCGCTTAAAGCACTCGGCGTTATGGTCAATGTCCTCTTTGGTCAGCATTTTGCGCATGTCGGTACGGCCAGAAGGGTCGCCGATCATGGTGGTGCCGCCGCCAATCAGGGCAATGGGTTTGTTGCCTGCCATCTGCAGGCGCTTCATCAGGGTCAAGGCCATAAAGTGGCCGGCGGTCAGGCTGTCGGCTGTGCAGTCAAAGCCGATGTAGAAAATAGCCTTGCCGTTGTTGATTACTTCCTTGATTTCTTCCTCGTCCGTTACCTGGGCAATCAGGCCGCGGGCTTTCAGTTCGTCATAGATGGTCATGGGGTGCATCCTCCTTGGTTTGTGCGGCAAGGGCAAAAAATAAAACGCCCCTGCCAAATGTTGAATTTGGCAGAGGGCGATCAAATACGCGGTACCACCTCTGTTTGCCCGTGCCTCGCGGCGGCGGGCCTTCGCGGGTGCGGCAGCCAAAGTGTACAACTGCGACACCCAAACGCTGTAACGTGCGCACACGGCCCAGCCTAACAGCCTTTAATCAAAGGCGTTCAGCCTGCTGCTCAGGGATGTATTCACCGCTTTGCCTGCCAGCCCCTTACACCAACCGGGGCCTCTCTTTCGCATACAGCAAAACGGTTACTCGTTCCCGTCCTTGCATTTAACTGTTTACTAAATTAGCATATGTTGCCGCTTTTGTCAAGCGTTTGGCGGCAGCTTATTTTTCGATCTGCTTTTCATAGAACGTGATGGACAGCGAAACGCTGATATCATTATTGACCGAAAGATTCTCGCTGGCCGAAACCGCGATCTGTTCAATCGCGCAGCGAAAGCGGCAAAGGAGGCAACATCCTCAATCATGCCGTCCTGCGGCAGACCTGCACCTTCCAGTTTGATGATGCGCTGGGTTTCGCCGCGCACTAAGCCCGCATAGTTGACCACGCGGGCCGTACCCTGAATGCGGCTGACCAGCATCATGATAAAGAAGAACAAAACAATCAGCACAACGGTAAGCACCGTCATGCCGACACGAGATACAAAGGAGGCCTTTTGACCTTTTTTTACTTGCCGCAGCAGTTTTAATCATGTTCATCTCCACCATGGCAGACCGCTACAGGCTGCCGTGAATTATTCGTTGTTATTCTAGCCTATTTCATCTGTTTTGGCAAGCATTCATTTCCTACTCGTGCAGCCCCGCCGGGCATACGCATTCATACGTTGGCCCTGCGGAGCTGTGTTATTTTTTATTCAATTATAACTGCATCCGGTTACGATTCAAGACTGCCATGCAGCTCAACTGTTTTGCGCTGCATTATAGCTTGCCAAGCGCTCCTCAAAGTCCTTTTCTGCATCCTGCACAGTGGTCAGGTCACCTGTTGCGATATTCCACAGGGTATCATTAAAGGCGCTATCAATCAGTTGCAATGCTCATATCAAGGTCATGGTCAATGCAGCTGTTCTCCAACAGCTCAAACATGGTTTCAAACTCCAGGTCAATAATAGTAATCCGTTGTTCCAAACAAAACCACATCCGATTTTTCTGCCGCTGTCACAATCGCATCCAACTGTTTATTACAGCCATCAATTTTGGAATAGCTGATAGTAAATGTTGGGGTAAATCTTGTTCCAGTCCAGCACAACAGCTTCAAAGTTGGACCAGCTGCCGTAAACAGTCAATTCCTGCTGTGCAGCGGTATCCATGGACGGAGCAGACCTGCCATTCTGCGCTGCCTGTTCAGGCTGTGTTTCTGCTTTCTAGCATCCGGTCAAAAATATGGCAGCAGACATTCCCGCCGCAAGCAGCAGAGGACATTGTTTTTATAGTTCAATTCCTCTTATTTATCGCAAATTTGCGTATTTCCTCGACGATATTATTGATGGCAACAGGTTTATCAACGATGAACTCCCCAAGAAAGACTCCGGTCTTTCCCCTGTTTCTATCAGCGTTGGAGTTGCTTTTACTGACCGCAAAAAATCGAGCAGATTCATCTTCAAGGATGCTGACAAAGCTCTTTATCTAGTAAAAGAAAACAGCAGACGCGGATGTGCAATCTATTAACGTCTCCTTTTCATTATCATTTGCTCCCAGCTGGTACAAGTTGGGAGCTTTTTTCTTCGTTCAAACATAAAAATTCATATCAGATGTATTTTCATACTGTATTTTAACGTACACTCATAATATTTCTTCATGAATCTTGTCGAAACATATTGATTTTGAGTATATTTTGGGTTAACATTGTAAATAGCTTTTGTTGCATTTGCCAGGCCCTATACATTTCAGAAAGGTCGATGCCGCATGTATCATCCGGCTATGGAACCCCGCCCCGTCAACTGCTCATCTTTTGTACCTTTACTGCGCAGGATGAGCTATCTCATCCTCAAACGCGGGTTTGATCTTGTATTTTCTTTGGTTCTGCTTGTTACCTGCGCGCTGCTCATGGCTGTGATTGCGCTTGTTGTTTGGCTGGATTCCCCCGGCAAGATCATTTACACACAAATACGGCTTGGATACGGCGGGAAGCCTTTTACTATCTACAAATTCCGTTCTATGCAGCAAAGCACTGCCCCGGATGATGCGAAGTGGACCAGCGAAAACGACACACGCATTACCCGTGTTGGCCATATCCTGCGCCTGACCCACCTGGACGAACTGCCGCAGCTGCTCAACATCTTTATGGGCGAAATGAGCTTTGTTGGCCCGCGCCCCGAACGCCCCACTGTTTATGACGACCTTGACGGCAAAGTCGAGAACTTCCGCAGCCGTATGCAGGTTATGCCGGGCCTGACTGGTTACGCGCAGGTCAATGGCGGCTATGATTTGAACCCTGCAGAAAAGCTCAAATATGATTTGATCTATATCAATCACTGCTCTGTACTGTTTGACCTTTGGTGCCTGCTAAAAACAATACCTGTTGTTTTTACAATGAAAGGCGCAAGGTAATATATTTTTGCCGGAAAGCAAAACGCCCCGTAAGCATTTTGTTATGCACGCTTACAGGGCATGAGACTTTCATATCGTCACTTATTTTTATGGGGAATCAACTATCGCACAAAATCCAAGGGGCTATATGCAGAAAAACTCCCGCGAGCAACCTGCCTGCGGGAGTTTTGGAGGTGACGGGCAGATTTGAACTGCCGAATGAGGGTTTTGCAGACCCTTGCCTTACCACTTGGCCACGTCACCATAATAAGCAAAAAGCCGGCGTAAACCGGTTCCTTGCTGTTTGTCTGGAGCGGCCGACGAGGCTCGAACTCGCTACCTCCACCTTGGCAAGGTGGCGCTCTACCAGATGAGCTACGGCCGCATACTCCATGTGGCGTCCCGGGGTGTTGCTCCCGGCGACGTCGATTATTATACCGCAAGCCGGGTCCGTTGTCAACACCCAATCTGCATTTTTTGCAATTTTGGGGGCAAAAGACCGACATTCGGCCCTGCATCGTGCAATTTGCAATTTCAGACATCTCTGCATCATGTCATCGGACGTCCGATGACTATTCAATTTCGTTCAGGTTCTGCCCCGCTGATGCGAAGAAAATTTATTTGCATTCCACACCGGGAACTATTATAATAGAGCGTGTCAATAGGTCGTACAGAAACGCTGCGCCCACCCCTTGCAGGCCGGCGCGCGTTTTTGTGCGCGGAGATGGAAATGTCAGCATAAAGGAGCATACACGATGTATAAGATCACTGAAAAGGTCGCGCTGAACCCCACCGTGACAAAGATGGTCATTGAAGCCCCGCTGATCGCCAAAAAGGCAAAGCCGGGTCAGTTCATCATTGTCCGCCCGTTTGAGGACAGCGAACGCATCCCCCTGACGGTCGCCGGTTACGACCGCGAGGCCGGTACCGTGGAGATCATCTTCCAGATCGTCGGCGGCACCACCATGGAGCTGAACAGCCTGAACGTGGGCGACAGCGTCCACGACTTTGTGGGTCCCCTGGGCCGTGCCACCGAGGTGGAAGGCCTGAAGAAGGTGTGCGTGGTCGGCGGCGGCGTGGGCTGCGCCATTGCCCTGCCCATTGCCAAGGAACTGCACGATCAGGGCTGTGTGGTGCACAGCGTCATCGGCTTCCGCAGCAAGGATCTGCTGATCCTGGAGGACGAGTTCAAGGCCTGCAGCGACGAGCTGCGCATCATGACCGATGACGGCAGCTACGGTACCAAGGGTGTGGTCACCGCTGCCCTGGATGAGCTGGTGGAAGCCGGCAACCAGTATGATCTGGTCATCACCATCGGCCCGCTGATCATGATGAAGTTCGTGGTCAAGACCTGCCAGAAGCACGGCCTGAAGAGCATCGTTTCCATGAACCCCATCATGATCGACGGCACCGGCATGTGCGGCGGCTGCCGCCTGACCGTGGGCGGCCAGACCAAGTTTGCCTGCGTGGACGGCCCCGACTTTGACGGCGACCTGGTGGACTTTGACGAGGCCATGGCCCGTGGCACCATGTACCGCCCCTTTGAGGCACACGCCCGTGAGGCAGCCTGCAATCTGTTCAAGACTCAGGAGGGAATGTAAGATGGCTTTCAATATGGATCCCAAAAAGTGCCCCATGCCCACCCAGGACCCCAACGTCCGCAACAAGAACTTCAAGGAAGTTGCTCTGGGCTACACCGAAGAAATGGCCATCAACGAGGCCAAGCGCTGCATCCACTGCAAGAACAAGCCCTGCCAGACCGGCTGCCCGGTGGGCATCGACATCCCCGAGTTCATCGCCCATGTGGCCGAGGGCGACTTTGAGGCCGCTTATCAGGTCATCAACCGCTCCTCTTCCCTGCCCGCTGTCTGCGGCCGTGTCTGCCCGCAGGAGAGCCAGTGCGAGGGCAAGTGCACCCGCGGCATCAAGAACGAGCCCGTGGGCATCGGCCGCCTGGAGCGCTTTGTGGCCGACTGGCACCGGGAGAACGTGCACACCGCACCCGTCGTGCCCGAGTGGAACGGCCACAAGGTGGCCATCATCGGTGCAGGCCCTGCCGGCCTGACCGCTGCGGGCGACCTGGCCAAGCTGGGCTACAAGGTGACCGTGTACGAGGCCCTGCATGTGGCCGGCGGCGTGCTGATGTACGGCATCCCCGAGTTCCGTCTGCCCAAGGCCATCGTGCAGCAGGAGATCGACGGCCTGAAGAAGATGGGCGTTGATTTTGAGTGCAATATGGTCATTGGCAAGGTGCTCACCATCGACGAGCTGATGGACGAGTACGGCTACGAGGCCGTGTTCGTAGGCTCCGGTGCCGGTCTGCCCCGCTTCATGGGCATCCCCGGCGAGAGCCTGAAGGGCGTGTACTCCGCCAACGAGTTCCTGACCCGCTCCAACCTGATGAAGGCTTACCTGCCCACCAGCAAGACCCCCATCCGCACCGGCAAGAAGGTCGCCGTCGTGGGCGGCGGCAACGTGGCCATGGATGCTGCCCGCAGCGCCATGCGTCTGGGTGCCGAGACCGTGTACATCGTCTACCGCCGCGGCATGGCCGAGCTGCCCGCCCGTAAGGAAGAGGTGGAGCACGCCGAGGAAGAGGGCATCATCTTCAAGACCCTGTGCAACCCCGTGGAGATCCACGCCAACGACGAAGGTTTCGTCAAGTCCATCACCTGTGTGGAGATGGAGCTGGGCGAGCCCGATGCTTCCGGCCGCCGCCGCCCCATCGAGAAGAAGGGCAGCGAGTTTGAGCTGGACGTGGACACCGTGATCATGAGCCTGGGCACCAGCCCCAACCCCCTGATCCGCTCCACCACCCCGGGTCTGGAGACCAACAAGCACGGCTGCATCGTCACCGACGGCGACGACGGCAAGACCAGCCGTGACGGCGTGTACGCCGGCGGCGATGCCGTGACCGGTGCCGCCACCGTCATCAAGGCCATGGGTGCCGGTAAGGCTGCCGCCAAGGCCATCCACGAGTACATCCAGAACAAGTAATTGCTGCCGCAAGGCAGTCCCCTCCCCTGTTTCCTCCGGGAAACGGGGGATTTTTTTGTGCCATTCCGGAGGGCTGCAATAACAAGGCGAAGGTTTTGTTCCAACTATAGCAAACCAACTTTTTAATGCGACTGCAACAACGTTGGTTTGCATATCGCAGATATGCTGTTACGGTTACGCTAATTTCTAGCCTTGCGATAAAAAAAGCAGAACCTCCTGCGAAGTTCTGCCTTTTTGTGATGGCATATTTGCTCTGTTTTGTCAAATGATCACAGTTTAAAACGGGAATCTCACTGATAGCCATGACAGACGGTGCTGGAACCAAGCGGGACATCATAGCAATCTCCGTGCCAGGGGTCTTCGGGATAAGTGCACGATAAGCAAACGTCACATACACGAAGGTTCAGCGGGCTGACATAATCTTCCCCATAGAGATAGTGGATACACTTCTGTGCACGCATGCTCCCTTTTTGCACTTCAGAACTTGCAAGTGTTACCTTCAGATCGGTTCCTCCGCAAATAGGGCACTGTGTGGTCTGCGGTGTCAAAGAAAGCTTTTCCAATTCTTCCTGCGGGGTAAGGGAGGTGTTCTTTTTTACGGATTCCGGTGTTGCCTGGACGGTTTCCGGTGCAGAACTGGCCGGAATCTCTCTGGTTTCTGTCCGACTGCAGCCGCACAGAAGCAACATCAGAGAAACAAGCAGGCATATAGCCAGTTGTATGCCTAAGCGAAGTCGTTTCATGGTCAAGCCTCCTTTTTTGAATAGAATAAAAATGGTGGTCACCCTGTACTTAACGTAGCAGAGCTGATCATATCTGTCAATATATTGTTCTACAAATAGTACTTACAACAAATAAGTTCGTAGCTATAACCAAAATGCCAACACCGGAATTGGAGAAAATGCCGTGGGAGCCTCTGAAAATTTATAGCAAACCAACTTTTTTAATGCAACAGCAACCGCGTTGGTTTGCATATCACAGATATGCTGTTACATCTGCGCTTTTTTAGCCTTACGATAAAGCGCTGTGCGGCCGAGATCGTTCTGTTTGCTCTTCTTTTAAACTAACCGGCACACTTCCCCTGTTTCTTTCGGGAAACGGGGGATTTTTTTGTGCTTATCGTCCCGGAGCTTGTCGGGGCGAGGCCCCTCCATCTTGCTGGCGCAAGACCGCTCTGTCGCTTAAAAGCCCCACTGGGGCTTTCATTGCTCCGCTGCACTTCGCAAACGCAAATCTGGGGCGATTCATTTACTTTTGTGATGGTTTTATGCTATAATATGCTTAACTTTATAAGGTGCTGCACCGCCTGCGGGCTGCGGCACCGCTTTTGGAGGGAACTGCCCATGCACCCGCTGCTCATTCTGGTACTGGTCTTTGATCTGCTCATCGCCGTGTCCTCGGTGCTGAACCTTGTGAACATGATGCGCGTCAACCTGATGGTGGAGGAACGCAGGGCCGAGGCACTGACCGTGCAGCGGGTACGGGTGCAGAAGGCCGCCGCCGGGAAGGGCGGCATCCTGGCTTCCTGGTACGGCGTGTACGCCTGCCCGGCCAAGGACGGCACCGGCGAGTTCACCTCTTCAAACCCCTATGGCAGCGAGGCCGCCGTGCCCGCTTCCACCACCGTGGTGCCCCTCAAGTCCTCCGGTGTGCTGGAGCAGTGCGACATCGCCGCCCACCTGCGCCGCCGCCTTGTCCCGCTGTGGATCACGGCGGCCGCATTCTCGGCTCTGCTGGCGGCTTTCGTCCGCCTCTGAGCAGGCTCTTCCCCCTTCTCGTCTTTTCGGCACACGGCTTTTCCCCGGCGGCCCTCTGACCCACAGGCTGCCGGGGCGCGGTACGATGCCGGGAAAATATAAGTATAAAGGAAGGCAATTATGGAACTACTAAAACTACTCGGCATTGTCATCGTCATCGCTGGCTTTGCACTGAAGCTGGACTCCATTCTGGTCATTCTGGTGGCAGCCGTTGTGACTGCACTGGTTGGCGGTCTGGGCCCGGTCACCCTGCTGGAAACGCTGGGCAGCACCTTTGTGGCAAACCGCAGCATGGCCATCTTCATCATCGTGATGCTGGTCACCGGCACGCTGGAGCGCAACGGCCTGCGTGAAGCAGCCGCTGCCCTGATCGGCAAGTTCAAGGGTGCCACCTCCGGCCTGGTCATCGGCATCTACGGCGTGATGCGCTCGATCTTTGCAGCCTTCAACGTGGGCTTTGGCGGCGTGGCCGGTTTCGTGCGCCCCGTCATCATGCCCATGGCCGAAGGTGCCATTGTAGCACAGGGCTATGAGCCCAATGAGGAGCATGTCGAGGAGCTGAAGGGTATGGCTTCCGGCATGGAGAACATCACCTGGTTCTTCGGTCAGGTCCTGTTCGTGGGCGGCTCTGGCGGCCTGCTGGTGCAGAGCACTTTGGCCGGCCTGGGCATCGAGGTGGAGCTGGCCCAGCTGGCTGCCATCGAGATCCCCGTGTGCATCATTGCCACTGTGGTCGCCATCGTATTCTATGTGATCAAGGATCGCAAGATGATCCAGAAGTACTATAAGTAAGGGAGGACAGAAGAATGAGCTTTTTTATGAGTGCTGATTACAGCCTGTCCACCAAGGTGATGGAGATCATCTACTTTATCATCGGCCTGCTGTGCATCTACTGCGGTGTGAAGAACCTGAAGGATAAGGAGAACCCGGAACCCGTGGGCACCTTTATCTTCTGGGCCGTGCTGGGCGTCGTGCTTGCCCTGGGCCGCTGGCTGCCCTCTCTGGTGAGCGGCATCCTGGTGGTGGTGATGTGCATCCCCGCCATCCTCAAGAAGGTCAAGAAGGGCGCTGTCTCTGCTGCCACCAAGGCCGAGACCGAGGCTACCTATGAGAAGATCGGCATGAAGATCTTTGTCCCCACCCTGAGCATCGGCATGCTGGCCGTCATCTGCGCCATCACCGGCATGGGCATCGGCCTGTCCGCCCTGAACGGCGTGGCTCTGGGCGTTCTCGTGGCCATCATCCTGCTGATGATCATGAACCGCGACAACAAGCCCTCCACCTTCCTGAACGATTCCGAGCGCATGCTGTCCACCGTGGGCCCCCTGTCCATGCTGCCCATGCTGCTGGCCTGCCTTGGCTCCGTCTTCACCGCTGCCGGTGTCGGCGATGTGATCTCTGACCTGGTCAGCCACATCATCCCCGAGGGCAATGTGAACGCCGGTATCGTGGTGTACGCCATCGGCATGATGCTGTTCACCATGATCATGGGCAACGCCTACGCCGCCATCACCGTGATGACCGTGGGCATCGGCTACCCGTTCGTGCTGGCCCACGGCGCAAACCCGGTGGTCATCGGCATGCTGGCTTTGACCTGCGGCTTCTGCGGCACCCTGTGCACCCCCATGGCTGCAAACTTCAACACCGTGCCCGTGGCACTGCTGGATATGAAGAAGCCCATGGGCGTCATCAAGAATCAGGTTCCTGTCGCCATCATCATGATGGTGGTCCAGATCGTGATGATGATCCTCCTGAAGTGATTTTTTTGTTAGATCGAGTGATTCAATGGAACAAGCAATTCAGCACGGAGCCGATATCATTATTCGCGACTGGGTCCGGCTCCGTGCAGGCGAACGCTTATTGATCGTATCCAGCCAGAAGTATGCTGTCGAGGTGGCGGCCATGCAGCAAGCCGCACAGGCGGTGGGCAGCGTGGCGGATGTGTTGATGCTGGACGACCTGCACGAGCAGGTGGGCCAGTATTTCGATGACCGCGAGGACGCCTTTGACCCCTACAACGCCGTGATCGGTGCTGCCGAGTATTCCCTCATCACCACACGGGCCGTCAAGCGGGTCATTGCCCGCCGCAACCGGTTTTTGTCGCTGCCGCTGAGCACCAGCAACGGGCAGTCACTGCTGAGCTACGACTTCCTGAACATGAGCCTGCCCAAAAGCAGGATCATGGCCAGCATCATCATGGCCTGCTACCAGAACGCCAGCCACATCCATGTGACCACGGAGCTTGGCACGAACCTGGATTTCAACATCGAGGGGCGTGTGCCCGGCTTCTTCAACGGCTGCTGCCACGACGGCAAGGGCCTTTCCTCTGCCAGCGTGGAAGTGTATGTGGCACCGGTGGAGAGCGACACCAACGGCACCCTGATCCTGGACGGCTCCATGGGCTATATCGGCATCGTGGACAGCCCCGTGCGGGTGGAGCTGCGCGGCGGCCGCATCGTGGAGATCGAGGACAATGCCAGCGGCAGGCGGCTCAAGCAGTTTCTGGCCCGCTTCCACGACCCGGAGAACATGGTGGTGGCGGCGGAGTTCGGCATCGGGCTCAACACCCACTCCCGCTGTGCAGGCAACTGCTACATCGAGGACGAATCCACCTATGGCACCTTCCATATCGGGTTCGGGCGCAACATTGCGCTGGGCGGTGTGCAGGATGCTTCCGGCCATTACGATCTGGTCACCCACGCTCCCTGCATCTATGTGGACAACCGCATGATCATGGATCACGGACAGCTCACCGTTCTGGAGCCGTCCATTTATATCTGAGAATCGAGGCTTTTTACTATGAAGATTCTGCTCACTGGTTTCGACCCCTTTGGCGGCGAGACCGTCAACCCCGCTTTTGAGGCGGTGAAGCTGTTGCCCGACACCATCGCCGGTGCCGAGATCGTCAAGCAGGAAGTGCCCACCGAGTTCATCCGTGCCGGTGAGGTGCTGGAAGCTGCCATTCAGGCAAACCAGCCCGATGTGGTCATCTGCATCGGTCAGGCCGGCGGCCGCTCCGCCATCACCCCGGAAAAGGTGGCCATCAACCTGATGGACGGCCGCATCGCCGACAACGCCGGTTATCAGCCCATCGACGTGACCATCCAGGAGGACGGCGAGACCGCCTACTTCACTTCTCTGCCCGTGAAGGCCATGGTGCAGAGCATCAAGGACGCAGGCATCCCCTCCGCCCTGTCCTACACCGCAGGCTCCTATGTGTGCAACTACCTGATGTACACCCTGCTGTACCTCATCGACAAGAAGTACCCCAACATCCGGGGCGGCTTCATCCATGTGCCTTACGCCATGGAGCAGGTGGTCAACAAGCCCCTGGGCACCCCCAGCATGGACCTGCACCAGATCGCCCGCGGCCTGGAGAAGGCCGTGGAGGCCGTTGTGAAGAACGACGCCGACCTGGCTGTGGACATGGGCACCACCCACTGAGCACCCCTGCAGAGCCCTTCAAGGCACCCGCTGTGCATCCGCATGGCGGGTGCTTTTTTGTAATGTTTCTCATGCAGAGTGCAATCGCGTGGGGCAGGCCCGATGGCTTTTGCAAGCGGCATCGCCGCCGGGGTCGCTCCGCTGGGCCAGAGGGTGAGAGGGGTGTTTCGACTCCCCCCTCTCTCCCTCTGGACACCCCTCTCCCCTGGACGGGTTGTGGCTCCCAGCGTATGCTACGGCCCTTGAGTGGGCCTTGCATCCTGCTGGCCACGGCCCCAACAACTCCTCCCTGTTTCTGCCGCAGGCAGCGGTCGTCGTCGTTGCAAGAAAGGGGCTGCTCGCCCCTTTCAGACCCCAAAGAAGTAGGCTCCACCCGAAAATACTGAAGATTCACGCCTGTTCGGCGTGAAGATCTTTTCACCGTATTTTCGGCTTCCACCGATTGGAACGCCCCTCAGTCGCTGCGCGCCAGCTCCCCGGTGAGGAGCGTTGCCGTAAAAGGCATTTGATTTACTGCGCTTTGGCCGCAGGCCAACAGCAGCCGATGCCACTTCCCGTAACGCCCTCTCCCGTGAAAAAGCAAATCCGGCGGGGCCGCAGCCCTGCCGGATTTGCAAAATCTAAAATAATTTTTCTGCTATTTATGCCCAGAGCAACGCGGAGGGCATTCCAAATCGTTTGCCTTCCAGAGAACAGGCCACTTTCCTTAACGCCCATCCGTGAAAAAACAATCCCGGAAAATCCGCAGATTTTCCGGGATTGCATATCTTTAAAAATAATTTTCCGCTGATATTGCCGGAGCAAAGCGGAGGCAATTCCAAATCGTCCTGCTTACTCCGTGATCCGCCCTGCCGCGCTGGTCTCCAAGACCGGGTAACCGGTGCGGGTGCAGCGCACGGCGCAGCGGGCGCGGCCGCCGGTGGTGCAGGTGAACAGGGTCAGGTCCCAGGCGTCCTCGTCGCTGGCCGTGATCATTTTTTCGATATCCGTAGGCTGGATGGTCTCCACGTTGGTCACCTCATAGCTCCAGCGCTGGCCGTCCATGTCGGTAAAGTACACCTCGCTGCCCAGGGCCAGCCACTTGATGGGGCTGAAGTGCTTGGCGTAGTTGTGGGCGCAGACCACCATGTTGTCGGCGTAGGTGGAGCCGGAGTAGCGGCCCGGCGCGATCTTCAAGCCCGCATAGCTCCACTCGCTCATCACGGGCAGTTCCAGCCCGATGGACGGGATGGACAGGCAGCCGATGTAGCCCCATCCGTCGATGTCGGTGACGGTCATCTCCTGCTCCGGGTCCAGCTCCGGCTGGACCACCGGCTCTTCGTCCTTCGTCTTGTCCTCCATGGTCTCGGTCAGGGTCTCTTCCAGCTTGCCCAGGGCGTCCTGCGAAGCCTTGTCGGCGCGGTTGGCGTCCCACTGGTTATAGCCCAGCAGCGCCAGCGCGCCCAGAATGAGCAGGATGCCCACGATCATGCAGGCGCGGCCGATCTTCTGCTTTGTGTTCATGCCAGCGTCTCCTTCCGGTCCAGCACCCAGCCGACGGCAAACAGCAGCACGCCGCTGCAGGCCATGAACGGGATGGGCCAGTTCAGCTGGCCGCTCTGGGGCAGTGCATTGCCGTACGGGCGGCCCGGAGCCACCGGGTTGTCCGGGTTGCCGGGGGCCACGGGGTTGTCCGGCGTGCCGGGCGACACCGGGCGGTTAGGGTCGTTGGGATCCACCGGCATGTCCGGGTTGTCCGGCTCATCCGGGGTGCCGGGCTGGGTGGGCTTGTCCGGCTCCGAGGGCTTCTCCGGCTCGGACGGTTTGCCCGGTTCCGAAGGCGTGCTGGGAGTTTCCGGTTCGGGCGGGGTCACCTCCTGCGTGGGCGCGCCCACCTTGGGGGTGGCGTCCACGGTGTAGAGCCAGCCGCTTTCGTCCGCCATGGGCAGCGACACCAGGAAGGAATTGATGGCCTCGTAGCCCTTGGAGTTCTCGGTCTGCACCACAAGGTACAGGCCCAGCGGCAGCGCGTCAAAGGAGACGGTGCCCTGCTCGCTGATCTTATGGGTGGTGCCGGCGGCGCGGGCGGGCAGCTTGGCTTCCAGCCTGGAAGCCAGCGTGCTGTCCGTCAGGTCACCCAGCGCGATGCCGCAGCCCGTAAAGTCGGCGGTGTACACAAAGTGCAGGTCGCCGTTGGTGCGGGCCACGTCCGCCACCTTGTACACGGTGAGTGCGCCGCCCCGCAGGGGGACGTCGTTCTGGTGGTCGTACAGGGTCACATCCATGCTGCCGGTGCGGCTCAGGTCGATGTTGGCGCTGGCCGCGGGGGCTGCCAGCGCGGGCAGTGCACAGCACACGGCCATGCACAGCGCCAGCAGAAGAGCGGAAAACCGGTTGTTTTTGTTTTGTTTCATGGCTGCTCACTCCTCCTCGTCCTGTTTCCGTTTGCGGACCAGCAGCAGGGCTGCTGCAGCGGCCAGTGCGCCGCCCAGCACCCCGAAGGGTGCCGTGCCCATGCCGCCGGTGGACGGCAGCTCGTAGCCGGTGTAAACGTAGTTCTGCACCGTGATATTGCCGGTCTGGACGCCGTTGTTGGAGATGTACACGTTCCAGTTGCCGGTGGTCGTTTCCTCCACCAGGTAGTGGTACGCATTGCCGTTCTTGTCCTTCAGAGGCAGCTCGTCACCCGACTTGGACCAGGTCCAGTTGTTGGTCTTGTTCAGGGTAGCTTTCTCGAACGGCTCCTTGCTCTCCACGCTGTCGGTGTAACGCCAGACCTGGATTTCAATATTCTCTGCCGCCGGTTCCACCGGCTGGCGGGTGTCGGCATCCAGCCAGAGCTTGCTGACGGTCAGGTTGCTGTAGCGGTTGGTATACTGGGCCGTGGTGGTCTGGGCGGCATTGCCCACCTGGACATCTGCAAACTGGATGGTCTTTCCCTCATCCATCGCCGTCTCCTTGCCCGTAGCGGTATCAAAGGCCGTCTGGGGGGTCTCGTTGCTCTTGTGGAACAGCACATAGTGGGGGGTATCGTCCTTCTGGTAGTTCTGGGGTGCTTTGGTCTCCACGATCTTATACAGCAGGTCCGGCTTCAGGGTCTGTTCGCTGCCGTTTTCCAGCACCGTCAGGCTCACCTGGCCCTTTTCGTTGGTGGTGACGGTGCCGTTTACGCCGCCGCTCCAGCGCTGCCATGCCTGGGTTTTCGGATCATACTGCCAGATGGTAAACTCTGCTCCCTGCAATGCCACGCCGGAGTAATCGTCCACCTTGTGGAGCAGGAACTGTCCGGTGGAGGCCGTGGCGGCAGATGCATAGGTAAACTTGATGGAGTCCGAATTGGTGGAGGCCCCATTGCCCAGCTTGACGGTGTTGTCCACGTTGTAATCCGCAGCAGCACTGCCCTGCTTTACATCACATTGGTACACCAGGATCATGGCGGCCTGGTTGGGGATCACCATGTGGAGCCAACCCTCGTCATCTGCCGGCAGCACCTGATACAGGTTGCGAGGCACTTCATCCCCTCGGGTCACGGTGTTGGTGGTTTCGTCATACTGGAAGTAATACAGCTTTACAGACGCCGGGTCTCCCCGGACAATGGCACCGTTCTGGGCCTTTACGTCGTCCCACAGCTCAATGGTCGGGGCCTTGTTGGCTTCCACCGACAGGTCCTTCCGGGCCGGGTTCACCACCACCTGGTACTCGATGCGGTCGGTTTTGCCATCCACCAGCTTTCCGGTCTTTTTCAGGGGGTCCACAGTCTTTTCCACCGTGGTGTGGAGGGTCTCGGTCAGCTCGCCCCACTGGGCCGTGTTGGTGTAGATCACCTCGCCCACCGAGGGGTTCTTCCAGCGGGGATCGTCGTCCACGCTCACCTTGTACAGAATGCGGAACTTGTGTTGTTTGTTCTTGCTCAGGTTGTAGCCGCGGATGGTAATGGTCAGCTGCCGGGTGGCTTTCTCGTAGGCTACCGTGGCAGCGGCACCCTTCAACTCGCTGATCTTATCCGGGGCCCCTTCGTCCATGCCGATCGTTACCCAGTCGGTCTTGAACTCGGTGTTTTCCGGCAGGGTATCGGTGATGACGATGTCGGCATCATCCTCGGCAGCGGTCTGCACCACCAGCTGATAGTGGAGGTTTTTGCCGTCGAGTTTACTGTACTGGTAGGTCTGGTCTCCGCTTTGGTAACCAGATTCGTCCTGATCGCTGTTCGCCGACACCCGTTTTTCAAAGCTCTTGTAGCTGTGGTAGGTGTCCTCTGCCTCAGCCCTCTGAGAGCTGCCTTGGATGCTGACGCTGTTTTTGTAAGTCCATTTCTCTCCGGTGGGCACATTGCGCTGATCCTCGTGGGTAGGGAGGTCCTTTACCTCCACACGCCGCACCGGGTTGTCATCTGCCTTGTTTATCTGGATGGTAAAGCTCCGCACCCAGGTGGAGGGGTCGTTGGCAGTCACCGTGCCGCCGGTGCCGTCGGCACCGCTGTAGTAGGTGACGGCAATGACCCCGGCGGCCTTAGCCTGGGCATAGGTCATGGTGCCACCGTCGTGGAGGGTCAGGGTCAGGCCCTCTTCCAAAGCCTTCTCCAGCTCTGCGGCGTAGGCGTAGTGGGTGTCCAGCTGGGTCTGGCCGCTTTCGTTCACAGCGTCCTTGAGGGTCTCCACCAGGGTAAAGCTGCTTTCGCCAGCTGCATTGGCGGCAGAGATATCCCATTTGGCCAGGCCCTTGCTGCTGCTGGACAGCTCCTTGCTCAGGGTCCAAGCCCCCTGCCCGATGTTCACAGTATCCGAGGCCTCAAAAGTGTGTTTGCTCTTGGTCTCGATCTGTGCCTTGTTGGTCACCGGGCCGCCGCCGATGGGGGTGGTGGTCTCAAAGGTGATCTTCAGCTCTGTTCCACTATAATCCGCCGGGATGGTATAGCCGTTTTTCTGGAATTCCTCTGCCGATATCGTGGTGTTGCCTACTTTTACATCTCCTACGATCTTCACACCGTCCGGCAGGCTATCCGTGATCTTGCAGCCCTGCAGCATATAGGACCCCAGCTTGGTCCCCAGAAAAGAATGCGGTATCTTTACAGTGACCGTCCACTGGATGCGGCCTGTTTTGGGGTCGTACTCGCCTTTCTTCTCAATGCGAGGGGTTTTACATGTGTAGTATGCTTCAGCCTTCTTTTCCTCCCCGTCCCCTGCCTTCGCTGTTGCCGTATTGTAGATCATACCGACACCGTCGGGCATTTCGTCAAAGTCCGCATAGTTCCGCTGAACGTCATAGTACCAGATGTACTTTTCTTCGATCTCCAACGCCGGCAGCGGATCAAGGACCACCTGGGGGTTGCCGTTGCTGTCCGTCTGGAACGTGTGGGTGGGGAAGGGTTCGATCTTTGTTTTTGTGCCCGAGGCGTCCACCTTGTAGAGTTCAAAGGACTTTTCCAGGTATGTACCGCCCTTCAGGTAATCACCAGCACTGATTCCACTCTGATTCGTGTTCAGGGTATCCGTAAGGGTCACCGGGTCTTTGGTACCGTTGGTGGTCTCCACCGTCACCATATAATGGTTTATGAAGGTGCCACTTTCCGGATGATTTTCAAAGGCACTCCAATAGCCGGTGTACCCTTTACTGATCTTTATATCCGCTGTTTTCCGCTTGATGGTCAGAGTAAAGCCATCTTTAAAGGTAATGTTTTTGTCATTTGCAAAATCATCTGCCCATACTTTCCGGGAGAACTGGAAGGTTCCGGTAAACTCCCGGTTGCCGTTGGCATCCAAACCGGTGAACTTATCACTTTTATAAAAGGTCAGCTTTGCCAGGCCGTTGGTGTCGATGGTATAGGTGCCAATGACCTTGTTGTTGTCGGTCTCGTCCTTGATATTGCCGGAGGTGGGCTGCTTGGGCTTCATGGCATCCGGCAGCTGGTAGCACAGGGTCGGCCGGTCCGGCGTCAGGGTGCCTGGAAGCAGCTTGTAGGTCACGGTGACCTGCACGTTGGTACCGCTTTCCACTTCATTCCCCATCAGGGTCTCCCAGGAGCCATTGACCTCCTGCTCGAACTCCGTTTTGGTGATCCAGCTGGGGTCCAGATCCACCTCCGTACCGGCAGTTTCTGCCAGCAGGGCCGGGGCATCGGGGTCCTGCTGCCGGGCCTCGCCGACCCATTCCACGGTAGCCCCAAAGCCATCCTCATCTTCCAGCAGCGCATAGCTGCCGTCCAGCTCCTCCTGGGAGCCTGCCGGGGCCTCCGGGGCCACAGCGGTGGTCTCGGCGGCATAGGCGCCGGTCACCGAGATGACACTGGTCACGTCGGACATGGCAGCGGGCACCTCGGCCACCTTGCCGTCCACGTTGCCGGAGATCACGGTCAGGGTCCCGGCGTCGGGGTCCACGGCGGACACGACGCCCACCGTCTCGGTGGTCACGGTGCGGGTGTCCACCTGCGGCTCGGAAGCCGTGAGCTGGGCGGCGGTGTCGGGGTCCTCGTCCAGGTCCAGCAGGGCGATGCCATAGGAGCTCTCGTCCACGGCCACCTGCTCGGTGGTGAGGGTGTTGTAGATGACGATATCGCCGGGCCTTGCGGTGGAGCCGTCGGCGTCGGTGAGCCACTGGGAGCCGCGCAGGTCACTGTGCAGGGCCATCACGCCCGCACGCTGGGGCACCACCGTCTGGGGCACACCCGCAAAGTGCAGGCAGTAGGACAGGAACATCACGTCCCAGGCGCCGTAGGGGTTGCCGTACCAGGCACCATAGCGGGAGTAGCCGCGCAGCACCTGCTGGTCCTCCACATCCAGCTTAAAGTTCTTGTCGCTCTGCTGGTAGTCCAGCTGGGACTTTGCCACGGTGAGCAGGTCCTCGGCCCAGTTGCCGTTCAGGGCCACGTTGGCCGCGGCCTGCCATTCCTCGGCAGTCTCCACGTCGGCCTGGGTATCGGCCAGGCACTCCACGGTGTGGTGGTGCTCCGGGATGGTGCACACCAGCTCCTCGGTGTAGCAGGCGTCGGTGTGGTGATGCAGCACCGGCTCGTCCGGGGTGGTCTCGGCCGGCTCAGGGGGCAAGTCCACCACGGGGCGGATGGCAGGCATTTCCTGATAGGCGGGGTTGGGCTCCTCCACCAGTTCGCCCTCGTCCAGGCCGCACACCAGCTCATACTCGGTGGTGTAGCAGCTGTCGTCGTGGATATGCTCGAACTCGCCGCAGATGAGCGCACCGTACTCGTCAAAGCAGTCGTCGGTGTGCTCGTGCTCTTCCTGATAGCAGGTCAGCACCCGGTGCTCCTCGTAGCAGGCATCGGTGTGCTCATGGGGCACCCAGATGGTCTCCGGCTCGGTCTGCACCGGCTCTTCCGGCTCTTCCGGCTCTTCCGCGCTGTAGGCGGCCACCGGATCGGCGCTGCTGTCCGAAGAGGTGACGGGCGTTTCCGGCTCGCCCTCCTCGTAACCGCAGGTGAGCACTTTTTCGTAGCAGGCCGCCGTGTGCTGGTGCTCCTCGTAGCCGCAGTGGTAGTCGGCAGTCATGGAGATGCCCACCCCATGGAGCTGCCAGTTGACGAACAGGGTGGTGAGCAGGGCCAGCACCAGCATCATGGCCACATAGCGCCGGGCCTGTACATGCTGCCTGCGGAACCGCTCGGTCAACCCGTTGATGATATCCTTCATAGTAAACACGTCCTCTTGGTTCGCTCTGTGCCTTGGCAGCCGCACACCGCCGCAGGCCCACAGAAGAGTCAGTTCATCATTTGTGCAACAAAAGCGTCACAAAATTGTTCGATACACTGTCATTATACCATTTTAAGGCATTCATTTCAACTCAGGGGCGTGCTTTTCCGGCAATAGAATGCACACGATGCGCACCATGCAAGGGGTCAGGGGCAGCCACAGCACCGTGCAGCCCAGATTGAACAGGGTGTGGGCGTTGGCGATCTGCCGGGCCAGCACGGCGCTCTCCGGCCCGTGGGGCGAGACCAGCCGCACCAGCGCGGTGAACTGGGGCAGCAGCAGCCAGCACACCGCCGCCCCGGACAGGTTGAACAGGGCGTGGGCCGCCGCCAGACGTTTGGCGTCCCGGCTTTGCCCCACCGATGCCAGCACCGCCGTGACGGTGGTGCCGATGTTGTCCCCCAACAGCACCGGGATAGCTCCCGCAAGGCCCAGCAGGCACCCGCCGTCCGGCCCGGGGCGGGCGGCCATCTGCTGCAGCACCGCAATGGTGGCGGAGCTGCTCTGCACGGCAAGGGTCATGCCCAGCCCTGCCAGCAGGCCCAGGCCGGGGCGATGCCGCACCTGGGCCATCCACTGCCGGAACACCGGCCCTGCTGCCAACGGCTCCATGGCCTCGGCCATGACCGCGATGCCCTCAAACAGCAGGCCGAACGCAAACAGCGCCTGCCCGGCTGCGTGCAGACGCCTGCGCCCCGCGAACCAGAGCAGCAGCCCCGCCACCAGCAGCAGGTACCGGGCATCTTCCAGCCGGAAGGCCAGCAATTGCGCGGTGACCGTGGTGCCGATGTTGGCCCCGAACACCACCGGCACGGCCCGCTGCAGGGTCAGCAGCCCGGCCCCCACAAGGCCCAGCACCAGCACCGTGACCGCCGAGCTGCTCTGCACCACCGCCGTGACCGCCGCCCCCGTGAGCACCCCGGCCAGCGGGTGGGCCGTGAGCCGGGCAAGGGCCTGCCGCAGGGTGTCCCCCGCCGCCTGCTGCAAAGCGTCCGTGAGGGTGTCCATACTGTATAAGAAAAGTGCCGCCCCGCCGAACAATTGCAGGATCATCCACAAACGCTGTTCCATGCCCGATGCCCCCTTTGCTTTATGTGTATGCGGGACACAAACGTTTGTGAACTTTTGTGAAACAATCCCTGCAGGGGGTTGCAATCCGGCCTGCAAAAGGCTATTATTGTCAAGCGTTAACAGTTAACAGCTGTTAAGCAATTTTTGAGAGGAGGGATCGCGTGTCTGAGGAATCTACGTTGCGTTTCCGCGGGCTTTGCCGCTACATCCACCGGCTGAGCAAAGCATCCAAGGCCGGCATGAAGGCCGCTCTGGCCGACTGCCCCAAGCGCCACTTCCCCATGCTGGAAGGGCTGCTGGGCTGCATTCGTCTCCATGGACAGGACGGTGCCGTTTATATCTCCGATCTTGTTCAGGAGCTTCATCAACCGCTTCCTGCCATTTCCCGCACGGTGCGGCAGATGGAGCAGGACGGCCTTGTGGAACGCTTTGCCGACCCTGCCGACCGCCGCAAGACGCTGGTGAGTTTCACGCCCAAGGGATACGAGGCCTGCCGACAGTGCGAGGCTGCTCTTGGGGACTACTTTTCCAGTGTCATGGCCCGGCTGGAGCCGGAACAGCTGGCTCAGATGGAAGCGCTGCGCGGCGCGCTGATGGAAGCCATTCTTGCGGAAAACGCTGCGCGTACCACCAAACCGAAGGGAGAACCAAACCATGACAAAGATCTTTAAGCAGCTGGCCCGTCACTGGGCCGTCTGCCTTGTGGTGTTCGCACTGCTGTTCGTGCAGGCGTACTGCGATCTGTCGCTGCCGGACTACACCAGCAAGATCGTGGACACCGGCATCCAGCAGGGCGGCATCGAAAGCCCCCTGCCCGACACCGTGCGGCAGAGCACGCTGGATGCCCTCTCGCTGCTGATGCGCGAGGAGGACGCCGCTGCCTTCCAGAACGCCTACACCGCCGACGGCGATGTGCTGCGCCTGCGCACCGACCTGACCGCCGACGAGCGCACTGCGCTGGAAGAGGCTGTGACCACCCCGGACATCGTGCTGTATCTGGCGGCCGCCCAGGCAGCCAACACCCCCGCCGGGCAGACCGGCATGGGCATGACCGGCCTTGCGGACCTGCAGGCCTCCGGTGCCGACCGCAATCCCGACACGGAAACCGAGACCGCAGCCCCCACGGCGGAGGACCTGGACACCGTGTGCGGCCAGTTTGCCGCCATGAGCCAGATGCCCGGCTTCAGCCGCGACGCCGTGCAGCAGCAGCTGACCAGTGCCATCGGCCAGCTGGACGACACCGTGGTGGAGAACCTGAAGAGCCAGGCTCTGCTGTTGGTGGGGCTGGAATACGAGGCCCAGGGCATCGCCCACGATGTGCAGATGCACTATTTATATAAGGTAGGCGGCCAGATGCTGGCCCTGACCCTGCTGATGGTGGCCGTGTCCATCGCGGTGGGCTTCCTGGCCTCCCGGGTGTCCGCCGCCATCGGCCGCGACCTGCGCCGCGAGACCTTCTCCGCCGTCATCCACTTCTCCAATGCGGAGATCGAGAACTTCTCCACCGCGTCCCTCATCACCCGCACCACCAACGACATCCAGCAGGTGCAGTTCGTCTGCGTCATGCTGCTGCGCATGGTGGCCTATGCGCCCATTCTGGGCATCGGCGGTGTGCTCCATGTGGTGGGCAGCCGCTCGGGCCTGTCCTGGATCGTGGTGCTGGACGTGGCTGCGCTGCTGCTGCTCATCCTCTTCCTGATGAGCGTGGCCATGCCCAAGTTCAAGATCATGCAGACGCTGGTGGACCGGCTGAACCTCGTCAGCCGCGAGCTCCTCACCGGCATCATGCCGGTGCGTGCCTTCAGCCGGGAGGCCTTTGAGGAGGCTCGTTTCGACAAGGCCAACCGGGACCTGATGGGCACCCAGCTGTTCACCAACCGCGCCATGGTGGCCATGATGCCCTTTATGACCCTGATCATGAACGGCACCAGCCTGCTCATCGTGTGGTTCGGCGGCAAGGCCATGGACAACGGCACCATGCAGGTGGGCGAGATGATCGCCTTCATCACCTACACCATGCAGATCGTCATGTCCTTCCTGATGCTGGCCATGGTGGCCGTCATGCTGCCCCGTGCCGGTGTGGCCGCAGACCGCATCGACGAGGTCATCCGCACCAAGGCCACCATCCACGACCCGGACGAAGCCGACGCCAAGGCCGCAAAGGAGCACAAGAACTGGCAGGGCGTGGTGGAGTTCCACGACGTGAGCTTCCGCTTCCCCGGTGCCGACAGCGACGCACTGGAGCACATCAGCTTCACCGCAAAGCCCGGCGAGACCACTGCCATCATCGGCTCCACCGGCTGCGGCAAGAGCACCCTGCTGAACCTGATCCCCCGCTTCTACGACGTGACCGGCGGCAGCGTGACCGTGGACGGCATCGACGTGCGCCAGATGCCCCAGGCACAGCTGCACGACCTGCTGGGCTATGTGCCCCAGAAGGGCGTGCTGTTCAGCGGCACCATCGACAGCAACCTGAAGTTCGGCGGGGACCACATCACCGACGCCGCCGTGAAAAAGGCCGCTGCCATCGCACAGGCCACTGAGTTCATCGACGCAAAGCCGGAGGGCTACGCAAGCCCCATCGCCCAGGGCGGTTCCAACGTGTCCGGCGGCCAGAAACAGCGCCTGTCCATTGCCCGTGCCATTGCCAAGGACCCCAAAATTTATCTGTTTGACGACAGTTTCTCGGCCCTGGACTACAAGACCGACGTGGCCCTGCGCCGCGCCCTGAAGGCCCAGACCGACAACGCCACCGTCATCATCGTGGCACAGCGCATCTCCACCGTGCTGCACGCAAACCAGATCCTGGTGCTGGACGAGGGCCGTCTGGTGGGCAAGGGCACCCATGCCCAGCTCATGGCCAGCTGCCCGGAGTATCAGGAGATCGCCCGCAGCCAGCTGAGCCAGAAAGAGCTTGACCTGGGCATTCTGAATACGGAAAAGGAGGGTGTGTGATATGCCAAGACCCGGACGCATGACCACCGAGCGCGCCAAGGACTTCAAGGGCACGCTGCGGCAGCTTCTCCAGACCATGAGCCACTACAAACTGCCGCTCATCACGGCCATTGTCTTTGCCATTCTGTCCACCATCTTCAACATTGCCGGCCCCAAGGTGCTGGCCAAAGCCACCACGGCCCTTGCCACCGGCTGGGTCGCCAAGCTGCGGGGCACCGGCAGCATCGACTTTGTTTATATTGGCCGGGTGTTGCTGTTTTTGCTGGGCATGTACCTGCTGAGCAGCGCCTTCAGCTTTATCCAGGGCTGGCTGATGACCGGCCTTTCCCAGAAGGTCTGCTACGACTTCCGCCGCCAGATCAGCGAAAAGATCAACCGCCTGCCCCTGGCCTACTTTGAAAAGCGCACCGTAGGCGAGGTGCTGTCCCGCATCACCAACGATGTGGACACCCTGGGCCAGAGCCTGAACCAGAGCATTACCCAGCTCATCACCAGCGTGACCACCATGATCGGCGTGCTGATCATGATGCTGTCCATCAGCCCCCGCATGACCCTGATCGCCCTGCTGATCCTGCCGGTGTCCCTGGCCTTGGTGCTGGTGGTGGTCAGGTTCAGTCAGAAATATTTTAAGGCCCAGCAGGCCACCCTGGGCGTGGTGAACGGCCAGGTGGAAGAGGTCTATGCCGGCCACAACGTGGTCAAGGCCTTCAACCGGGAGGCCGTGGTGCTGAACGACTTCAACGCCGCCAACGACAAGCTGTACGAATCCGCCTGGAAGAGCCAGTTCCTCTCCGGCCTGATGATGCCCATCATGAACTTTGTGGGCAACCTGGGCTATGTGGCGGTGGCCATCGTGGGCAGCATCTTTGCCGCCAACGGCACCATCACCATCGGCGACATCCAGGCCTTTATCCAGTACGTCAAGAACTTCACCCAGCCCATCCAGCAGCTGTCGCAGGTGTCCAACATGCTGCAGAGCATGGCCGCTGCCGCCGAGCGGGTGTTCGAGTTTTTGAACGAGCCGGAAGAGGACCAGACCGCCGACCCGGCCCGCCGGGCAGACCCCGCCTGCATCGACGGTCAGGTGACCTTCGACCACGTCAAATTCGGCTACACCCCGGACAAGACCATCATCCACGACTTCAGCTGTACGGTGAAGCCCGGCCAGAAGGTGGCCATCGTCGGCCCCACCGGCGCGGGCAAGACCACCATGGTCAAGCTGCTCATGCGCTTCTACGATGTGGACGCCGGTTCCATCACCCTGAACGGCCACGACGTGCGCGACTTTGACCGCAGCGCTCTGCGCGAGGGCTTTGGCATGGTGCTGCAGGACACCTGGCTGTTCAAGGGCACCATCCTGGAGAACATCCGCTACGGCCGTCTGGACGCCACCGACGAGGAGGTCATTGCCGCCGCCAAGGCTGCCAACGCCGACCACTTCATCCGCACCCTGCCCGGCGGCTACCAGATGGAGCTGAACGAGGACGCCTCCAACGTGAGCCAGGGCCAGAAGCAGCTGCTCACCATCGCCCGCACCATCCTGGCCGACAACCGCATCCTCATTCTGGATGAGGCTACCAGCAGTGTGGACACCCGCACCGAGCAGCGCATCCAGACCGCCATGGACCGCCTGATGGAGGGCCGCACCAGCTTTGTCATCGCCCACCGCCTGTCCACCATCAAGGACGCCGACCTCATCCTGGTGATGCGGGACGGCGACATCGTGGAGCAGGGCACCCACGACCAGCTGCTGGACGCCGGCGGCTTCTATGCCGACCTGTACAACAGCCAGTTCGAGGACGTGGTGGAGTAAAGCACCGATATTTTAAAAACCGGGAGCATCTGCGGATGTTCCCGGTTTTTTCACCCCTCTATTTTTTCCAGCTCCACCCCGAACAGCTGCTTTGTCAGCGGCGGCAGAACCTGCTGCAGCTCCTGCACGTACTCCTGCACCACCGGGTCCGGGTCGGCCCGGGTCACGATGCCAAAGCGATGGCCCCGGTCCCAGTCCAGTATCCGGACAAAATCCATGTCCGGCCTGCGGTAGTACACGCCCGGGATCATCTTCAGCGATGTCACCGGATACTGTGCGCTCCGTGACATCTCCACCCGGATGATCTCCGCGCCCCGACGGGTTCCCTCCCGGAACAGCGCCGATTCATAGATGCTCTGATCCATGTTATCGACCGGCATCCAACGGTATTGCAGCGCCTGCTCCAGCGTGAGCCGGCCTTTTGGCATATCTTCCGGTGCATGAAATGGGATACAGAACTCCGGCACATAAAAAACCGGCGTAAATGCCAGCCCCTGTGCGTGGATCTCTGTACAGTCCAGCTGAAAGGAAAGATCTGCATCCCCCTTTTGCAAAGCGTTCCAGACGTCACTGCGGCGCACACAACGTCGGAGCACCGGCGAAAAACGGATGCACAGTTCTCCGGTCAGTGCAAACAGATCGTAACCGAACGTCCGCAGCGCCTCATGGCAGTATGCGATCAGGATATGCCGCTCCGGAGGATCTGTATGCTGCTGCACCGCCTGCGCATGTTTTACCGCATTTTGGTAAAGATTCAGTATCATCTTTGCCTGTGGGTAAAAATCCTGCCCTGCAGGGGTCAACACGACCCTGCGTGGCACATGCTGAAACAGTTCAAGCTTCAGTTGACCTTCCAAAGTACGTATCTGCTGTGAAAGTGCTGACTGCGAAATATACAGTGCGTCTGCCGCAGCTGAAAAACTATTCATCTCCACAATTTTAACAAATCCTTCCAGTGCGCTTTCGTTCATTTCCAGCAGCTCCTCTTATATTAGGATACTCTAAATTATAATATAAGATAAATGAATTGTAAACTCCTGCCTTTCATGCTAACATTGTTAATGTTTCAGCAATATATATGCTGTATGTATCACACACGAAGAAGAAAAAACACAGGAAAGAGAGAAAAGCATGAACAAGATCTCCCGCAAAGGCTTTCTGAAGATCGCCGCTGCCGCCGCCATGAGCGGTGTCACCGCCGGCGCTCTGTCCGCCTGCAATGCCGCCTCCGGCTCCACCTCCACCGCTGCTTCCGGCAGCGCTGCCGCTTCCGGTGCAACCGGCACCTACATCCCCGGCACCTATGAGGGCACTGCCGAGGGCATCTCCTCCACCGTCAAGGTCACCATGACCTTCTCCGACAGCGCCGTTACCGATGTGGTAGTGGACACCTCCGGCGAGACCGCTTCCTACGGCGCTGCCGCTGCCGACGAGCTGCGGGAGCAGCTGATGGCTGCCGGTTCTGCCGAGATCGACGGTGTTTCCGGCTCTACCGTCACCTCCAATGCCGTGATGAAGGCTGCCAAGAGCTGCTACGCACAGGCCAAGGGCGAGGCTGTGGTTGCGAGCGTGCAGCTGCCCACCGGCGATGAGAACGACTGGCTGGGCACCGAGCCCGACATCGACGAGGCCGCCATCACCGAGACATGGGATACCGATATCGTCATCGTGGGCGCAGGCAACGGTGGTATGTGCGCAGCCGCTTATGCTGCACAGAACGGGCTGGATTTCCGCATCATCGAGCAGAATTCTTCCGTCATGGAGACCCGTCACTGGTACGGCACCATTGATAGCAGCGAAGCACAGAAAAAAGGGATCGCTCCGGTTGACCGCGCCGAGCTGCTGAGCGAGATCTCCCGTTCTATGGGCGGCCGCTGCGACCAGCGTGTGGTCAAGACCTGGATCAACGAGTCTGCCGCCATGCATGACTTCGTTGCCAGCATCCTGGAAAACGAACCTTATAACTATGTGTGCAACCTGACCTCCGGCGATGAAGCCAAGTGGCCGGATGACACCCAGGTGAGCCAGACCAAATTTATGTTCCCCGTGCAGCAGGTAGACTACCGCGCCGGTGAAAAGCCCCGCAACGTGGTGTTCCAGGAGTACATCGAGAGCAAGGGCTACGGCGTGGACTTCAACACCGGTCTGGCTAAGCTGGAAAAGGACGCAGACGGCCGCATTACCGGTGTGATCGCACAGAATACTGAGGATGGTCACTTCATCCGCATCCATGCAGCCAAGGGCGTTCTGCTGGCCTGCGGCGGCTATGCCGGCAACCCCTACATGATGGAGCAGCTGGACCCGCTGGGCACCAGTGTGACCACTGCCTGCTCCTATACGCCTGCCGACAAGGGTTACGGCATCCGTGCCGCGATCTGGGCAGGTGCACATCTGGATGCAGAGCCCGCTCCCGTTCTGTTCGACCGTGGTCTGGTGGCACCCGGCGTGGATGCCGGCTATGTGGATGCCCCCTCTGCCTTTGGCGGCAAGGCCTTCCCCGGCACTGTGGGTCAGTACAACCCCGGCAGCCAGCCCTTCCTGAAGGTCAACCGCCATGGCGAACGCTTTATGAATGAGAGTCAGGAGTACGACAACGCTTCTCACGCTTCCTTCCAGCAGCCGGGTCATGTTTACGCCATGATTCACGATGCAAACTACTTTGAGGATGTTACCCGCTTCCACACCATCGGCTGCTCTGCCATCACCCGTCTGATTCCCGGCGGCATGGAAAAGAAGCTGGAACAGTACGCCGAAGAAGGCCTGATCATGAAGGCGGACACCATTGAAGAGCTCGCCGACAAGATGGGCTTTACCGGTGCCGACAAGGACAACTTTGTAGCCACCGTTGCCCGCTACAACGAGCTGTACGACAAGCAGAACGACGAGGACTTCGGCAAGCCTGCAAGCCGTTTGAGCGCCATCCGCACCGCTCCCTTCTACGGCTGCTGGCTGGGTGCCTCTCTGCTGTGCAGTATGCAGGGCATCTCCATCACCGAGAACTGCCAGGCCAAGGACAGCAACAATGAGCCGATCCCCGGTCTGTATATCACCGGTGATATGTCCGGCAGCTTCTTCCAGAACAACTATCCCTGCGTCATGGGCGGTACTGCCTGCGGTCGTACTATGACCTTTGCCATTAAATCCATCAAGCAGATGGCAGGCTTGGAGAACGCCTGATAAGGCGCAGTTCTCCCGCATAGATCCAACATTTCTTTTTTTCTTCTTTTTCATGTGAAGAGGGGCGGTCCCGGTCGGGGCTGCCCCTCTTTGCTGTTTTGCCCCGCACGCCCCCTACACAAATGCCTGCGATTGTGCTATGATAGGGCTGAGCAGCCGGTTTGCTGCGAGCAACCGGCAAAGCATCGAGGTGTATTGTACAATGTCTGAACTTCTTGAGACGCTGCGGCAGGAGGGCGTGGACCCGGCCCTGCTTTCTGCGGTGCAGGAATCCCGTGCCGCCCATCCGCTGGACGCTGCGCTGCGGCCCCGCATCCCGGCCCCGGCCTTTACCTACTACGGCAAAGAGGTGTGGGAGCAGGCGCTGGCCGCCCTGCTCTGCGGCGAAAACCTGCTGCTGGCAGGCGGCAAGGCCACCGGCAAGAACGTGCTGGCCGAGAACCTCTCCGCCGCCTTCGGCCGCCCCGCGTGGGACATCTCGTTCCATGTGAACATGGACGCGGCCTCCCTCATCGGCATGGACACCTTTGCCGACGGGCGGGTGGAGTTCCGCCCCGGGCCGGTGTACCGCTGCGCCCAGTGCGGCGGCTTTGGCGTGCTGGACGAGATCAACATGGCCAAGAACGAGGCGCTGGCCGTGCTGCACGCAGTGCTGGACTTCCGCCGCGCCATTGACGTGCCCGGCTACGACCGCATCCCGCTGGCTGAGGAGACCCGCTTCATCGCCACCATGAACTACGGCTACGCCGGTACCCGGGAGCTGAACGAGGCCCTGACCTCCCGCTTCGTGGTCATCCAGATGCCCACCATCACCCAGGACAACCTGGAAAAGCTGCTGCGGGCACAGTTCCCAGATCTGACCGCGAAGTACGCCCACCAGTTCGCCCTGCTGTTCCTCGACTTGCAGAAAAAGTGCGACAGTGCGGAAATTTCCACCAAGGCACTGGACCTGCGCGGCATGCTGGACGCGCTGCGCCTGATCCGCCGCGGCATCCCCGCAGGGGCCGCGCTGGACATGGGCATCACCAACAAGGCCTTTGACAGCTACGAGCAGGGCCTGATCCGCGACGTGATCGCGGCCCGCATCCCGGCCAAACTGGATGCGGCCAGGCTGTTTGCCTGATGGAAGCCCAGAGCTACACCGCACAGGAGCGGCGGGCGGCCAATCAGGTCTGGGCGGCTGCGGGCGCCTATGGCTTTGAGCCGCTGTTTCTGGCCCACAACACCGACGGCACGGTGGATTTTTACATGAACACCATCGTGGGCCTTGTGCACAAATATTACGGTGACAAGTTGATAAACAGCATCTTTGACCGCTGGGCGGGCGATCTGCGGCAGGCCATGCTGGACGATCTGGCGTGGCTGTACCTCGAAAACGCGGCCTACCGGCTGGAGCTGCCCCACCGCCCGGTGCTGGAAGCGCTGCGCTCTTCTCACGCCGACTACTTTTTTGCCATCCAGTACAAACTTTCCCGGCAGGAGTGGATGGCCAGGAACCAGCTGGTGTACACCATGCAGGCGGCCCGCTGGCGCAGCGTGCTGGGGCGCAATCTGCCCGTGATGACCCCCTACGAGAGTGGGTTGTTCCGGGCGCTGGCCCCGGACACCGCCCCGCAGCCGGACCAATTGCAGGACGCCCTGCTGGCCGTGTACGCAAGGTTTGACCTCTTCGACGGCACCGTGCATCCGAAAGCGGCGCTGCACCTGCATCTGGACGGCCTGCTGGCCACCCTTGCCACCAAGGCCCTGCCCACCCAGATGATCAAGACCGACCGAGTGACCGTGGAGCACTCCAACGCCGTGGACGCCGCCGGCAGCGGCCCCAGCGTGGACAAACGGCAGGCCCACATCACCCTGAAGCAGAACGCCGCGCAGGACCGTGCCTACATCGAGAGCTGCTTCGGCCGCTCCCTCTACCCGCCGGAGCGGCTGCGCAAGGCCGAACAGGAGCTGTGCACCGGGGTGCATCTGGGGTGCCATTTGTGGTTCAGCGCGGGTGTGCCCAGCCCGGAACAGGCTCCCACCCCGGAGGCCCGGCATCTGGCCGAACAAGCCGAGCTGCAGGCCGACCGCAACCGCGCCTACTACGCCAAAAATCAGGAGCTGCACCGCAGCGTGGTGCTGCGGCTCACCGAGCAGATCCGCAACTGCATTCTGGTGCATCAGCAGCCCAACGCGCGGGTGGCCCGCAGCGGCAATGTGGACCCCGGGCGGGTGTGGCGCGCCCCGCTTTTGAACGATGACCGGGTGTTTTTGTGCGCCGAAGAGGAAAATCACCCCGCCTTTACGGTGGACCTGCTGCTGGACGCTTCCGCCTCCCGCCTGCACTGTCAGGAGGTCATCGCGGCGCAGGGGTCCATCCTGGCCGAGAGCCTGGCCAACTGCGGCATCCCGGTGCGGGTGAGTGCCTTCAGCAGCCTGCGGGGCTACACCGTGCTGCGGGTGCTCAAGGACTTTGCCGACAAGAACCGCCAGAACATCAACCGGTATTTTGCCTCCGGCTGGAACCGCGACGGCCTGGCCCTGCTGGCGGCGGGCGATCTGCTGGACTTTGCCCCCGGCCCCGCCCCGCGGCACCTGCTCATCCTGCTGACCGATGCTTCCCCCAACGACAGCCGCCGCATCCCGCCCAGCCCGGAAAACCCGCTGGGCTGCGGCTACGAGGACGCCGCCGGTGTGGCCGACGCGGCCGCCCAGGTGCGCGTGCTGCAGCGCAAGGGCATCCGGGTGTCGGCAGTGTTCATGGGCGAGGACCGCTCCGCCGCCGACGCTGCCCGCATCTATGGTAAAAATATGGCCCGCATCCGCGGCATGGACCAGCTGGCCCGCGCCGCCGGACGCCTGATCCAGAACGAGATCCGGGAGCTGGGGGATTGAGCATTCTTCCCGGCTGACGGCCTCACCCTCTCCGTCCGCTCCCGTTGGTCGCATCCACCTCTCCCAAAGGGAGAGGCAAGAGCCTGACGGTTACGTTCTTGGCTCTCCCTTTGGGAGAGCTGTCACCGCAGGTGACTGAGAGGGCGAGCACACTGACCACTACAAGACAAGCGACTGTTGCAAAATAAAAATGCGATAGCAACTTGCACAAAGGAATCGTGCAAAATCAGAAACCCGGAACCCTTTTTGAGCCGTTTTGGCCCTGAAAAGGTTCCGGGTTTTGTGCATGTTTTTTCAGAGAGCTATTTTGCAACAGCCCTTTTTTGTTGTCCGGCACACAACCGCTTCGGGCATTTTACAACCAACCGTCGCGTTGTATTTTGGAGCAGTTCCGGGGTGTTCGCAAAAATCTGGTTGTTTTTGCAAACTTTTAGTTGTTTTTTGTCGCAGTTTATGCTATACTATGTTCAGACGAACCACAGGAACACGCGATGTCCCCCGCAGTGCACGGCGGCGGCCCGCGTTGGAAGTTCTTTGAATACAACGCTTTGCTGTCAGTCGAACCATTCAGGGAGGAACGTATCATGGATGCCAACCGCTACTTTACCGCCATGCACAACGCCATGTCATCCCGTCTGCCGGGGGCACAGCTTCTGGCCGCCGTGCGCCTGCAGGATCTCTGCGGCAACGACGCCTACCTGGAAGTCCGGCGGATGCCCGGGGAGCCCTGCGCCACCGTGTGTTACTCCACGATGGGCCGCAGAGGACTGAACTTCCAGCTGTTCCGCAAGGGGTGGATGCTCTGCCACAACGAGAGCGGCCAGCTCACCGGGCAGTTCCCCGCCAAGGCCGAGAGCCTGCTGGAGGACACCGACTTCCACGCCTGCTGCCGCGAGGACCGGCTGGACGCTGCCCGCACCGACCGCATGGTGCAGGAGCTGGAAACGCTGGCGGGCACGGACTGCGATCTGCCTTTGCCCCGTGACGCCCGCACCGGGGCCGTCATCACAGTGGACAGCTTTGTGGGCCGGGGTGCCCACTGGAGCTACAGCACCCTGAGCAAGGCCCCCTGCCTGCCGGTGGCCGCCATCCTGTACTGGCTGGCCGACAGTCTGGCCGGAGCCGAGCGCCGCACCCTGCAGGCCGACCCGGAGGCCGCCCAGCTGGCCGCACAGTGGCAGAACGGCACGGTGGAGATGTTCTTCCACCCGGCCGTACCGGCTGCCGCCCAGCTGCAGACGCAGCCCCAGACCACGCCGGTGAGCCGTCCGGCCCGCCCGGCCCCCACCTGCGCCCGCACCAAAAGCTGGCAGAGCATTCTGGCCGTGATGGCGAGCATGTAAAAAGGCTCCCCCTTGCGGGAGAGCCTTTCTATGATAAATTCTTATTCCAGATAGGGGTCCAGCAGCTTGTCCACGGTCTGGCTGCGCTTGGGCGCGGGCTTTTTCACCACGCGGCCCCGGCAGGCCACCAGCTCCAGATGCTGCAGCGCCCGCAGGTCATCCAGCGGGTTCTGACAGGTGACGATGAGGTCCTCGCTCTTGCCCACTTCCAGCGAGCCGGTCACGTCCCCTACCCCGGCCAGCCGGGCGTTGCGCAGGGTGGCGGTGTACAGGGCAAACTGGTTGCTCACGCCGCAATACTTGTGGAAATAGCACAGCTCCCGCCAGAAGTCGTACTGGGTGATGTAAGGGCAGCCCACGTCGTTGCCAAGGCCCACCGGGATGCCGTTGGCCAGCGCCGTTTTGGCGCTTTCCACAATGCCGTCAAACACGATCCTGCCGTTGTACCGGTCTTTTTCCGACGCACCGGACACCGCCGTGTCAAACAGCGCATACGGCAGCGCCGGGGAAATGGTGGTGCACAGGAACGCGCCGTGCTTCTTGTACAGTTTTACCGTTTCTTCGTCCATTTTTGCGCCATGCTCGATGGAGTCCACGCCGTTTTCCAGCGCAACCTTCACCCCTTCGGGCGATTCGGTGTGGGCCGCCACGGGATAGCCCATGGCGTGGGCCTGATCGCACACGGCCTTTACCATCTCCGGCGGCATCTTCAGCTCGCCGGGGGTGCCCTTTTCTGCGGCATCCAGCACGCCGCCGGTGATCATCAGTTTGATAAGGTCCACCCTCTGGGTGCTGGCCTTGGTGAGCTGGGTCAGGGCCTCGCCGTTGTTGTGGGCCGCCACAGCCACCGAGCCAGCCATGTGGCCGCCCGGCACCGAGATGCCCTCGTTGGCGGCCAGAATGCGCGGGGCCAGGATCTTCCCGGCCTGGGCATCGTCCCGGCAGCGGGTGTCAAAATCCGCGATGCCGCCCACGGTGCGGATGGTGGTCACGCCGCCCAGCAGCTCCAGCTTTGCATAGCTGCACACCATGCGGTAGGCCACCGCGCGGGTCAGCCCGTTGCTCAGAATTTTACGCACCAGCGCCGCATTATCCCGCGGCTTTGCGCTGGGCTTGCCGTTGCCGGCCAGATGCACATGCAGGTTGATGAGGCCCGGCATCGCATAGCCGCCGTGGAGGTCGATGACCTCATAGCCGTCCAGGTCGGTGCCCTCGTCCGCAACGGCGGTGATGACGCCGTCCTCGCACAGCAGCACCTTGTGTGCCTGCGGCTCCATCTGCTGGGTGCCGTCCAGCAGAATGCCATTGATATATGCCCGCTTCATGGTCGTTTCCTCGCTTTTGTACAACCTTGGTTGTTTTTTGTTCCAGTATAGCACGTTCCGGCGGGCGGTGCAACGAAAAAGGCAGGAAAGGTCCTGCCCTCTCCTGCCTGGTTGATGCAAGGATGCTTTCCTGTGCTGCGGCGCTGGAGGCTGCGGCCTCGCTGGATGCGTCAGCGGCGGCGTTTGCGGCGGGGCAGCGCGAAATAGTAGCCGAAGGCCGTGCCGCACAGCCCGCCCACGATGTGCATGAAGTTGGCCACGTTGTCGTGCACGAGGATGATGTCGTACACCTGCTGGCCGAAGTACAGCGCCGCTACCAGCAGCATGGTGACCGGGATGCCGCCGGAAAAGCCCGCCAGCGACGACAGCATGATGAGCATGAACACGATGCCCGACGCCCCCAGCAGCCCGGTGCGGGGGAACAGCACGCATTGCAGCACGCCGGTGACCAGCGCCGTGAACACGATGCCGCCCAGCAGGGCCTTGCTGCCGTATTTTTCCTCCATGGGCGGGCCCACCACCAGCAGCAGCAGCATGTTGTTCAGGAAGTGTTCCCACCCGGCGTGGCCCAGCACATGGCCGAACAGCCGGATGTAGAACAGCGGGTCCTTGAGCGACGAGCGGTAGACGCAGAACAGGTGCATGGTGGTCCAGCCGCCGGTCCAGTCGTCGAGGAACAGCACCAGAAGCGACAGCAGAAAAAAGGTGAGGATCACCGGGGAGTTGTACTGCAGCTCCAGCTTGAATCTTGCCTTTTTCGTAACGATACGATCCTTTCTCTCTTGTAATGTAAGGGGTCAGCCGCGGGTCTGCAGCCAGTAGGCCCCCATGCTCTGGCCGGGCTGGCCGGTCACCTCGTCGCTCAGGTAATCGGCAAGGCCGCAGGCGGCAGGCTGCCAGGCGTTGGCGGCCTCCACGGTGGGGTACTCCACCTCCGCATACCAGAACGCGGTGGGCTGGCCTGCGTCCACATGGTTCACTTCCAGCGCGCTGCCGTCCGGCAGGCGGTAGGTGCGGCGGGTCTTGGGGATGAGGGGTTTGCCGATGATCTTGTGTTCCAACTCCTCAAACAGTTCTTTGTCGATGCTGCGCTCGATCTCCTCCCGGGCAAGGCCGCCCTCGCTCTTGAAGCAGAGCACATAGTCGGTCTTGCCGCCCGCAAGGGCTTCCTCCCGGATGCGCACCGTGGGCCGCACACTGATGTAGCCCTGCCGCATGGCAAATTCTTCCTCCATGGGCAGGCCCTCCGGCCAGCCGGTCACCATCCATTTGCGTTCGATCTCCATTGCAGGTCCCCTCTTTCCGGTCTTTTTTGGAAATTTCTTATTTATAATACCATGGATCTATGGTATTATAAAGGGGTGAATTTGAAAAGAGCAACCAAGGAGATCTCCATGAAAGAACGCGCTTATCCTGTATACACCGTCAACAAACACGCCGAGGGCCTGCTGGTGGGCGGCCACCCCTGGGTGTACGAAAACGACATCCTCCACGCCCCGGACACCGAACCCGAAAACGGCACCCTGGCCGATGTGGTCAGCCCCAAGGGGGCGTACCTGGGCACCGGTTTCGTGTCGCTGCACAGCAAGATCCGGGTGCGGCTCATCAGCCGCAACGCCAACGACACCTTTGACGCCGCTTTCTGGCGCCGCCGGGTGGAGTACGCCTGGGCCTACCGCAAAACGGTGCTGGAGCCCGCCGACCTGACCGCCTGCCGGGTGATCTTTGGCGAGGCCGACCAGTTCCCCGGCCTGACCGTGGACCGCTTCCACGATATCCTGGTCACCCAGACCCTCAGCGTGGGCATGGAAAAGCTCAAGCCGGTGCTGTTCCCCCTGCTGGCCGAGGTGCTGCGGGCCGACGGCCAGACCATTGCCGGCATCTACGAGCGCAACGACGAGGCCCTGCGCGCCAAGGAAGGGCTGGAGCAGAACAAGGGCTGGTTCGACCTGCCCGGCGAGACCCACCCCGCCAGCACCCAGACCGAGATCTGCGAGAACGGCGTGTTCTACCATGTGGACTTTGAGAACGGCCAGAAAACCGGCTTTTTCCTGGACCAGAAGTACAACCGCCGGGCCGTGGCACGGCTGGCAGCAGGCCACACGGTGCTGGACTGCTTCACCCATACCGGCAGCTTTGCGCTGAACGCTGCCAAGGGCGGGGCCGCCCGGGTCACTGCCGCCGACATCAGCGCCGACGCCATCGCCATGGCCCAGCGCAACGCTGCGCGCAACGGCCTTGACAACATGGACTTTTTGTGCGAGGACACCTTCGCGCTGCTGCCCCGGCTGGAAAAAGAGGGCCACCCCTACGACTTTATCATCCTGGACCCGCCCGCCTTTACCAAGGCCCGGCGCACGGTGGACAACGCCATGCGCGGGTACAAGGAGATCAACTACCGGGCCATGAAGCTGCTGCCCCGGGGCGGATATCTGGCCACGGCCAGCTGCTCCCACTTTGCCACCGAGGAGCTGTTCATCAAGATGCTGAAAGCAGCGGCGAAGGACGCCCACCGCCAGCTGCGGCAGATCGAGGTGAAGCAGCAGGCCCCGGACCACCCCATCCTGTGGGGCGTGCCGGAGACCAACTACCTCAAGTTCTTCTTGTTCCAGGTGATCTGACGCTCAAAAGTCATACCAAGCTCAGTTGTGCCAAAATTCGCAGAGAGCGTTTGTGCAGAATCGTCAGATTTGTCAATTGCCTTTTTGACCCGCCGGGGCTATAATCAAACCATAGACAGCAACGGCGCTGTGGGTCACCTCCTGACTCGCAGCGCCGTTTTTGTT
>OOCB01000751.1_pt1 | contig 49705 bp, 39 predicted proteins | sample 1671351 | NCBI WGS metagenome assembly OOCB01 (sample SAMN06348148, study PRJEB24527) | human gut metagenome | biome: human gut; feature: ankylosing spondylitis patient; material: feces | host: Homo sapiens | place: China | collected 2015-10 | reverse complement strand
GAAGAATTTCGCTGGCTGATTCGGATTCTCAAAAAATCAAAGAAAATGGGAACGCCTATCAGCCAGAGGAAAAAACGATAAAGAAAAACCGCTGTTGCATGGTTTGTTGGCTTCCATGTAGCAGCGGTTTGTGCTGTGGTTATTCAGTTAAAATTTAGGGCGATAAACTAAGGATACAACTAAAATACGCCCTATAATTGAATTGCCGATTTCTCTGAATCATTTATATATACTGCAATCGAATCTGTTTCTTTCATATACGGCTTATCCCATAAGAGATGGCTTTTGTGATGATAAATCTTCCCTCCGTATGTATAGCTGTAAAGAACTCTGTACGGGGACTTTTTCCCATATTGTAGAAACTTCTGCATATATACTTTTTCTACAATCCCATTAACTTTAATTCCGTTAGAAATCAACTCGTAATAGGATTTCTTCTTTGCAGAAGCAAGAGCTGTAAAAATTGCTTGTGCAATTAAAAAAGCGACACCAAGTACAGAAAAAACAATCCCAATGTTCCTTTGACTTTGGACTATTGACGTTGATGTAGGCTGTAATATTCCAATAAAACTAAGCAAACCAAAAACGATAAAAGCACAGCCTAAGCACATAGAAATAAGAGCATATAACTGTTCTGCATATTTGATTCTATTCATAGTATTCTCTCCTTTACAACTTCAACATTGTTGTTCCAATGCTTTTTTTAAGTCCAGAACAAATTGAGTTTGCTGCTTCTTCAAATAGAGTTTTACAAAAGGTTTCATAAACCACTTTTTAGGTGTCACATTTTCTGTAAAATCAATTTGTGTTTCATTTCCCTTAGCTGTAAAAATACCAATCCAATGCCCGGTCATATTGCTATTTTTCATGTCAAATTCCCAACGTTTATATGGCTCAACAGCAGTAATAGAAAATATAGTTGCATATCCGTCTTTCGTGTACTCAATAAACTGCTTATCATTTATGATTTCTGTTTTGCTTAAATCGCTTCGCCACTCACTATATTTATCAACAGCAAAAACAATATCCCAAACTTTATGAATATCATCATTGATAATCGTATTTATATTTGAGATTGCCATTTTCATGCCCCCTTCAAACTCTATTTTGTCATAATCATTCTACCATACCATTATGAATAAATCATCTCATGCAAAACAATTTCTTCTGCCCGGTTGTGAATGTTATTGCAACGCTGCACCCATTCCATTTGACAGGTACGCTTTAATTCCTCTGTCACGCCCTCGGCAGCTTTCAGCTGTTCCATGATAGTGTCTGACCGTTCCTGTGCCTGTTCGTTCATGTCTACAAGATATGTCCACAATTCTCCGGTCAGTATCAATGTATTCAATCTGGATGGGTGGACTTCTCTTAAATATTCCCGGTGCATCCGTCCGTACTTTCCAATAGGGCGGTGTTCTTCCGGCAGTTTCAGGTTCGGGATGTAGTAATCTCCGACAAGGATATAATCAATTCCGTTTTCTGTTATTCTTGGTTTCAATTCGCTCATATTTTTAATCTCCTCATTCTGGTTTGTTTTTTGCAAGTCTGACTCTCCAGAAATATTGGTAAATCTTTGGTAAATTTGAGATCGAAACACAAGAACAGCTATTTATAGAAGTATTTAAGACGATTTGAGACTTTTTATTCTGAACAGTAAATCCTGCCGTGGCAAACGAATAAAACTCTTATCATCACTATCCCCTCTCTTCTGAGCACTTATTTCTCCAGTGCTTTTCCTAACATCTCAAACTCTTTCATCGCCTCAATATCTTTCGCCAGTTCATCTTTGCCATTTGCGGAGTATGGTTTGTAAAACAGAACATCCCATGCCAGATAGTCTGCTATGCAGTCAAACTGGCTCTTGATCAGATCATACTGTTTATCCCCTGCCGGAGCACCGCCAATAACAATGATACCGACTTTTTTCTCTTTCATCTGCATGCCACGGCAATAGCATTTGTCGATAACCTGTTTGATCTGTGCTGTGATTCCCCACCAGTAAACCGGTGTTGCAAAAAGGATCATATCTGCTGCTGCGACCTTGTCGATGGTCGGGTTTGTGTCGTCTTTGTCCACACAGCCCTTATGACATTGACAGGCGCCGCAGCCTTTGCATGGAGCGATATTCAGTTTGTCCGGATTAATGACTTCAATCTCATTTCCTTCAGATGCCCCTTTGATAAAAGAATTAATTGCTGTTAAAGTATTTCCTTTTCTTGCACTTCCATTGATGATTGCGATCTTCATATTTTTTCCTCTTTTCTGATTTTATAAAATTCGTTCCGGCCTGAACTTCAGATAATCTGATGAAACGAGCCGATACATGATTCCGTTTACTTCTCCTTTGAAGCTGTCATCGTATCTTTCCCTGCCATGGCAATGAGAATAGATCACCTGCGCTACGCCGTATTCTTCTGCCATCTGCGTAAATGGACTTTCCTGCTCTCCGATGGTTGTCGGGGGATAATGCAAAAACATGATAAACTTAGAATATCCGTCTGCTTTTGCTTTGTCAAACGATATCCTCAGCCGCTCCCCCTCCCGCTCCCTGATCTTCAGGAAATGTTCTATTGAATCTTTTCCCTCATAACAATATCCCTTGGTTCCGACCAGCGCATAATCTCCGTAATTGTAATAATTATTCTGAAGAAACTGAAGCCGGCCCTCAAAGCTGTCATTTAATCTGGCAGTTTTCTTTGCGTCCCAGAACATGTCATGATTTCCACGGAGCAGGATCTTCCGCCCGGGAAGTTCCTCAATAAATTTAAGGTCCGTTTCGCACTCTTCAAGATTTCTCCCCCAGCTATGGTCTCCTGTGATCACGATCGTATCTGTATCCTTCACACATTTTGTGACATACTTCTGGATCTTCTTTTCATGATTCTTCCATATCGGATCAAAGACTTCCATCGGCTTATCCACCGAAAATGCCAGATGAAAATCCCCCATCGCCCACAATGCCATATCCTATTTCCACCCTTTCCATATATCCGGCTGATATCCAAGCGTTGACTGCTTTCCATTTCGAACTACAGGTGTCCTGATCACCTGCGGATTCTCTAGTATCTTTGCCAGCTTGTCCTCATCCGCAATATATTTAATTAGCGCAAGCGTATCCTTATCCTTGCCTTCCCAGTTGATCATATTTTCCAAACCACCATTTGCCTGTGCAACCGATGTAACTTCACCCTTGCTCATACCTTTTTCTTTCATGTCAACAAATTGATATTTGATGCCGCGCTCCTTGAAAAAGCGCTCTGCTTTTCTGGTATCGCTACATTTTTTGGTTCCAAATATCTGTATGTTCATAAAATTTTCATTCCTTTCTTTTCCATTACTGTAACGTATATTCATTATTTTTTCTGTATTTCAAACTAATCAACTCTAGTGTGCTGCGATCCATCTGAACTCTTTATTCAGATCCAATGTTTTCACACCAATCTTATTCCCACCCATCATGTAACTTCCGTCCGGCGAAATTGTCTCGTCTGTTCTGGCATATAACAGTAGTCCTAAAACTTTCCCGCTGCCTGTCACATCCAGATTCTTTACATAGGTAAAAATCTGATACAAATTTTCAGAATGCAGTATCGCTTTATCATAATGATCTCTCAGGATTTTTTCATAATACTTGGTATCTATGATCAACACCTGATCTCTGTATTTCAGAAGAGTATCCGTCTGCATTACCGTAAGAAAACGGACCATACTTTCCTCTGTCCCCTCAGACAGATTCCACTTCACCTGCGCAGATCGGATTTCTGCCAAATACGAATGATGCTTCTATAACTGTAATCCCTTCTATCTCAATATTCAGAGAAATCATCATTGATAAAAATAATCATAGCATGGAAGCTTTTTACAGTAAAGCTATTCACAAAAAACTTCTTTCCCTCCACCGCCTGATATGTTACACTGAATTCTGATTTTACAAATAAAAAGGTATCATCCTCATCGGGATCTGCCTTCACACAGGGAGGAAAAATTGTATTATTTATTACTATCTATCACTTTCAGTGCATTCGTATCAATTACAATGCGTCTTTCAGACAAGCACATCCGAAACAATATGACCATGTTTCTCTCAAATTATGCTGTCTGTATCTTATTAGCCATATTATTTGGCTTACGTGTCAACACATCCGCATTTTCAGAAGGAGTGATTTTTCCAATAGGCATGGGACTCATCAGCGGAATTATGTACCTTGTCAATTTTATTCTGCTTCAGGTCAATATAAACCGAAACGGCATTGTATTATCAACAACATTTATGAAACTTGGCGTTATCGTACCAACCATTATGGCTGTTGTAGTTTTTCATGAAACCCTGACCCTTACCTCCATTGCCGGTATCTGTCTTGCACTGATCTCCGTCGTTATCATTAATCAGAATCCGAACGAAGTCAAAAATCAAAATGTTTCTTACCAGTTTTCTTTGTTATTGATTCTGTTAGCAGCCGGAGGTTTCACGGATTCTCTTGCAAACATCTACGACAAATGTGGTTCTGCATCCCTGAAGGATCTGTACCTGCTTTGTACATTTCTCTTCGCATTCCTGTGCAGCCTGATTATAAAGACTTACAAGAAGCAGCGTTTTACTTTCGCTGATCTCGGATGGGGAGCACTTATCGGTATACCAAATTATTTTTCCGCCAGATTTCTGCTACTGTCACTTTCACAAATGCCGGCAACCATCGTATATCCTGTATATAACATCGGTACCATTGTGTTTGTTACTATTACAGGTATGATCTTTTTTAAGGAACGTTTATCACTTAACAAATGGATCGCAATGGGAATCATTTTTCTGGCACTTTTCCTGCTTAGCATTTAACCAGCATCAGTGCCTCGATATGTAATACAGAAAAAAATATCCGATACAGAACACTTATGTTTCTATACCGGATATTTTTTATTTCTTCTCTATAAATTGTCTTACAAACTCATCATAGCCACAAGGTCTTCCCCAGAAAAATCCCTGTCCGAAATCTGGTTCAAGCTTCTGGATCTTTGCCCATTCTTCCTGGTTTTCAACACCTTCAATACAAATCTTCAAGCCAAGATTATGGATCATCCTGCAGAACTGTTTCAGCAGATAATACTCTTTTTCATCTGCCACAGCACTCGATGTAAAAGAACGGTCAATTTTGATGATCTCCGGATCAAGTTCACTGAGATAATGGAAATTAGAATAGCCGGTTCCAAAATCATCCAGTGCCAGTTTAATTCCCATACGCTTTAATTCCTTTAGGAAATGCTGCGTATTAATATCTCCCTCCAGCAGATCACTTTCCGTCAGTTCAATATTCATTGCTTCCGGTGAAAGTCCTGCTTTTTCCATCTCGTCTGCAATATCTATGATCACATCTGACTTTGATACCTGTACCTGGGAAATATTTATATTGACTTTAAATCCAGGAATCACTTTTCTGATCTGACTACATTTTTCCATTGCTTCTTTCATCATCCAGCGTCCTACCGGAATGATCAGGCCTGTCTCCTCCAAAATTGGAATAAATTCTACTGGAGATACCATTCCAAACTTTGAAGAAGAAAAACGCATCAATGATTCAGCTCCACTGAGCCTGCCACTTTTAGCTTCGATCACTGGCTGGTAAAATGCCACAAATCCCTGGAATCCATTTCTTGTCGCCTCTCTGAGTTCCTGTGTAATTTCTCCTTTTCGAATAAACCGACTATAGTCTTTTTCATCAAATATATAACAACGATTTCTTCCGCGCTTCTTTGCCTCATTCAATGAAAAATCTGTCAGCTTCATAACTTTTGAATATTCAATATTCTCAGAACTGTGCAGAGCCAGACTTCCTCCTGAAATTGTATACATTACCTCAAAATCATTTTCTTCAACAAACTGATCGATGGACTCTCTGATCTTTATAAAAAGTTTTCCTGCCTCTTTTGTATCATCCGAGGAAACATCCAGAATTAAAAATTCATCTGCCATCAGTTTATATACTCTTTGTTTTTCTGACATACACGAAGAAATACATGCCGCTGTTTCTCTCAGTATAAAGTCTCCATATTCCATACTGAATTTCTCATTAATTTCTTTAAAATGATCAATTCCAACACGCAACAGATATCCCTTCTTCCAGGTCGGAACCGGATTACTTATGTATTCACGGAAACCAGTTTCACCCAAAAGCCCGCTGACATTGTCCGCTTTTTGTTTTCCACCAATCTCATTGATGCAGCCAATCATATAAAGAGGCTTCATTTTGGCATCGCGTATCAAATGTCCCTTGCATTTGATCCAGACAGGCCTTTTTTTCAGATCCATCCAGCGATACTCCATATTGTGAGTACAGCGCTCTGTACTTAGCAGATCATCAAATTCTGCTTTCAGCTTTGCATAATCAGGCCCATAGACAAAATCTCTGTGATACTCCATTACCTTGTGAAAAGCATTTTTCGGAATACAGAATCGCTCCAGTGCCTGTGGCGCAATATAATAATAATCTGTCCTGAAATCTATAACATACGGATAATTATCGGTGGTAGGACTGATAAGATCAATCATACTGCAAAGCTCATCCAACGGCATATCCTGATATTTTTTCTCGTGGAGGATCACTTCATCAATAATATCTTCTGCAGGATGTTTTTCCATATAGGAAAATGTATTTTCCGTCCCCGTTGTCTTTGCAACTTTTTTCCTGCGTTTCTGGCGATACAGCATCGTATCACTTCGTCTTACTATGTCCTTAAAATCAATATCTGTATCCGGAATATAATATGCATATCCTGTTGAAATACTCAACTGATAACTAAGATCACGTGACGTTTCTTTCAAAGTCCGTTCCAGTACATTTATGCAGCCAGGAATCTGTTCCTTTTCCTCACTATGATACACATATGCAAACTCATCACCGCCAATACGAAAACAGTTTTTTTCATTTTTGAACGCACGCCGGATACACTGGTAGCAAAGCTTCAGTGCTTCGTCTCCCTTTTCATGTCCGAAATTGTCATTGATCTCTTTCAGATTATCTACATCAAGTAATACAACACCTGTCGTCCGCAGCTCAATTTCCTGCTCATCCAGATATTTGATCATGTTTTCGTAGGCATTTCTGTTCATCGCTTCCGTCAGCATATCCATATTTGCCATCTTCTGCAGATATGCAATTTTCTGTTTCTGAACATACTGGTCATAATATCTGTATACCTGTATCCAGATCAGCGAAACAATAAATCCCATGGTTCCAAGCGGAAGGAATATGGACGTAGTTTCAAAATTTCTGATATAATACAAAGCAAGTTCTGCCGCACCAGATACCATTATGATATACAATGGATACTTAAACTCCCGTGCTGCTTCATTTTCTATTTTTTCTGCCTCATAATGAATCAGCATCAATGTATAGACAACTGTAACCAGCATTAATATATGCGTCATCGGAAGCATAAGGAAAATATCTATGATTCCTGCACACTGAAGTATGACCTGTACTGCCATATTCAGCAGGAACAAAATTGCCAGGTATAACGCGCCTTTACGATACTTGCTTTTGCAGATATCATATAAAAGAAAAGTAAATGGCACCGGAAATAGCAAAAAGGAAAAAAGATCCACAAAATAAAGAGTTCTTCCATCCGGGATCAGAAACTGCATAAATCCACACTGCTGCAATGACCATATCGCAATCAGCAAAGAAAAGATTCCAAGATTCAATAAAATCTCATTTTTGCCCACTGATTTTGCTCTGTTCTTTTTTCTCATACTCGAAAAGTACAAAATCAGACTGACTGTCCCAGAAAACAAAATCCCACAGCTGATAAGCAATATCCCGAAACTGTCTTTCAGAATTCTCAGGACACAATCGCCCCTCGTTCCAAAAGAAAGTGAAAACTCATTTCCATAGTATTTCGAATATACCGGAAGTATCCGTACCTCCAGTTTTTTCCCTGCACTATTCTCTGGAAGATCTACAATATGCCAGCAGGAACCCGGTGATTTCAGAAATTTAGGTGCATTTTCATCTCTGCCATACTGGTAAATTTCTTCACCGTCAAGAAGAACCTCCACAGCTGTATGCGTGGTTTTAAACAAAAGCGACCGTTGTCCATTAAACTCCTCCGGCAAAACCATGTTCTCTGTCTTGATCTCGCCCTCCACTTCCTGCGTTGCTTCAAATGTCACAGTACCGTCAAAAGACAACTTCTCTCTCGATGTACTCTGATTATATATCCATGTGGAAAAAACAATGGCAAACAATCCGAAAGTAACCAATGCAATCCATAGTCTTTTTTGTATTTTCATATTTCCCCTCATCCATAAATTTAATAAACAAGTGTAACTTTTTTAGTATACACCTTATCCGCTTACATGACCAGCGATTCCGGGGATTTTTGTTCATTTTCCCCACTGTGCCTCTTCCCAATAATTCTCTGCATCCTGAACATCTTCAAATTCGTCCATATGATCAAAATAAAACTCCTCTGGATCATCATAATCTTGTACATCATACATGTCCTTGGCATTAGATAATTATTCATATCCAATGCCATTACTCTATTTATTTCTTGTAAATCTTTACTTACTTTAATATCATCTTTATTTTCCTTTAACTCAACTATCCTAAGTAATTCAGGCTCAATTATTGTTTATTCGTAACTGTTCAGTACCCTCACAGTTACGAGTCAAAATGCATTCCAAATCACCTTCGGTGATGGCATTTTGCCTTGTATGTCTCGGGATTTTGGCAAAAACATGCCAAAACACCTCGCGGGATACTACCTACTGAATAGTTATGTTTATTCATTTCTTCAATATCCTAAAAAGCGCTTGCAATACCAACAATTTTATTATACAGTATTATTGTTATTATATTTTGTTAGAACTCAGTATTTTAGGCTTTCTGAGTCTTGGAGTCACAGCGGAGATAATCACTCTATTTTTAATGATAATACAAATTGTTATCGCTTTAAAGGGAGAGATGCCTATGTGTTCAAACAATAAATTGGTGGTATACGGCGCGTACGGGGTGGTCAATTTATCTATTCTCCTTAAAATACTGGTTCAAGCGCGCTTAGGAGGTTCAAATCCTCCCCGTCCCGATTATTACAGGTTGCCTTTTGCAACCTTTTTTTATGTCAAAAGACACCAACCTCTCAGTCAGTGTCTCAATCTCTAATCTCAATTATTCAATTTCCTCACATCACCATCTCAAACAATCCCACCATCACCGGCATAGTCGCGATCGACAGCAGTGTCGTTAATACATACAGCGAACTGGAATACGCCGCGTCTTTATCATAGAGCTGTGCCATGGAAGTGACGGTTGCGCAGGCGGGTGTTATGGAGGCGAGGTAGACAGTCAGAAGAATCTGTTTAGAATCCTGTATGCTGGCGAATGTCTGGATTACTTTCATCAATCCCAAAACAAACACCGGGTAAATGAACAGGCGCAGTGCGGCGGAAAGGTAGATTCTTTTTCTGGTGAATACAGTTTTCAGTGGGACTTCTGCGATGACCATTCCTGCCAGAAGCATGCCGAGTGGACCGATCATGTTGTTCATCATGTTCAGGACGTCCTGGGCTCCGGAGGGGAGCTGGATTCGGAAGATGAACAGTACTACTCCGGCTATGATGGAGATGATGTTTACGTTCAGAAGTACTTTTTTCCACTCGAGTTTATCTTCTTCGCAGAGCATATTTTTGCAGTGAGTCCAGATCAGGATGAGCTGGACGGCAATGTAGGCACTGGAGTAGATGACGTATTCCTGACCAAGTAATTCCTGTACCAGCGGGATTACGAGGATTCCTGCGTTTGAATAGATGATCGTTGCGCGTTCGATCACGTCTAAATGGAGTGGTTTTTTCAGGATTGCGGTGAGGAGCAGAAACAGGATATGTACTGCAACTGCTGCCGCGCATGCCAGAAGTAATCCTTTCTGGACATCTGGTGTGTATTCTACCTGAAAAGCATTCAGGATCACGCACGGGATGACCAGATAAACCATGATCACGGACACACTTTTGCTCTCCGATGACTTCATAAGTCCGGCTTTTACAACTGCATATCCCATAAACATAATCACAAAAAGCTTTATGATTTCTTCCATTAATAATAAACTGATCTGCATTTTTTACACCTGCTTCTTTCTCAAAAATCTCCGTACCACCTCAAACCCGCCGCTCGGCACGCAGAATTTGTCTCGGGATTTCTGGCATTCTTCATACGTGTCTTCGAGGTCGAACCATTCTACAGATTCTACTTCTTCTTTCTGTAAAACAAGGTCATTGATGTCTACCGGCTGGCTGTAGATGTAGACGAAGGCTAGTTCTTCGTCGCGGAACAGTTTGCCGTGGAATTCTTTGGCGAAGGAGATGGGGAAGGTTCCGGCGAATTGGAGCTGGACTGGAGTGCCCTGGATGCCGAGTTCTTCGTGGAGTTCGCGGAGTGCGGACTCCAGGGGCTCATCTCCGGCCTGGATGTGACCTGCGGAGGAGGTGTCGAATTTGCCGGGGAAGGAGTCTTTGTTCTTGGAGCGTTTCTGGAGTAAAACTTCGGTTCTTCCATCTTTTTGGCGGATGATCCAGATGTGAGCGGTTCGGTGAGGGATGCCGTCTGTGTGTGCTTTCTCGCGGGTTACTGTCTTGCCTGTGGGATTTCCTTTTTCGTCTATGATGTCAAATATTTCCATTGTCGTCTGTGCCTTTCTTCGCTTGTCTGCCGCGTTTTGTTTCGAGTTCATTCTGCATCTGTGCGCGGGCTTTTCGCGCGATGCCGGAGTTGCTGTTCATGATGCTCGCGCGGGTGATCTTGTCGTTGCCGTATTTCTGCCGGATCGTATCGAGTGCCGCGTCCAGTTTCCGGTGGCGTTCTTTGTTTTCGGTGTTTTCAAATAAGGATAACTGTTCGTATTCGTCGTCGGAAAGGTTCGCGAGTGCTACTCCAATCAGCCGGAGGGGTTCGCCTTTCCAGAATTCGCGGAAGAGTTTTTTGGCCTGTTTGTATATCTCGTCTGTCACATCTGTTGCATTCTGGAAGGTTGCCTGGTGGGATTTCTTTTTGAAGTCCAGGGTACGGAATGTGACGGCTACGGACAGGCATTTTTTCTGCTGCCTGCGCATTCTTGTGGCTACTATATCGCACTGTTCCAGAAGGATCGGGAAGACCTGTTCCAGCGAGATAATATCTTCATTAAAGGTGGTTTCTGCGCTGAATCCTTTTGCTTCGTCTGCCTGTTCTTTGACCGGAGAATCATCGTTTCCGAGGGCATACTGGTGAAGCTGGTGTCCGTTTTTGCTGCCCAGTAATGCCTGGATATCAGTCTCTTTTGCACGGGCAAGATCACCGATTGTATGGATGCCGATTTCGTTCAGTTTCTTCTCAGATGCTTTCCCAAGAAAGAGCAGGTTTCGGATGGGAAGCGGCCACATTTTTGTCTCGATCTCATCTGGAAAAAGGGTGTGGACTTTGTCTGGTTTTTCAAAATCGGATGCCATCTTTGCCAGCAGTTTGTTGGTAGATACGCCTACATTTACGGTGAATCCCAGTTCTCTGTGTATCCTGTCTTTGATCTCATGGGCGGCTGCGATCGGGTCCGGATAAAGCAGGGACATTCCTGTCATATCGAGAAAAACTTCATCGATGGAAAAGGATTCCATAATCGGTGTATACGAAGCGCAGATTTCTTTGAACGCTCTGGAGCATTTCACATAAAGATCAAAATCGCTCTGTACGATCACGAGCTCCGGGCATTTCCGAAGTGCCATTGCCATCGGTTCTCCTGTCTGGATTCCGTATTTTTTTGCCGGAATGGATTTGGCTACTACGATTCCGGTACGCTTCTTCGGATCACCGCCAATGCATGCCGGAATGTCCCGAAGATCCGGCAGTCCCTGGTCTATCCTTCGCACGGATTCCCAGGAAAGAAACGCGCTGTTTACATCTATATGAAAAATCAAACGGTCCATACTTATCCCTTCCTTTCGCTGTAGTTTCATCTCTTACATATGTTCGAAGTAGGTTGCCACGTCCAGATATGCCTCTATCAGCTCTTCCAGTGTCATTTTGCCCTCTACAAAAATCAATAATACCAATCTTTTCTTATTATATCATGCTCTGTCGGGCGCATCCTACAAAATTTTACATTTTTTTGTATCCAAGCAGTTGCTTTTACAATGGAAGCTCCAAAAAACTGTCGTTTATCTACTTTACAAACACGCAAATTTTTTATAAAAAAATAGAAAAAAGGGAGTTTTATTGGACTGAATAAAGAGTATAATAGAAAGTGTAAGAACAAATAGGACTTGCTCATATCAGTATAAAATAGAAAGGTTAAGAAGCAGATATGAAGATTACATCCAGCTATGGCGTAGAATTACGAAAACATAATATCCCGATACGTCAGACGCTGGATGTTTACAGGTCTGCTGTCAGCTATCTGACAGAAATTTATGAGCAGGTATGGGAAGAACTGGAAAGTATTCAAGAAGCTAAGAAACGTTTCAATGAAGCAGAACACCTGATACATACAACGAAAAAGAATCAGACCCGTTTTGATTTTGATGTTCTTTTCCCAAAGATGCCTTGCTACCTAAGAAGGGCAGCCATCCAGCATGCCCTGGGAAGCGTATCCTCTTCCAAAACTCGAATGAGATTGTTGGAAAAATCAGTCCAGATAGAAGGAAAGCCGAAACTTGTATATGAGAACCATGCAGATATAATTGTTTTCGAATACCTGGAGACAAAAGGAAAGATATCCGGGAGAAAGAAACAGAAACTGCATCTGTGGAGAAAACGGGATATCCAGAAACGCTGTGAGCATCAGGCACACAGAAACGGGATGAGAATATCAAGGATCTGCGCATGGAATACCAGCAGGCTTGCGTATGATGGAACAGGAACGGTTGCCCATGATTCAAGAAATCACAGCCTGTGTGTATTTCAGACAGGAAAACGATATAATTGTGACTTGTCAGCATCGTACAATATTGGAGCAAGATATTTTATCAGAGAACTTTTACCCCCCCCCTTCCGGTAACGGAAAGGTCTTTGCTGGAGGCAAAAGTCCCTGCAGTAAAGCGTAGAACCTCATGTGTTTATGCGGACCTGAGGAAACTCAGTTCAGAAATGAACTTAAGGGCCGCATAAATGCAGGCAGATATACAGCGGACTACCTGTCATGTGGGAACCTGCCGTATCCGGCATGCACCAGTTCTGTCTGCATTGCAATTTATATGCTCGTATAAAATAATTGTGCAATATAAAAGAGAGCTCAAAAGGCAGTTTCGCATGGCCGATTCTTCCTTTTCAGGTCTCTGTTTTTATTCTTTTTTCTGGTATTTTGTGCGGAGCAGCCATTTCTGGTCGATGACTTTGAGTTCTTCTCCAAACCGGATATGAAGGCTTACGGAACCTGTTCCCTGTTCGATTTCTTCAATGCATCCTTCTCCGAATTTCGGATGACAGATCACTTCTCCCACCTCATATTTCACGATACTTGCCTGACTGTTTTTGTGCTCCTGCTGCCTCCTATATGTGTCACGGATTGCCACAGTCTTGTCGTGGATCGGACTTTTGAGTTTCTTTTCGTAGTCATGTTTCATCAGGGCTTCCCCTGCCTTGTAGTAAGGTGTCGGCGCGGCCCCTACCAGAGAACAGCAGTATTTCCACGCGCTTCCGTGAAGTCCTGGCTGCCACTGATATTCACGTGGGATCGTGATATGATGTTCCATGTAGTGGGCATATTCGTGTCTGTAGAGATCCATCCGGTCTTCTTTTGTAAGAGGATTTTTTACCCCGTATCCTACGAAGAGAAGGGAAAAATGAAAGTGTTCTTTTTCATGATGCCCTGCTCTTGTATAGGAACCCAAAGTGTCTGTTTCAAATCCAAAAGTGATCGGGATCTGGGCTCCGCGAAGATGAAATTTCCGATCCAGTTCCCGGTAGAGGGCACGGATCTGCGCCGTCAGTATTGTCGTTTCTTTCTGTAGTGTTGCATACAGATCTGTATAATTTCTGTCGTCCATGATTTCTCCATTTGTATTTCGTTCATTGATTCTCTATCATATACTGAACTTGCCATCTTGTAAACCAAAAATATGCACAAAAACAGGACAACATATAGCTTTCACTACTGCTGTCCCGTTTCTATCTCATTTATTTTTTACTGAAGATACTGGTTAGATTTCCAGATCACACTCACCAGTCGTGCGATACACGCTTTCAGGTCTTCGATCTTAAGAGTTCCCTCTGCCAGTTCTTTGTGCATATTATCGTGATCTCCGAAGCATCCCGGCATTACCAGGTCGTTTCCTGCTGTCATGCAGCCGGATGCTGTACAGTTATCTCCCTGTTCTGTAGTCGTCCAGTCTGTCATGATCGCACCTTTGAATCCCCATTCATTTCTTGCGGACTCTGTGCAGAGATCATAGTTGTTTGCTGCATGAACACCATTGATCAGGTTGTAGCTGGTCATGATGGATATCGGCTGTGCCTGTCTGATCGCGATCTCGAATCCTTTCAGATAAACCTCGCGAAGTGCACGCTCAGATACAACGCTGTTTGATCCCATACGGTTGTCTTCCTGATTGTTGCATGCAAAATGTTTGATCGTTGTTCCACATCCATAATTGGACTGCACGCCCTCTGTCATAGCTGCTGCGATCGTTCCGGATACATATGGGTCCTCTGAGTAGTACTCGAAGTTTCTTCCACAGAGCGGATTTCTGTGGATGTTCATTCCCGGTGCCAGCCAGAGTGTCACGCCGAAGTGCTCCATCTCGGTTCCGATCATTGCTCCGACTTCGCAGATCAGCTCCTGGTTCCAGGTCTGTGCAAGCAGAGTTCCTACCGGAATCGCTGTACAGTACTGATAATATCTTTCTCCCGGAAGTTCTCTGGAATCATCATAGAATAATCCACCTTCCAGACTGAATTCGAACGGCATGCTGACAATGCTGCCTTCATTGACATGATAATATTTCATCAGTCGAAGTCCTGCCGGTCCGTCCGCAAGGACGATGCTTGCAAGTCCTTTATCTACAGCACAGCGGTGTGTCTCTCCTGCAGAACCCGGAACAGAAATGCCTGCTGCCCCAAGGTTTCCCCCCTGTGCTTTGCCCGGGTCTCCGGCTGCCAGATCGATCAATTCTTCTTCTGTCAGGGTATTTACAAAATCCATCGCCTCTCTCTCATAGAGGTCGGCATTTTTCTTATATTCTACAGTCTCTGTCGTAATGTCTGCCGCATGAAGTTCCAGAACGGTCATCGCCTGCTCTCCGGCAAGTTTCTCTGCTGTTTCTGTGCGTTTTGCTGTTCTGGATGGTTCCTGTACGATTTCTTCCAGATCCTGTTTCAATGGGAAGAGGTTTTTGACCTGACGTTTCGTCACTGTGGCATCCAGTTTCATGCCTCCACAGAGTTTCGCACTGGCAAGGCTGTTTCCGATCCAGATGCCGTAGAAGCCTTTTTCCAGGATCCATGCTGCGCTCTCTTCATCGTAGGAAGTCAGTGCATCTACTGTCACTTCCATGGTGACTTCTTCTGTTTCGCCAGGTTTCAGTTCGGCAGTCTTGGCGTAAGCTGCCAGACGGTGTGCTTCTTTTTCCAGAGTGCCTCCCGGCAGGGATGCATAGACCTGTACGACTTCTTTGCCGGACACTTTGCCTGTGTTCTTTACAGATGCTGAAATGCTGATTTTTTCAGCGGATATTTTTACCAGACGGTAGTTGCTTATCTCAAAGTCTGTATAGGAAAGTCCATATCCGAAGCCATAGCGGACCGGAACTTCAAAGGTATCGAAATAACGGTATCCTACATAAATTCCCTCTTCGTAAAGCTCGGTCTGCACATTTCCGTTATTATGTGAAAACTTCTCAGAATTCGGATAATCCTCATATTCATATGCCCAGGTATCTGCAAGTTTGCCGGATGGATTTACCTTGCCGGAAATGATGTCGGCAACTGCATTTCCGCCTTCCATGCCAGGCTGTACGATCACCAGAAGTGCTTTGATGTTCTCGAATTCATCCATGAAGGAAAGATCCACCTGTGCGCCTGCATTGATCAGAACAATGACATTTTTGTAATATGCACAGATGTCTGCAAGTATCTGATATTCGTCGTCGTTCAGATAATAATCGCCCTTGTCAGCAGTACGGTCGGAACCTTCTCCTGCGATCCGGCTCAGAACATAGATTGCTGTTTCCGTATCTGCGTCCTCAGCTGGTTTCTGTACCTGATCTCCGGCTGGCATTTTGAATGGAGTGGTGCTGTATACCGAAAAGAAATCCATGGTGTCCGCGCCTTCACCCGTTTTTGAAAGGATACTTCTCTTCCATTCCTGGCGTGCATTCTCGTAGATCTTGTCGTAACTTGCGATCCAGTCTTCTGTTGTCACCTGAAATCCGGCGTTTTTGATTCCCTGGAAAACGGAAACATTTTCACGTTCATTGACATCTCCGGAACCTGTTCCTCCTTTGATGGTCCTTCCTGCGCCTGCGCCATAAAGTGCAACGTTGCTTCCGGCTTCCAGGGGAAGAAGATTGTCTTCGTTCTTAAGAAGGACGATTCCTTCTGCTGCCGCACGGCGTGCAACCTTGCGGTGTTCTGTCTCCCATGGCTGAACTTTCGGATCTGTGGTGCCGGAAAATGCTCTCTCTTTCAAAATTCGTGTCATGATTATTCCTTATTCCTCTCCGATAAAATCTGCAAATGTTTCTTTTATTTTCTGCTCATCCTCCGTATCTGCATTCAGGATCAGCGGCTTGCTTAAGTCCAGGCCGAAAATTCCCATGATGGATTTTGCATCTACATAATATTTACCGCTCTGCAGATCCATATCACAGTCAAATTTACTGCAAAGTTTGTTAAATTTATCTGCGTCCTGCATAGATACGATCTTTACTGTTAATTTTACCATAATCTGACTCCCTTTTCACGCTTTTATTCAGGCGGATCTTCCGACCCGCCCTGCTTATTGTTTATTTAGTTAAAGTACTTTCTGAGAAGATAAGTCGGTGTGCAGCTCCATGCGTGGCAGTAGCTGTTTACAATGCTGCTTCCATATGGAGATTCTGCCGGGTTTTCCGGATTGTAGAGTTCCCAGAAGGTATCTGCACCGTGGCTGATCATGCCGCCCCAGTAATATTTCATGTATTCCATTGCCTGGTCTTTTTTGCCGCACATCAGAAGTGCTTCCACATAATGATGGTTCATGTACGGAGAGACCATTCCTTTTTCCGGTTTCAGCTCATCCAGCTTATCGAGCATTGCACTGCCTTCTTCGATGCTGACTGCACCTGCAAGGATTAGCCATACCTGGCTTGCGTAGTTGATCTGTTTTTCCTCGCCACTTACGAACAGGCCTGTTTTCTCATCCAGAAGATATTTTCTGACTGCTGCAGTCTTTTCTTCTGCTTCTTTTGCAAGTTCTTCTGCTTTTGCTGTATCTCCAAGGATCTCTGCGATCTTCTGTACTTTTTTTGCACAGTAGATGTAAACGCCCTGCATTGCAGTCTGTTTGTTCAGTCCTTCCGTCCAGTCGATGAAGCCCCAGAATCCTTCGCCGTTTTTCATCAGATGTCTCGCATCAAACTGCTCTCCGGCGATCTCCATCTGGCGGTATGCACATTTGCTTAAATCTTCCAGCGTTTCTCTGTCGCCGGATGCCTCATAGTAGTCCAGAAGCGTTGCGCCGAAAAACATGGAATAGTCCAGAAGGAAAGTATCATCTACGATAAATTTTGGCTCTGTGAACAGGCAGGCACTTACCTGACCATTGTCTTTTGTCTGTCCTGCGAACAGGTACAGGCATCTTTTTACCAGATCCATGTTGTGGAATGTTTCGTAGTTTGCAAGTGCCTGAAGTCTCAGGTCTCCGAGCCACAGACGGCGGTCTCTCTTCGGTCCGTCCTCAAAAACGGACTGCATACAGTTGTGCAGGGTACGAAGGCTGACTTTGTCCAATTTACGGATCATTTCGTCATTACTCTCTACCGGTTTCACATCTTCCATGCGGACAGAAGAAACACTGGTGCAATATACATCTTCCACTACCATCTGCCATTTCAGTGAGGTATCGATTGCCTCGATCTCCATATAACGGAATGCGTATCTTCTTGGAAGTTTCAGTTCTGCCGGAAGGACATCGATATGGATGAATTCTTCCTGGATCCAGCCACGGCTGATCCATCCATCATAATCTGCGGAATCCTCAGTCATCTCTTTTGCGATCTCACCAAATTTCAGTCTGAAAAATGCCGGTGCATCCTGCGGGCTTCCCACAGAATTCAGTTTCAGAGTGACATATCCTACCTGATGATCACCGAAATCCAGGCAGATCCTGTCGCCTTTTGCCATATGATAGGTGGAAAGATTTTCGATGTCATCTTTTTTCGAAACTTGCGGAAAAACCTCCTCTGTCTTTACGATATCTACGATAGAAACCGGACGGACTACTGTCTTGATAAGTTCCGGTGCACACGCTTCTGCTTTTTTTACAAAATCATCATTGGTTACTCGAACCATATTTAAATCAATACTTACTGCTGGCATTCTGCTTTTTCCTCCAATTTTTTCTATATATCACTTTACCTTTTTCTGCTGTATTTTCCAATTGTCTTTTTTTCTGTAAAACAGTGATGTTTTTTTTGATAAATATGCGCTATACTTTTATTACATAATAAGGGAGAGGTTCTATATGAAACTTACCAGAGAAGAATTTCGGAAATACATCTTTTCTTACACTGAAGATGAAGCCTTTTATAAAAAACTTTATTTACAAAAAAAGAAGGATCCTGAGACATTTCAGGACTACTGCCTCAATCTGGATCGAAACTTTATTTTGGAACATCACCTGTATGTTCCTGAACTTCTGAGCGGATCCTGGTCTCCTTATATGGAAGAAAAAGATTTCTTTCAAGATACGGTCGAGAATATCATGCTTTACAAGCACAACCGCTACACGCCTGTTTTTTCTCATGAGCATGAATTTTTTGAGATCCTTTGTGTGTATGACGGCACTGCTGATACTACGATCCAGGGGATACGGCACACGCTGCATACGGGTGATATCTGCATCATCCCGCCGAATACCACGCACAGTGTCGGGATCTTTGATGACAGCACGGCTTTTAATATCCTGGTGCGCGGTACGACGTTTCAGTCTACTTTCTTCCAGTCACTGACGGCTGACAGTGCCCTGGCGCAGTTTTTTGCACATGTGCTGTACCGCAAGACGGAGGGAAATTATCTGATCTTCCATAGTGGAGATGATGTACGGATCCGAGATATGCTGGAAAATCTCTATATTGAGTATCTCGGCCACGAGAAATACAGCTATACCTTTCTCAACTCCATGCTGGTCATGTTCTGGGCGATGCTGCTTCGTTATCACGAGAACGATATCGAATCCATACTTACAAAGGATACTGCCGGAAATTCTGTCACAGAGATCCTGAACTATCTGAACCAGCATTACCAGACAGTTACGCTGAGCGAGACAGCCAGCCATTTTGGTTACAGTATTTCCCATTTCAGCACCCTGATCAAAGAAAGTACCGGAAAAACTTTTCTTCAGATCATCCGGGATATCAAACTGAATCAGGCGTGCCGTGCACTGCGGGAAACTTCCCTGAGCAACCCTGCGATCTGTGAACTTGTCGGATATGAAAGCCCGGAACATTTCATGCGTACTTTCAAGAAAACTTACGGGATGACTCCCGGTGAATATCGCAGGAAAAATAAGGAATAAATTTTCACAAAAATAAAGTTTTTTTATTTTCCTGACTTTTTTTGTATATTCTCTTTACAATCCTCGAATCCTGTCGTATCTTAAAGACAGGTGAGAAAATCAATCAATATCGAGGTTTATGTTATGTGTGAAAATTCAAAGAAAAAGGCCCGTTCGATCACGATGACGACTGGCTCTTTGTGGAGAAATATTTTTCTGTTCAGTATTCCGCTGATGTGCTCTCAGCTTCTGGAAGTTATCTTTAACTTAAGCGACGTTGCTGTTGTTGGCCGGTTCGCAGATTATAAGGCACTTGGAGCGGTCGGTTCTACGACGCTGCTGGTAACATTGTTTGTGGGATTTCTGATCGGTATGGGCAGCGGTGTTAATGTCCGGGTCGCCCACGCACTTGGCTCCGGGGACCGACAGGTCACTGAGAACACCATTCATTCAGCTCTGCTCCTCTGTGCACTGATGGGACTGCTGGTCGGTGCTGTGTGCTTCTTCTTTTCCGGCGGGATGCTTAAACTTTTGAACACCAAGGATGATCTGATCGGGCAGGCTTCCCTTTACCTGAAGATTTACGCGGTCGGTCTTCCTGCGATGGGTGTTTACAACTTTGGTAATGGAGTGTTAAGTGCCCGCGGAGATACGAAACGCCCGCTTTATTATCTGGCTGCAGCCGGTGTTCTGAATGTTATTTTGAACCTGTTTTTTGTCATCGTATTACATATGGCAGCCGCGGGTGTTGCCACAGCTACTGCGATCGCACAGTATGCTTCTGCCGCTCTGATCATGACGCATCTGCTTCGCCGCAGGGATGAATGCCATGTTTCACTGAAAAAAGTCAGACTGCACAAGGACACCAGCATTGCCATCCTGATGATCGGGGTCCCGGCAGGTATCCAGAATGCGATTTTTGCGATCGCAAACCTGTTCGTACAGAGCGGTGTCAATTCCTTTGATACCTATATGGTCTCCGGAAATGCGGCGGCTACCAATGCGGACACGATCATTTATAATGTCATGTATGCTTTTTATATCGCATGTTCCAGTTTTATGAGCCAGAACTACGGTGCAGGAAACAAAAAAAGAGTTCTGAAGAGCTACTTTATCAGCCTGTTTTATTCCTTCAGTATAGGACTGATCCTTGGACTGCTCCTCTTTCTCTTTGGTCATCAGTTCCTGTCGCTGTTTGCCACGGATGCTGCCGTTATCGATGCCGGCATGCAGCGGATCAAGATCATGGCGTTTTCTTACTGTGTGTCCTCTTTTATGGACTGTACGATCGCCGCATCCCGTGGGATCGGAAAGACCATCATCCCGACGATCATTATCATCATGGGCTCCTGCGTCTTCCGTATCATATGGATCTACACGATCTTTGCCTGGGTCCACACCATCCCGGCACTGTTTCTTCTGTATCTGTTTTCATGGATCATCACATCGATCGCAGAGATCATCTACTTTACTGTCAGCTACCGGAAACTCAGCGTCCGGTAGCTGATTTTTTATTCTTTATTAAAAAGGCTCGATCTTCCGCACTTCACGATCATAAGTAAAAACACCGTTGACCTCTTCTTCCACATCTGTCCACTGTGTGTAGATACTGGCACTTAATCCCTGTGGGATCAGATTTCGCACACCACTCCATCTTTCGAGGAAACGCTTCTCGAGATCTTTTTTGTTTTTGCAGATTCCATAGCCGTATAGTTTTTCTTTTGCACAGTGACCTGGTTCCCGATAGCTGTAACCGCCAAATTCTGAAAGAACGGAAGCCCTCTCTCGTTCCGGGCGGATGAACAATTTGAAGAAATAATTATGCAGGCTGGAAAAATCTCCGCCTCCCTGGTCAAACCATCCACTTGCCTGATCGATCAGCCGGTTCGGATCAAGTCTGCGGACGATCCTGGTCATATCCTCTGTCTGAAACTGTCCCCAGCCTTCGTTGAAGATCACCCATGCCGCAATGCTGGGATGATTTCCAAGAAGCCGGATCGTCTCTTTCATTTCCCGGATAAATTCCAGGCGGCCGGCTTTTGCTTCTCTGGAAAGCAGTCTCGGATAAACGTCACGCATTGGGATCCGAAGCCAGGAAAGCAGAGTCGCACCGTAAGTTACAAACCAGTGTTTATAGTAACTTCCACCATTGACCATATCCTGCCAGACTACGATTCCAAGTCTGTCGCAGTGATAATACCATCGCTGCGGCTCGATCTTGAGATGCTTCCGCACCATGTTGAAGCCGGTCTTTTTCATTTCCTGGATGTCAAAGATCATCGCTGCATCAGATGGCGGCGTGTACAGACTCTCCGGCCAGTATCCCTGGTCGAGCACGCCATTCTGGAATTGTACTTCGCCGTTAAGACAGATCCGCAGGAATTCCTCATGAACTTTCGTTTCCAGAGAAAACTTCCGCATGGCGAAATAGCTGATGGCTCTGTCGTCTCCCAACTTTACTTCAAAATAATAAAGATACGGAGTTTCACAGTTCCACAGAGAAATGGACTCAATCGGGATCTCGATCCATTTGTCACTTACAGCCAGTACTGCTGTTTCCAGCATATCCTCTGTAGAAATCTGTGACGGTTTCACTACCGGATCTGGATAAAGTCCTGGTTTTCGTATTTTTATTTCTATCGGAAGATTTCTGGAAAGTTTATCCACATTCTTTTTATCTGTACTATAACTGGAACTTACTTTGATCCTGATGATCTTTTTCTCGATATCCGGAACTGTTTTTATTTCTTTTATGTAGGTTTCCGGCACTTTTTCCAGCCATACTGTCTGCCAGATGCCGCTCTGGGCGGTATAAAACATGCCGCCTGCATTAAGTTTCTGTTTTCCCTTCGAATGGTAGGAAGTATCACTCAAGTCTTTGACAGCTACTATAAGTTCATTTGCGCTTTCCTGCGCGTATCTGGAAATATCCACTTCAAACGGAAGATATCCTCCCGTATGACGTTTCACCTTATGTCCGTTAATCCGAACTTCACAGGACTGATCTACCGCACCGAAATGGAGCAGGATGCGGTTTTGCCCCTTTTCTCTGTCCCAGCCCGGAAGATCGAAATTTCTCCGGTACCACAGATATTCATCTGGTTTAAGCTGACGTCCGACTCCTGAAAGAGCTGTCTCAGGCGAAAACGGCACGAGGATCCTGCCCTCATACTGCTGTGGCTGTTTATAGTCTATAGTAAAAGCATAATCCCACCAGCCATTGAGGATCTGATAATCTTCTCTCATCAGAAGTGGTCTCGGATATTCCTCCAGCACATGATCCCTGTCGAGATTTTTTCCCCATCTTGTGTAAAGCTGCTTCATAAGATTCCCGTCCTTTCTGATGATATTTCTGCCTGGTGATGCCAGCAAATGCTTTCTATATTATATATAGAAGATTTTTTTTTATTCATTGTACATTTGGGGAATACTTATGTCAAGAAAGCAGGATAATGCTGAAATCACTGCCCAAACACGACATGCAGTGTTAAATTATTATCATTTTTTCAAAATTTAATGGTTTTTTTATTGCTTTTATTGATGAATTATGTATAATTAACTCTATGAGAAGTTGGAACGTTCCACTTCTTAGATGTTAAAGAAGTCAGCATATAGATGGCTCTATTAAAGAAGAGAGGTAAATGTAAGATGGCAAAAATCGATTTAACTAAGTATGGCATCACAGGTACAACAGAAGTTGTATACAATCCTTCTTATGAAGTATTATTCGAGGAAGAGACTAAAGCAGGTCTTGAAGGCTTCGAAGTAGGACAGGAAACAGAACTTGGCGCTGTTAACGTTATGACAGGTATCTATACAGGACGTTCTCCTAAAGATAAATTCATCGTTATGGATGAGAACTCCAAAGATACCGTTTGGTGGACTTCTGATGAATACAAGAATGACAACCATCCTGCAACACAGGAAGCTTGGGCAGCTTGTAAAGCACTTGCTCAGAAAGAACTTTCCAACAAGAAACTTTTCGTAGTTGACGCATTCTGCGGTGCTAACGCTGATACTCGTATGGCTATCCGTTTCATCGTTGAAGTTGCATGGCAGGCACACTTTGTTACAAACATGTTCATCCAGCCAACAGCTGAAGAACTTGAGACATTTGAGCCAGATTTCGTTGTATACAATGCTTCCAAAGCAAAAGTTGAAAACTACAAAGAACTTGGCCTCAACTCTGAAACAGCTGTAATGTTCAACATTACATCCAAAGAGCAGGTTATCATCAACACATGGTACGGCGGAGAAATGAAGAAAGGTATGTTCTCTATGATGAACTACTTCCTTCCACTGAAAGGCATCGCAGCTATGCACTGCTCTGCTAACACAGACATGAATGGCGAAAACACAGCTATCTTCTTCGGACTTTCCGGAACAGGTAAAACAACTCTTTCCACAGACCCGAAACGTCTCCTGATCGGTGATGACGAGCACGGCTGGGATGACAACGGTGTATTCAACTTTGAAGGCGGATGCTATGCTAAGGTTATCAACCTTGACAAAGACTCTGAGCCGGACATCTACAATGCAATCAAACGTAACGCTCTTCTTGAGAACGTAACAGTTGATGCAAACGGAAAGATTGACTTCAACGATAAGAGCGTAACAGAGAACACTCGTGTTTCCTATCCGATCGACCACATCGAAAAAATCGTTCGCCCGATCTCTTCTGCACCGGCAGCTAAGAACGTAATCTTCCTGTCCGCAGATGCATTCGGCGTACTTCCTCCAGTATCTATCCTGACAGAAGCTCAGACACAGTACTACTTCCTGTCCGGATTCACAGCAAAACTTGCTGGTACAGAGCGTGGAATCACAGAGCCTACACCTACATTCTCAGCTTGCTTCGGCCAGGCATTCCTGGAACTGCATCCAACAAAATATGCAGAAGAGCTTGTTAAGAAAATGGAACAGAGCGGAGCAAAAGCTTACCTCGTTAACACAGGATGGAATGGAACAGGCAAACGTATCTCCATTAAAGACACTCGTGGTATCATCGATGCTATCCTCAACGGAGATATCAACAACGCTCCTACCAAGACAATTCCATACTTCAACTTTGAAGTTCCTACAGAACTTACAGGCGTTGATACAGGAATCCTTGACCCACGTGACACATACGCAGATGCTGCTCAGTGGGAAGAAAAAGCAAAAGATCTTGCTGCAAGATTCATCAAGAACTTCGCTAAATATGAAGGAAATGAAGCTGGTAAAGCACTTGTTGCTGCTGGTCCTCAGTTATAATTTCATATTTGAACCAAAGAGGGGCTGCCGTACATACGGACAGCCCCATTATTTTTTACCGGGCATGTTCTGTTTCATGCAGCATTCCGGCGATAAAAAAATAACTACGAAACGAGATGATAACCTATGAGTTGGTACAATGAAGCAATTTTTTATCACATCTATCCACTTGGACTTTGCGGTGCACCGAAACAGAATGAGTACACCACTCCTGTCCACCGTCTGAACACTCTCCTCCCATGGATCAACCACATCAAAGAGATCGGATGCACCGCCCTGTACATCGGACCTCTCTTCGAAAGTGTCGGACATGGTTATGAAACCACCGATTATAAGAAGCTTGACTCCCGTCTTGGAACAAACGAAGACCTGACCGCTTTTGTCAAAGCATGTCACGAAAAAGGCATCAAAGTAATCTTCGACGGTGTATTCAACCACACAGGACGTGATTTCTTTGCATTCAAGGATATCCAGAAGAACCGCGAACATTCTCAGTACCTTAACTGGTACTGCAATGTCAATTTCTGGGGAAACAATGAATACAATGACGGATTTTCCTATGACAACTGGGGCGGATACAATCTGCTTGTCAAGCTGAACCAGCGAAATCCGGAAGTCCAGAATTATATCTGTGATGTGATCCGCTACTGGGTTTCTGAGTTTGATGTCGATGGAATCCGTCTGGATGCCGCTGATGTCCTGGATTTTGATTTCATGCGTGCACTCCGCCGTACTGCCGAGGAAGTCAAACCTGATTTCTGGCTGATGGGTGAAGTTATCCATGGCGATTACAGCCGCTGGGTAAATGGCGAGACACTGCACAGTGTCACAAACTATGCTCTGCACAAAGCTCTTTACAGTGGACACAATGACCATAACTATTTCGAGATCGCACATACAGTGAAATATCTCCAGAACATGGGAAATCTTGATCTGTACAACTTTGTTGACAATCACGATGTAGAACGAATCTACACCAAACTGTCCAATAAAGCGCATTTTAATCCGGTTCATGTACTTCTTTATACTCTTCCGGGAGTTCCAAGTATCTATTATGGTTCTGAGTTTGGAATTGAAGGACGCAAGGAACGTTCCTCTGATGACAGCCTGAGACCTGCCCTGGTTCTTGCAGACTACGCAGATGCGAAAGAAACAAATCCATGTACAGCTCTGGTTGCCGCTCTTGGAAAGATCAGACAGAATACCCCGGCTCTGAGCTACGGAAGTTATGCAGAACTGCAGCTTACTAACCGCCAGTTTGCTTTTGCCCGTGATCTGGACGGTGTGCGCGTGGTCGTAACTGTCAACAATGATGACAACGATGCTTGGATGAACCTCCCTGCCGGAAATGCATCTGAATATGTCGGCACTCTGACCGGTCAGAAAGTTTCTGTCGAGGGCGAACGCATCAATGTATGTGTTCATGCAAACAGCGGTGAGATCTGGGTACCTGCCGGTGATATGCCGGAGTACACGCCTGTCAAGGTAGAGGTGAAGGAAAAAGCTGTTAAAGAATCTGTCAAAGAAGAGACTCCTGCTGCCGAAGAGACTGCTGTTGCTGAAGAGACTACTGTTGCTGAAGAGACTACAGTTGCTGAAAAAACATCTGCCACAAAGACAGAGGAAAAAGAAACTGCTTCCGAAAGTACAGATGTAAATACTATCAGCACTGCCACAAAGGAAACTGCCGCTACAGAAGAAAAAGTTACCGAGGCATCAGAAAAATCCACAGCAAAAGAGCCTGTCAAGGTTGACCCGAACAAGGCTCCGGAAGACATGACCGTCGAAGAACTCCAGGCTGCCATCCTTGCAAAGATGGCTAGCAACGGACCTGTCACCGATCAGATGAAAAAGACTGTCGATGACAACATCTGGCATGATTCTCTTGTAAACTGGCTCAAGAGTTTCCGATAAAATCAAAGAAACATATCTGCAATATCAATTTACGCAGATAATATACAGACAGGGAGCATTTCCACTATGGATCTGCTCCCTGTCTGTATTCTATACTATTTTGTTTATATACTGATCTTTGCGCCTTACTCAAATAATTTCTTCACCATCTCTGCATCAAATGTTACAGAGGATACCTTATTTACCTCGATCTGATACAGCGCATTTGCTGCGATATGCTCTGCCGCCTGCTCCAAATCACGGATTCCTGTAGTATCCGCAAACTGCTCGATCACTGCATCCAGTCCATCCGGTGCGATCACGCACTCTTCTTCTCTTAAGTTCATTCTCTTGAGAACTTTTGGAAGGGCAAATTTGGAGAAGATGACTTTCTTCTCTTCTGCTGTATAATCCGGAAGTTCAATGACCGCAAAACGGGACATTAACGGTGCACTGATCTGTGCTTTGTCATTTGCTGTTGCGATCGGATATACACCGACGGTCGGAACCATACATTCCATGTAGTTGTCTGTGAATCCCAGGTTATCGAGAAGTGTCAGAAGCACGTCTGCCGGATTTCCGTTTCCTTTACCGTTGGTTGCTTTATCCAGCTCATTGATGATAAATACAAGATTGGATTCTCCTGCCATGGAAAATGCCTCCATGATGATTCCCGGTTTGGCATTGGCATAAACACGGGAACTTCCTGTAAGCTGCTCAGGATCGTTGATGGAACTCATATCAAGAGTTGTCCACGGAAGTTTCAGGATACGTGCTACGGCATATGCGATCTGGGATTTACCTGTTCCTGCCGGTCCTACAAGCAGAAGTCCATACGCCGGAAGTGTATGCGTACGGTTAATCTGAATGATCGTCTCGATGATTCTCTGTTTTACTTTCTCCATTCCGTAAAGTTCTTCGTCAAGAATACGGCGTGCCTCTACCGGGTCGATGGATTCAAAGTAATTATTCTTCCACTGGATGTTCATCATAATGGACAGTGCTCTCTGTGCATGTCTTCTTTCTTCCTGAGAGACCTCATGGGAACGTGCTACGGCAAGGTTTCGTCTTGCCCAGAGGCGGATGTTATCCGGCATGGTCCTTCCCGCACAGGTCATAAAGTCTGTGATGCTCTGGATACTGGTGAGCTTCATGTTGTCGCCCTCTTCATTCTCGTCCTCGTTCTCTGGAAGTTCTGTCGGTGCATTGCTTGCGAGCAGACGCTCGATCATAAACTGAAGAAATCCATCCTCTGCAGAAAGCTTGGTGCCGCCTCCGAATGCGGTCTCTCGGATCTTGTAGACTGCATAGCCTTCTCCAGTATTCTGTCCTGATAATCGTACACTGATATGGTTTTCACCAAGCCATTTGACAAGGCTTACGAAACGTGCATCGATCTTGAGGATATCTGCCGGGAATACGCCATCCTCTTCTTTGAATTCAAAAGAAGATTTCTGGTTTGGATTAGAGAAGACGCCACAGGAATGATGATTCCACTGGCGGCTTGTGTTGTCCAGGACCAGGATCGGTTTCTCCGGAGATGGTTTTGTTTCATTGGAGTGGAATGTGGTGTAGGTGCATTCCGGATCTTTCTTTTCGGTTGTTGCATTGCTGAAATCAAATACAGGCATAACGGCTTCTCCTTTATCTTAATTATTTTGTAGTTTTGTATCAGTCGAGTTTCAGTCCTGCCAGCGCCTGTGCAAAAGCGTTGTTTACCGGCTCGTTGGCTTCTTTCTGCTGCTGTTTCAGGTATCGCTGGACATCACGTTTCTTGACTCCTGCCCCTTCTTTCTCTCGTCTTGCCTGGAAAGAAGACAGTTTTTCTTTGTAACCGCAGGCACATACGAAGGTTTCTTCTTTGCCTTTGACCAGCATTTCCATACGCTTGTGGCATTTCGGACAGCGGGCATTTGTTGTTCGTGAGATCGTCTCACGGTAGCCGCACTCTCTGTCCTGGCAGACCAGCATCTTGCTGTTCTTTCCGTTGACTGCCAGAAGACGCTTGCCACAGGTCGGGCAGATCTTGTTCGTCAGGTTATCGTGCCGGAATGTTCCCTGTCCCGTTTTTATCTCACTGACGATCTCATTTGTATAGCCGCGGATATCACTCAGAAAGGTGTCCTGTCTAAGTTTTCCTTTCGCAATGTCAGAAAGTTTCTTTTCCCAGTCTGCTGTCAGTTCCGGTTTCTTTAAGTCCTCCGGAACCAGTTCCAGAAGCTGTTTTGCTTTGGAAGTCAGATAGATCTCGTTGCCTTTCTTTTCCATCATAAAGCTGTGGAAAAGTTTCTCTATAATGTCTGCCCTGGTTGCTACGGTTCCAAGTCCTCCCGTTTCTCCCAGAGTCTTTGCAGCCTGTTTGTCCTTCGTGGAAAGGTATTTGACTGGATTTTCCATCGCTGCAAGCAGTGTTGCCTCTGTGAAACGTGCCGGGGCTTTGGTCTTGCCGGAATTCAGGTGTACCTGTGTGATACGAAGTTTCTGTCCCTTTTCAAAGACAGGAAGTTTCTGGTCTTTGAGTTTTTCTTCTTCTGTGTCGTCCTCTTCCTGGAATCCACCCTCGTAGACTTCTTTCCAGCCGGCACTTAAGACTGTCTTTCCGTTGGCAGCAAAGGTATAACCGCCTGCTGTCCCCTCCATTGAAGTCTGCTCGTATTCAAATGGCGGATACAGAACACTTAAGAAGCGTTTTACCACCATATTATAGATCTTGCGCTCTTCGTTTGTCATATAGTCAAGCTGCACGAACTGCTCTGTCGGAATGATCGCATGGTGGTCACTGACCCGTTTATCGTCCACAAAACTTCCATTTGTGCGGATCGGTTTGTTCAGAAGTGCTCCTGCCAGTTTACGATACGGACCTGTACCGCAGGCCTTGAGTCTTTCTTTGAGTGTCGGGACTACATCCTTGCCGATATAACGTGAATCTGTTCTCGGATAGGTCAGGACTTTGTGATTTTCATAAAGGCGCTGCATAATATTCAGGGTTTCCTTGGCAGAAAATCCGTATTTCTGATTTGCCTCTCTCTGGAGAGTTGTCAGATCATAGAGCCCCGGTGCCATTGTCTTCTTTGGTTTCTTTGTGATAGCAGTGATCTCGATCTGTCCATTCTGGACGCTCTGTGTGATCTCCTCTGCACGTTCTTTCTGGAAAGTACGGAAGCTTCCGCTCTTTGGATCTTTCCAGGTCCACTGTACTTCTCCTGCCTGTAAAGATATTCCATAGTAATCCTTCGGTTTGAAGTTTCGTATTTCTTCTTCGCGCATTGCTATGATCGCAAGGGTAGGGGTCTGCACACGACCGCAGGAAAGCTGCGCATTGTATTTGCAGGTCAGGGCTCGTGTTCCGTTTATTCCTACCAGCCAGTCTGCCTCTGCTCTCGCCACAGCCGCTCTGTACAGGTTATTGTACTCTCTTCCATCTTTAAGATTCTGGAATCCGTCTTTGATCGCTTTGTCTGTCACGGATGAGATCCATAATCGCCTGATTGGCTTATAGCATCCGGATTTGTCCAGGATCCATCTTGCTACGAGTTCGCCCTCTCTTCCGGCATCTGTGGCGATGATGATGTCTCCGATGTCCTTACGGAAAAGCTGCGTCTTGACCGCCTGATATTGTTTCGATGTCTGGCGGATCACGACCAGCTTCATCTTATCCGGCATCATAGGGAGCGTCTGCATATCCCATTTCATGTACTTCTTATCATATTCTTCAGGATCTGCCAGAGTTACCAGGTGTCCCAGTGCCCAGGTCACAGCATAGTCCTTTCCTTCCAGGACTCCGTTCCCTTTCTGATTACAATGGAAAACCCTTGCAATGTCTCTTGCCACGGAAGGCTTCTCCGCAATTACCAATGATTTCATTTATTCTAAATCCTCTCAGAAGTTTTCTCTGAAAATGAGTATATCATAGAATTGCATTTTGACCAACAAAAAAGGAAGATTTTCATCTTCCTATCTTGTAACCGACGCCCCGTACTGTTTCGATCAGATCTCCGGCACTGCCAAGTTTCTGCCGCAGCGTACGGATATGTACATCCACTGTTCTGCTTTCTCCATCAAATTCATAACCCCAGATCTGGTTCAGAAGCTGTGTTCTGGAAAGGACCATTCCGCTGTTCTTAAGCAGCAGGCACAGCATCTCATATTCCTTAAGTGTCAGGGTAACCGGCTCCTGGTCAACAGTCACTACATGGCGGACCGGGCATACATAAAGGTTCTCAAGCCGGTATTCTTCTGCGCCTTTGTCCTCTGCTCTTCGAAGTGCTGCCTTGATCCTGGAGATGAGTTCCATCATCCGGAACGGCTTCGGAATATAGTCATCTGCACCGCTGTCCAGTCCCATCACGACATCATATTCGCTTCCCTTTGCTGTCAGCATGATGATCGGAAGTTTCCTGGTGTCCGGTCTTGTCCTGAGTTTCTTAAGAATGGAGATTCCGTCCTCCTCCGGAAGCATCACATCCAGAAGGATCAAGGACGGAACCTGTTTCTCCAGTTCCTTCCAGAAAAGGGATGGGCGTTCGAATCCTTTTGCATCCAATCCCTGACTTTTTAGTGTATATACCACAAGCTCGCGGATACTTTCATCATCTTCTACCAAGTAGATCATTTATTTTTACCTCTCTCATTTTTCAATTTAAGCCAAGTATACGCACGCTTCGTAAAATCTTTAGTCTTTTGACTGTTAAATCTTTGTAAAGGCAAGTCCTGATTGTAAATTACAGAAAACAATGTTATCATAAAAAAAGAATCGTTTTGGAGGATATTATGTATTATTTTATCGTAAATCCTAATTCCCGCTCAGGGAAAGGTGCTCTTATATGGAAGGAACTTCGCAGGACTCTTCGACAGAAACATATTTCTTACAAGGCTGTCTTTACCGGATACCGCGGTCATGCGGTCAAACTGGCGGCTTCCGTCACAGCAAAAGCATCACCGGAACATCCTGTTTATCTGATCGCAGTCGGCGGTGACGGTACGATCCAGGAGGTTCTTTCCGGTGTTAAGGATCTGTCCTGTATTTATTTTGGTTATATCCCGACAGGATCCGGGAATGATTTCTGCCGCAGCATGCAGCTCCCACAGGACCCGCACGAGGCACTGGACTGCATCCTCAAAAGAAAACACATCGCATCCATGGATGTCCCGGTCATCTCCATCAAGGGACGCAAAAGTCATTTCGCGATCAGCTGCGGTATCGGGTTTGACGCTGCAGTATGCCACGAAGTAAGCGTCACCCCTATGAAAAAAATACTTAACCGTGTGGGCCTGGGGAAACTTGTTTATCTCTTTGTCGCGCTGAAACAGCTTCTGTTCCTGAAGCCTGTTCCTGTGACACTCCGGATGGATGAAGAACGTATCTACCCATTCCACAAGGTATATTTCGCGGCAGTGATGAACCAGAAATACGAGGGCGGCGGCTTCAAATTCTGCCCTGATGCCAGCCCTTCTGACGGATATCTTGATGTGATCGTTGTCGACGGACTGAGCAAGCTTAAGGTTCTCTTCTGTCTTCCGACTGCATTCTGGGGCAAGCATACACAGTTCACCGGAATCCATATCTTCCGCTGCAAAAAGGTCGAAGTATTCAGTACTGTCCCACTTGCGGTACATAAAGACGGAGAATCCGCCGGCATTCAGGAGACTTTTTCCGTTTCTATCGAGAAAGAACCGGTGAAGATCATTCTTCCGTAAACAGAAACTATTAAAGGCTTTCGACAGGAATTATCGTATCCCTGCTGAAAGCCTTTCGTTTCTTATATTATTTCTTTAGTTGAATCCATAGAATTTCTGGCATACTTTATAAGCTGCCACGAACATCTTTCTGCCGGCTCTGCCTGGAAGATTTGCTGCACGTCCGAGGACACTGTAGCGAAGTTTATGGTACAGCCAGCGGTCCAGCTCACGGATGTATTCCATGAGTTCTTTTTTCTTATCGAGTGCTTCCTGTGTGCCGGCGCGTACCAGCATGATGGAAGAAACTGTTGTGATGATATCCAGGTAACTGAGCATATATTTCTTCAGGTGCTTGTTACTGAACTGACATCTGTGGAAAGCATCTGCCATCAGTTTGTTGACTCTGATCTGCTGGTCGATCCTCTTGATCATAACCCTCTCATTTACAGACTGATCATCACGGCCAATGAAGTAACGATAAAAATTCACATCCAGATAATACATGTTCTGAACATATGGAAGCGGCTCAAATGCAAACAGGTTGTCTACATAAAACGTATGCTTCGGAAGCTCCAGACCACATTCGTGGAGCAGTTCAGTACGGTAGATCATGGAATGCATGAGGAGATATTTTCCCTTAGGCATACGCACCTTGTCCCACTCAAAGATTTCGTTTACCGGGAGACAGTGTCTGTACTGCATGACCTTTTTCCTTGCTACGCCCTGTTTCTCATATACGAAATTGCTGATCAGAAGATCAACAGTCTTTGGTCCGCGGATAAGTTCTTCCAGAGTCTTGAGGATCTGCTCATACGCTTCTGCATTTACCCAGTCGTCGCTGTCCACGACTTTAAAATAAAGTCCGCTTGCATTTCTGATTCCTGCGTTGACTGCTTCGCCGTGACCGCCGTTTTCCTGGTGGATTGCCTTGACGATCGTCGGATATTTCTTTGCATAAGCATCTGCAATCTCTGCTGTGCGGTCGGATGATCCGTCATTTACGACAAGGATCTCCACATCTTCGCCTCCTACAAGAAGGGAATCAATGCACTTCTCCATATATGCTTCTGAATTATAACATGGAATTGCAATACTTAAAATTTTCATCGGTATTATTCCTCCTGTGTGTGTTATTCCCTGATATATTTTGTGTACGCGCTGAATGCTGATGGGATCGCATATTGATCGTCGGACTGCCTTTTACCGACAAAAAGCAGATCATTCTGACGTATTTCTTCCAGTGAGGAAACACGGACCCTGTAGGCAGTCATCCTCCATTCAATATGTGAAAAAATATGCTTTGCTTCCGGAAGTGCTTCTATACGAAGCGGTTCCAGATCCATGGCTTTGACGCTCTCCAGTACTTCCTCTTCAGAGAGATGTCCCTTAAGATTCGGAAGCTCATATAATCCCGCAAGAAGTCCTCTCGATGGACGCCTGCGGATTGCTGTCTTTTCTCCATCCTGGATCACAAGAACGGTCCGATCTTCCAGCTTCCTGTCTTTCTTCTGTGCTTTGACGGGAAATCTGTCGATCGTTCCATGAGCTCTTGCCCCGCAGCAAAAAGCCACCGGACAGACATCGCATTTGGGTTCGCCATTTGGCACACAGACAACTGCGCCGAGTTCCATCAGTGCCTGATTGAAATCTCCGGGGTACTCCCCTGGCATGATCTCCTGAAGCTTATTTTCTATCCGTTTCTTTACAGACTGCTTCATGATATCACCATCATCCTCTATAATCCTGGTGATCACGCGAAGTACATTTCCATCTACTGCCGGAACCGGTATATCATAAGCGATCGATGCAATTGCTCCTGCTGTATAGCTTCCAATTCCCTTAAGGGAAAGAAGTTTCTCGTAAGATGCCGGAAGCACACCATCATATTCCTCCACAACCGTCTGTGCCGCAATCTGCATATTCCGGACGCGGTTGTAATACCCAAGTCCCTCCCACAGTTTGAGAAGCTTCTCCTCCGGGCACTCTGCAAGTGCCGCCGGATCCGGAAGTTCTTCTGTGAACCTGCGAAAATATGGCTTCACTGCCTCCACTCTCGTCTGCTGCAGCATGATCTCCGATACCCAGGTATAATAGGCATTGTGCCGGTCTCTCCATGGAAGGCTGCGCTTATTCTGCCTGTACCACTCTGTCAGTGGCTTTACAATGTCATTCAGCATTCTTCTAGTCCTGTCTTGTTTTTTTGTCTTATTATTATCAGTATCAGTAAACAGTACCCTCAGTATACCATAAATCCCGCTAAAAGACAGTTGATTTTTTTTATTTTACCATATAGAATATGAATTAAGGCAATTTTACCGGTATGATAAATCTCATTTTTTCCTGAAAGGACTATATTATGGACAGTATTATTTTTGATGTAGATGGAACTTTGTGGAATTCCACCGGAATCGTGGCGAAAGCCTGGGAAAACTATCTCCGCAATGTTGAACAGATCGAACTTCCTCTGACGGCTGAGATCATTGCTTCTATGTTCGGACAGCCGCTTCCGGATATTGCAAAGCAGATTTTTCCAGATGCCTCCAGAGAAGAACAGCTCCGTCTGATCGACCGATGCTGTAACGCAGAGCATGAAGCACTTCTTAAGGAATGCGCCCCTCTGTACGAAGATCTGGAGAAAGCCCTCCAGCTTTTAGCTGAGAAATACCCGCTGTATATCGTGAGCAACTGTGAGGCCGGCTATATTGAAGTATTTCTTGAAGCCACCGGCTTCGGCAAATATTTCAAAGGTCATCTGTGCAATGGTGATAACAATCTCGATAAGGGTTCCAACATCTCCCTCATCGCCAGAACTTATGATATGAAATCCCCGGTTTATGTCGGTGACACCATGGGAGATTTCCTTTCCTGCCGCAAGGCTGGCGTTCCGTTTGTCTTTGCTTCCTATGGATTCGGAGATGTACCGGAACCGGATGAGATCATCCGTAAGCCAATGGATCTCGTCGATCTTTTTTGTTAAAAAATATCCTGAAAAGTAACAGGAGCGTGGAAACTTCGAAATCGTTTCCACGCTCCTGTTTTGATTATTTTTATTTCTTTTTGCATTTGTATTTGAGGTAAAGTCCAAGTCCTACCATAACGAGCAGTAACAGAATCACATAAATGATTTCTGATGCTATTCCCTCTGTATAGGAGTCAATTCCTGTCAGAATACCGATCAAAATCAGTGCCACGCCGGAACCCTTGGTCATCTTGGCTTCATCGTATTTCGCTTTGCGGAGTTCTGCATTTCCTCCTTTGAGTAAAAAATCTCCGTGTCCTGTCAGAAGCAGGATTCCTGCGATCAGTGCTGCTGCCGTAAGCAAAAAATCAAATGATTTTCCCATTATTTTCTCTCCTGTAATTCTTTAGTAAAAGCATACGATCGGAACGTCATACTGAATCAGATCATACAGTACCTCTGCATTTTCCGGTGGAAGATTTATGCATCCATGAGATCCACTTGTCAGATAAATGTCACCGCCAAATTCGTCTCTCCAGTCTGCATCATGGAAACCAATACCTCCGTCAAACGGCATCCAGTATTGTACCGGCTGTTCATAATAATTTGCAGTTCCCTTCTGTCCGCCTCTCAGTACATCCGGACTCTTCTTATAATATAAGGTGAAGATACCGGCATGTGTCTGACGGTCAGCATAACTCATATTACCGGACACAAAATCTGATTCAAAAATATTCACACCGTCCTGATAATAGTACATATGCTGTTCACTGAGATCCACTTCAATATAAGTATTACCCAGGTCATTCACACCATAAGCATTCGCTGTCTGAGAATAAACAGGTTCCCGCGTTGTCTGTGTTCCTGACTGAATCTCCTGACTCAGCTGAGCAGTTTCTGCCGCCTGATCGATCTTCCATCCATAGACGGAACTGGATACATACACTGTTCTTCCGCTTGTTGCCTGAAACTCTCTCTCTGTACCAACAGTATCATAAGTTGCTGCAAGCTGTGCAACATAATCTGCCACGTGCTGCTGGAAAGAATTGTCATCCCATACCAGCTGACCTTTCTCATCAAACTGCAGCCAGTCCTTAATCGTATTACCATCCAGTGTCGTACTCTGGTCACCAAATGTATAAGTAATGCTTGCCTTCGTATAGTTGTTGCATGCTTCCAGTGCTGACTGAAGTGCCGGATCATCCTGGGTCACTTCTGCGGATACGTAAGCATCCTGGTTATCACTGAAATCTATACTTGCTTCATTAGCTTCCACTGCCGCATCAAGAAGTTTGTATGCTTCTTTGATGTTCAGTTTGCTTCCCTCTGTTTCCGGTACGATCACAAACTGATTATCCCGAAATGCCACATAGGCATTCTCCGGTTCTACCTGATTCTCGGCCTGTGCACAATTCAGAGATTTGAGCTGTTCCTGAAGAAGTGTCTTATTATAGCCGACATTCTCGGATACGGTGTAGCTTTTCTGTTCGTAGAGACCCCTGATCCATTCATATGGTTTCTGTTTCTTAAGAAGCTGAAGGATTTCGCCAGTAGACATATACTGGTAATCAATGTCCTCGCCTCTGATCGTCTGCGCAGCTATATTTCTGGAAGAAACTTCAATGGAGTATTCACTGAGTTTTTCTGCCATAAGCTGCTCTACTTCATATGCTGTCTTCTGCGAACAGTCAACTCCATTGATCCAGGTTCCCTCAAAGAAACGATCTGTAAAATAATAACTGATTCCGCCGTAGGCACATCCACCCAGAACTATTATCATCAGCATCACCAGACCAAAGATTTTCAGGCCTTTGTGAGTTTTCTTCTTGGCTCTGGTTCCTGGTGGAACATCTGAATTCTGATCCAGCTCATCCATTGGAACATAAATTACCGGACCGGGACGTGCTGACTTGTGTCTGCTTCGAACTGCCGGAACTTCTTCCTCTTGTTCCGGTTCTTCTTCCATCACTTCTTCTGATTCCTCTTCATCTGCTTCTTCCGAAGAATCAGTCCATACTTTTGTCTTCTCGTAGTCGTCCTCAGTTTCCCTTATCTCACGATTTTCCTCGTCCGGAGCTTCATTATCTGGTTCTTCATCTTCCGGATCCTCGTAATCAACCTGTATATCGTCAAACTCATCCTCGTCATCATCCAGAATTTTATCCAATGTCGCATTGATTCTGTCTTCGATATCTGTAGTCTCATCTGGTCTGCCTACATCATCCTCCGGCAAAGTTCCCTTATTTTCTTCGTTGTTCATTCTATACTCCCCTGCAATCAGCAAAATGGATGAATTCCTCATTGCTGCCATTTTTCTGTAACGCTTCTATTATAACATACTTCTGCCTTTTTGCACCTTAAATTGCATCTTTTTTTATGAAATGCCAAATTTCTGCACAGGTGTTATATTATGTCATTTCTCAGTATAACAAAAAATCTTTTATTTATTGTATCCTTGCTTATACTTTCTATTCCCGCAAAAAACGCGGGATACATTTCTGCATCCCGCGCTTTGGTTAAATTACTTTGTAACTTTTACCGTAGTTTTGTATACTGCTTTTCCGGATTTTACCGTGATCACGGCACTTCCTGTTTTTATTCCTTTTACTCTCCCATTTGCATCTACTGTCGCGATTTTCTTATTGGAACTTGTATAGGTTATTTTTTCCTGGCTGGTAAACGGATAACGAGCAGGTTTTAACGTAATGGTTTTTCCCCGTTTTACGCTAAGACTTCTGGCAATGCCGGTAATCTTCTTTGTTGTTACCTGGTTGCTCTGGACGGTAACTGTTATAGTTCTGCTTGCACCGCCGGCGGTTTTGACCAGTACTTTTACAGCTACTGCCTTTTTGCTTGTGCTTCTCTGAGCTGTCAGCCGGATATTACCGTTTTTGAGTTTTACAGCTTTTAAAACAGAACTTTTTGCTGAACTTACCAGTTTCACGTAATCTCCGTTTTTGAGACCGGATGATTTTATGGTTACTGTTTTTCCTCTCTGAAGCGGGAATGCATATGCTGAAAGATTCAATGCAGCTTTTAATTTCGCTGTTTTTCTGGTTTCTTTCTTTTTGCAGACACTGCAGGTTCTCGTTTCCTGTCCCTGTGCAAATACGGTTGCTTTCTTGGTTACAGTGTATTTGCCCCATTTATGCTTGCCTGTCGCCGGAATATCTGAAAGAGTTTTCTTTGCCTGGCATGCGGTACATTCCTGATGGCGTTTTCCTGCTTTGCCGCAGGTTGCATTGCTGTCTGTCACAGTTTCCCAGATATGACTGCATTCTGCATCTTTGTCATATACTGTAGGGAAATAGCAGTTTTCTTCGGCAATTTTTTCCCACACTTCATTTCCATATCTGTCAATGTGCCGTTCTTCGGCAATCAGGTGGAGATCACTCTGTCCCTGAGCTATACGACGCAGTGTCGGAATTGCTTCTTCATTCACTGCCTCCCATACTGTTTCGTCGTATTCCAGACGAATTCTGACATTCTCGTCATCCTGTATTTCTTCCCATTCCTGCGTTTCATCGTTGTACTTGAAAATACCAGGATGATGTTCATTTAAATCAATTGTTTCTCCAACGTTTGGATTCGTATCAATGATCTCTTTCAGTCGGATCTGTGCTGAATACTCCTTCACTGCCTGAGCATAAATCTGTGTTTCTGCACTCCACAGCGGATTATCTTCCTCATCTCTTTCTTTTGAAACTACTCTTAATCCAACAAAGATCTCCTGATCCTGAACATCTTTGGCTTTGATCGTCAGTGTATTGCCTTCGATATTTACATATCCAACAGCATTTTCGTCATAGGAATCCTCTATTAATTCAAATTCATACTCTGAACTGTCAACTTTTTCGCCATCCAAATGTTTCGCATCTCTGCGATATACGGAAAGGTCATACCGTTTTTCCTCATTTGCAAGAATAGAATCACTGTTGTTTTCCGGTATACAGTTGCACCAGTAAAAGACATCTGTTACAGAAATATTGAAAAATCCTTTTTGCTGGTTTCCATGGATATCTGTATAAGTAACTTCGATTTTTGTCTCTCCCGGTTTTTCTGCTTTCATGCGCCATCCGTTTTTGAGGTAGGCAATGCTATAAATTTGTTTATTTAAGGTTTTGACTTTTGTTATCTTTGCCTGAAGCAGTTCTCCATATGGATGCTCCGGATTTTCGACGTAGCAGTTCAGGTTCTGATTCAGCCATACGTTTTCGCCAGGAACAGTTTCCAGTGTTGCTCCAAAATTAATATAATATTCTTCAACATTTTCTTTGCCGTAAAGACCAGACTGGCATGTAAATACTTCTGTTCCGTTTATTTTTATGTGCGCCCGTACTTCAAACCAGTATTCGCTTCTGTCATTCTCCTCCAGCCATTTATCAGCTTTGCAGAGTTTTGTTCCATTAATTACAAGTACGCTGTCGTCACCTTTTTTCTCGGACCAGAACTTCTGACTGGTCGGTACCAGAGTGAACTGGTCGTTTTCATTTTCATCCACGTCTGTCCGGTATCCAACTTCCCATTCGACGGAGACATTCTTTTTGTCTTTGAGGCTTTCTGTATTTAACTGAAGTTCACCGGTTTCGCCATCAAAGAAATAGGTAGAATCCTCACCCTGTCTCATATTCTCAAACCAAACAGAATAGTCCAGTCCGTCAAACCAGTATTCACGGCGGCCGATTTCATTTCCATCTCCGTCTCTGGCAATTACAATTACCCGTGTACCATCTGTTGTATTTCTTCTCAGAATCGGGAACTGATCTTCGGAAGCTTCGTTTGTCCACTGGTTTGTGTCATATTCGAAATCAAAAGTCACATCGTCTCTAACATAAGGTTCTTCATTTTCTTTGATGTGTTCTACTTTGATTCCACACTGAGTCAGATCCAGCGTTTCATTTACATTAATATTCTCTATACTTTCAGGATAAAGTACATCATACTCTTCGCAGACTTCGATATGCGGGTTATTGTATGCTACATCTTCCCAGGTTTCATTTTCTGAAGGAATCATCGCTTTCAGGAGAATATCGGTTCCCCATGTTTCTTCTCCTGATTTAATCGTAAGTTCATGTCCGTTGATCTCCACGCTTTTCAGCAGGTTTGTCTCATACGCATATCCGTTCTCGTCTGGTGCAAATTCCAGTTTCCAGTCCTTAACTTCCTCTGAACCCTGGTCTTCGTCACTGTGTCTCCAGTCATGCGTCAGAACAAAGGAAAGTTTCATCTCGCTGTTTTTCAGCATGCAGCTGCCATCTGTCGGCCACTGTGGTTCCAGAATAAATCTGTCACTGTTCACATAAAGATTAAAACTATGCTGCTGTTCTTCACCGGAAAGATTATCATACGTGAGTGTTACTACCGCTGTTCCGAATCTCTTTGCCTGAATGTTCCATCCGTTTTCATCCTGATACTCAACTTCGCAGACTGGTGTTTCATCCTCTTCGTCCTCAGCATTGGAAACAGTCACATCTGCTACAGCAAAATCGAAATTTCTTCCATCAGGATTTTCCTGATTCTGTACCCATCCATCATAATTTCTGTTTATCCAGTAATCATCGTCCATCAGGATCACTTCATCTTCTGGCAAGTAATAATCCTCACGTGTCTCTCTCGGATTAATACCCGCCTGAGTCATATATACGTTTTCCTCTCCGACTTTTACAGATGCACGTACTTCAAACCAGAAATTATTTCCTACATTTTCATCAAGCCACCTGTTTGCATTCCAGAGTTTTTGTCCATTGATCTCAAGTATACTGTTATCTTCCGTTTCTGACCAGAAAATCATCTCTTCCGGTAATTCCATATCTGAGGTAAACTTATCGTCCCCGCCATTCTGGTCATCTGTTCTATAGCCTACTTCCCATGAAATGTAGGTGTCTCTGTCATTCAGGTTCTCCGTGTTTAATTTGAGTTCACCATTTTCATCGCTGAAGAAATAGGTGGAATAGTCCCCCTCTCTCAGATTTTCAAACCAGATCGAATAATCAAGATCATCAAACCAGTATTCGCGGCGGCCAATTTCATTGCCATCTCCATCTCTGGCAATCACATTTACCCAGGTACCATCTGCTGTTTTTCTTCTCAGAATCGGAAGCTGTCCGTCTGCCGCTTCATCTGTCCACTGATTTGTGTCGTATTCAAAACCATATGTTACATCGTCTCTGATATAAGACTCTTGATTTTCTTTGATGCGTTCTACTTTCAGATCACAGGTATTAAAATCCAGAACATCTCCTGCTTGAATATTCTCTATGCTTTCTGGATAGAGTACATCATACTCTTCGCAGACTTGAACAGGGATATTGACATAACTGTATGTCGGTTCTTCTGACTCATCCTCTGACGGATGCAGTGCTCTGAGGGCAATACCAGTTCCCCATGTATTGTCTTTTGATCTGATCGTAATCGTATGTTCTTCTCCATGAACCTCAACATCCAGAAGATTTGTGTCATATGCGTATCCACCCTCATCCGGATCAAGCTCCAGAGTCCATCCAGTCATATCTTCCGATCCCTGGTCTTCATCGCTGTTTTTCCAGTCGTGATGCAGGACGAACGAAATTGTCATCTCACTGTTTTTCAGCATATTATTGCCGGATGCCGGCCACTGTGGTTCCAGAGTAAATTTATGTCCGTCTACATAAATTCTGAAACTGTGCTGCTGTTCTTCGCCGGAAATATCCTTATAAGTAAGTGTTACTATTGCCGTTCCGAATCTCTTTGCCCGAATATTCCAGCCATCTTCATCCGCCAGCTCAATTTCGCAGACTGGTGTTTCATCCTCTTCTTCGGGTGCATTTACAACAGATACATCTGTTAATTCCAGTGCAATATCACCGCCGTTCAGATACTCCTCATTTTCTACATAACAGCTGTAGTTGTATCGACCTACCCAGTAATTCCAGTCTGTCAGAAGCACCTCATCATCTGGAAGGTGATAATCTTCTACATGCTCTCTCGAATAAAGCCCTGCCTGTTCCTGATATACCGGTTCGTCATTACCTTCTGTATTCACATACGCACGTACTTCAAACCAGTACTCGTCTCCTTTGTTGTCGCTGAGCCATCTGATGGCTTCCTGTAATTTCGCTCCATCAATTTCAAGAACACTGTTGTTCTCCGCATTTTCTGACCAGAAAATCATCTCTTCCGAAAGACCTGTATCTGTGGTAAACTCATCATTTCCAAGTCCGCCCGGATCATTTGTTCTGCTTCCCACCTCCCATGAAATAGAGGCATTTTTTCCATTCAGATTCTCTGTGTTTAATCGAAGTTCCCCGTTTTCATTGTCAAAGAAATACGTAGAGTATTCGTCATCTCTGAGGTTCTCAAACCAGATTTTATATTCTTCCGGATCCTGATTATTTTCTTCTTCACCTGCGGAAAATAATGGTTCCTCCTGAATCTCTTCATCCACTTCTTCTGCCGTGATTTCTGATTCTTCTGTTTCCTCGATCTGTGGTTCTTCCGCTTCTTCCACTACAGGTTCTTCGATCTCCTCTGACTGAAAATCATCCTGAATCTGTATTTCGGCTGTTGCATTCTCATCCTGAGCAGCCTGTTCTTCCGTAGTTTCTTCCTCATGTACTTCCTGTGCATCTGTAAAATCCAGTTCATCTGCCAGTACCGTAAATGAATTGCCACTAAGCGTCACCGTCGTCGCCAGCAGCCATGCCAGCATTCGTTTTCCTTTAGGTCTCATTCGCCTTCCTCCCTTTTTTATGTCGGTATTTCGATATACCGCATTCTTTTTTACATATTTTTAGTATATAGAAAATATTCAGAAAAGGCAACGTTTTTCTTAAATACGTCCAAATTTTGTGAATTTTCTCTAACCCCCTTGTTTTTTGTGCAAAAAAATGCTCCTGCATACCATTTGATATGCGGGAGCGTTTTTAGAAAATTTATTATTTATTTCTCGATCAGAAGGCTTTCTCCTGTCATGTCTGCCGGCTGTTCCATTCCCATTAACTGGATCAGTGTAGGAATGATGTCTGCCAGGCATCCGTTCTCTCTCAGAGTGTATTTCGGATCTGCATTTACAAGGATGAACGGAACCGGATTGGTTGTATGTGCGGTCCATGGCTCGCCTGTCTCATAGTCGATGAGCTGCTCTGCATTTCCATGGTCTGCACAGATGAACATCTGTCCGTCTACTTCCTTGAGGGCTTCTACTGCTCTTCCAACGCATCCGTCAACAGTCTCGATTGCCTTAACTGCTGCTGCCTGAACACCGGTATGTCCTACCATGTCAGGGTTTGCGAAGTTGATGATGATCACATCGTGTTTGTCAGATTTGATCGCATCTACCAGTTTGTCACAAACTTCCGGTGCGCTCATTTCCGGCTGGAGGTCATAAGTAGCAACTTTCGGGGATTTTACAAGGATTCTGTCCTCGCCTTTGTTCGGCTCCTCAACACCACCGTTGAAGAAGAAAGTAACGTGTGCGTATTTCTCTGTCTCAGCGATACGAACCTGTGTCATATCATGAGCTGCAAGATATTCGCCAAATGTATTCTTAAGCTGAACTTTGTGGAATGCAACCAGCTTGTTCTGGATCGTCTCATCATAATCTGTGAAACATACATAGGTAAGATCCAGTTTCTTAGCTCTCTCAAATCCCTTGAAGTCGTCATCGCAGAATGCTCTGGTGATCTCGCGTGCACGGTCAGGACGGAAGTTGAAGAATACTACGGAGTCTTTGTCCTGAATCTTGGCAACCGGCTGTCCGTCCTTCTCAATAACTGTCGGAAGTACGAATTCGTCTGTCTTGTCGTTGTCGTAAGAAGCCTGAACTGCTGCAGCTGCGTCTGTACCCTTGACACCCTCGCCCTCTGTCAGTGCTTTGTATGCAAGTTCTACACGATCCCAGCGGTTATCTCTGTCCATTGCGTAGTAACGTCCGGAAACAACACCGATCTGTCCAACACCGATTTCTTTCATCTTAGCTTCAAGCTGCTCGATGAATTCCTTACCGGATGCCGGCGGTGTGTCACGTCCGTCGAGGAAGCAGTGTACATAAACTTTGCTCAGTCCCTCTCTCTTGGCCATCTCAAGCAGTGCGTAGAGATGAGTATTGTGGCTGTGTACACCACCATCAGAAAGAAGTCCCATAAAATGTACAGCAGAATCGTTTTCCTTCGCGTTCTTCATTGCTGCGAGAAGTGCTTCGTTCTTGAAGAAGTCGCCGTCGTTGATTTCTTTGGTGATTCTGGTAAGTTCCTGATATACGATGCGGCCTGCACCCATATTCATATGACCTACCTCAGAGTTACCCATCTGTCCATCCGGCAGACCTACTGCAAGTCCGCTGGCATTTCCCTTAACAAATGGATATTCTGCCATTAATTTATCCATAACAGGAGTTTTTGCTTCGTAGATCGCATTTCCCTCATGTTTGTCATTCAATCCATAACCATCCAGGATCATTAAAACGGTTGGTTTTTTGCTCATAATGTTCTCCTTTATTGTATATAGTTTCTCTGCATTTTGCAGAATGTGTGTAGGTGTTTCTTTCTATTATATAGTACCAAAAATTTAGAATTTTTCAAGGATTTTATCGGAAAAGCTCTGCGGTAAAAATGGGATTTTTTCCATGTCAGGAAGTTTCAGCTGCTCCAGCCATCCGCCGAACAATGCGAGAAAAAGTTCCTGCACCATTTCTCTTGATTCCGGGGCAAAACTTTCAATCCGTTTTAGCATGGCAGTGAAGCTCTTGAGACCACCTGCCTGGATCTCACTTAAATTCTCAGAGCCAGACGCTTCGATCGTGGAAAAAAGATCTTCGATCAGGACTTTTTTCTGTTCTACATCCATGCCGTCGATCCACTTGTGCAGAATACTGACAAAAGTTTCTGCCCTGCTGCTCAGCTGTTCTTTGCTGGCGAAATGATTTCCACTGACTTCCCAGGAAAAACCGTCGTGCTGCAGCAGCCCCTTGTTGGAACTTGCAACAAGAACCGGTTCTTTGGAATGCTCCAGAAGTGTTCCGATGATCGAATATTCTGGAATGATCCTGGTGACTTTTGGAAGAAGTGCTTCTGTTTCAGGAAGTTCCAGAAACTCTCTGGAAAATCCCGGTCCGTCATTTGAGTAAACCTGAAGGATCCACGGATGGATCTCTTTGCACATCACGGCACCATAAACAGCAAGATTTCCACCTTTGGAGTGTCCGCCGACGCGGACCATTTCCTGTAAACTGCCGGCAATCCTTCTTAAATATTCCACTGCCCTCTCCTGCGCTGGAACAACGCCCATACTCAGATTAAAATCTTCTTTCCAGCCGACGATCGTATCATCGGTCCCGCGGAAAGATATATAAGAAGTTCCATCACTCAGACAAATTTCCACCGCCGAAAACTGCTGCGCTTCCTCCGCCACGATCTCATTCACATAATTACGGATCACACACTGTCCGAAGCGTTCGGTCTTTGCCATTTCAAGCATCATAAACGGTGCAAAGCGGATAAAAGATTTGTCTTCTTTGAGTTCTTTCTCAGTATGAAGTCGAAGAAATTTCTCTGTGAGCGCTTTGAGTTCTATTCCATTCTGGCTGGCTGCTTCCGGGATCCCATCCAGATTGACATAGGAAAAACATGCCAGGATCAGATTGTCTACGTCATTAAATTCTGACTGTGTAAAGGGAAGATCGCCTCTCCACTCGATATAGTCCATGATATTTCCCATATGCCGCACTCTCCTTATATTTATTTCCAATCACATACGTTTATCTGAATCTTATTCCCCGTAAACGCGAAGCATGCTGCTGATCTTGCGCACGGAGCTTCTGCCGCTTAATTCTTCCATTGCTGTACGGAAATCTCCCTCACGAACCTGGGCAGTGATCACAACAACCTCTGCACTTTCCTCTGCACGGGCTGCCTTCTGGATGATCTGTGCAACACTGACTCCGTATTTTGCAAACACAGCGGTCATCTCAGCCAGCACACCGCAACGGTCCTCTACGATCAGCCGCATGAAATAACGATTGTGGGTGTCTGCCATTTTCTTTACCGGGATTTCCTTGTAGCAGGTACATCCGATACGTCCACAGCAGTCTGCTTTGATGTTTCTTGCAATCTCAAAAACATCTCCGACAACAGCACTTGCTGTCGGAAGTTCGCCGGCACCACGTCCGTAGAACATTGCATTCTCAACTGCATCTCCGTTTACAAAAACGGCATTATAAGAATCGTTGACTGTTGCAAGCGGATGATTGCTTGGGATCAGCATCGGGCAGACATATGCCTCAATCCCTTCTTCTGTATTCTTTGCTACTCCGAGGAGTTTTATGTCACAGCCCATTTCTTTGGCGTATTTGATGTCTTTGGCTGTGATCTTGGTGATTCCTTCGATGTATACGTCGTCAAAAACGACTCTGGAATTGAATGCTACGGAAGCAAGGATCGCCACTTTACGTCCTGCGTCGAGTCCCTCGATATCTGCGGTCGGATCTGCCTCTGCGTATCCAAGCTCTGTCGCAAGAGCCAGTGCATCCTTGAATTCCATTCCTTCCTGTGTCATTTTGGTCAGGATAAAGTTGGTTGTTCCGTTGACAATACCCATAACTTCTGCCATGTGATTGCCTGCCAGACATTCTTTGAGCGGACGGATGATCGGAATTCCACCTGCAACTGCTGCTTCAAAGAGGAAGTCCACATGATGTGCCTCTGCTGCATCAAGAAGCTCCTTACCGTGAACAGCGATCAGGTCTTTGTTCGCGGAAACTACGTGTTTTCCTGCATTCAGAGCTGATAAAATGTAAGTTTTTGCCGGCTCGATGCCGCCGATCAGCTCGATCACCACATCGATCTCCGGATCATTTACGATATCATCCCAATTGTTTGTCAGGATCTTCGGATCATCTACCTTGGCTGCTGCTTTCTCAAGATTGCGCACCAGGATCTTGCTGATCTCTATTTCGCTTCCAAGTTTCGGGATCATTTCTTCTTTCTGATTTTTTATTACTTTGTAAACACCTGTACCTACTGTACCAAGACCCAGAAGGGCTGCTCGAATCACTTTTTTCTCCATTGGAAAATGGCTCCTTTCTCCTCGTCCCTGTTTATTTTATTTCAGGGTGTATTCTACCACTCGGTTTTTATAGTATGGCATAAAATGTTTTTTGTCAAGCGCGGACATTTGTACGTGCATGAAAAATATAAAAAGCCAGATACTTTACACCTGACTGGTCCAAAGTATCTGGCTTTATTAATTATCGTTTTATTATTTGTAGCAAACGATCTTTCCGAAGTCTGGTTTGAGGGATGCTCCACCAACAAGACCTCCGTCGATGTCAGCCATAGCAAACAGTTCTGCTGCATTTCCTGCATTTACAGATCCGCCGTACTGAATACGGATAGCTTCTGCTGTATCTGTATCGTAGATCTCAGCTACGCACTCACGGATACCTTTGCAGATTTCCTGAGCCTGCTCGCTTGTAGCAGTTTTGCCTGTTCCGATAGCCCAGATTGGCTCGTAAGCGATAACCATAGTTTTAGCCTGCTCTGCTGTTACGTTCTGAAGGCCAACTTTAACCTGCTGACGGATCCAGTCCATAGTGATTCCCTGCTCTCTCTGCTCAAGGGATTCTCCACAGCACATGATCGGTGTGATGCCGTGCTCAAATGCTTTGAGGACTTTCTTGTTAACGTCTTCGCTTGTTTCTCCGAAGTAGTCTCTTCTCTCGGAATGTCCAAGGATAACATATTTAACACCAGCGTCTACCAGCATAGCCGGAGCGATCTCGCCTGTGTATGCACCTTTTTCTTCGAAGTACATGTTCTCTGCTGCTACAGCAATGTTTGTTCCTTTGCAAGCTTCTACAACAGGAACGATGTCGATAGCCGGAACACCGAATACTACGTCAACTTCGTCGTTCTGTACGAGTGGTTTCAGGGTTTCTACTAATTTAACTGCTTCGCTTGGAGTCATGTTCATTTTCCAGTTTCCAGCGATGATTTTCTTTCTTGCCATTTTTATTATCTCCCTTTATATTGTAATTTGACCAGCCATTGTTCGCCTGGCTCTAAATTCACACTGCGTCTGCGACTTGCGTTCATTAAGAGCGGCGAACCAAGTAAACGCTAAGTTCTGCCTGCGCCTACGGCTTGTCAATCACTAAGCTTTTTACTTGTCGTTTGCTGCTGCTACACCTGGCAGTTCCTTTCCTTCGAGGAATTCCAGGGATGCTCCACCACCTGTAGAGATGTGGGTCATCTTGTCGCCATAACCAAGGATGTTAACTGCTGCTGCAGAGTCTCCACCACCGATGATAGTTGTAGCTTCAGTGTCAGCAAGTGCTTTGGCAACTGCTTCTGTACCATGAGCAAAGTTCGGCATTTCGAAGCAGCCCATCGGTCCGTTCCAAACAACAGTCTTGGCATCCTTAACAGCGTCGCAGAAAAGCTGCTCTGTCTTCGGTCCGATGTCCATTCCTTCCCAGCCATCCGGGATGCATCCACGGTCTACAACCTGAATGTTGCAATCGTTGGAGAAATCATCTCCGATTCTGTTGTCAACTGGAAGAAGAAGTTTAACACCTTTTTCTTCTGCTTTCTTGAGCATGTCTAATGCATACTGAAGGTAATCATCCTCGCAGAGGGAATTACCAATGTGTCCGCCAAGTGCTTTGGAGAATGTGTAAGACATACCGCCACCGATGATCAGAGTATCAACTTTGTCAAGAAGGTTGTTGATAACAGAGATCTTGCTGGAAACTTTAGCTCCACCAAGGATAGCTACGAATGGTCTCTCCGGATTTTCAACAGCATTTCCGAGGAATGCAATTTCTTTCTCCATCAGATATCCAACTACTGCTGTATCCACATATTTGGTAACACCAACGTTGGAGCAGTGTGCTCTGTGGGCTGTACCAAATGCGTCGTTTACGAATACATCGCAAAGGGAAGCCAGATCTTTGCTGAACTCATCACCGTTTTTGGTTTCTTCTGCACGGTAACGTGTGTTTTCAAGAAGGATAACTTCTCCGTCTTTCATTGCCTCTACAGCTGCTCTGACAGTATCATCAACAACAACCGGGCTCGGAACGAATTTAACTTCCTGTCCGAGAAGCTCTGTAAGACGTTTTGCAACAGGTGCAAGAGATAATTCCGGTTTCGGCTCTCCCTTCGGTTTGCCAAGGTGTGAACAAAGAATGATCTTTCCGCCATCTGCGATCAGCTTCTTGATTGTAGGAAGAGC
>OOCB01000738.1_pt1 | contig 50345 bp, 47 predicted proteins | sample 1671351 | NCBI WGS metagenome assembly OOCB01 (sample SAMN06348148, study PRJEB24527) | human gut metagenome | biome: human gut; feature: ankylosing spondylitis patient; material: feces | host: Homo sapiens | place: China | collected 2015-10 | reverse complement strand
TCAGTTTTTACATTTTTTTCAGGTGCTTCAGAAGCTGTATTATTTACATCATTTTTCTTATTTACACCATCTAAGGATTTCATTGTTGGGAATAATAAAACATCTCTGATAGCTGCTGCGTTTGTAAGTAACATACACATTCTATCAATACCAAATCCGATACCGCCTGTAGGTGGCATACCAATTTCAAGTGCGTTCATAAAGTCTTCGTCAGTTGTATTAGCCTCTTCATCACCAAGTGCTAATAATTCTTCCTGAGCCTTAAATCTTTCTCTCTGGTCAATTGGATCGTTAAGCTCTGAATAAGCGTTAGCCATTTCCCAACCATTCATGAAAAATTCAAATCTTTCTACATATTCAGGGTTTTCAGGTTTCTTCTTTGTTAAAGGAGAAATTTCAATTGGATGATCCATAATAAATGTAGGCTGTACTAAGTGTTCTTCAACAAATTCTTCAAAGAACAAGTTTAAGATATCACCCTTCTTGTGGTGTTCTTCAAATTCAACATGATGTTCTTTTGCAAGTTCTCTAGCCTGTTCAACTGTTTCAACTTCATTCCAGTCAACACCGGCATACTTCTTAACTGCATCAACCATTGTAAGTCTTTCAAAAGGCTTGCTTAAATCCATTTCGATGCCATTATATTCAATCTTAGCACTTCCACAAACTTTTTCAGCAAGATGTCTGTAAAGATTTTCTGTTAAATCCATCATGCCGTGGTAGTCTGTGTATGCCTGATATAATTCCATAAGTGTAAATTCAGGGTTGTGTCTTGTATCAACACCTTCGTTACGGAATACTCGTCCGATTTCGTAAACTCTTTCAAGACCACCAACAATAAGTCTCTTAAGATAAAGCTCTAATGAAATACGAAGCTTAACGTCTTCATCTAATGCATTAAAATGAGTTTCAAATGGACGTGCTGCTGCACCACCTGCATTGTGTACAAGCATAGGTGTTTCAACTTCCATAAATCCCTGTCCGTCTAAATATTTTCTGATTTCGCTAATAATCTTAGATCTCTTAATAAACGTTTCCTTTACTTCAGGATTCATAATAAGGTCAAGATATCTCTGACGGTATCTAAGATCTGTATTTGTAAGACCATGATGCTTTTCAGGAAGAATCTGAAGACTCTTTGAAAGAAGAGTAACTTCTGTAGCATGAATACTCTTTTCACCTGTCTTTGTTACAAAAGGATATCCCTTAACACCAACGATATCACCGATATCCATCTTCTTGAAATCCTTGTATTCTTCAAAAGGTTCATCACCTAATTCATTTCTTGCAACATAAACCTGAATATTTCCTGTTTTATCCTGAACATTACAGAATGAAGCTTTACCCATTACACGCTTAAGCATAATACGACCTGCAATTGAAACAAGCTTTGCAGGATCTTTAACAAGCTTTCCTTCTTCATCATGTTCACATTCAAACTTTTCAAAGTTATCCTTAATCTCTGTAGTATGGTTTGTTACATCATACTTTGTAATCTGGAAAGGATCCTTTCCTCTTTCCTGTAAATCAGCAAGCTTCTCACGACGCACCTTTAAAAGCTGATTAACGTCAACCTGCTGTTCATTCTTATTCTGCTGTGCCATTTTCTTAAACTCCTTAAAGTAGTATAATTTATTTCTTTTTCTTAATATCAAGAACTTTATATTTTGATACTGTATCGCCCATTTCAACCTCTACAATATCTCCAACTTCGTGTCCAATAAGTGCATGACCTAATGGTGATTCGTTAGAAATCTTTCCACTTAAGCTGTTTGTCTGTGTTGAACCAACAATGCTGAACTCAAGGTCTTCATCATATTCGAAATCATGAATGATGATATGACATCCAACGTTAATCTTTGTATCATCAATATCAGATTCAGCTACAACTTCAACATTTTTAAGAATCTTTTCAATATCTTCGATTCTTGCTTCAATGTCTCTCTGTTCATCTTTAGCTGCATCGTATTCAGCGTTTTCTGATAAGTCCCCCTGCTCTCTGGCTTCCTTAATCTTCTGTGCTACTTCTTTACGTTTATTTACCTTTAAATCTTCTAATTCTGCTTCTAATTCCTGAAGACCTGCATATGTCAATATATTCTTCTTTGCATCTGCCATGTTTACTTCCTCCATCTACATATTCGTTCATAGTTTTACACTTTATAATAGCCCAACCACCATTTATTGTCAATGTTAAAGCCCCGAAAAAGTGTACAAAAAGCCTATAAAACCTTATAATTTTGATTTAATTAGCTCCTCTAGGGACTGCCAGTCCACAATCTCATTGCATCTGCGTCTAAGCTCTGCAGAATGTGGCAAGCCCTGTGTATACCAGGCTATGTGTTTTCGCATTTCCCTAACTGCCGTATATTCACCTTTGTAATCAATAAGCATTCTTGCGTGTTTCAAAACCATATCGCGTACTTCTGTTGAAGACGGTTTATCTACAATAATTCCATTTTCAAGATACTCTTTTATCTGTTTAAAAATCCATGGATTTCCTCTTGCGGCTCTTCCAACCATTAACCCATCACATCCGGTATATTCTTTCATTGCCTTTGCATCTTTTGCGGAAAAAATATCACCGTTACCAATTACAGGAATTTTCACAGCCTCTTTTACCTCTTTAATCACGTTCCAGTCTGCTTTTCCGCTGTAATACTGCTCCCTTGTTCTTCCGTGAACGGCAATTGCTGATACGCCACAGCTTTCCGCAATTCTTGCAATCTCAGGTGCCTGAATTTCACCGTCTTTAAAGCCCTTTCTAACCTTTATTGTAACAGGCTTCTTTATTGCTTTAACCATTTTTGTAAGAATCTCTTCCACAAGTTTAGGCTGCGTAAGCAAATAAGAACCTTCATGATTGTTAACAATCTTAGGCACCGGGCACCCCATATTAATATCAATAAAATCACAAGGACCTTCTGCAACCTTTGCACCGATTTCCGCCATAATGTCAGGATCAGAGCCAAAAAGCTGAACAGCTATTGGATGCTCAGCCTTATCAATATTTAATAATATGTTTGTATTTTTATTTTTATACAAAATAGCTTTGGCACTTACCATTTCCGTGTAAAGCATGCCACATCCCTGCTCTTTGCAAAGCAGACGAAATGGCAGGTCCGTTACACCTGCCATTGGTCCCAATGCCAAACCATTTTCAATTTCAACATTGCCTATTTTCATAATTAATCTCCAAGCTTATTTATTATTCTTGTTCTTCTCGTAAATAATTCTCATTCCCTGAAGAGTTAATTCCTTGTCATATATGTCTATTTTGTCTGTATTCTGCCATATTATTCTTCCAAGGCCACCTGTGGCAACAACCTTAACATCTGTAAGACCGCTTTCCTCTTTCATCTTTTCAATAATATATTCTGTCTGACCGATGTATCCATAAACAATACCTGCCTGCATACATGAAATTGTATCCTTAGCTAAAATGCTTTCAGGCTTTTTGATTTCAATTTCAGGGAGCTTAGCTGTTTCATTCCATAAAGCCTTTGTGCAAATCTTTATTCCCGGCGAAATAACTCCTGCTTCAAAAGTACCGTCAGCTCCAACCAAATCATAAGTTGTAGCTGTGCCAAAATCTATTACAATACAAGGTCCGCCATATAATTCATATGCTGCCACAACATCCACAAGACGGTCTGAACCAAGTTCCCTCGGATCAGTTCTCTTAACTCTTATTCCTGTCTTTGTCCCCGGGCCTACAATTATAGGCTTTATTCCAAAATACTTAATAATACCATTATTTAAAGAATACATAACTTTAGGAACTACCGATGAAATAATAACATCCTCAATCTCGTTAATATTAATATTCTTTCTCGCTATTAATTCGGCTATTGTTGAACCATATTCATCAGATGTTTTCACCATCTGGGTATTCATTCTAAATGTGGCAAATACCTTATCCTCCTTAAATAGTCCAAGTGTTATATTAGTATTTCCAACATCAACAGTAAGTAACATTATATTTCTTCTCCCAATACAAAAACTTTATAGTACATTTCTAAAGATTCCAGTAAATCTCTTTTTTCCATTTGCATCTGTCTTATCTTTAGTCCACAGCCAATATCATCATATAACAAATCTCCTTCATCAGCTTCTGTTATAATCTGAAGATTGCCTTCCTCATCATATTCTAGAACAAGTATTCCTCCAACTTCCTCCGTAAAAAGAACACACATAATCTGCAATTCCTGTTTAATCTGTTCCGGCAGGTTGGAAAACTGCTCATTTAAATAATATTTTTTGTCGTATGCGTTGGCACCGCACAATACCATTTTCTCGTTAAACATATTTCTTCCTTATTAGTAAAAATTAAATTAATTCTTAATCCTTAATAACTTCAGCCAAAGCCTTTACTGAACCGGCAATTCCCTGAATTTCAGATGGAATAATAATCTTTGTAGCCTGACCGTCTGCTGCTGCTGCAAAAGCTTCAAGACTCTTAAGTGTAAGAACTGCCTCATCAGCTCCTGCTTCCTTAATGGCTTTGATACCATCTGCTGTAGCTTTCTGGACACTAAGAATAGCCTGTGCCTCACCTTCAGCTTCAAGGATTCTCTTCTTCTTTTCTGCGTCGGCCTTAAGAACTGCTGCCTGATTGTCAGCTTCAGCATTAAGAATAGCTGCTTCTTTCTTACCTTCTGCAATAAGAACTGCTGATTTCTTCTCACCTTCGGCTCTAAGAATCTGTTCACGCTTTTCACGTTCAGCTCTCATCTGTTTCTCCATTGCTTCCTGAATGTCTCTTGGTGGAATAATGTTCTTAAGCTCAACTCTGTTAACCTTAATTCCCCAAGGATCCGTTGCAACGTCTAATTCTGTACGCATCTTAGCATTGATTGTCTCTCTTGAAGTAAGAGTTTCATCAAGTTCAAGATCACCTACAATATTTCTAAGTGTTGTAGCCGTTAAAGACTTAATAGCCACAATTGGATTTTCAACACCATAAGCATAAAGCTTTGGATCTGTAATCTGATAGAAAATAATTGTATCTATCTGCATTGTAACATTATCTCTTGTAATAACAGGCTGTGGTTCAAAGTCTGCAACCTGTTCCTTCAGATTAACTTTTCTTGATACTCTATCCAAAAATGGAATTTTGAAATGAAGTCCCACTGACCATGTTTCTTTGTAAACACCTAATCTTTCAATAACAAATGCGTGCGCCTGTGGCACAATCTTTACACATGTTGAAACCAATACGATTGCCAACACGATTAAAATAATAAAAAATATCATATTCTACCTCCTGGTATACTAGGCCTTTCTGACCATAGCTTTTACCCCTTCTACGGACACAACTGTAACTAATGAATCTTTAGGAATAATCTCTCCATCTACACTTCTGGCTGTCCACTCCATACCGTCTACCTTAATCATTCCTTTTGCGTTAATGTTATCAATTTCCACAACAACTTTTCCCTGTTTACCTGCCATTGATTCAACATTAGTCTTTTCAGCTTTGTTGTTTACATATTTAATGGCAAATGGTCTTATAAATATTAATACCACCATGGTAACTACCAGAAAAACAACTGCCTGAACAATCCAGTTTGCTCCAAGCAATGCTGCCACACATCCGGCTAAAGCTCCAATGGCAAACCATATGCAGGTAAGGCCAAGTGATACCAACTCAAGTGCTGCAAAAACAACAAACACTACAAGCCAAGCAATATAGCTCATACTCATCTTCCTTTCATTTCATTTTATGCAATTTTATCATCTAAACGCAAAAAAATAAACCCTAAGTATATTTTATTTTATACATTATACTCAAGATTTATTATCCTACATAAATATTAATCTGCTGATTGGGCAAACTCTGCTTTGATATAACCATCATTACCCTGATAGTTGACTAAAACCCAGTCCCCTTCTTTTCCAAGAACGTAGAACTCATCGCCTGTTGATGCCATTCCAAGCACTGAACTGTCTGCTGAAGCTTCCTCTCTTACATACAACGTATCTGCCGTAATCTTAATTCTTCCGCCTAATTCAAGGTTATTTTCCCCTGTTGTAGTTGTTTCAGGCTCTGTTGTTGTCTCAGCTTCGACTGATGTTGTACTCTCAACTGCCTCTTCTGTTGTAACTACCTTCTTCTTTGATTTCTTGGTTGTTTCCTCAGCCTTAGCTGCAACCTTGTCTGTATTGCTATTGTTAACTCTGATTGACTCTGTTGATGCCATCTGAGCTGTATCTACATATTCAATCTTATTATTTCTGCTAACTGCTGCAGCTATTGTAATAATTGCTGCCATAACAAAAATGCCGGCGTACATAAGATTATTAACATTTCTGTATAATCTTCTCTTTCTGTTTCTCTCTATTCTCTTTTTTCTCTCTAATCTATTGCTATCCATTAATGGTTCCTTCTCTGATTTTTCGAATTTTCCTGTCAAATTTCGTCATCGTCTTTAAAAATTGTAACAAATATTACAGTCTATGTCAATTTTTTGTCATATATTTTATGCCTAAAATGCTTAATTTTTTTCAGCTAATTTTTTTCTTTTATTGTTAGATTTTAACATTTAACTTTTTAATTAAATTTTTATTAACCAATTCCTTATTAAAAGCATATATTAGTTAATATATCTTGTAATATTTTCATAAACTTTTTCCCAAAGATTGCATATTTTTCACAAAAGTTGTATTATTGTGAGGTATGCATTTATTATTTTGGTTGATAAATTTCTTAACTTGACATTACGGACTTAGTATCGACCTACCATTATAATTAACAAATATATAAGTTAATTGTAAATTCGGGATCTGTATTAAATATGGAAGATACGGAAATTAGTTTTCCCGAAAGTTTGTTAAGGAGGAATTTTGTTATGGCAAACACAAAGAAAAAAACAACACCTGTTGCTACTAAGAAAGACAATACAGTAGAGATTCCTGTAGTAGCAGCAATGACTAAAGCTGAACCTAAGAAAGAAGCTAAGGTTGAAGCTAAGAAAGAAGCTGAAGTAAAAAAAGCTGAACCTAAAAAAGTTGAAAAGGCTGTAGAAGTTAAGACTGTAGCTAAGAAAGAAGATAAGGCACCTGCTAAGGCTGCTACAAAAGCTGCTGAAAAGAAACCGGCTGCCAAGAAAGCTACAACTACTAAGAAAGCAGCTACAACTGCTAAAAAGGCACCTGCTAAGGCTGCTAAAGTTGAAAACAACATTTATGTTCAGTTCTCAGGTATGGAATTTGATACTGCTGCAATCGAAAAGGCTGTAAAGGCTGATTACACAGCAAAGAATGGTAAGAAGGATATGAAGTCAGTTTCTATCTACATTAAGCCTGAAGACATGAAAGCTTATTACGTAATCGACGGAATTATTGGTGACGTAGCTTTATAATTCCTACATATACTAAAGATATCAGGAGAGTCGCATTTGTGCGGCTCTTTTTTTCACTAATTCATGCACCGCTTGTAGTAACGCGTAAAATGATAAACTCAACGTGTTTGAAGGTGTTTTTTCTCTGCCGACACAATATAAATCAAATAAAAAGAGAGCACAACTTGTATGCTCCCTTCGATGTTCTTTAGATATGTTTCTATTATTCGCCGTCTACGCTTACTACGAAATCATTTAATTTCTTTGCAAGTACATCTGCATCCAGTCCGTGTACAATACATGCTTCTTCCAATGTTTCTCCCTGTGATGCAGGGCATCCTACACAGTGCATTCCTTCATTTAAGAGGATTGGAATACAGCCCATGTTTATGTTTATGATATCTTTGATTATCATGTCTTTTGTTATCTTTTCCATATTTTTTACTTCCTTATTTTAATTTTGTTCTGATTTTTGCCTTTTCTATAATTATTTTTCAATAATTATGTTTTTTAGCATTTTTCAGGTTCCGGATAGTCTACTCCAAATGTTTCTACTGTTACTTTTTTCATTACCTGTGGTTCTAATGGTTTGTCCATTCTGTCTGTTGCCACGTCTGCAATTTTGTTTACTACCTCTATTCCTTCGATTACTTTGCCAAATGCAGCATACTGACCATCAAGGTGAGGTGATGTCTGGTGCATTATGAAAAACTGTGATCCGGCTGAATTTGGCATCATTGTACGTGCCATTGAAAGTACGCCCGGTTCATGCTTTAAGTCGTTCTTGAAGCCGTTCTGTGTAAATTCGCCCTTAATTGAGTATCCCGGTCCGCCAATACCTGTTCCTTCAGGATCTCCACCCTGAATCATAAAGCCTCTGATTACTCTGTGGAAAATAATTCCATCATAGTATCCTCTGTTTACAAGGCTGATAAAGTTGTTAACTGTGTTAGGCGCAACTTCAGGATAAAGTTCAGCTTTCATAACATCTCCGTTGTTCATTTCAATTGTTACTATTGGATTTTTTTCTGCCATTTTAATATCTCCTTTAACTTTTACATTTTGTTCATATTTCTTTTACACGTAAAACACTCTTTTTTCACGTTTTAAAATTATAATACAAACATAAACAAAAGAAATTAATCATTTGTTTATGTTTTTTCATAATTTTTTTGAATCGGATTTAATCCGATTCCCTCCCTTTTTTATTATTAGAATATATTTGCGGAAAGGATGCGTGCGTTGCATCCTTTTTGCACGGAAAGAGTTTCACGAAAAGTGAAGCTCTTTTTTCATTTTTATCCATAAATCTGTCTGCAAATAATGTATGCCATATAGAATGCATAAATTATTACAAGAAAGATTCCTTCTTTCTTCTTAATTGTTCTCTGTGTTGATGCAACAATAAACACGATAATTGTGGCAGCCAATGAAACTATTATGTCCACGAAGTTCATTGCCGTAACTCCAACTGATGAAATTGCCGCTGATAGTCCAAGTACTAAAAGAATGTTTGAAATGTTTGAACCTACAACATTTCCTATTGCAAGGTCTGCCTCTCCCTTGGAAGCTGCAACTGCTGATGTTACAAGTTCAGGAAGTGATGTTCCCATTGCTACAATTGTAAGTCCTACCAATGTTTCAGACATTCCTGCTGCAAGAGCCAGACTCTTTGCGCTGTCTACAACAACCTGTCCTCCTACCGCTATGGCAATTGCACCACCAACTATGAAAATTGCACTTTTTCTTTTTGAAAGCATTATAACTTCATCGGTACCATCTTCTTCTGTTCTTTCTTTTAAAGCATAACTTACAGTCCAGGCTATAAATCCTACGAAAAGTACAAGCAATAATATACCATCAATTCTGTTAACATTTCCTACCATTGTTGATCCATTTTCAAATAGGAAAATGTTGTTTTTCTTAATTATTCCTCCAAACCATAAAATATCTCCTGCCAAAAATATTAACAGTACTGATATTATAAGCAAAAGTGGCATTTCTCTTTTTAGTATGGATTTTTTTACTAACATATCTTTAAATAATGCAGTAATGCCAATTACCATCAAAAGATTAAATATGTTAGAACCTACCACGTTTCCAAGTGCTATGGCATTAGAATGTTTAACTGCTGCAAATGTACTTACTGCAAGTTCCGGCAGGGAAGTTCCAACTGCCACAATTGTAAGTCCGATTACTATTGATGGTACTCTAAGTCTCTTCGCCACTGCACAACTTCCGTCTACAAAATAGTCTGCTCCTTTTATAAGAAGCACAAATCCTACTAATAATAAAATAATATCTAATATTGTTTTCATTTATTCACCTTTTCTTTTTAATCGCATAGATATTATTTTATACAATTATTGGCATTTATGCAACAGATATAGCTCATTATTTCACCTTTATCAATCACAGGTGAAATAAGATTTTTTAACTTTATAGCACAAAAAATAGGGATACCGTCTTTACTCAAAAACAGTATCCCTACTTTATTTGTATTGCTTTAGCAAAATTATTCTATTGTTATTGCCTTTTATTTATCGATTTCATATACTAAATCACCGTATGTAGGCATTGGCCATACTTCCTTAGGCATAATTACTTCAAGTTCATCTACAGGCTTTCTTAAAGCTGCCATAGCTGCCATTACGTCGTCCTTGTATGATATTGCAATTGCCTTGCTGTCATCCTTAGCTTTTGCTTCTTCTACAATTTCAGCAAGTGCTGTTGTAGCTTTCTTTGTTTCAGCTAACTTAGCTGAGATTTCTCCTAATAATCCAGCCTGAACTGATGCGTCAGCTCCTGCTTCCTTAACAGCGATAACTGTATCAGCAAGATCCTTTGTATATTTTGTAACTGCCGGCATAATGATTCTGTTTGACATTTCAACCATTGTTAATGCTTCAATGTTACGTACGCCTGCATACTGTTCAAAAAGAATTTCTTTTCTTGCTTCCAATTCAGCCTTTGATAAAATGTTGAATTTCTCGTACATTGCAACTGTTGTATCGTCTACTAATGCAGGGATTGCATCAACGATTGATCTGCAGTTAGGAAGTCCTCTCTTTTCAGCTTCAATTGGCCATTCTTCTGAATATCCGTTACCGTTAAATACGATTCTTGCATGTTCTTTCATTAACTTAGCTGTATATTCTTCAACTGCCTTATCGAAATCTGCTGCTCCTTCAAGGGCATCGCAAGCTTCGCTAAATGCTTCTGCCATCATTGCGTTAAGCACTGTATTTGTATCACCAATTGAGTTAGATGAAGCAACCATTCTAAATTCAAATCTGTTACCTGTGAATGCAAAAGGTGATGTTCTATTTCTATCTGTAGGATCTTTTTCAAGTACAGGAAGTTTCTTAATACCAAATTCAAGTGTTCCTGATGAAAGACTTGAAGTAGCCTTACCGTTCTTAAGAATCTGCTCTACAATATCTCCAACCTGATCACCAAGATACATTGAAATAATTGCTGGAGGTGCTTCGTTAGCTCCTAATCTGTGATCGTTACCTGTATTTGATGCTGCAAGTCTTAATAATACTGCATGTCTGTCAACTGCTGCCATTGTGCAGGCAAGTACTAACTGGAATAATTTATTTTCTTCAGGTTTCTTACCTGGCTTAAACAAGTTAATTCCGTCATCAGTTGTAAGCGACCAGTTATTATGTTTACCTGAACCATTGATTCCATCAAATGGTTTTTCATGCAATAAACATACAAGACCATGCTTTGTAGCTGTTTTCTTTAATACATCCATTACTAAAAGGTTATTGTCTAATGCTACATTTGAAATTGAAAAAATTGGTGCAATTTCATGCTGAGCAGGTGCAACCTCGTTATGTTCTGTTTTTGCTGTAATACCTAATTTCCATAACTGAACGTTAATATCTTCCATAAAAGCTTTTACTCTAGGCTTAATTGCTCCAAAGTAATGGTCGTCCATTTCCTGTCCCTTAGGAGGCATTGCTCCGAAAAGTGTACGTCCTGAATACATAAGGTCAGGTCTCTTTAAATATTTTTCTCTGTCTACTAAGAAGTATTCCTGTTCAGGTCCTACATAAGAGAAAATTCTCTTAGTATCCTGATCACCGAATAATCTCATAAGTCTTACACCCTGCTTACTTACTGCATGCATTGCTTTAAGTAATGGTGTCTTTGTATCAAGTGATTCCCCTGTATATGAGCAAAACGCCGTTGGAATACAAAGAGTATCTTCTTTAACATAAACAGGTGATGTAATATCCCATGCTGTATATCCTCTTGCTCCGCAAGTAGCTCTTAAACCGCCTGAAGGGAAAGATGAAGCATCAGGTTCACCCATTAATAAATCTTTTCCTGTAAATGTGTTTTCGATTTTTCCATCTATTGGAACAGAAGCAAATGAATCATGTTTTTCAGCTCCTACTGAAATTACATATGGCTGGAACACATGTGTAAAGTGTGTAGCACCTTTTTCCAACGCCCATTCCTTCATTGCCTGTGCAACCACATCTGCTAAATCTTCTGTGATTTCACCGCCTTCGTACATAAGTTTCTTAACTGTTTCGTAATCGCTCTTTGGTAAACGAACTTTCATTACTGCATCGTCAAATACGTTTTCCCCAAAAACTTTTTCAATGTTTACTCCCATAGTTCTGTTCCTTTCCTATACAACAAATTTTTCGTCCGCTATAATAAATATAATTAACAATTTCATCTTAAAGTTTTATAAATGGCATTTATGATAGTAAATACACTAATGAACGTCACTTATAAAAAAAGGACACTTCTCCAAACTTCATTTTTGAAGAACGTCCTTGTCCTTAATCTCATTTAGCGGTTGAGCTTTTTTGCTCTGTACGTGTCATAACTTACATCATTTCTTTACAAAAATCAATAGCATATGAGTATTTATCTAATTTTTTAAACCTTTTTCTTAATAAAATTAAGTGAAAGTCCCTAATCCACAACTTCTTCCCCTCTGTACATACAAACAAGCTGTCTGTTTCCATAGTCGTCCACACATGTTGAACACATAATAATCTTGTCATCCGTCGTTGGCTTTCTTGTATCAAACTTGTATGTGCTCTTGCTGTAAACTCTGTCAATCCAGCTCTGGAAATCGCTTTTATTTTCAAAACCATACTGGTAAATCTTCTCATCAACGTCTTTTCCCGAAAAAACAGAGAAAACATAATAAATGTAATGCTTACGACCAATATAAATATCAAAAGTCGGATGTTTCTTGCAGAAATCCTTATCTCTAAAATTCATAATTTCTTTAAACATAGAACCGTCAAGCATATTGTGACCATACAAAATACACATGTCTCCTTCAAGACCTGCTGTTCTATAGTCAATAAAAATCGCACCTGCTCCATTATAAATCTTGTCTGCACCATGCTTTAAATAATACTTGTTATCACTATGTTCAAAAATCGGATACTGTATTCTTGTACCGTCTAACTTAATATACCCCTTTGCCTCATCATTATACTTAAGCATGGCATCATAGTTCCAAACCCACTTCTTGCTATCAGCACTGTAGTTTAAGGTGTCTGAACTTGAACTGTTTGAACTTGTGGTGCTTGAGCCTGTGTTTGAAGTATTGGAATTTGTGCTGTTGGCAGTTGAATTGCTGTCTGAAACCTCGCTATTATTTAAAGCTTTGTTTCCATTTAAACCGGCACTACTATCTGAGCCTGTATTCCCTTTAGCATCCTGTACAAACATATCGTTAAGACTTGCATACTTCTTCTCATCATCCTTGTAATTCAAATAAGATTCTGTCAGGCTGTAAGACGCATAAATCAAGGCTACTCCTGCCGCAATAATCACAAGAAATCTTACAGCATTATAAATCTTTGCAAACTTCTTAGACTTAGGTGATAAGTCATCCAAGCTTGGTTTTTTCCCTTCAATTGTTGTAGAATTTTTTTCATCTGTTTCAATTGATTTATTATTTTCTGTTTTTTCAGATTCTATTTTTGTATTCTGTTCTTTTCCTAATTCTTTTTTGTTAGTTTTCATATCATAACCTTTCTTAGTAAAGTATAAATACTTTTTAAACTTTAATCAAGAATTATATAAGTGATTTTTGATTATATTATCTAACATAGCAAAATAATCAATTATATCATTATGTATAGGAATCTCCTCCTGCCAAAAGAAAAACCCCGGCTTTTGCCGGGGCATGTATTCTTGCTTTATTTTTGTATGGATTATTCAGCTTTTCCAACTGAACCGAAAAGTTCCATTTTTTCTTTTACTGTTGCTTTGATTGCTTCAGCACCTGGTGCAAGTAACTTACGAGGATCGAATCCCTTTCCTTCTAAGTCCTTACCAGCTTCGATGTATTTTCTTGTAGCTTCAGCAAATGAAAGCTGACATTCTGTATTAACGTTAATCTTTGAAACGCCAAGTGAGATAGCTTTCTTAATCTGGTCTGCAGGAATTCCTGTACCACCATGAAGAACTAATGGCATATTACCAACTTTTTCACTAACTGCTGCTAATGTTTCAAAGCTTAATCCTTCCCAGTTTGCTGGATATTTACCATGAATGTTACCAATACCTGCTGCTAACATAGTTACTCCTAAATCAGCAATAGCCTTACATTCATCAGGGTCTGCACATTCACCCCTACCGATAACACCGTCTTCTTCACCACCGATTGAACCAACTTCTGCTTCAAGTGACATACCGTGTTCGTTAGCGATTTTAACTAATTCTTTAGTCTTTTCGATGTTTTCTTCGATTGGATAATGTGAACCGTCGAACATGATTGATGAAAATCCTGCTTCAACACACTTTAAACATCCTTCATATGAACCATGATCTAAGTGAAGAGCAACTGGAACTGTAATTCCAAGTTCTTCCATCATTCCGTTAACCATTCCTACTACTGTCTTGTATCCTGTCATGTACTTTCCAGCACCTTCAGATACACCTAAAATAACAGGGCTCTTTAATTCTTCTGCTGTTAAAAGAATTGACTTTGTCCATTCAAGGTTGTTGATATTAAACTGACCTACTGCATAGTGGCCTGCTTTAGCTTTTTCTAACATTTCTTTAGCTGATACTAACATAATGTACCTCCGTAAAATTCATTTATTGTTAATTTTTAAACAACTGCTTATATTATAACCCATTTTAGTAGTATTGCAACACTAATATTCGCTAATATAACTATGTTTTTGCACTTTTATAAAATTATTGTGAAGTTTGTTCTCTACTTTAGTTATTAGGATACAAATGAGAAACATCCAAATAATCAGGAATTCCTCTCTCATACTTAACAACCGGTTCCCCAAGAATAAGCGGATATGCGTAATCAACAAAATCCTGTGTTACATCATTTCCTCTTTCGTTAATCCATTCTCTTGGAACATGTTTTACAAGGCCTGCCACATTTTTAACATCTGTGTCTCCCATTTTAACACTATATGGTTCGTTAGCTTTTCTGATTGCTGTAACCATAACGCCTGACTTGCCTTCAAGTGCAGTTTCAACTGCGTGACGCCCAAGTCTGAATGCTTCGCCAATATCTGTAATAGAAGACATATGTGCAGCACATCTTTGCAAAATATTAATTTCAACAGAACGAACCTTTACCTGAAGATTCTGCTTAATAATATATTCTAAGCACTTTCCTGTTCCGCTTAACTGGCTGTGTCCAAAAGTATCTTCCACTGCAGATGTGGCACTAATGTACTTTCCTTCTGCATTTTTGATTCCCTCTGAAACAGCAATTACAACGTTATTGTATTTATTAATTGCCTCTTTTACATCTTCAATAAACTGAGCCTCATCGAAAGCAACTTCCGGCAAATAAATAAGATGAGGTGCATGATTATATTTATTTCTTGCAAGGACTGAAGCCCCTGTAAGCCACCCTGCATCACGTCCCATAATTTCTACAATAGTTACGCTGTTAATTGGATAAATTGATGTGTCGTGACCTATTTCCAGTAAAGTAGATGCCACATATTTTGCTGCTGAACCATAGCCCGGTGTATGGTCTGTAATACACAAATCATTATCAATAGTCTTAGGAATACCAACTATCTTAACATCCTTTCCAATAGCTTTTGCATATGTGTTAAGCTTGTCTACCGTGTCCATAGAATCATTTCCGCCAATATAGAAAAATGCATCTATTTCATATGTTTCAAACTTATTAAAAATATATGCATATGGTGCATCGTCTTCTGTATAATCAGGTAACTGATATCTACATGAACCTAAATACATAGAAGGTGACTTTTTTAACAATTCAATAAACATAGGCACCTGTTCAACTTTTTCAGTCAAATCCATAAGGCGTCCATTTAAAAGTCCCTGTACACCATTAAGAGAGCCGTAAACCTTGTCAAACTTTTTGCTGTCGATTGCTCCCTGAATTACTCCCGCCAAGCTTGAGTTAATAGCCACAGTCGGTCCACCAGACTGTGCAACTAAACAATTTCTCATAATTACCTCCAAAACTTTATTCCACGAAACCTAGTATACCCCAGTTTCTGACAAAAACCAACAGTTATATTTCTTCTATATAAATTATAATACCCGGGAAACCTTGTTTGTTACCTTTCTGATTTCCCGGGTTATTACCATAATATTAAGTTTTTCTGGGTTTCGTTGCTGTTAAGCCATTAAAGTCTTAGTTAATCTCCATTAAATCTGTCTGTGCAATTCCATATACTTTTGTACCATTAACAAATGTGTATGGAGTTACTTTAACATAAACTTTTTTGATTTTCTTAACATCTTTAACTTTAATTTTAACAGTTACATCTGTTTTTGTTTCGGTTACTTTTACAGTTTTTGTGTTCTTCTTGAACTTTTTGTCTGTTGCAACTTTTACTTCGTAACCGCTAACACCTTTGACTTTAACCCATTTTGTCTTAGTTGTAAGGTATTTATTTTTGGACTTTTTAACGCTTCTTAATTTTATACTAGTTTTATTATACTGTGCACCTGCTCTGTAATCTAATGTTACTGATGATGTGCTGTTAAATACTCCATTTTCAAAAACTGTTTTTCCTTCTATTACAGCTTTTTCCAATGGCCACTGGTTAGCAAATGCTCCATTTTCTACTTTTTCTACATTTGCCGGTATTATAACTTCTTTAAGCCCTGAATATCTGAATGCATTGGCTTTTATAGTTTTTACATTCTTTCCTATTGTTACAGTCTTAAATCTATCACACTGTGAAAATGCTGAGTTTCCAATAACTTCAATATTGTCAGGAATTACAGCACCTTCTAAGAAAATACAACTTTCAAACATTCCATCAGGAATTTCTTTAATTGTACTTGAAATTGTAATTTTTTCTAAATTACTACATGCAAATACTCTGCTTCCCCACTTTGTTACAGTTGTTGGCATATCTAATGTTATTAAGCTACAACCTTCAAAAGCACTGTCGCCTACAGTTTTAAGGTTCTTTGACCACGTAATCTGCTCAACATTTTTTTCTGCACGGAAAGCGTTATCTTCTATTGTTGTAACTGTGTCAGGCATAACAATTTCTTTTGCCACTTTTTTCGAACCGTCTGTGTTATTTACATTTAATGCATATGATGCAATTGTATTAACACCTTCAGGTATTACCACCTTCTCGGCTTTGCCTTCGTAGCCAAGCATTACTCCTTCCTTAGAAATATACATTCCATCCTCAACCTTTACGCTTGGCACCTGCTTTGCAACATTTGACCATGTAGTAATATTTGTACGATTACAAAGATTTATAATACTTTCTGCATCTAAATCTGCACCTGAAATTACTACGTCTTTTGTTTCATCAAATCTATCAAGATAATCTCCTGTTTTGTATGATTCCAAATTTATTTTTTTAACTGATGCCGGAATCCTTATCTTTTCAAGTTTATCACAAGCTACAATTACATCTCCGTCACTATAAGTACCGTACAAAATTGACTGCAATGCAAAGTTTTCACAACCTTCATCTATTGAAAGTTCCTTTGTCTCTGCAGGAACTCTAACAAGTGTTTTTCCGTCCTTTGTGTAAATCAGCCCTGACTTTGATGTGTAATTCTTATCATTTGCACTTACTGCAAAAGCATATGAATTTACATATGTAACAGTCTTTAAATCAATACTTGTTGAAAAAGTTACTGTATCAGGAGTTGAACCGTACATAATTGTATCATTTGCATCATCCCCTTCTTTCTTTTTCAATCTATATTTGCCCGGCAATGTAATATTTTCTAACTGCTTACAATTGTTGAAAGCATCCTGACCGATTTCTTTTACTTTCTTAGGAATTGTTACTTTCTTAATTTTTGTTCCATTAAAACTATCAATTCCTATTTTCTTAACCGATTTGCCAATTGTTACTTTTGACAAGTTTTTGCACTTATAAAATGCTTTGTCTGAAACTGATGTTACACCGTTTTTAATAACTACTTTTTTAACTTTCTTATTATTTTTGAAAGTCATTTTCTTAGGCATTTCACCTTTTCCTGAGATTGTAAGTGTGCCTTTTTTAAGCGTGTATACTACCTTTGATTTTTTCCCTTTTGATTTAGCCATTACTGTTGGTGATGGATTAGCCAATGCCAAAACAGTTACTGCCATAGCTGTTGCAAATAAAAATTTTGATGTTTTCCTCATAGCTCCTACCTCCTTGTTTGTGTATCCTTCTTAATTTACTACTGATTTTTCATAGTCTTCCTTACTGTTGTTTCAAAGTCACTTTATTTTGCTAGCTTTCCTTGTGTCTTTACATATTAAACGAAGGGTTTTCAAAAAATATTGCATTTATTTTATTTTTTTATTTTTATTTAACACCAAATTATTTTATGCATAGAATAATACTGTAGAACAAAAAGAAAATGGAGATTTTTATGGACTGTAACAATTGCAATCAAAACGCAAATTGTTTTAATCATAACAATATGAATACGCCAAGAAACGGAAGATATAATCGTGGTAATTGTAACAGAATGATGCCATGTGGCAGACCTATGTCGGGACAGGAATGTGGATGTGAAATGAACAACAATGTGAGAGAACGAAATATGGATAACCCAAATCGTTGTATGGAACGCAATACTATGAATCACAGTGTCGGAAATGATAACCATAGATGTGGTTGCAATATGACTTATGATAATCAGGGTTGTTGTTGCAATATGAAACGGAACAATGAGGGTTGTGACCGTGGAACAGAACATGTCGACCATATGGCTCCCGGTATGTGTTTTGTTCCATGGCAAAAATGGCAGGATGTTTATGACATTGACCAGGCTATAGGCTGTGGAACCATATTCAAGGAACTTTATAAACCTTATGTTGGAAGGGGATGTGGACGATGAAATGTGATATGAGTAAAGAAAAACTTATGGATATTATTACTAAGGCAAGTTTTGCAATGGATGACGTAAAGCTGTTCCTTGATACACATCCCAATTGCATGGAAGCCCTTGAATACTATCACAAGGCGAAGGAAATGCGGGAAGAGGCGTGGGAAATGTACACCCACAATTTTGGACCTCTTTCGGCATATGATGTAGCTAATAAGGATTATTGGGACTGGAATAAAGGTCCTATGCCTTGGGAAGGAGGTAACTGCTAATGTATAATTATGAAAAAAGATTACAGTATCCTGTAAATATTAAAATCAAAAGTCCAAAAATTGCTCAAATAGTTTTGAGTCAGTATGGGGGTCCTGACGGAGAATCAGCGGCCGCAATGCGTTATATGTCACAGAAATTTGCAATGAAAAACCCTAAAGTTGCAGGTTTAATCAACGATATTGCGGTGGAAGAACTTGGGCATCTCGAAATGGTCGGCTCCATTGTTTCCCAGCTTGTAAAAGACCTTCCTTGTGATGATATTGACCTTGCAGGCTTTGAGAAATACTATGTCGACCACACTTTGGGCGTATGGCCACAGTCTGCCGGAGGTGTTCCTTTCTCAGCTACTACCTTCCAATCTTGTGGTGATCCTATTGCAGACCTTATAGAAGATATGGCTGCGGAACAAAAAGCCAGAAAAACATACGATAATATTCTAGCTCTTGTAAAAGAAAGTGATGTTCGAGAACCTATTAAATTCTTAAGAGCAAGAGAAATTGTTCATTTTCAACGTTTTGGCGAAGCACTACGAATGGTAACTGAAGACATGGACAAAAAGAACTTCTATGCTTTCAATCCAAGCAGTTGTATAAAATAGGACACAGGATTACAGACTATAAATATATTCTTAGCTTTACAAATGAATTTTGATAATCTTAGAAAGAAAAAAACCACTTCATAACGAAGTGGTTTAAAGCTGGCCCACAAGGATTCGAACCTTGAAAATGCTGGAGTCAGAGTCCAGTGCCTTACCATTTGGCGATGGGCCAATGTCTCACGACAAAAAATATTCTAGCATAGTCACCATAACAATGCAAGTACTTTTTTAATTTTTTTCAAAAAAATTTTATTTGTTATTTTTCTTTTATCTTGCAAGGTTAATTTTTTTAACAACCTTGCAAGATTTATCTACATATGTTGATTATTATTGAAAAGTTACCCACACATAATAATTACTATTTCTGCTGACCTGCCAGATAGTTAGCAAACTGCTGTGCTGTTCTACCTGAAATTCCACCATGGCTTAATTCCCATTTATTTGCTTCAGCCTTGATTTCATCATCACTAAGTTCAACACCTAATCTTCTACACAATTCAATTGCAATATCAAAGTATTCCTTCTGTGTAGGTTTTGAGTAGTTAATTGTAACACCAAATCTATGTACAAGTGATAATTTTTCTTCCATAGTATCTGACTTATGCATTCCATTATCAACCTGAACATCACTTCTGTCATTCCATGTTTCTTTAATAAGATGTCTTCTGTTAGATGTTGCATAAATCAAAATATTCTCAGGTTTTGTTTCAACGCCCCCCTCAATTACTGCCTTTAAGAACTTGTACTCAATTTCAAATTCTTCAAATGAAAGGTCATCCATATAAATAATGAACTTGTAGTTTCTATTCTTTATCATAGCTATAACGTTAGAAAGGTCTTTAAACTGATGCTTGTATATTTCGATCATTCTAAGTCCCTGATCATAGTATTCGTTAACAATAGCCTTAATACTTGTAGATTTACCTGTACCGCTGTCACCAAATAATAAGCAGTTGTTGCTCTTTCTTCCCTGTACGAAAGCTTCTGTATTATCAACAAGTTTCTTTTTCTGAATTTCGTATCCAACCAGGTCATCAAGCATAACTTTTTCCATATTGTTAATAGCCTGGAATTCAACCTTGCCATTGTTGTCTGAAATTCTGAACGCCTTATTAAGACCAAACATTCCAACACCATAATCTTTATAAAACTGTGTTACGTGATCAAAAAATTCTTCTTCATCCTTAGCGCTTTCAAGCTTTTCGCTTAAATCTCTAACCTTTTCACTAACATTCTTATTGTACATAAGTTCAGGTTTCCCAATTGCCTGATAATTTTCAATCTTTGTAAAACAGTCAATACCAAGCTCTTCTTCCATTGGCTTAAAGTCATAATCAAATAAGGCCTTGAACTGCTTAAAGTCATTCTTTGCAAAACTGTTTACTGTTCCCACACTTGCTCCAACCTTTTCACATGTTAAGCTAAATGGGTTCTCATTTGTTATTAATAAATATGTAAGATAGTTGTGCCACAAATTCTTATCGAAAGCATAATCTGTTGATACTTCCAGAATTCTCTTAATCTGATTATATATCCTAGTGATTATTTCATCTTTCTTATAGTCACCACTTTTATATTCTCTAATAATGTCACTAAGTTCCATAAGAATGGAATCTTTAGGCATATCTCCGTAAATAAGTAATTTTGAAACTATATTATGCATAATTCTCGCCTCTTTTACTATATATTTGAGTAAGACACTCTTTTTATAATTATAAACACATTTTATTATTTAGCAATAAAAAATCGCCATACCGGGAAACCCCGATATGGCGATAAAGAATCATTTCTTGTCGTTATCTTATAGACTTCCGTGGAATGTTCTGTGGATAACGTCATCCTGCTGTTCTTTTGTTAACTTAATGAAGTTTACAGCGTATCCTGATACACGGATTGTAAGCTGTGGATATTTTTCTGGATGCTTCTGAGCATCAAGTAATGTATCTCTGTTTAATACGTTAACATTAAGATGGTAACCACCTTCCTGTGCATATCCATCTATTAAAGAAACTAAATTATCAATCTGTTTTTCGCTTGCTGCCATTTTTATTACCTCCTATTTATTCTCTTGTAATAACTTAATTCTGGATTCTTTAAATCCTTGCAACACTATTTTTCGAGCAGCTACTGCCATTTCTTTGGTAGCAGGCTCTATATCCTTCAATGGGTAATCCATGCCAAGTTTCTCGTACTTAGGTTTTGCCATATCATGATATGGCAATATATCCAAAGCCTTAACCATTTTTAACTGACCTATAAAAAGTCCCAATTCATATAAGTACTCTTTATTTAAAGTTATATGTGGTACAACAACATGTCTTATCCACATCTGAATACCTTTTTTATCAAGATATTTTGCAAAAGCCAAAATATTATCATTAGGCTGCTTGCAAAGTTTTAAATGTTCCTGCGGATTAATATGTTTAATATCCAGCATAACCAAATCGGTTACTTCAAGTAATTTATCTACTTTCATCAGATTTGCCGGATCATCAGGTCTAAATGTTACACCTGATGTATCCAGACAGGTATGAATTCCTCGCTTATGTGCTTCAGTAAACAGTTCAGTAAGGAAATCAATCTGAACCATGGGTTCACCACCTGTGGCAGTAATACCTCCACTTTTGTAGAAAAATTTCTTTGTTTCATATTCTTTAAGCAATTCATCAACGGTCATTTCCGTACCGCCTTCCATTGACCATGTGTCAGGATTGTGACAATACGCACATCTCATAGGACACCCTTTAAAGAACACTACAAATCTCACGCCCGGTCCGTCTACTGTTCCGCAACTTTCTGTTGAATGAATTATTCCTGTTGACATTCTGATTTTCCTTTTTATTTATATTTATTATAACTGCTGCTGCTTGATGATTTCATCAATATCAAGACCAAGTGCATCAGCGTCAAGGTCACCTGTAAATACGTCACAGTCTTTTCCAAGTGCATCTGGAACTACTGTAAATGTATCTGAGATACCATCTCTAGCGTTTTCGAAAGGAATCTTAGCTACAGATGCAAGTGATGCTACAGCACCGTGTGTATCTCTACCATGAAGTGGGTTAGCACCTGGTGCGAATGGCTGTCCCATCTTTCTTCCGTCAGGTGTGTTACCTGTGTTCTTTCCGTATGTTACGTTTGATGTAATTGTAAGGATTGACTGTGTTGGAACACTATCTCTGTATGTGAAGTGCTGTCTTAAGTAACCCATGAACTTGTTAACGATCATAACTGCGATCTGGTCAACTCTGTCATCATCGTTACCATATTTAGGGAAGTCACCTTCTGTTTCATAGTCAACTACGATTCCATCTTCATCTCTGATAGCTTTAACCTTAGCATACTTGATAGCTGAAAGTGAGTCAGCTACTACTGAAAGTCCTGCAACACCTGTTGCGAACCATCTTGTTACATGAGCATCATGTAAAGCCATCTGGATTCTTTCATATGAATATTTATCATGCATGTAGTGAATGATGTTAAGAGCGTTAACATAAACGTCTGCTAACCATTTCATCATGTCTTCATATCTTTCCATTACTTCATCATAATCAAGATATTCTGCTGTAATTGGTCTGTACTTAGGTCCTACCTGAACCTTAGTCTTTTCATCAACACCACCGTTGATAGCGTAAAGTAAACATTTAGCAAGGTTTGCTCTAGCTCCGAAGAACTGCATTTCCTTACCGATTCTCATTGAAGATACACAACAAGCGATACCATAGTCATCACCATTGATTGGTCTCATTAAGTCATCACTTTCGTACTGCATTGATGAGTATTCAATTGAAAGCTTAGCACAGTATTTCTTGAAGTCCTGTGGAAGTCTTGTTGACCAAAGAACTGTAAGGTTTGGTTCTGGAGCTGCACCTAAGTTTTCTAATGTATGAAGATATCTGAATGACATCTTTGTAACCATGTGACGTCCGTCAATACCAACACCACCGATTGCTTCTGTAACCCAAACTGGATCACCAGCGAAAATCTGGTTGTATTCAGGTGTTCTTGCGAACTTAACACATCTTAACTTCATGATGAAGTGGTCAACGAATTCCTGAATCTGTTCTTCTGTAAATGTTCCGTTAGCTAAATCTCTTTCAGCATAGATATCGATGAATGTTGAAGTACGTCCTAATGACATAGCTGCACCGTTCTGTTCCTTAACTGCTGCAAGGTATCCGAAGTACATCCACTGAATAGCTTCCTGTACGTTCTGAGCTGGTCTGCTAATATCAAATCCGTAAATCTTACCTAATTCTTTTAATTCTTTAAGAGCTCTAATCTGTTCTGAGTATTCTTCTCTATCACGGATAACTTCTGGTCTCATTTCTGTAGGTGTAGCTGCTTTCTGAGCTTCCTTATCTGTGATAAGTGTATCAACACCGTATAATGCAACTCTTCTGTAGTCGCCGATGATACGTCCACGTCCGTAAGCATCTGGAAGACCTGTTACGATGTGGTTTGTTCTACATGTTCTGATTTCTGGTGTGTAAGCATCAAATACACCAGCGTTATGAGTCTTTCTGTAGTTTGTGTAGAAATCTACAACTTCTGGATCTACTTCGTATCCATTGTCACTACAAGCCTTCATTGCCATACGGATACCACCGTTAACCTGAAGACCTCTCTTGAAAGGCTTATCTGTCTGGAAACCAACAATAGTTTCTTTATCTTTATCTAAGTAACCTGCGCCGTGTGATGTGATTGTCTGTACAACCTTTGTATCCATATCAAGTACGCCGCCTGCTGCTCTTTCCTGTTTCTGAAGATCAAGTACCTGATTCCATAAATCTGTTGTTGCCTGTGTAGGACCTGCTAAGAAACTTGCATCACCATCATATGGTGTGTAGTTCTTCTGGATAAAATCTCTGACGTTGACTTCTTTTGCCCATTCGCCTGTAGTAAATCCTTTCCATTCTTCTCTCATCTTGTTTTCCTCCTAAAAATAAATGTAAAGCATAAAATATAGTGAATGACTAACGATAGCTTAATAAATCATCTACTGTCTTCTTCTTTGGAACACCAGGTTCTTCATCAGGATAACCTACAGCAACAAGTGCCATAAGTAACTGTCCCTCGGGAACCCCGATAATCTCTTCTGCTTTATCGATGTCATACAATCCCATTATTACTGTTCCCAAGCCTTTGTCATTAGCTGCCAAACACAATGTCTGTGTAGCAATGCCATTGTCAAATGCCTGCCAACAATCTTTTCGAGATGTGGAATAACTGCCATCTCTCTCAAAACCTGAACGCTTGTCCACTATTAATGTAGCAATAAGAAGTGGTGCTCCATTAATAATTCCTCTGTTATGCTCTGCACAACATTCCTCTGCAAGCTTAGCTTTAATCTCAGCATCTGTTATTGCAATATATCGTGTTGTCTGAGTATTCTTCCAAGAAGGCGCATATGAAGCATCCAAAACCAAATCTTCAATAATATCCTTAGATATTGATTCCTGTTTAAACTTTCTAACACTTCTTCTTGTTTTAATGCATGTTATTGTATCCATATCATACACCTCTCAAAAATATTAGCCAGTGCCGTGTTTAATTGTCAAAAAGACGCAACTAGACACAATAAAAGTAATTTTCACTAACTGTGAATAATATAACACTTTATCTTTTTTTTTGCAACGTTAAGAAGGAATTATTTTCGTTTTTAAAATTTAACGTTTTTCACTTTATAAAGTGCAATCCTGGTATATATTTTCTTTACATTCTTATTATATGATGATTGTTTTTATTTTTCTGTTGCATTTGCAACATATTCATGATAAAAATTTTTATACAATAGTTATATCAATATAGATTGGAGTTTATTTATGGAAATAACAAAAACAGATTTGTTTTACAATATTTCAGAACAGCAACAGGCTGAAATGATGCACTGTTTTAAAACGTATACCAGAACTTATAAATCCGGAGAAGTTATCTGCTTCTATGACGACAACAATATAGGGGTAGGTATAATCGAGTCAGGTAGCGCAAGGGTTATACATTTTCTTCCTAACGGAACCCAGACTATTCTTGAGCAATTATGTCGTGGTGATCTTTTCGGTCAGCTCTTTTATCACTATGCCTGTCCTGAAAACATTTCTCTTGAAGCTACATGTGACTGCGTTGTTCGTTTTATTGATTATGAACACATTATAAAAAGATGCTCGAAAGCTTGTCCACATCATAGCCAGTTAGTTAATAATATTCTTGTTATAATTTCAGATAAGACAAGATCTATCTGTGAACATCTTGAAGTTTTAAGTGGTCGAACCATACGTGACCGTTTAAATAATTATTTTGAAATTTTGTCTTCGAAATCCGGAAGCAATACTTTCAAGCTTCCCTTCACAATGACTGCCCTTGCGGACTATCTTTCAGTTGACAGAAGTGCCATGAGTAGAGAATTAAAGAAAATGAAAGATGAAGGATTGATACAGACTAACAAAGGAATTGTTACCATTAACAGGTAATTTGCCACTTGTCGTATCACAAAAAAATGGATGCCCTCAAACACGTTGATTTTCTTATTTTGCTCCGTCGTCTATCGTACAGCGAAAAACTAAACTCGCTTCGCTCGGACAGTAGTTTTATCGCTGTACACTATACTCGCAAAATTTCGAAAATCTGCCTATTGTTTGCTGGCATCCATTTTTTTGTGATACTTAATTAAAATATCAAAATTCCAATTCACCTTTCCCTTTTTGTACTGGAATAATTGGGATAGGACCTTTTGACACTGTAATTACATTAATTTATTATTTGGATTCTGTTACGTCGTTCACTTCATCTTTGTCTGGGAATACTGCATTAAGGATAATTCCTGCAATTGATGCAACTGCAAGTCCTGAAAGGCTGATTACTACTCCTCCGATTGAGAATGAAACTGCTCCGTCAACTCCGCTTAATACATCTGCGCCCATTCCTGAACTAAACTTGATACCTAAAGCACATACAACGATAATAGCTGCAACGATAACGTTTCTGCTCTTCTTAAAGTCAACCTGTGCTTCTACTACATTACGAACACCGATTGCTGCAATCATTCCATAAAGCATAAATGAAATACCACCAACGATACCTGATGGCATAGCCTGAATAATCATGGCAAACTTAGGTGAGAATGAGAATAACATTGCAAGATAAGCTGCAATTCTTACTACTCTTGGATCATATACTCTTGAAAGAGCGAGTACACCTGTGTTTTCACCATATGTTGTGTTAGCAGGGCCACCAAAAATTGATGATAATGTTGTAGCAAGTCCGTCACCTAAAAGTGTTCTGTGAAGACCCGGGCGGTTAATAAAGTCTTTTCCTACTGTAGCACCGATGGCACAAATGTCACCGATATGTTCCATCATTGTTGCAATGGCAATTGGAACCATTGTTGTAATAGCAAAAATAATTGCTGAGCTGTTGTTCCAGTCAATTGCAAAAATTGTTTCGTCCATATGAACAGGAAGACCAATCCATGCTGCATCAGCAATAGCTTTTACATCAACCTGACCTGCTTCGCCTAATAAACCTAATCCGTTTCCGAAAATAAGGGCGAATAAATATGCTCCAACTACACCTAAAAGAATAGGAATAATCTTTGCCATTCCTCTTCCCCAGATATTAAATAATATTACGATAACAAGCGCTACGACGGCAAGTGGCCAACATGTTGCACAGTTATTAAGTGCTGATGGTGCAAGGCAAAGACCAATAGCAATAATAATAGGACCTGTTACAACAGGTGGGAAGAACTTCATAACCTTCTTAACACCTACTAACTTTATTAGCAACGCTAAAACTAAATATAATAGTCCTGCGCAAGCTACACCTAAACATGCATATGGAAGCATATGGGCTGAATCTTTTACTCCAAAGTCACCAAAAGCTCCTGATACTGTTGTATATCCACCAAGAAATGCAAAAGATGAACCAAGAAATGCCGGAACCTGTAATTTTGTAAAAATATGGAAAAGAATAGTTCCAAGACCTGCCATAAGTAATGTTGTCTGAACATCAAGACCTGTTAAAAGTGGTACCAAAACTGTTGCACCAAACATGGCGAACATATGCTGGAAACCTAAAAGAAACATCTTTCCTTTTCCCAACTCTCTGGCATCATATACTGCTGAGTTACCAATTTCGTTGTTTGACATTGTCAAATCCTCCTTTTTTTACTTTCGATAAAACATTTTAGCAGAAGTTTAAAGATTTTTCGACCACAATCTCTAAAAACGTTATAATGCACAAAAAAATAAAAGCATTTAGGCTATTTTTTACATTGTTACTTAATAGTCTAAATGCTTTATAATTTATTTTTTATTTCTATAATCAATTTGTGTCTGATTATATTATTCCTTCCACTGCAGTCTGTGAAGGTGACCTTCCATCTGCATTCCATGGAAATCATTCTGTCTTAATGCCTCATAAAGTACAATTGCAACTGAATTGGCAAGATTTAATGATCTAATCTCCGGATTCATTGGGATTCTAATACAGGTATCTTCATTATCTACCAAAATCTCTTCCGGTATTCCTGCGCTTTCTTTCCCAAACATTATATAATCATCCGGTCCAAACTCTACATCTGTATATCTGTGTGGAGCCTTAGTTGTAGCCATCCAAATCTTTATTCCCGGATGCTGATCCATAAAATCTTTGAAACTATCATAAATAGTCACGTCCAAATCATCCCAATAGTCCATTCCTGCACGCTTAAGATTCTTCTCATTTATTCTAAATCCCATAGGTTCAATAAGATGAAGCTTTGTACCTGTTGCACAACATGTTCGTCCTATGTTACCTGTGTTCTGTGGGATTTCAGGCTCTAATAATATAACATTCATAACCTATCTCCATTCTGGCTTACAAAACTGTACACTAATGTGCATCTGCTAATCATGTAAGCTTATAGTCTACTTCTGCTCCAGTCTTTCAACGAACTTTCTAACTCTGCCAAGGGCAAGCTTAAGATCATCAAGTGAATATGCATATGATATTCTAAGAAAACCTTCTCCGCAATCACCGAAAGCTGTTCCCGGAACTACGGCAACCTTTTCTTCCTCTAGCAATCTTGTAGCAAACTCTTCTGATGTGAGTCCAAACTTCTTAATGCTTGGGAATACATAGAATGCTCCATATGGTTCAAAACAATCAAGTCCCATATCTCTTAATTCGTGAACAAGATAATTTCTTCTCTGATTGTATGACTCCTTCATTCTTGCCACATCATCATCACCGTTTCTTAATGCTTCAACTGCTGCATACTGGCTTGTTGTAGGTGCACACATAATTGCAAACTGATGGATTTTAACCATCTGATCCATAATAACCTTTGGTGCACACGCATAACCAAGTCTCCAACCTGTCATTGCATAAGCCTTTGAAAAACCGTTAATCAAAACTGTTCTTTCCTTCATTCCCGGAATACATGCTATTGAAACATGCTCTTCCTTGTAAGATAATTCAGAATAAATTTCATCAGATAATACAAAAATATCTTTTTCTATACAAACCTGAGCAATATCTTCCAAATCCTTTCTTTCCATAATAGAACCTGTTGGATTATTAGGGAAAGGTAAAACCAAAATCTTAGTTTTGTCAGTTATCTTTTCTAAAACTTCTTCCTTAGTTAAGCGAAATTCGTTCTCTTCCTTTAATTCAATAATGACAGGAACAGCATGTGTTAATTCAACACATGGAACATATGAAACGTAGCTTGGCTGTGGAATCAAAACTTCATCACCCGGATCAAGCATTGCTCTCATCGCAATATCAATGGCCTCACTACCACCTACAGTAATCATTACTTCGCTGTTATAATCATAATCTACATCTAATTTTCTTTTAAGGTAATTGCATACCTCCATCTTTAACTCTTTAAGACCTGAGTTAGATGTATAAAAAGTACGTCCTTTCTCAAGACTATATATCCCCTCTTCTCTAATATGCCAAGGGGTATCGAAATCAGGCTCACCTACGCCAAGTGAAATAGCATCTTTCATCTCGCTTACAATGTCAAAAAACTTTCTAATGCCTGATGGTTTAATTTCCTTTGTTACTTTTGATAATGGATCTCTCATTATGGTGTCACTAACATCCTTTCATCTTTTTGTTTTTCATCTAAAATCATTCCGTAGTCTTTATACTTCTTCAATACAAAATGTGTTGCTGTATTCAAAATTGAATCTAAAGTAGAAAGCTTACTTGATACAAACTGGGCTATCTCTTTCATTGTTTTTTCTTCAAGTATAACTGTAAAGTCAAAACCACCTGACATAAGATAAACTGCCTTAACTTCTTCAAATTTATATATTCTCTCTGCAATTTCATCAAATCCGCTTCCACGTTGTGGTGTAACACGAACTTCGATTAATGCTGTTACTTTTTCATCGTTAGTTTTATCCCAATCAATAAGTGTGTAATATCCACATATTACACCTTCCTTTTCCATATCCGCTATGGCGTTGGCAACTTCCGCCTCCTTCGCTCCTAAAAGAATCGCCATTTCATGAATGTCAATTCTGCTATTTTTTTCAATTAAACGTAAAATCTCTTCTCTCATTGCCAATCTCCTTTTTTAAATAAATTTGTATATTTCATCACCTCTTGGAGGTTCCAAATACCTTGTTTCATCGTCATTTATAACTACTCTGTTCTTATTGTCAGTTATCTTTCCGATTACTTCTCCATAGATTCCGTTAGCGTTTAGTGACTCTTCTATTTTATAACCATCAGGGCTTACAATCAATAGCGAACCTGAACCTTCCAACAAATAAGGGTTAATATCCATAAATTCTGCTATTTCAATAACCTGCTGCCAAATAGGAATCTTGTTAATATCTACCTGAATGCCTTTATCCACACATGAAGCCACTTCCCATAATCCACTAAACAATCCTCCTTCAGAAACAGCGTGCATATACACAGCTCCTGCATCTATTGCTATTGCAGAAGCTTTCTCGGTACTAGTGTAATCTTTCAATTCCAAGCATTCTGAAATAAATCTTCCGGAAAACTTGCCTGCTAACTTATCTTTATATCTTTCTGCTATAACAGATGTTCCACCAATAGCAAGTGTTCCTGCCATTATAACATCCATTCCCGGTTTTATGCTATCACTTTTTAGTAAATTGCCTGTTGTTCCAATCATAAAAATGTTAATAATTGGACCTTCAGTGGCTCCTCTATAAACATTACACTGGTTAATTTCCACATTATGACTGTCTGCTGACTTTCTAAAATTTTTAATCATTCTGTTTACTTCTTTTTCTTCAAATTCCAATGGCATTGTAATGCTTAATTGTAAACTTTTTGGAACACCGCCCTTTTCGCAAATACTGTTAATACTTCGCTGAACATAAAACTCTTCACATCCGTCAAAAGTCTTTAATATACAATTAGAAGACACTACAGCCGTAATGTCTTCTAATTGTATGTTTGCAGAATTTACTCCCGGTTTAACTCCTTCGTTTTTGGAATTTAAATTCTTTAAAATAGCTCTTTTATAAGTTACTTCTGAAACTTTTCCCGGATTCATAATTCACCGCCTTATTTAACTATTCTGATTTTTTTGATTTCTTACTTGAAGTTGACTTTTTTGTTGTCTCTTCACTACTCTTCTTGTGGTCCTTATCACTATCATCTTTCTTAGTTGTTGTGGAAGCCTTCTTAGTTCCCTTTACAACAATTGTTGGTGACATTGCATAAGTACTTGTATGTATTAATTCCTTACTAACCTGCTTGCCGTTTTCATATGTAATCTTCCATAATTCAGCCACATACCCTACATGACCCGAAGATTCAACTTCTGAATAGCCTACAGGCTTACTTGAATCCTTCTTAGTCTGTGTTTTAACAGGTGTAGTCTTTACAGTCTTGCTTTCATATTTTACTGAATGACCAGCTTTTCTTGTGTCATGTCCATAAATATTGAAAGTAATTGAACCGCCTGAATTATAAATACCTTGAACATAAATAGGCGCATCAGTATCATTTTCAAATACTAAATCCTTGTAATCTCCTGCCAAAGCTGCATCTGCTGACAAAGGAACATATCCTACTGCCATTGAATGCGGGAATCTCTTAACAACCTTAATCTCTGCTCTAAGCAAGGCATTGTAAAGTGTACTTGAAACCTGACAAATACCACCACCTAAGCTGTCCTGAACGCCACCATCAACATATGTACCTGCAGGATGCCATCCGTTATCCTCTGTCCACGGATATAAGTTTTCATTACATGAATACTGTTCTCCCGGATAAACAACTGCTCCGTTAATTAACTTAGCACCATTCTGTATGTTTAAGTTTCTATTAGCATAAGAACTTCCTACACTAAACTCTGTTGTATAACTGCCCATTGGTTCGTTAGAAACCTTTTCACAATCCTCTGTTGTATACTTAGGTTTTGAAACTGTAGTTGTGGCAGTTAACTTTATGTTAGCTTTCTTATTCCACTTCTCTGTTACATATGTATATAACTGTTCCACAGTCTTATCATAGTCTACAGTCACGCCTTCTTTCTCTTTCATAATCTTAAATCCATGACCTGTAGCCTCCAAAGACGCATTCTGCGCCTTTATTTCATAATCAGCACAAATAGTTTGTAACTTCTTTTTTAAGGTATCTTTATTAAATGACATTTCAATATTAAACTTCATGCCATTATGCTGTAAATCAAGACCATCCTTATATCTCTTTATAATGTTACCTGTCTTTCCTGTATTCACAGCTTCATCAACTACTGTCTTATTGCTCCACTTGTATCCTAAATCCCCTAACGTAGTCTGAACTGACTTACCATTAACATCAAGTGTTACTGTTGTAGCTGTCTTGTCTGACACAACTGTCTTCAGCGCTTTTGTAGCTTCGCTTGCTGTCATTCCACTTACATCAACGCTGTCAATTGACACGCCGTTTTTAATCTTTTCTTCTGCATCCTCAGAAGCAGCCCATACACACACTGTTCCCATTGTAAGAATAACACATGCGATTAATAAAACTACTTTCTTAATCCCCTTCACAATTAGCCTCCTCAAGTCCTTCTCTATACACTAAATACTGTTGTAACAACCATTGCAAGTATTAATAAGCCTGCTATTACTCCTGCGATAATTCTCTGATTCTTCTTGTTGTAAAAAAAGTTCATACCATTCTCCTTTTCCCAATAAACTAATGATTACAGTGTAATCAAATTTTAGGTGTTTTAACATTTATTATATTAATAAAAAACGATAATATTGTGAACTGTGGTCTAATAACCCACTTTTTCTTTAACAAAGTATACCATAACTGTCAAAAATGTCCTAGTCAAAAATTCTGCCTTTTTCTGAAAGAATTTTGTCTATTTTTTTAGACGCTTCATTCTTTGAAAGCTCATCTATATTAAAATTCATTTCAATCTTATGATATACCATCAAATCTTTTAAATATTTCTTTTGTCTGTCAGTAATAGGCTGCATTTTTTTCGCTTTAAATACTAACTGATAAGGTTCAAAAAGTCCCGGACACTCTGTGCCAAACTTTTCCATTAGCACATTGTATAACTTAGATGTAACCTCTGCATCATTAAATGCCCTGTGATGGTTTTCATCTGCTATTCCATAATAATTGCACAAATATTCCAAGCCTCTGCTTTCAAGTCCCTTCAAAGTCTTTCTTGCAATCTTTAATGTATCAATTCCCATTTTGTCAAACTTAAGTTTCTGGTTAATTGCATTCTGTTTCAAAAAACTATAGTCAAACATAATATTGTGCCCCATAATCACATCGTCCCCGGTAAACTCAATAAATCTTGGCAGAACTTCCTCTATAAAAGGTTTATCCTTTAACATTTCGTCAGTTATTCCCGTAAGTTCCGTAATATAGGGACTAAGTTTCAGCCCCGGATTAATCAACTCCGAAAAAGTATCAACTGCCTTACCGTCCCTTACCTTAACTGCTCCAATCTCTATTATTTTGTCCCACTTTACTCTTACGCCGGATGTTTCGATATCCACACACACATAATCTTTAACCATAATTCCTATCTCTTTATCTGATTTGTTATGTTAATCAGCTTAGCCTGTTTATTCAAAGGATTTCTGTGTTTGTAATCAAATAATATATATGTAAGATTGTCCTCATTTATTCCAAACACTTCAACGTGAGTCATTTTTTCTAACTGCTTGGAATCGTAATCTTCATAATCCACAAGGATTGTTCTAACCTCTTCTCCTTTAAAAAACTCTCTAATCTGATGCTTGTATTTTTCAATGTTTTTAGAAAATCCAGGACGGCTTTTGGCATTTTCACGCAAATAAAAATCTTTTGTCAAAAGCTCCTCCCATTGAATATTCTCTTCAAAGTTCCTCTTCTTAATAAAATTCAAAAGTAATTCATAACGCTTAACTCTTGAATGTTTCTCCCCGTTTTCACTGTGTCTCTGGTAAAAACTACCCAGTTGTTCATACAGTTCAAATGGTGATTCGTAAAGTTCACTAAGCTTTCTTATTGTATTTTCAAACTGAAAACTATTGTAATATATCTCAACAACAGCCTCCACTTCTTTTAGTTTCAATATGTCATCAAAACTAACCCAGTTGGTTTTAAGCACTTCGTAAGGTGCCCTGCCACTATAAGCCATACCATATTTTTCACTATTTTCCTTCATCATTGAGCCATAAAGAACTTTCAAAAATCCCAACTGAAACTGGTCAGGCTTCATTGCATACACCTGATCAAAACTTCTCTTAAAGCTTTCATAATTCTCATATGGAAGCCCTGCTATAAGGTCAAGATGCTGATGAATATTACCACCATGATGTATCTTTTCCGTAATCTCTGCTATTTTTTCAATGTCCGTTTTACGATTAATTGCCTCCAAAGTCTTCTCGTTAGTTGACTGCACGCCAATTTCCAACTGAATCAACCCCGGTCGCATATCACTTATTAAGGCAATCTCCTCCTCCGTCATAAGATCTGCTGCAATTTCAAAATGAAAATTAGTTACACCATTATCGTGTTTCTTAATATATGACCAAATTTCCATTGCATGCTTCTTGTTGCAATTAAAAGTTCTGTCCACAAACTTAACCTGATTAGTATTATTGTCTATGAAAAACTGAAGTTCCTTCTTAACCAAATCAAGACTTCTAAACCTTAATCTTTTGTCAATGGATGAAAGACAATAACTGCATGAGAAAGGGCAGCCTCTGCTTGTTTCATAGTAAATAATCTTGTTTTCAAAGTCCTTCATCTCCTTATAAACAAAAGGAATGTCTGACATATCAACAGGCTGTTGAGGTTTGTTGATTATAATCTGGATTCTCTGTTTTTTTGAACAATCTAGTATTCCTGTTTCTGATTCAAATATCTGATGTTCTAAACTTTTAGACTTTCTATATCCTATGCCAAGTATATCCTTAAGGTTATCAATACCAATTCCATTAAAATTATACTTGTCCATTACTTCTTTGAAAGTAAGCTCGCCCTCCCCATACATAACATAATCAATGGTTTCATTCTCCCTAAGAACCTGCTCCACATTGTAGGAAACTTCAGGGCCACCTACCCAAACATCCACATTTGGGCAAATCTTCTTATAATCCCTAACAATCTCCTTAACCATTCCAATATTCCAGATATAGCATGAAAAACCAACTGCATCCGGTTTTCTTTTATAAATATCTCTTAAAATATCATCACTGTACTGGTTAATAGTATATTCTGCAATTTCTATTTCATTATTATTATTTCCATATTTTTCAGCAAAAGCCTTAAGGCTGTAAACTGCAAGATTTGAATGTATGTACTTTGCATTAATTGCAACTAGCAAAAACTTCATATTATTTCTCTTTTACCTCACATGTAATCATCCATGGTGCCGGCTGTGCGACAAATACTCCATTCTTGTCTACCTTAGACACAGCTATCTGCATTACTTCTGTTACATCTACACCATGTTTCTTCATTAGGTATTTAATATCTGCTAAAATATCTAATTCTAATGTATAAATAATAAATTTAATCTTCGGATTTACTTTTAATAAAGTTACTATATCATTTTCGATGGTACTTTCTTGTGCCACGATAAAAGCAAGTCTTGGCGTTGGAAGTTTTTCCAATGCTTCAACAGTAATTTCAGGAATAATTTCAATATTATGGGTACCAAACTTAGAAGCATTCTCTTCCATTGTTCTAAGTGAACCTGCATCTCTTTCCGCTGCAATAACAACCCCTTCATAAGCTACCATTGATGCTTCAACTGCAATACTCTCAGCATTTGCAAGTAAAACAGTGTCTCTTACATCCATTTCAAGCTTATTCATAATAACTGCACGGATTTCATGACCTACATATTTAACCATACCTGATGAAAAATTATCATTCTTCATTCCGAAAATCATTGATTCTCTTGTGTTTTCATTAACAATATAAATAACCGTTGGTCCTTCTAAATTGCCGTCCATCATATCGCTTACTTTGCAATGCTTCATTTCAGAAGGTTCGTACCCTTTACCAAAGTACATTTCATAATCACCATATCCTGCTTCCCAGCATTTATATAACATGTTAGGATATGTAGAATCTGCAAAAATCAAAACTCTCTTATGTGTTGCAATAGTTGCCAACACATTTCTTCTCTTGCTGCAAGTGTTAAGCATCTTAATCTTCTCCGCACTTACTCCCTGCATATCTGCCACATATTCCATCCATTTAAGCATCTGTGAATTTGTAAATTGAACTTTTTCTGCCATATCTAATTCCTCCGTTCTTCATTGCGTAAAATCGCAACACTCTTTTTTAATTTTACCACAAAAGAACAAAGATACAACAAGGGGAATATAAAAAGAAAAGCCACCGTGCTTTCTTTAGCACGGCAGCCTTTCGGGCAAAAAAATAGAGCGGGTGATGGGAATCGAACCCACATATCCAGCTTGGAAGGCTGGTGTTCTACCACTGAACTACACCCGCATATTTATATAGTGCCCAGTTCCGGAATCGAACCAGAGACACGAGGATTTTCAGTCCTCTGCTCTACCAACTGAGCTAACTGGGCGATTTGCGTTATGACTTATCGCTCTGTTATGTTACACTATATAAATATTTTTGTCAAGATTTTTTTAATTTCTCTTATATGAAAATTATTTTGTACTAGTAGTATACCATATTATTTCTCCATGTTTTTCGGCAACTTACCTCTTAACTCTTCCCACAAGCCTCTGTGATAAATAAAATATTTTATCAGGGTAAATGCCATTATAGCCATGTCAGCTATAACCAAAACATTAACCATAACTTCCGGCATATTAGGAAATAAAAGCAATACAATCAGAATTACATAAGTTGCAAAAGTGCATACTTTGCCATACCACATTGCACCTTCGATTTTGTGTCCGGCTCTAATTGATATAATTCCTGCAACCGCCATATAGCCTTCTTTTATTATATAAAAGACAACCATGGGTACAACTATGGAATATTTGAAAGACATGCTTATAATAATAGCTCCTAAAGTTATTTTGTCGGCTATTGGATCAAGCATCTTTCCCCAGTCTGTTATCATATTAAACCTTCTGGCAATTTTACCATCAAAGAAATCTGTTATTCCCGAGATTACAATTGTCACAATTACAGGCCAGTAAGGAGCACCGTCTAACGCCCTGTAAAATAGCAACATATATAACATTGCCAACGCTATTCTAAAATATCCCATTATATTAGGAATAGAAAAATATTCCCTCCAAAAATTTTTGTCCATGATTCCCTCTCTCATTTATTTCAAAACATAAACTTCAATTTAATATATTTAAATTACTTTTAATTTTAAAGCCAAAAACTTTAATGTGATTGAATTTTTAAATCCTAATGTGACTTAACTTTTGTCCAAAGACTTGAACTATAAGCCTTAATCTCCTGTGGTTGGTCTTTAAAAACTTCATTTTTAGGATTTGACGTATCTGGTCCACAGCCCGGATTTCCTTCAAAAGCATCATTTTTGAAATACTCATAAACACTTTTTACTGCGCTGTCATATCCTATATAATCAGTATTCTGCTCTGCCACATCATAACTTAAGAAATAATCAATAAACTGATGAGCAAGTTTAGTATTTTTGCACTTTTTGGTAATAACCATTCCGTCAGTCCAAACATTACTTCCCTGATCCGGCACGAGAAATCCCATATTATCATTCTCATTAATAACATATGAGCCATCTCCTGAATATACTACAGCCATTGCCTTATTACCTGAAATCATGTTGTCCATAACATCATCTCCAACATATACAGGTTTCATTGTATTATTCTGTTCAATAAGCCAGTTGTACGCCTGTTTTAGTTCATCTTTATTTCTTGTATTCATTGAATAACCAAGGCCTTTCAAAGCCACCATAAAAGAATCCCTTTCAGAATCATACATATAAATCTGACCGCTGTATTTCTTATTCCTTAGAATATTCCAACCTTCTTTTAAGTCATTTTCATCTACAACTGTTTTGTCGTACAAAATCCCTACAGTTCCCCAATAATAAGGTACTGTGTATTTATTATCAGGATCAAAATCATTCTTCAAAAGCTTTGGAATAATCTTGTCTTTGTTAGTTATAAGTTTCCAGTCAATTGGCTGCAAATAATCTTCTGATATAAGTCGTTCAATCATATAATCAGACGGTATTATCACATCATATTCTGCCCCACTTTGAAGCTTTGTATACATTGTTTCGTTAGAATCAAATGTTTCATATACAACCTTGCAGTTATACTCTTTTTGGAAATCCTCAATAAGAGAAGTATCCATATATTCCCCTGAATTATACACACGAAGAACCGGCTTACTGCTAATGGCTGAAAATCTTGCCCCACAAAATACTGCCACTGCCAAAACTCCAACAGTTGCAACAGCCACACCAATCTTTTTAAGGGGACTATTATGTGATGCTGACATTTCAACCTTTTTGTGTCTTTTTTTTGCAAGAGCCGGTATAACATTTACACCAACCAAAATCAAAACAACCACAAGAATAAGCAATGTTGACAAAGCGTTAATTGTAGGATTCGTTCTCTTTGTCATATTGTAAACAACAATTGAAATGTTGGAAACACCGTTTCCTGTTACAAAATATGAAACAACAAAATCGTCAAGTGACATAGTAAATGCAAGAAGCATTCCTGCAAAAATTCCCGGTTTTAACATCGGAATAATAACCTTAGTTAACGCCTGAAACGGTGTGGCACCAAGATCCATGGCAACATTTGCAAGGTTGTGGTCCATACTTCGAACCTTTGGATAAACGCTTGTTATAACATATGGCGTACAAAAAGCAATATGTGCTAAAAGCATTGTAAGATATCCACGTTCAAGTCTCATTGACGTAAACAAAATCATAAGTCCTATTGCCGTAACAATATCAGGGTTCATAATAGGCATATTGTTAACATTCAAAAGCCATTCTCTAAGAATTTTTCTGCTTCTTGAAAGTCCGATTGCTGTAATTGTACCAAGAACTGTAGATATAATTGTGGCAATAACAGCAATACTTATAGATACATAAACTGCTGCAATAATATCATTGTCTGTTAAAAGTTTCTTATACCATTTAAGTGAAAATCCGGTAAACTTAGTTAAGGATTTTGATGAGTTAAATGAAAAAAACATTGTAACTGCAATTGGTAAATAGAAAAATATAAAACACAATGTAATATATAATTTTGGTCCTATGGAGATTTTCTTCTTATTCATTAGTTACCTCCATTCTCGTCAGGATCTATTTTTTTCATAAATCCCATCATTGCTAAAATAATAACTGCAAGAATAACTGAAATGGAACTTCCGAAATTCCAGTCACCTACAGAAATAAACTGATTTTCAATAAGGTTACCAATAAGTACAAACTGATGTCCGCCAAGTAACTGTGGTATAACGAAACTTGAAATAGACAAAAGAAATACCATTGAAACACCGTTTATAACGCCAGGAAGTGACAATTTCAAAATAACCTTTGTAAAAGTCTGAAATCTGTTGGCACCAAGGTCACTTGCAGCTTCCACAAGTGAGTGGTCCATTTTTGCCAGTGATGTGTGAATTGGAATAACCATAAATGGCAACAAATCACATACTAATCCCATAACAACCGAAAAATTAGTGTACATCATTGTCTGCTGATTTAATCCTAACAGTTTAAATAATGAATTAATAATTCCGTTGTCTGACAAAAGACTTATCCATGCATAAGTTCTAAGCAATGTGTTAATCCACATTGGAATTGTGACTAACAGTATTAAAATATTCTGAGAACTTTCATCAAACTTTGAAATAATATACGCCATTGGATATGCCAAAACAAGGCAAACTCCCGTTGTAATTAGTCCCATTTGCAAAGATTTAATAAAAACATTTAAGTAAATAGGATCAGATATTTTTCTAAAATTATCTAATGTAAAATGTATTGTTATAAGTGAATTATCCCCTGTTGTAATGGAGTAAAGTAATATTAATGCCAAAGGCAAAACTATTAGCAGAAAAGACCATAACACATAAGGTTTCACTAAGCCTTTATAATGATGCATCTCTTTCCTCCTTAATTCTCCATTTTGTGCATTACCTGAATGTCAAAAGGATCAATTGTAAGTCCTACTTTTTTCCCAATTTCATAATTTTCTGTTGTATGAACCTTATAATTTCTGTTTTTAGTTTCCACGAGATATTCATAATGAACACCCATAAAAACTTTTGAAATAATAATTCCTGAAACCTTACCTGCCTCCGGTTCCACAACATCCATGTCTTCAGGTCTTAAAACAACTTCAATATCTTCATTATCCTTAAATCCCTTGTCTACACATTCCCAGTCTATGCCATCAAAATTAACAAGACAGTCCTTAATCATATTACCTTCAATAATATTTGACTCACCAATAAATTCAGCTACAAATCTGTTCTGTGGCTCGTTGTAAATATCCATTGGAGTTCCAATCTGCTGAATAACACCGTCGTTCAAAACAACGATTGTATCTGACATTGAAAGTGCCTCTTCCTGGTCGTGAGTAACAAAAATAAATGTAATTCCAACTTCCTTCTGAATCTTTTTAAGCTCAGTCTGCATATCTTTTCTAAGCTTGGCATCCAACGCACCCAAAGGCTCATCAAGAAGTAATACCTTAGGTTCGTTAACTAGGGCTCTTGCTATGGCAACTCTCTGCTGCTGACCTCCTGAAAGTAAAGTTACATCTCTTTTTTCAAAGCCTTTAAGGCCTACCAGTTCAAGCATTCTGCTAACCTTTTTCTCTATGACGTCTTTGTCCATTTTCTTAAGATTAAGGCCAAAAGCAATATTATCTGCCACATTTAAGAAAGGAAACAGGGCGTACTTCTGAAATACTGTATTTACTTCTCTTTTGTAAGGCGGAACCTTTGAAATATCCTTTCCGTCAAAAATCAACTGACCATTACTTGGTTCCTCGAAGCCACCGATAATTCTTAACAAAGTAGTCTTACCGCATCCGCTTGGTCCAAGTAATGTAAGAAATTCGTTTTCATATATGTTTAAATCAATCCCCTTTAAAACCTGCTGGTCTTCAAAATTCTTGCTAATATTTTTTAATTCAATAATCTTCTTTTCCATAACTTTCTCCTAAACTGTTTTAAAAACTTGGGGGGCCACTAATCCATAACACCTTTGCACCCTTGTCTGATTTAAGATAGTGCTTATATTTTGCCTCATAATAAAAAGTTTCACCTTTTTTCACCTTATAAGTCTTGCTTCCAAGCACAACCTTAATCGTTCCTGACAAAACATAGCCAAACTCTTCACCCTCGTGAGGATTGTCAGGGTAAGTTGAACCGCCTGCCTCTAATGTGACCAAAATAGGTTCCATCAGATTTTTTTGCGCATTTGGCACAATCCACTGAATCATATTTTTAAGTTCTTTATCTTCCTTTTCAAAATAGTCTTCATTAGAAAAGACAATCTGATTATCCTCATCTTCTTCAAAAAAATTTTTCAAATCCGTACCCAGACACTGGAGAATATCCACAAGAGTTGCTATTGACGGAGATGTATGATTCCTCTCAACCTGAGAAATAAATCCCTTAGTCAACTCTGCCCTATCAGCCAATTCCTCCTGAGTAAGTCCTTTCAAAATTCTTAACTCTTTAATCTTTTTTCCTATATCCATAGTACTATCCCTTTTTATTTTTAGCTTTAATCATACTTTAAGGCTAAGTTTGTTATTTTTAAACAAAAAGTTTAGTATTCCTAACCTTATATAATATATAATTATCTTATTTCATTGTCAATACAATGGTGCTACAATATTAAATGATTACAACGTCAAAAAGTCTTATCTCACTTGTGCCTGCACAATAAAGGGATAATGACTTTGAGACACGCCCACAATATGAGCATAAAAGTGAAGTGCAAACTTCACAATATGCGAATATTGAGGGGAAGGATTGTGGGAGTGCGAAGCACGCAACAATCCGTGTAATCATAAATAAACGAAGTATACAGGAGGAAAAATCTATGAACAAAATTCTCGCAGATATGCACACTCACACCATTGCAAGCGGTCACGCTTATGCCACACTTACAGAAATGTGTAAAGAAGCAGCAAACAAAGGACTTGAAATTTATGGAATCACTGAACATAGTTCAGGAATCCCCGGAACTTGTGCCGATTTGTATTTTAAGAATTTAGGAGTTGTTCCAAGAGACCTTTTTGGATTAGATTTAAGACTTGGTGCGGAAATTAACATAATCGACTACAATGGTACACTTGACCTTGGTCAGGAATACATTGACCGACTTGATTTTGTTATTGCCGGCATCCATTCTGTATGTTACAAGTTTGGCTCAAAAGAAGAAAACACTGCTGCAATAATAAATGCCATTAAGAATCCTAATGTAAACATTATAAGCCATCCTGACGACGGCCGTTGTCCTCTTGATTACGAAGCCCTTGTTCAGGCTGCAAAAGAATATCACGTTCTTCTTGAAATAAATAATAATGCCCTTAGGGATAAAAATAGAAAAAATGTAAAAGAAAACCAGAAATTAATTATCGAAAACTGTAAGAAATACAATCATCCTTTCATAATGGGAAGTGATGCACACTTTACAACTGATATTGCCAACTACGACCACTGCGGTCCATTGGTAGAATCAATGAATGTTGATAATGAATTAATAATGAATTATTATCCGGATAGGTTGATGGAATTTCTTAGGAAATAGTGGGCAAATATTTGTACTGTAATTCATTGAAGAAATCAAAAAAAGAAACCATATAGCACCAAATAGGATACAACCTCAAGCCCATGGTTTCTTTTTTTACTATTCAAACTCCCTACAGGTTAAGTTAAATCCTGTATACGAATAAGTATTTGGCTCTCAGAAACAGCATTTTTTCGTCTGTTTCTCTTAATTATTTTCTGTTTTCAAAATTTCAGGTATCATTCGGGTATCAAAATTCCTGTTGATATTATGACTCCAAAGATTAAGATACACAAGCACTATTTTAATAATTCTTCTTAGTACTGAAGCAACTCTTTCCAGTTTTCCGGAAATCCCATCGTACTAATCTGAACACACTCATATTTGTCAAAAAGAAGCTCAATGTTATCTACAAACAAATTCCAATGTGTATCATTTTTTAGCAAATGTTTCAAACATAAAAGCACACCATATATTCTATTATTCCCTATTCCGGCTTGTGTGTACTCCTTATATAATATGGGTGTCTTGGACAACTTGGCATTATATATTCTTCCGTAATGTGCACAGATATTTCTCACATACGATATGCTCTCCAACCAGCTTTCGAAATATGTATAACCTACACCAAATGTCTTTGCAATAGCCTTTTTATCCTTATTAAGCATATTCTTATAAAACTTCGATAGTGTACCAAAACTAAAAACTTCTACCAATGTATAGATCGGCAAGTAACCACCTTCATAGTTTTCTCTAAAATTACGTACAAATGGTGCCTTTGAGTTTCGTCCTATTTCTTCATTGATATCTTTCAAAAATTCTGCATGATAATTCTCATTGGCAAAATTTTCCGCCTGCAGATATCCCAAAACACCATATTGCTCAGCAAAAAAATTAGCTAATCTGCATCTTACGTTAATCTCAACCTTTTTAATCTCAGGAAAAATAATCTGTCTCAAATTTGCATTAAACAAATATAAATCCACTATTTCCTTAAATGTTGTCTGCTTATTATAACAACCATTTTTCGTTTTCAGATTAAGGCTGTATGCCTTTACTAACCTAAAATATGAAATATCATTAAGTATTTTCTTTGCATACACCTCATCATCGACAATCAAACCAATACTTTTCAGATTTTCGACCTGTTCATCAATTGTCATAGGAGGCTGATGCTTTTTAAATTCAGTTCTAAACTTTACTTGTGGGTAAAGTTGTTGTGGTCAAGCTTTTTTGTAACACTACGACCTAATTTCTGCCACAGGGTTTATGCAACCCCGTAGCGTGCCTCGTAAGGCGTTTTGTAATTATTATAAGAATGCGGACGTACATTATTATATTGTACATACGCAAATTCTTCGATCGCTGTGTAGAGTTCATCTTCTGTATGATAATAATGCTGGTAAATAAGATCATTTTTCAACGTATTGAAATATCTTTCCATAGGAGCATTGTCATATGGATATCCTGCTTTGCTCATACTTTGAGTAATACCGAGTTTCTCACAAAATTCGGTGAACTCTTTTGAAGTGTACTGACTTTCTTGATCTGAATGAACCAGAAGCTTACTTAAATCGATTCCAAGTTGGGAATGAATAGCCTTCGCTAAGGTCCTTTTCGCTAAATCAGAGGTGATATTTCTATCAGTTATGCTTGCAATAACACTTCGGTCATGTAAGTCAAGAATAGTACAATTGTAACGCTTGCTGCCATCTGTCAAAAAAAGATAAGTAAAATCTGTACATCATTTTTGATTGATCGCATCTGCATGAAAATCCTGATTCAGTTTGTTCTCATATACTTTATGCGCAACACCATGTTCGTACTCCGGTTTATTTTTCCTGGAGATTGAGAACAACTGCATTTCGGTATTCATATATTTGTGAACCGTTAAGCGACTGATATCGTGTCCTGTATGAATCAGATACGCATGTATGGTTCTATAACCATCAACTCCGCCATGAGAGTGATATATTTTTCGAATAGAGTTTTTGATTTTATCCTTCTTTTGATGATAATCAGCTTTTCGATTTTTAAGATAATTGTAATAAGCATTTGGGCAGATATCAAACTTCCTGAGAAGCCCTCTAAGCCCAAATTCCTTGTTGTATTTTTGAATAAATCGATAAGCCTCTAATCGATTTCCTTCGCAAAGAATGCCGCTACTTTTTTTAGGAAGTCATTTTCCTTTTGAAGTTCTGCAAGCTGCTTTTTGAGCTGAAGATTCTCCTTCATGTAATCATAATCGGCTTTGGCTTCTTCGTTAGTTTGGCATTCTTCACGGAATTGATTTGTCCAATTTGAGATACTTGCATGCGATACTCCGTATTCTGCTGCAAGACCTTTGAGGGATTTTCCCTCTTCAAGATGAAGACGAACAATCTTCTTCTTGAATTCTGGTTCATAATGTTGATTCATCTGTAACATACCTCGTTTCCTCCTAAGATTATATCTTATTAGGTCGAGCTGTTACAACTATGTTATATCACAACAAGTTTAGATCCTTTATATTTTTACATAAAAAATAGGCATAGACACCCAAATCCATTATAATTAAATCACCACAAAATAACACAAAGGAGGTCACCTATGCCTAACAATGATTTTATATCAAATATCTTAGAAATAAAAGACTTAATTATAACAAATGTGGAATCTACACCTGAAAATATATGTATTTCCTTCAAATTAGAAAGACGTGATCATATTTGTCCAAATTGTGGTGCCATAACAAACAAGGTTCACTACTATCGTAAATCAATTATAAAAGATACTCCAATAATCGGAAAAAATGTATTACTTTTTTATTCCAAACGCAGATATCATTGTGATTGTTGTGGAAAACATTTTTAGAGAATTTTACTTTATTGCCAAAACACTGTCGTATTACAAATCGACTTAACTTTCTTGCAATAAACATGCTCAACCAAACCTTAAATGTAAGTTCCGTTGCAAGATATTTGGGGATATCATCTTCTTCAATCTTTAGAAGATTAAATGATGTAAAATTTCCCAAGCCCTCAATTCTCCCTCATGTTTTATCAATTGACGAATTTAAGGGGAATGCAAATGGTGAAAAATTTCAGGCTATACTTACTGATCCTAAAAATCATAAGATTTTTGACATTCTTCCATCAAGAACTCAGTATAAGCTTAAAGAGTATCTGTTGAATTATAAGAACAGAAAAGATGTACGTTATTTTATAATGGATATGAATTATATTTATAGGGAAATTGCCGAAACATTTTTTCCTAATGCCAACATTATTATTGATCGATTTCACGTAGTCAGATACGTTACGTGGGCTTTGGAAAATGTCAGGAAACGCATTCAAAAGGAAATGCTTCCATTTAAAAGAAAATATTTCAAGCGGAGCCGACGCATACTTTTATCTCACTATCCTAAATTTAGTGCCGAAAACAAACAAGCTCTGGAAGTAATGCTTACACAGTCAAATGACCTTGCCATTGCTTATCATTTGAAAGAATTATTTTATGATTTTATGGATTCTCCTGATAGAAATGTAGCTTATAAACGATTAAGAAAATTTATACTTGCAACTCAGGCCAGCGAATTAAAAGAATTTAATGCAACTCTTACAATGCTGGCAAATTGGTCAAAATACATACTCAATGCATTTGATTGTCCATATTCTAATGGATTTACTGAAGGTACAAACAATAAGATTAAGGTGATTAAGCGAAATGCTTATGGATTTAGAAATTTTGAGAATTTTAGAAACAGGATTCTAATGACTTCGATTTAAAAATACCAGGTTATGAATGTTATTCACAACCTGGTTATAAACTTGGGTTACCCCCATGCTTGACAAAGAGCCCAAAATGGATGCCACCTGTGCAATACAGGATAGCATATATGTTCGGCCTAATTCATAAATATGTGTCCAGGATCCTGAGTACATATCATTTCAACACTAAGTATCTTTCTATTTTTAATACATAAATAACATTAACCTCTAGGAAGTCTTCTTTCTATCTGCAATATTTCTATGCAAACAACTAATAAACATATGACACGAATCCGATATCCTGCAAACTATGGCTTCCCATATAAAAATTGTAGTTTGTAACATTCTTTAGCACATTTGCAATTGCAGAATCATATGCCAATTGATTTTCTTGGCTTGGATTGTTACTCCATTCCAATGTGTCTAATGTATCACCCTTAAACGTTGAAATATCAAATTCAGCAGTCGCTTCTCCTACAGTTAAATTAACTGTTGCAATAGCTTTTGAACTACCTTTCTTAATTGTTACCTTATGCCCTTTTCTATCATAATTTTGGAAAATTTCTATAGTGTCTCCAGACGCTGAAACAGATACATACCCATAAGTACAATATCCTCCATAAGTGGAAAACTCACCTTTTTTCTTTACCTTAGCCACAATATCATCAAAATTTGCATCATATCCTTCTGGCAAATAAGAGATTGTATGTTTACCACCTGGCCACGAACCTGATACACCATTTACATATACCGTAAAATCAAGTATACCACTACTAGATGCGCCCTTATTAATCTCACTATCAGGGATCTCTATACAGCACAAATACCTCGTTCCATAATATGCATTTGTCCAATTTCCAAAGTCCACTGGTGAAAACGGAATGGTTTTAGAATAAACTTTTTGATTCTTATCATTGTTAATATTTATCTCAATCTTTCCCGATGTTGACACCCTTGTTTTGCCATCTTTCAATTTAAGCGAAAAGAAAACTCTATGAACTTCATTGGCTTTATTATATTCAACGCTTCTATCAGCAATATATTCTACTAGTGATCCTGGAACCGTATCACCATCTTTATATGTCTTAGCAGCTTCTTTAACCTTAACTGTCATCTTCTTAGTAACTTTTTTATTTTTCTTGTTTTTTGACTTTGTCGTTACCGAAATAGTAGTTTTACCTACTTTTACACCTTTTACTACAATCTGTGTAGTGCCCGTTTTGGCCTTCTTAGTAGGCTTCTTAATAATCTTAACTGTTGCTATACTTGGGTTGCTTGACTTTACTGTTACGAGCAAATCACCCTTTGCAACTTTCTTCGTTGCTGTAACTTTAGCCTTAATTGTTGTTGAATCACCGACATTAAGTGTCTTACTAGAAGAAACCCCTGACAAACTCTTAACTACTTTCTTAGCCGCCGCTTCCACCGTCGTAGATGATGAAACTGTAATTATAGATACAATCATAACAAACGTAAGAACTATCGCCAAAGTTCTCTTTAACTTTACTAAACATTTCTCCATATTCATACCTCCTCATAAACTTTGGTAGTGTCAAAAAACACCTTTTTTGTTCTAAATTGCAAATTAAAAGAGCATCGACCTCCCTTTGGGTGTATAATATCAGCGACCAAACATCAACTATACAAAAGGAGACAATGCTCGTGGATGTTATACTTTATTTATTAAATTACATCAATTACCAGCACAAAATAATTGGTCAGTTCTCATGTAATAAAAATGGTTGGCCATCATATCGAACAAAGGACTATTATGATTTTGTTGATGTTGAAGATCAAAATTCAGGCCGGTAAAAAACTACATTTTCATTTCGGAACTTTGTGGCATTTCGATGTTGACGTTTACACTGCAAAACTCCCATCTTTTTCCTCAAAACTGGAAATTCATCCACCAAACGAGAAATCATATTATTCTATTCTGCTTCGCTTATATTTATTGTTTTTAAGTCATTTTCCATCCACTAACCACCATTTTCGTAGAGTATCGAACTCTATGAATCATAATACTTTCAATCGATTGCCCAACAACTGTGTAGCATTATATCATATGTCGCATTTTTGGTCAATGTGTCACATTTTGTTTTTTTGTATTTTATACAATTTATAAGACCTTTTTGTGCGTTTTCATTATTCAATATGATTTATTCGCCGTCGGATTTATAGTCATATCCAGGAGGTGATTTCATTGCCAAGAAAAGACGAGAATATTTATAAAAGAAAAGACGGAAGATGGGAAGGGCGTTATATTAAAGCCCATATCGATTCAAGGACTGTATATGGCTATGTTTATGGAAAAACATATAAAGAAGTTAAGAAAAAACTGTTGTTTGCGAAAATGCATCCAACGAATATACCCACAGTTGATTGTAAAGCAGTTCTGCTCTTTTCTGCATATGCAAAACTTTGGCTTTCAGAAAAAGAAGCAACTGTAAAATATTCAACCTATATAAAATACAGCAATCTTCTGAATAGGTATATTAATCCAAGCATAGGAAATGCAAGTGTAGATACACTTGGGTATGATGAGATAACAAACTTTTGTAGTAAGTTGCTTCATTCTGGTAGAAAAGATAAAACGGGATTATCTCAAAAGATGACTTCTGATTGTTTGACAGTAGTAAAATCAATTATTAGGTATGCTGCCCGAAAGAAGTGTACGATTGATTCTTCAGTATTTGAGGTTAGCATCAAACTGAAGAATAAGCAGCTTCGTGTTCTATCGATGCAGGAGCAAGAAGCGTTATTAGAATATTTAAGAGATGATCCAACACCTATCAATGTTGGGGTACTAATCAGTTTATTTACTGGTATTCGCATTGGAGAATTATGCGCGTTGCAATGGGGAGATATTTCTGTTACAAATCGAACTATTTCAGTCAGCAAAACTTTTGATTTCTACGAATAACTCTTCTTTTTATGTTCTCACGAACAATACGAATTATATTGAACCTAGAACGGTTCAAAACCATTTCAAATCAGCGATATCTTGTTGTCAGATTGCTGATGCAAATTTTCATGCACTTAGACATACTTTTGCCACACGTTGCATTGAGGTTGGATTCGATATAAAAAGCCTTAGTGAAATTTTAGTACACGCAAATGTAAATATTACATTGGACAGATATGTCCACCCATCTATGGACTTAAAAAAGAAAAACATGGATAAGTTTTCTTCATTATTCTCCGTCAAATAAGCCGTCAGTTTCTAACTCGTATTTGCTATTCATAGCAGTTATGAGTCCTTTTTTCTAGAAGTTCGATACTCTACGAAATATTTATGCAGATACATAAATGCTATGTATCCGTTTTTTATTTTCAAATATCATAACAAAACATATATTTTCAGCTTTATATCGCTTTATTTCCGTTATTATAACCTAAACATCGTTTTTGTTCAAACATTTTACGCTGTTGTATCAGTTAGAATATGTTACAAGGACGGTGAAAAATATGTTTGAAGAATTATTTCCATCTAGATTAACAGAATTACGAACTCAAAAAGGGGTATCCGCACGAGATATGAGCCTTTCTATCGGACAAAATCCGGGCTATATAAACAATATAGAAACGGGAAAAGCCCTTCCAGCAATTAGTGCATTTTTCTTTATTTGCGATTATCTAGAAATAACTCATGCCGAATTTTTTGATTCAAATTCTAAAAATCCAAGTAAGATTAATGAGATATCCGAGTATTAAAAAAACTAAACTCAGAACAGTTAAGTAATATTGGCTCAATTATTAAAAATTTAACAAAAAATGATTGCCGAATAAAATATTAGTCGAGAGGAGGGTGCGGACATTTTCTTGGACTATCTAAGTGACCAATCCAAGTCTATGTCTGTACTCTATAGGACTCAAATATC